>Ga0126305_10000782_pt1 | contig 13795 bp, 13 predicted proteins | sample Plot26_FD_92536 | JGI IMG/M metagenome (GOLD analysis project Ga0126305, IMG submission 92536) | Serpentine soil microbial communities from UC McLaughlin Reserve, CA, USA - Plot26 | ecosystem: Environmental > Terrestrial > Soil > Grasslands | place: USA: UC McLaughlin Reserve, Lake County... | reverse complement strand
GGCGGCGGCGACGACCTCCTCGACCGAGAAGCCGTAGAGCCGAATGAGCCAATCGGCCTGGTAAAGCCGGTTCTCGCGCCGGAGGGGTGGCGCCTGCAGCGGCAGCGCCATGCTGGCGTCCGGAATGGGACTGAACGCCGAGTAATAGACCCGCTTGAGCCCGAAGGCGCCGTAGAGCCCGGCGCTGGTGCGCAGCGCCGTCGCGTCGCTCGCCCCATCGGCGCCAACGATCATCTGCGTGCTCTGTCCGGCGGGCGCGAAGGTCCGCCGCTCGTCGCGCGCTTCGGCGATGCGGTCGCGCATCTGGCCCATCGCGGCGCGGATGCGGCCGCCGTCCTTTTCGGGGGCGAGGCGGGTGAGGCCGCCGTCCGTCGGCAGCTCGACGTTGATCGACAGGCGATCGGCGTAGAGCCCGGCTTCCGCGACGAGCCAGGGGCTCGCCTCCGGAATGGTCTTGAGGTGGATGTAGCCCTGAAATCCGTGCTCGCGCCGCAGGGTCTTCGCCACCCGGATCAGGAGCTCCATGGTGTGGTCGGCGGACTTCACGATCCCGGACGAGAGGAACAGGCCCTCGATGTAATTGCGCTTGTAGAACGCCACCGTGAGCCGGACGACCTCCTCGACCGTGAAGGCGGCCCGGGGCACGTTGGAGGAGCGCCGGTTCACGCAATACGCGCAGTCGAAGAGGCAGTAGTTCGTCAGCAGGATCTTGAGCAGCGACACGCAGCGCCCGTCCGGCGTGTAGGCGTGACAGATGCCGGTGGACGTCGAGCCGAGCCCATTCGGGCCCGCGGCGCGCTTCGGCGCTCCGGACGAGGCGCAGGAGGCGTCGTATTTGGCGGCATCGGCGAGAATGCGCAGCTTGCGTCCGAGCGCGTTGTCCATACGACCGCTTGTAGTCATTGTTCGTGCTTCGTTCCAGTCCGGCATGGGAGGACGCAAGGTCGCGGGGCGCAGCACCCATGCGGCGCTCAAGGCGGAACGCCGCGCCTTCTCAGATGGTTATGGCGAAAGGGGGCGCATCCAAGAAGTCTCGGAGGAGCAGCCCATGCGCAAGCTTGTCACGCCGTTGTTGTTCTCGGCCGGCCTTGCGGCCGCCGCCCTCACCGCCCCGGCTCCGGCGAACGCGGCGCCTGTGCCGGTGACGACCGCGGCCGCGATCGCCGGTGACAGCACGATCGACCAGGTGCACTACCGCCGCCACCGCCACTACCGCCACCGTCACGTCGCATACGGGCCGCGGTACTACGGGCACCGGCGCTACTACGCCCGCCGATATTACGATCCCGCCGGTGCGGCCTTCGCGGGCGCGGCGCTCGGTCTATTCGGCACGGCTCTCGCGGCCGCCACGGCGCCGACCTACTATTATCCAGCCTACTACCCCGCCTACTCCTACTACCCCGCCTACTACGGCGGCTGGGGCTACCCGTCCTACGGCTACCGCCGGGCGTATTGGGGCGGAGGCTACGGCGGCTGGGGTTACCGGCGCGCCTACTGGGGCGGCGGCTGGAGGCATGGCGGCTGGGGCCACCGCCGCTGGCGCTGAGCGATCCCCAACATGGTTCGACGGAGAGGGCGGCGCGTGCCGCCCTTTTTGTATTGCACCATCTGCGTCAACCGCCGCGAAACCATAGCCAGGGGTTTGGGCCGACGATCCTTTCGCGCGGACGTTAGTCTTACGACAGCGAGGTCACGCCGACATGTTTCTGTTCGCGGAAGAGCTGCTTGCGCTCGACGATATTCGCTCCGAGCTCGACGGGGCAGTGGAACTCGAGGCGATCTGCGCCCTTGCGAACGGATTCCTCGGCTGTTCCCCGCCGCGCCTGTCCCATGCCGAACTGTGCGACGAGGCGCTTCGGCACGCGCTCGTGCACGCTCCCACCCGCCTGCGCAGCGAGATCTCGGAGCGGCTTGCGCACGTGGAGGAGGGTCCGCGGCGCACCGTCGCCAGCCTCGCCGAGGATGCCGCGCCCGCGGTGGCGGTTCCGGTGCTGCGGTACTCGTCCTTGCTGCGCACGGCAGAGCTCGTCCGCATGCTGAAGCGCTGGGCGGCCGATCCCGCTTTCGAGAGCCACCTCTCGGCGCTGGCGGCACGGCCGAGGCTTGCGCCGGAGCTCACGGCCCTCCTCGCCGCGCGCGGGACGCCCTCGGTCATGCGCGTGCTCGCCGGCAACCCGGCGGCGCAATGGTGGTGGCGTGCGAAGACGAGGCTCGCTCTCGGCCCGCCCCGGGTCGGCGCCATGGCGCCTCCGCCGGCGGCGGCCACGCGCGCCGCCTGACGGCCGTCAGGTCCACTTAGCCGGCATTCACGTCGAAATGGACCGGCTCCGCAGGCAAAAAGCTTACGCGCGCGCGCCTTACCATGGAGGCCTGAAAAGAGGGCGCTCAACGGATCCCGTCGCGCCTCATCGCAGGAGGTTTCATTGTCGATCCATGCCTCAGAACATCGGGCCACGGACGAGGCGCCGGCCAGAATACGGGCGCAGATCTATCGCCTGATGCGTGATTACGAGCGCGCCTGCGACTCCGAGGCGGATGCCTTGGACATCTCCCTTCTGAAGCTCCTGAAGGGCGCCGCGCCGAGCGTGCGCGCCGAAACGGCGGAGTGGCTGGCCGGCGCGCGCAAGTGCCCGCCCCGGTCGGTGCGCTCGCTCGCCTGCGATCCCGACCCGCAGGTCGCGGCGGCGATCCTGCGCCGTTCCGCGGTCATTTGCGAGCGTACCCTCACCGAGATGGCTTTGTGCAAGGGGCAGGCGCACCTCGAGGCGATCGCCGGGCGCAAGAACCTCGGCGAGAGCGTCACGCGCATCCTTATCAGGCGCGGGGATCGCCTGGTCCTGCAGGCGCTGGCGCGCAACAGGACCGCCGTGATCGCTCCGCCCTGCCGTCGCCGGCTGCTGGCGCGCTTGGGCGAGCGCGGCGCGACGGTCGGGCCGCGCCCGCGGCCCGGGCGACCCCACCTCGGGGCCGCCGCGCCTGCGTGAGGGTGCGGCGCCGCAGCCCGCGCGATGCTACTCGCGTGGGATGACGCGGTATTCGCCCGTCCTGAGGCGGAACAGCGTCACGGAACCGCGAACCGGCATGGGATTGGCGAGAGTTCCGATCGGTGCGAGCGATTGAGGCCAGGGTGCCGGGCGGAAAGGCGCAAAGGCATCCCGGGGGAATTCGACGTCCACGGACGCGTTGAACCCGGCCCCGCTATAGATCGGATAGCTGTCGCCCGCCTGCGCCGACGCCGTCGCGGCCGCAAGCGCGGCGAGGCTCGCGAGACCTGTCTTCAGCACGTAACGCATCTGCACCTCCAAGAAGGGCGGCATTGTCGCGCTCCGATCCTTTACGGCCGGTGACCTCGGCGGCGAGCCTTGGAGCTTTCGCCTCGCAGGAACGTTGTTCCGGCAAGCTCCCGGTGCCGCCCTTAATTGAACCGCGAGGAGACGCAGCTGCGGTTGATCGTGCTCGTCAATGCCGCGGCCGGGACCTTTGAGCGGGTCGGTGCCGATGCCGTGCGCGACACGCTCACCGCAGCCTTCGAGGGCCGGGCAGCATCCGCATCGATCTCGTTCGTGGCGAGCGACGACCTTCGGCGCGTGGCGCAGGACTCCGTCGCAAGGGCCCGGCGCGACGGTTTCGACGGCGTGGTCGTGGGCGGCGGCGACGGTACGATACGGGCCGTCGCCGGGGCGCTCGTCGGCACCGACCTGCCGCTTGGCGTGCTCCCGCTCGGCACGCTCAACCACTTCGCCCGGGACCTCGGGCTTCCCCTCGCTCTCGACGACGCCGTTGCGGTGATCTGCGGCGGCAAGACCCGGGCCATCGACGTCGGCGACGTCAATGGCGAAATCTTCATCAACAACTCGGGGATCGGGCTCTACCCCTTCCTGGTGCTCGATCGCGACCGCCGCCGCGTGCGGCTGCGGCTCACCAAGTGGACAGCCATGCTGCTTGCGGTCTTGCGCCTGTGGCGGCGCTTCCCGCTGCGCCGCCTGGTCATCGCGGTCGAGGGCCGGGCCGAGCCGTTCCGCACTCCGATCGTGTTTGTGGGCAACAACGAGTACGGCCTGTCGTTCTCAGCCTTCGGCAAGCGGGAGCGGCTCGACGCCGGGACGCTCTGGATATGCGTCTCGAAAGCGCGCAGGCCGGCGGCGCTCCTCTGGGTGGCGATCCGCGCCGCGTTCGGCTTCGTCGACCGCGACCGCGGCCTTGACGTCGCGCAAGCGGCTTCGGCCGAGATTCGCTCCCGGGCGAGGAAGCTGCTCGTCGCCCTCGACGGGGAAATCGAGATCATGCGCCCGCCGTTGCGCTACCGCATCCGGCCGGGTGCCTTGCGCGTGTTCGTCACCGCGCCGCCCGCCTAACCGGGGTGCTTGTGGATGGGGTCGACCCAGTACACCGCCTCGGGCTTCTCGACCGGGTCGACGTCAGTGATGTTCACGACGACGGCCTCGTTGTCGGAGCGCACGAGAACGCATTCGAGCGTCTCGTCCGGATTGGCGTTGATCTCCTGGTGCGGCACGAAGGGCGGCACGTAGATGAAGTCGCCCGGCCCCGCCTCGGCCACGAACTCGAGGCGCTCGCCCCAGCGCATGCGCGCACGGCCGCGCACCACGTAGATCACGCTCTCGAGGTCGCCGTGGTGGTGGACGCCCGTCTTGGCGTCCGGCTCGATCGACACCGTGCCGGCCCAAATCTTTTGCGCCCCGACGCGAGCGTGGTTGATGGCTGCCTGGCGGAACATGCCCGGCGTCTGGGCGGTGTTGGGGTCGAGCCGGTCGCCCGGGATGACCCGAACGCCGTCGTGCTTCCAGCGCGGCGCGCCGTGCCCGTGGTCGTGGTCGTGGTCGTGATGGTCGCTCATCGCGCCCTCCTCGCGTCCTTCAATACGCCAACGCGTAGCTCGGGAACACGTCCGCCTTGGTGCCGCGCAGGTCCGAGCCCGCCTCGATGACGCCGGTCGCAAGGTTGCGTTCCGTCGCGCACAGGAACCCCTCCGTGAACGCCGGCGCGGGATCGACCTCGTGCCCCAGGCGCTCCAGGCCCTCCAGCACCTCGGCCCCGACGGTCTCCTCGATGCGCAGGCGATTGAGGAAGAAATCGTGCGGGTGGAAGAAGCCCGGGAAGTGCTCGCTCGAGAACTTCGGGGCCTCGATGGCCTTCTGCAGCGGCATGCCGAAGGAGACGCGGTTGAGGAAGAACTGCAGCTGCCACTGGTCCTGCTGGTCGCCGCCCATGGAGCCGAAGGCGATCCACGGCTTGCCATCCTTCATGGCGATGCTCGGGCTGATCGTGGTGCGCGGACGCTTGAACGGCGCGACGATGTTCGGGTGCCGCGCCGGCTCGAGCTGGCAGTTCGAGAGGCGGGCGCCGAGGGGGAAGCCCAGCGCGGGCATCACCTCGGCGCTCTTGATCCAGGCGCCGCTCGGCGTGAAGGCGGCCGTAAAGCCCTCCCGGTCCATGGCGTCGACGTGCACGGTGCCTGGACCCCAGGACGAGCCGCCGAGCCGCTCGGAGGCGGGAAGCAGCGCCTCGCCCGTCCAGGCGTTTCCGGGACGCAGGGCGCCGTCGGCGCGCTCCCCGATAAGGGCGGCACGGGCGCGCCCATAGGACTCGCTCAGGAGGCCCTCGGTGGGCACATCGACGTGGCGCGGGTCGGCATAGAACTGCTCGCGGTCGGCGAAGGCGAGCTTCATGGCCTCGACCACCGTGTGAACGTAGCCCGTGGAGTTGTGCCCGAGCGCGCGCAGGTCGAAGTTCTTCAGGATCGAGAGGGTCTGCAGCACCGCGGGCCCCTGGGTCCACGGCCCGCACTTGTAGAGCTCGACGCCCTCGAAGCTCAGCGACACCGGGGGCTCAACAGGGACCTCGAAGCGCTCGAAGTCCGAGCGCTGCAGGAGCCCGCCCTTCTCGTCCGAGTAGGCGACGATCGCGCGCGCCACGTCGCCCTTGTAGAAGCCGTCGAAGGCGGCCTGGATGCCGGTCTCGCGGCCGCCGCCGGCGCGCTTCTCCTCGCCGGCGAGGTAGTCGAACATGTCGGCGAGCTTCGGATTGACGATGATCTCGCCTTCCTCGGGGATGCGCCCGCCGGGGAGGTAGACGGCCGCCGTGCCGGGCCATTCGGTGCGGAAGCGCGCCGCGTTGGCGGTGATGCCGAAGCCGTGCTGGCGCAGGAGCCCGGCGTGGACCGGAAAGCCCTCGCGGGCGAGGTCGAGGGCCGGCGCGACCACGTCGGCGAAGCGCAGGCGGCCGAAGCGCATCAGCACCGTGAGCAGCGCGCCCATGGCCCCCGGCACGCCGGCGGCGAAGATGCCGTCCCCCGGGATCTTGGAAAAGCCGCGGGACCGGAACGCCTCGGGCGTGGCGCGCTCCGGCGCGACCATGTTGCCGTTGATGCAGACGATGTCGGTCGAGCCCGGCACGGCGATGAGGATGGGCAGCTCGCCGCCGATCGTGTGCATCTGCGGATTGACGACGCCCTCGACCAGCACGGCCGCGACCGCCGCATCGATGGCGTTGCCGCCCTGCTTCATGATGTCGATGCCGGCGCTCGCGGCGAGATAATGCTCGGCGGCGACGGCCCCGCGCCGGCCGAACAGCCGCGGATGAAACGGCGTGTCGTCCGTCGGGGTGAGCCGAAACCCGCGACTGCTCTGAAAGTTCTTCATCCGCTTTGGGCCGATCCGTGCACGAGGACGAGAAGGCCTCTACACCGCCTCCGTCGCACGGTTAAGAGCTGCAAGGTTGTGGCTCGCCTGCAGGCGTCTTCAGACCTCGAGCCACTCCTTGCGCACGTCCGCGCGCGCCTTGAGCTCGTCCGGGGTGCCCTCGAAGACGATGCGGCCGTGGCCCATGACGTAGAGGCGGGTCGCGACCCTCAGCGCGATGGTGAGCTTCTGCTCGACGAGCAGGATCGACACGCCCCGCGCGGCGATCTGGCCGAGCATCTCGCCGACGCGCTCGACCATCTGGGGCGAGAGGCCTTCGGTGGGTTCGTCGATCATGATGAGATCGGGATCGCCCATGAGGGTGCGGCAGATGGTGAGCATCTGCTGCTCGCCACCCGAGAGGACGCCGCCGGGCGTGTCGACCCGCTCCTCGAGGCGCGGAAACAGCGTGAACATGTCCTGCATCGACCAGCGCCCGCCCTCGCGGCCGCCCTTCATGCCGAGCACGAGGTTTTGGCGCACGGTCAGCGCCGGGAAGATGGCGCGCTCCTCGGGCACGTAGCCGAGGCCGAGGTGGGCGATCTCGTGCGGCTTGAGGCCGGCGATCTCGCGCCCCTTGAAGCGCACCGAGCCCTGCGGCGGCACCTGGCCCATGATGGTCTTGATGGTGGTCGAGCGCCCGACGCCGTTGCGGCCAAGGAGGCTCACGATCTCGCCCTCGCGCACCGTGAGGTCGACGCCCTGCAGGATGTGGCTCTTGCCGTAGTAGGCGTGCAGGTCGGTGACGGCGAGCATGGGCTCCGCCGCGGCGGCTTGCGGATGCCCGGCGCGGGCGGGAGCGGCGGTCGCGGTCATTCGGGCACCGTGCCGAGGTAGGCTTCCTGGACGGCCTTGTTGGCCTTGATGCGCTCGGGCGTGTCGCTCGCGATGACCTTGCCGTAGACGAGCACCGAGATGCGGTCGGCGAGCCCGAACACCACGGCCATGTCGTGCTCGACGATGAGCAGCGTGCGCCCCTGCGTGATGCGCCGGATGAGGTCGACGGCGTGCTCGGTCTCGCTGTGGCTCATGCCGGCGGTCGGCTCGTCGAGCATGATCATCTCGGCCTCGCCCGCCATGGCGAGGCCGATCTCGAGGGCGCGCTGCTCGGCGTAGGTGAGAAGGCCCGCCTGCACGTCGCGCCGGCGCTCGAGGCCGATGCGCTCCAGCACCGCCTCGGTGCGCTCACGGACGTCGCGCACGCCGTCGATGAAGCGCCAGAAGGCATAGCCCTGGCCGCGCGACCACATCACGGCGCAGCGGACGTTCTCGTAGACGGAGAGACGCGGGAAGATGTTGGTGATCTGGAAGCTGCGCGCGAGCTTGCGGCGGTAGATCTCGTAAGGGGACAGGCCGGTGATGTCCTCGCCGTTGAGCCGCACCGCGCCGGCGCTGAGCGATAGGCGCCCGGTGACGAGGTGGAACAGGGTCGACTTGCCGGCCCCGTTCGGGCCGATGAGGGCGTGGCGCTCGCCCCGGCGCACGTCGAGGCTGACGCCGCGGATGATCTCGGTGCGGCCGAACCGCTTCTCGACGTCGACGAGCTCCAGCGCCGGCGCGGTCACGCGACGAACCCCCGCTCTCGGGCGGTGCCCATGGCATCGCCCCAGGCCCGCGCGATCATCGGCCAGACGAGCCGGGAGAGGATGAAGCCGACAGCGAGGAGACCGACAGCGCCGAGCCACGACACCGGGCTCGACAGGTCGAGCGGCACGCGCAGGAACGTCATCTTGGGGCCTTCGCCAACCTTGGCGGCGGCGTGGTGGATCATCTCGATGAGGAGGATCGCGGCGGCGGTGAAGAGGAGGGCGGGCCCGAGCGCGACGAGGTAGGCGGGGACGACGCGGCCCACGACGCCGGCGCGCCAGAGCGGGCGGTGCATCATGATCAGGCCGGCGACGCCGTTCGGGGCGAACATGACGATGACGATGAACATGAGGCCGAAGTAGAGCTGCCAGATCTCGGTCACGTCGCTGAGCATGACCTGGAGGTAGGTGACGATCACGGCGCCGATGATCGGGCCGAAGAAGAAGCCGATGCCGCCGACATAGGCCGCAAGCAGCACGACGCCCGATTGCCCGACGCCGACATAGGTGGCGTTGACGATCTCGAAGTTGATCGCCGCGAGGCTGCCCGCGACGCCGGCGAAGAAGCTCGCCAGGCAGAAGGCGAGGAAGCGCACCATGCGGGGGTCGTAGCCGACGAACTGCGCCCGTTCGGCGTTCTCGCGCACGGCGTTGCACATGCGCCCGAGCGGCGTGCGGGTGATGGCGTACATGAGGATCATGCACAGCACGCACCAGGCGGCGATGAGGAAGTAGACCTGAATCTGGGGGCCGAAGTTGTAGCCGAAGACCCCGAGCAGCTTCGTCCGGTTCGTGGTGATGCCCTCCTCGCCGCCGAAGAAGCCGCGCAGGATGTTGGCGCTCGAGGCGACGAGCTCGGCGAGCCCGAGGGAGATCATGGCAAAGGCCGTGCCGCCGCGCTTCGTCGAGACCCAGCCGAACAGGATGCCGAACACAAGGCCGAAAAGCCCGCCGACGATCGGGATGACGGGCACGGGGACGGGCAGGCCGTTGCGGATGACGAAGTTCATCACGTGCACGGTGAAGAAGGCGCCGAGCCCGTAGTAGACCGCATGGCCGAAGGACAGCATGCCGGTCTGGCCGAGCAGCATGTTGTACGACAGGGTGAACACGATCATGATGCCCATCAGGCTGAGCATCGTGAGGGCCGCGCCCGACGTGAACGCGTAGGGCAGCACCAGGAAGACGGCCGCCGCGGCGACCCAGGGCGTCAGCGCCCGCAAGGAGCCGAAACCGCTCTCGGGAGCCGCCGCGACTGCCGGCTTCACCGCGTCCGTCATGTTTCGCGGGTCCCGAGGAGCCCGGTCGGGCGCAGGATCAGGATCAGCACGAGAAGCACGTAGGGCAGGATCGGCGCGATCTGCGCGACCGACACGTTCCAGATGTCGCCCAGGAACCCGCCCGGCCCGACGGCGATCCCGAAGGGCCTGAAGAGGTCGGCAAGGGACGCATTGATGGCGACCGCGAAGGTCTGCACGAGCCCGATGAGGAGGGAGGCGACGAAGGCGCCGGCGAGCGACCCGAGGCCGCCGACCACCACGACAACGAAGAGGATCGGTCCGAGGAGCCCCGCCATGTTGGCCTGGGTCACGAGGGCGGGCCCTGCGATGACGCCCGCGATGGCGGCGAGCGCCGTGCCGACCCCGAACACCAGCATGAACACGCGCGGCACGTTATGGCCAAGGGCCGCGACCATGTCCGGGTGGGTCAGGGCCGCCTGGATGATCAGGCCGACCCGGGTGCGCGTCAGCACGGCGACGAGAGCCGCGAAGATCAGGATCGCCACCGCCAGCATGAACATCTTGTAGGCGGGGTAGTTGGTCGAGAAGATCGTGAACGCGGAAAAATCGAGCGAGCGCGGCACGGCGAAGTTCACCGGCAGCTTGCCCCAGATCATCTGGACGACTTCCTCGATGACGTAGGCAAGCCCGAAGGTGAACAGGAGCTCCGGCACGTGACCGTGGCGATGCACGTTGCGCAGGCCGTAACGCTCGACGAGGGCGCCGATGCCGCCGACCAGCACCGGCGCGATCACGAGGGCCGGCCAGAACCCCGTCCACTGGCTCACCTGGTACCCGAAGAAGGCGCCCAGCATGTAGAAGCTGGCGTGCGCGAAGTTGAGCACGCCCATCATGCTGAAGATCAGCGTCAGGCCGCTCGCCAGCAGGAACAGCAGCATGCCGAAGAGCACGCCGTTGAGGGTCGAGACGATGACGAGTTCGAGCACGCGCTGCTCCCGCTGGCGAGCCGGTCATCAACGCCGAGCGAGCGGGCCCGGGCGTGGCGTGCAGGCCGGCGCGGAGGCCGGCCTGCGACGTTGGCCGAAGGTCAGCTCGGGCGGTTCATCTTGCAGGTCGTCGGGACGATGGTGTCCTTGGCGTCTACCTTGCCCATGAGCTTCCAGCCCCAGCCGGTGTTCTCCTCGTCGAAGGGCATTCCGCTCTCGAGCGGGCCGATCGAGGAGATGTACATCGGCTGGAAGAACTGGTGGTCGTCGGCGCGCATGAACGCCTCGCCGCCGTTGAAGGCCTCCATCTTGGTCTGCTCGAGCTTCGGCGCGAACTTCTTCGGATCAGCCGACTTCGCTTCCTGCATGGCCTTGAGCAGCGCGTTCATCTCGTTGAAGGCGCGCGGGTAGAGCACGCCGGTGCCGACCTTGGGTCGGAAGGCCTTCTCGACCTCCTGCGACTCCTTGTGCTCGATGTTTGCGATGCCTTCCGAGATCTGGAAGACCCGGTGCTGCAGGCCGGTCTGCTTGACGACCGTCGGGCCGCCGGCGCCGCCGGCGTAGTAGGTGTAGAAGTCCGCCTGCAGGCCGGCATCGGCAGCTGCCTTGACGAGCAGGTTCCAGTCCTGGGCCCAGTTGCCGGTGATGACCGAGTCGGCGCCCGCCGCCTTGATCTTGGCGATGTAGGGCGCGAAGTCCGTGACCTTCTGCAGCGGCGTGACCTCGTCGCCGACGATCTCGACGTCGGGCCGCTTCTCCTTGAGCATGGCGCGCGCCGCCTGGCGCACCGAGTGGCCGAACGAGTAGTCCTGGTTGATCAGGTAGACCTTCTTGATGTTCGGGCGCGTCTTCATGAAGTTCGTCAGCGCCGCCATCTTGATGTCGGAGTTGGCGTCGTAGCGGAAGTGCCAGTAGCTGCACTTCTCGTTCGTGAGGATCGGGTCGACGGCGGCGTAGTTGAGGTACACGACCTCCTTGCCGGGATTGCGGTCGTTGTACTTCTGCACGAAGTCGACGAGGGCCGCCGCCACCGACGACCCGTTGCCTTGCGTGATCACGCGGATGCCGCCGTCGATCGCCTTCTGGGCGGCGACGAGGGACTCCTGCGGGTTCACCTTGTTGTCGTAGCCGGTGACCTCGAACTTGAAGTCGTTCTGCTTGCCGTTGAGGTACTCGGCGATGAACTGGTAATGCCGGAGCCCGTTCTCGCCCGTGGCGGCGGCGCCGCCCGAGAGGGGATCGATGAAGGCGATCTTCACCGTCTCGGCCGAAAGCGCCGGGGCCGTGAAGGCGGCGAAGACCACTGCGCTCAAGAGCGCGTTGCGACGTGACAGCATGTTCCCTCTCCTGGTCCGCGTGTTGTTTCAGGCGCTTGCTGCGCCTCGCGTTCTGCAAAAGCTTCCCTTTCGGGACAGCCTCTCGTCAAGCGGATTCTCGGGTCGCGCCACCGTCCGCGGCAGTGCCGGAACGGGGGGACCGCGGTCCCGCAATCGGCCTTCGGCACGAGGAAAAGGACCGCGCATCATCATCATCCCCCGAGGGAGACGGTTACAGGCGAACGCGCATTATCATCATCGGCGTGGAGCCGGCGCGCCCCCTGGCTTGCGGCAGGGCTCGTCAGCGCCGGCCCGGATCGGCCAGGGAGCCAGCGCCGGGCGGGGAGGCGCGGCGCCTGCGCGCGGCCTTCTAATGCACCACCTCGAACAGGCCGGCGGCGCCCATGCCGCCGCCGACGCACATGGTGCAGACGACGTATTTCGCGCCCTGGCGGCGGCCCTCGATGAGGGCGTGCCCGACCATCCGGGCTCCCGACATGCCATACGGGTGGCCGATGGAGATGGCGCCGCCGTCGACGTTGTACTTTGCCGGATCGATGCCGAGGCGGTCGCGGCAGTAGAGCGCCTGCACGGCGAACGCCTCGTTGAGCTCCCACAGGCCGATGTCGTCGACGGTGAGCCCGTGCTGCTTGAGGAGCTTCGGCACCGCGAAGACCGGGCCGATGCCCATCTCGTCGGGGTCGCAGCCGGCGACCGCCATGCCGCGGTAGATCCCAAGCGGCTTGAGCCCCCGGCGCTGGGCCGCGCCGGCCTCCATGAGCACCGCCGCGGAGGCGCCGTCGGAGAGCTGCGAGGCGTTGCCGGCGGTGATGTACTTGCCCTCCTGGATGCGCTGGCCGCCCTTCAGGACCGGCTTCAGCCCGAGCAGGCTCTCGACGGTGGTCGAGGGGCGGTTGCCCTCATCCTGCTCGATCGTCACGGCACGCTCGACGACCTCGCCGGTCTCCTTGTTCTCGAGCTTCATCATGGACGGCAGCGGCACGATCTCGTCGGTGAACTTGCCGGCCTGCTGGGCGATGGCGGTGCGCTGCTGGCTCTGGAACGAGTACTCGTCCTGCGCCTCGCGCGAGACCTGGTAGCGCTCCGCCACGATCTCGGCCGTCTCGATCATCTTCATGTAGAGCTGGGGCATGTGCTCCCAGAGCCAGGGATCGACGGCGCGGTACCCGTTCTGCTTCTCGTTCTGCACGAGGGAGATGGACTCGACGCCGCCCCCGACGGCGACGTCCATGCCGTCGTGCATGATCTGCTTCGCCGCCGTCGCGATGGCCATCATGCCCGACGCGCACTGCCGGTCGACCGACATGCCCGAGACGGACACGGGCAGCCCTGCCCGCATGGCGCCCTGGCGCGCGATGTTGAAGCCCGTCGAGCCCTGCTGCAGGGCGGCGCCGATGACCACGTCCTCGACCTCGCCGGGCTCGATGCCGGCGCGCTTCACGGCCTCGCCGATGACGTGACCGACGAGGGCCTGCGCCTGCGTGTCGTTGAAGGCGCCGCGGTAGGCCTTGCCGATGGGCGTGCGGGCGGTGGAGACGATGACGGCTTCTCTCATGGCGCCTTCTCCTGGTTTCCTGCGCCGAGGCTGATGCCTTCCGCTTCGGCGGCCATGTGGACGAACTTGTCGGTCTGCTGCAGCGCGCCCGCGAGCGCCTCCGCGCCAGTGGTATCGGCAATCTCGGCAAAGCGTGCCGCGATGGCTTCGGGCGTGCGCTCGCTCTCGGGAAAGTACGCCCCCTGCGTCTCGATGATCCGCGCGACCGCAAAGGCGCCGGCGCCGGCGCACAGGATGGTGCGCGTCGGCGCGTCCTCGCTGACGAGGTACAGGAGCCCCGGCGTGATCGACTCCGGGGTCATCAGCGCGAGCATGTCGGGCGGGATCAGGTCCTGCGTCATGCGCGTCGCGGCCGTCGGCGACAGCGTGTTCACCCGGATGTCGTTCTTGCG
>Ga0126305_10000781_pt1 | contig 13808 bp, 9 predicted proteins | sample Plot26_FD_92536 | JGI IMG/M metagenome (GOLD analysis project Ga0126305, IMG submission 92536) | Serpentine soil microbial communities from UC McLaughlin Reserve, CA, USA - Plot26 | ecosystem: Environmental > Terrestrial > Soil > Grasslands | place: USA: UC McLaughlin Reserve, Lake County... | reverse complement strand
GGTGTCGAGGCCGTCATCATTCGCGGCGAAGGCGTGGTTGCCTTTGAGCCGGGTGTGCTTGGCCCCAAAGTTCACGTGCACCCCGTCCTTGCCAGCCCGGCGGATGTGGTTGCGACGCACTACGTTGCCCACTACTGGTGGCCCCCCGCTCTGCTCTGGGTCGCGCGAGAAGTCCACACTGATACCGCGCCCCTCGGTGTCTCGGATGGAGTTGCGCGCGATCACGTTGTGGTTGCCGCCGTCGACCTCGATGCCGGTCGCCTCCCCGCGGAAGGGATGCGTGATGCGGTTTCGGGCGATCACGTTTCGGCTGCCCTCGATAAAGACGCCGATCTTGCCATCTCGAACGGCGCGGTTCCGTCTCACCTGATTGCCGTTGCCAGCCTGACCCCTTACGACGATCCCGAAATTCCTGTTGCGTGCCAGCAGGTTCCCCTTGATCAGGTTGTGGCTGGCGCTGTCGACCGCGATGCCCATATCTCCGTTGTGCCGGAATGAGCTGTGGAGGACGCGGACGTGATGTGAGCTGAACAAGCCCAACCCTGCCCCGGTGTCGTGGGCGATCGAACCGTTTCCGGAGCTGTTTCGCACCACGCTTCGGGCGACATCAAAGAGCACGATTCCGATGCCGCCGTTCCTCGATGAGGAGATCCCGAGAAGGCGGTCGTGGATTGCCCTACCGACAAAGATGCCGACGTCGAACTGGCGCGTGGAGCCGTGCACCACGGCGACCCCGTCGTGGCCATCGTTGATCACCCCGACGTCACAGAACTCGGTCTCGGGGTCGCACCCGGCAGCCGGGGTCCCGTCGCCGTTGATCGTGTGGTAGTTCAGGTCGAGGGTGACATCGTCAGCGCCGATGATGATGCCGTTGTTGGGGCAGTTGACGAGGTTGTGGTGGAGGGTCGTGTCGGTGGTGATCGTGTCGCCGCAACTCAGCTGATTGGAGGCGGCCTTGGCGCCGCTCAGCGCCACGAGGAGGCCAGCCACCGCCAAGGCCAGAACCACCGCAAGCGAGACGAGCGTCGCGGGCGCGGCGTGGAGGCAACGGTTGGCTGGCATCCCTGTCCTCCCCATGTCTGACCGTGCAGGGGGGTGTGTGCCGGCGAACCTACACCCGCGCGCTACCGAGCACAAGGCTTCGGCCGGATCTAGTCGGTCTCGCTCAGGATGCCGATCGCCACGGTGCCCACCACGGTGCGACCGGCCCGAAGGATTTCCGGCACTCCAGGGGGTTCGCGCAGCAAGGCGAACCGATCGGAATGAACTCTGCGCGCCCCAGGTCGAGCGAGTCGCCGGGACCCCACGGGGAACGCGCTTGCCGCAGCAACCCGGCAGTTTGCAATCCGTTTGCAATCGGCTCCGTCTCGGCCCTTAGATGCGGGCCGCTCCAAGCCGTCGCAAACGGCTCTACGAGCGGAGAGGGTGGGATTCGAACCCACGAGGCGGTTTGACCCGCCCACGCGATTTCCAGTCGCGCACCTTAAGCCGCTCGGTCACCTCTCCGGGCGGCCTGACGATAGCGCTGACCTCGTCTACTGACCGGCTTCCGGATCGGACCCGACCGCGGCGGACAGCTGCTGATCAGCTTGGGTCGCCTGCCTCTTGACTGCCTCGACGGAAGCGCGCCGCTCCACGAGGTCGCTCAGCGCGCGCAGCGCCCTGTCCAGCCGGTCCGTCCCCGCCGGGTCGATGACCGCGAGGTCCGACTGGAGCCCCGTGAACGTGGCAGCGGCGCGCGCCACGGTGGCTCGGGTGGCCTCGTACTCCGTCGGTGAGACGACCTTCCCCTCGCGGACCGTCCCTGGGTACTCGATCCGAACCTGGTCGACCGCGAGTCGCAGCGGCTGCGCCTCGCCTCGCAGGTCCGCCACCTGCTCCGAGAGGGTCGGCTTGTCCTCGCTCGCCCGGCCGATGAAGTAACCCACCACGGCGCCGATGACCACACTCGCCGCCACGGCGATCACGATCGCGACCCATGATCGTCGGCCGGGCTCCCGGTACAGCGACATCAGCGGGTCACGACCGCCACGGCAGTGCCCCCGTGATCGGCCAGGGCACGCTCGGCAGCGACCAGGATCTCCTCGGCGCGCCGTGCGTCGGACATGTCGAGGATGCGCGCGCCGCACACCAGGGAGACTCTGGGCAACATCGAGGCCACGCCGAGATTGACGGTGGCGGCGTCGACCTCATCGCGCAGGCGCGTCGCAAGCTGATCTCCCTCGCCGACCAGCACCCGTCTGGCCTGCTCGGCGAGCGCCACACCGCCGAGCGTGTCGATGACAGCCACTCGCCCCGAGCCGTTCTCCGAGAAGACACGGTAGAAGTCGTTGCTGGCGATGAGGTCCAGGCGCTTGCCCGGGATCTCGAGCGCGGACGCGGCCGCCTCGAGCAGCGCGGGCTCCGGGGTTGGCTCCCGGCTCGCCGCGCCGGCCTCCAGAGCAACCGCGCCGGTGGCCGTTGCTCGGACTACGCCGGCACCTGGGTCGTAAGTCGTCTCGACGCTCACTGTCGCCGGCGCCGCGCCCGACTCGACGCATTCTCGCTCAGCGGTGCGAGCGACCATGACCCGCGTCTCGCGGCTGGGATCGTGCGTCGCCGAGCGCTGCACCTCGGACCGCACGAGCGAAAGCGCCGCCCCGACCGAGGAAAGGACCTCGGCGTGCTCGGGGCGAACCAGCTCCCTGCCCAGGCGTCGAGCGACCTCGCCGGCGAGCGCGTCAGCAGCGCCGCCGAGAGCCACGATGGGAACCCGTTCGTCGAGGTCGTGCTGGCGCGCGGCCTCGACGGCGGCGGCGACGATCTTCTCGACGGCCGCGTCGAGCATCTGCCGGGCGGCTCGGTCGGGGGTCGTTCGCAGGTGCCGTGCGAGCGGCCCGAAGGCGGCGACCGCCGACGCGGGAGCGTGGGCGTGGGATTCCTCGGGGACGAGCCCGAGGGCATTGGCGGCGCAAGTTGCGGTCAGGGCGTAGCGATCGTGCCCCGCGCGCACCGCCACGTAGGAAGGTGGATCACCCGCCCGCGGGGCGATCGGCTCGAGCGCGAGCTCGACGGCGGTGAACGTCTCCGGAGTCGCGAAGCAGGCGTACTCGAGCTCCGCGATGTGGGCGCTGCGCGGGCCGACCTCGGCGATCCGTCGCCGGTTCAGGCGGCCCATGCTGCCCCCTGCCGCTCCCACCACCCAGCTGTCGATCGAGCGGATCGACGTCGGCCTGCCCATGACCCTGATCGAGCGCAGCACCGGCCGGCCCCGCTTGATCACGGAGACGTTCGAGCTGGTGCCCCCACACTCGAGCACGATCGCGTCGGAGAGCTCGAGCACCTGCAGGGCCGCAGCGACCCCCGCGGCCGGGCCGGAGCCCACCGTGAACGAGGGCCGCCGGCGAAAGGCCTCCATGCTCATCGCGCCCCCGTCGCCGCGCAGCACCAGCAGCGGCGCACCAACTCCGGCTTCTCGCAACGCCCCCTCGACGACGCCGGCGGTGAGCTCGACGGTGGGGAGGATGCTCGCGTTGATCGCGGCGCTCACCGTTCGCGTCTCCAGCCCATAGATCCCGGTGAGCTCATGCCCGCAGCACGCCGGCATGCCGACCGCCCGCGCACGTTCGGCAACCCGCATTTCGAGCGCGGGGTCGTCGACCGCGTAGGCGCCGCTCACCGCGACCGCTCCACAGTCCGCCTCGGCCAGGCGGGAGAGCGCCATGTCGATCGCACCATCGGCGAGCCCCTGGGTTGCGTCCAGGAACTCGTGCTCGGTCTGAAGCTCCCGCCCAGGGGCGAGCTTCACGGCGCCGACGCGGGTGCGCTTCCGGGCGGCGCGTAACTCGGGCGCGCTCCCGATCCCGATGACACCAACCCGGGGGACGTCGCCTTCGAGCAGCGCATTCATCGCCTGCGTCGTCGAGAACGCCGCGTACTCGACCGCATCCGCAGCCGGTCCGAGGTCGGCGAGCAGCAACCCCAAGGCATTTGCCACCCCGGCGCTGACTCCCAGCTCGGCGTGGTGCGTGGTGGGCACGGTCTGGTTCGCTCGCAGGCCGAGGTCCACGGAATCCACGGCGACCGCCTTGGTGAATGTGCCGCCGACGTCGACGCCGACTCGCAGTGCGCTCGCTCTCATCGGGCCGCCTGTCCCTCGGCGACGGGAGTACGGCGCCGCCGGCGGGCCGGGCGCCACACGAACATGTACAGGGCGCCGAGCACGTACACCGTCAGCAGCGCCGCCTGCGCGCCGATGCTCTCCTGGGTCGGGTGGATCCCGGTCAGCTCGGCCAGAAAGATCGGCAACCGGGCCCAGCCGTCGGAGATCGGCGTGATCCCGACGATGTCCGCACCCTGAAGCGAGCGGACCGCGTTGCCGACGAACGCCACCGACAGCAGCATCAGCACCGATGCCGCGCCGATCAGGAGCGGACGGACGGGGAGCTTCTTGCCGAGGCCGAAGATCGCGTATCCGGCCCCGACCAGCGCGATCGCCGCTGCGACGGCGCCGAGCACCACCCAGAGCATGAGCCCCTCGGCGAACAGCGTCAGCGCCTGGTAGAAGAGCACGGTCTCGAATCCCTCGCGATAGATGGCCGTGAAGCCGAGGCCGGCGAACGCGAGCGCGCCCCCGGCGGCGACGGCGGTCGAGACTCGCGCCCGCATGAACTCCATCCAGTGCCGGTGCTCGAGTCGTGAGATCACCCAGAAGCTGACCACGAATAAGACCCCGACGGCGAGGAGCGCGGTCACGGCCTCCAACACCTCCCGGTTCACCGGGGCTATGTCGATCACCCAGGTGGCGAGTGCGAATGTGATCGCGGTGGCGGCGAGCGCGGCGGCTGCGCCCCATGCGAGCGGGCGCCGGTAGTTGGCAGCACGCGCGGCCTCCAATGAGCCGAGAAGCACGGCGACCAGCAGGACGGCCTCGAGTCCCTCGCGGAAGAGGATGCTGAACGAGAACCCGAAGGCGAGAGCGGGGGCGGCGAATCCCTTGCTCTCAAGCGAGCGCCGGACGTCGTCGAGACCGGCATGGACCTGCCGTGCCGTGGCCCTGGTCTCGCCGATGTCCTCGCCGGCGCGGATTCCGTCTCGAAGCTGAGCGAACTCGAACTCGAGGTCGAGGACGAGGTTCGGGTCACGGAGGCGGAGCGGGATTTCGACCAGCTCGAAGTGGTCGAGATACGCGCTGCGGGCCAGCTCATAGCCCCGCTCGGCATCCCCGGACGCAGCGGTGTCCACCGCGCGGTCCACGAGCGCCTCGGAGCGGTCGACCTCGTGTACGGCCCGCTCCACGCCGACGTCCTCGCTTCCCGCAGCCGGGGCTGTCGCGATGACAGCCAGAACCGCCGCGAGGACGAGCGTCGGCGTGAGGCGGCGAAGGATCACTCAGGAACCCAGCGCCCGCTCGGCTTCGTCGAGCTCGTGATCGATCGTGTCGACGAGAGCCGCCACCTGCTTCACCGAGGCCCCGTCCTGGATCCGGTCGCGAAGGGTCTCGCGGATCTGGTCCTCCAGCTCCTCGTTCAGCTCCTCGTCACGCTCCTCGAGCGGTCCCTCGACCAGCTCGAAGTGCTGAAGGTAGGCCTCGGAAGCGAGCTCCTCGGCTTGCGCGTCGTCACCGCGCCGGTAGGCGGCGAGGCTCGCGGCAAGCCCCGTGCGCACGGCGTCGATTTCCGCGGTGGCTTCCTTTGCGCTTACGGCCGTTTCCTCGGCGGCCTCCGTCTCGCTGGAATCGGAGCTGCCGCCGCAGCCCGCCGCGACAAGTCCCGCGGCGACGAGGATGATGGGGAACGTCCTTCGCATCTGGCCTCCTGTGGGTGGGTTTTCGGGCTTAGGCGCACCTTATTAGGGAGCCCTAAGTCCAGGAGGCGGGCAGAATACCCAAATCCAACCGACGCGGTCGGGTTACCCCCAGGCGTTGGCCGGAGCCGGGTGAGCAGATGCGCGAGCAGGGCGACGAAGTCAGCGACACCGGGAGGACTTGGGACCGGTCACGCGGACCGTGAACCGCTCGAACTCCCAACCTGATTTGGCCTTGACCCGAGCGAGCCCCGGGCAGCGCCCCACGAAGGCCCCGGTGGTCGTCTGTCGGCGCCGGTTGCGGCGCTGGTCGTCGCCCTCGGTCGCGACCGGGCGAAGCACCCGGCGATTCATGGTGGCCCAGATGTGCGCCGGCTCGGGCAGCGTGTCGGCATTGGGACGCGAGGGATCAGGCGCCCGCAGCTCGAGCTTCACGTCGGGCCCCTCCCTCGTCGGCTGCTGGCCGGTGGCCGAAAACCTCGCCACCTCGCCGACCTCGACCCTGTGGGGCCCGTCGATCTCGATCCCGTCGCGACGGAAGACGGGCACGGCATCGGTGCGCAGCTTGCCGCCGCGAACTCGGATCAGACGGTAGCCGTGCCAGTACCCCGAGTCGACTCCGGTCTCCTCCCCAGGGCCGACGTAGACCTCGCCACCGGCGCCACCGTCGGTGAAGTACGGGATCCCCAGCGCCTCGTATTGCCACATCCCCTTGATGTGGCCGGCAAAGACCGCGTCGATCCCAGCCGCCTCGGCGTTCTGCTCGAACAGCACGTTGTCGGGCGACGTGCCCTCTCCCATGGTGTGGGGGCCGGGCGTCGGCTGGGTGTGCCCCGGGCGGTCGTCCCGGGTGGGCATGTGCATGACGACGAACGCCAGGTCGCCCTCCCTCGTGGCCTTCGCGGCCTCGCGGGCGAGGAAGTCATATTGGCCCTGGTTGCCCGCCGCGTCCGGGAACGGCGGGTTCTGCAACGGGTCGCAGTTGACGATTCCGTAACAGGAGTTGTCGATGAAGATCCAGCGCACGGGCCCGGTTTCGACCGCGTAGTGCGACGACGCACCGGGCGGGTCGCTGGCCGGCCGGCGGCGGGGCTGAAGCAGCCGGTCGCGGTACGGAGGCGCGTCGCCGAAGGGGTACGGGCGGCTGGCGAAGACGTTCATGTAGTTCGTCAAGTCACCCATCGGGTCGACGCCGTGGGGAAACCCGGGGCGGGCCTTGCGATCGTGATTACCGACGGCGGCGAAGTATGGGATCCCGCGGCGGTTGTATGGCCGCATCAACTCCTTCCACCGGGTCAGGCTCTCGACCGTGCCGTCGTCGTCCTTGTCCGCCGACATCAGGACCGCATCGGGGCGGTAGTCGGCCGCCTGAGCCACGACTCTGGGCAGGATGCGCAGGCCGTCGAGATCGTTCCAGTGCTCCTCGCCGTAGTGGACGAACGACACGCCGCGCTTGGGGATCGGGGGCCACGGGCGCTTGGCGCGCTCCGCCGTTGCCGCGCTGGGGGCCGCGACGATGACGGCGAGGACGGCCGCCGACAGGATCGCTACAGAACGATTCACCCTGATCCCGAGGCGCGTAGCGCCCTGAGCACGCTGTCCGGTTCGCGGAAGATGCGGTCGTAGCGCGCCTCGGGCACCTCGTATCCGAGTCGCTTCAGGTAGCCCGACGACTCCATGCGAGCCAGGTCGTGCGGCTTGGCGCGGACGTTGCCCTCCGAGCTGCCTCCGACAGAGCAGGGGGTCGCGGCCACCGCCGCCGGGTCGGGTAGGTCCGGAGGCTGGCGCCGCGGCCGGTCCCAGTTGAACGTGCGGCCGATGTTCGAGGCGTAGCGGTGGCGCTTGTTCAGGTGACCGAGCCGGAAGCGGTAGGAGATCAGCTTCAGGATCGATTCGTGGGTGACGGTCCGGTGGCTGACCCGCCCGCCGCGCGTGAACGGCGAGACCACCGTCATGCCGAAGTTCTGCGACAGCTTGCGGCTGGCGCGTGAGTCGGGCACGAACCGGGGCTCGACGTGCTCGAAGAACCCTCCCCACTCGTCGTAGTTGACGAACATTGCGCCGCGCTTGTACTGGGGCGACTCCATGAAGGCATGCACGACGTCGGACATGAATGCCTGGCCCAGCCGGATGTCGCCGAGCGGGTGCTCGTCGGCCGAGGTGCCGTCGCCCCCGCCGCCGTCCTTGAACGGCGGGTCGACGAAGCAGATGTTCGGGAGCGTCCCGGTCGCGGCCCGGGCATAGAACTCCTCGATGCGCCGCGTCCAGCGGACGCCGCGCTGTCCGTAGAGCGCGGCAAACGGCAGGTCGGAGGCGAAGTAGAGGGCGGAGACCCCGTTCGCGTGCGCCCGGTCGAAGATCGTCTCCCACTGGTTTCCCAGCGTGTCCGCGGGAATCTCGTTGGTCTTCTGGCCCCCTGACTGCGCGGACCATTGGTAGTGGCGGTTGGGGTAGGTGGAGGCCATGATCGAGCAGAAGTAGCGGTCGTACAGGGTGAAGGCGTCGGCAGCGTGGGGGATGAAGGGAATGTCGCGCTTCCCGTAGTAGCCGACCGCGAACTCATCGCTGCCGGTGCCCTCCTTGTTGCCCTTCGCGAAGCCGTCCATCTTGCCGCGGTTGTACTGGAAGCGTCCACCGTCCCAGGAGTGGTCGGGATCGGGGTGGCCGCATCCCTGGAAGTCGGGCGCCAGCCGATGGGTCTTGACGCGCCGGCCCTCCCCGTCGATGTAACTGAGCCCCTTGTTGCGAGAGTCGGCGTCGGGGTGCCAGCCGAAGTAATGGTCGAAGGAGCGGTTCTCCATCATCAGGACCACGAAGGTGTCGATCGGGACCTTGCGCGGGCTGGGAAGCGATCCGCGGGTGCGTCGAGCCGCCTCGGCGATGAGCCGATCGGCGGGCAGGAGGGAGGCCAAGCTGACCGCACCGGCCACTGCCGCCGTGCGGGTGAGGAAGTCACGGCGCCTCAGATAGCCGTCGCGGTCCTCAGCCTCGAGACGCTCCGCGACCTCGGGGTCGCTCAACTCACCGCGGGCCAGCCGCGCCGAGTGATCGCCGGGCAGTCCGAGCATGTTGGGCTTCCTTGTCACGGGCGCTTAGTACCAGTCCATCTGCTGGCCAATGCTTCCGTCATGTGAATATCAGCCCGGGCGACCGAGCGCGCCGGTCGAACGGACCGCGGCTGGGTCCTACTCGTACTGAAGCGCCTCGATGACGTTCACGCGCGAGGCCCGGCGGGCCGGCAAGACGGCCGCGAGAATCCCGGCCACACCGGCCAGCACGAGCACGACGATCAACAGCACCACCGGGATCGAGAGCACGAAGCCCTTGTCCTTCAGCGCCTCGACCGCGACGATCGCGATCAGGAGGCCGAGGACGGCGCCGATGATCGCTCCGATGAGCGCGGTGATCAGCGACTCGTAGCGAATCAGCCGCCGCATCTGGCGCTTCGAGGCGCCGATCGCCCGCAGCATTCCGAGCTCCCTCGTCCGCTCGTGGATCGTCAGCACCAGCGTGTTCACGATCCCGAACAGGGAGACGATGATCGAGAGGGTCAGCAGGGCGTAGATGAGGACCAGGAGCTGGTTGATCTGCTCCTCCTGATCGGCCTTGAGCTGGGTCTGCGACCGGGACTCGACATTGGGGAACGACGTCTCGAGAACCTTGTCGATCCGCGCTCGCGTCGCGGCCGGGTTCGCGCCGGGCGCGTAGTCGAGCAATGCGATCACGTCGGTGCGGGCATCGAAGTCGCGTCGCAGCGTGCGCAGCGGCAGGGCCACGCTGTCCAGGACGAGCCCGACCCGGTCGCGCACGGTTCCCGCGACCCGGAACGTGTGCTGGGTGCCGGTGGGCGTCGTCAGGACGACCGAGTCGCCGACGCCGATCCCGTTGTTCTCGGCCCATTGGGATTCGACCAGCGCGTCCCGGGACGAAAACCCGCTCAGCAGGGCGTTCGACCCGTCCACCCAGTCGAGGTTCACGACCTTGCCGGTGGTGGCCGGCTCGAAGCCGGTGACGTTGAGCGTTCCCGACACGCCCTCGGCGCGCCCCGGGGCGGCGGCGAATGGCGACACCGTTCCGACTCCCTTCACATGGCGGAGCTCCTGGGCGGCGCCCGCCGGGATGGGGGAGAAGCCGTCCGTATTCAGGATCGCGAGGTCGCCGGCGAACGCGCGGTCCAAGGCATCGCCGAAGGAGGTCTTGAGCGATGCCGCGAAGACGCCGACGAAGCTCACCAGCGCGACGCCGATCATCAGCGCCCCCGCCGTCGTGGCGGTGCGCCCCGGATTGCGAAGAGTGTTCTCGCGGGCGAGCTGGCCGGTCACGCCGCGCAGGCGCTCGAGCGGCCATCCCACGAACGACGCGAGCGGCCGCAGCAGCCGATCGCTAAGCACCGCGATGCCGATGAACAGCAGGACCATGCCCGCTCCCATCGCCTGGAGCGCCGACCCCAGGGTGTCGGTGGCCAGCAGCCCGAAGGCGAGGAGACCGGCTCCGGCAACGACCAGCGCGGTCGCGATCACCGTTCGCCGGCGCCGCTTGCGGGTCGGCGAGACCAGACCCTGGCCCTCGCGGACGGCCTCGAGCGGCGCCACGCGGGTCGCCCGCAGTGCCGGCGCGAGCGAGGAGCCCACCGTTGCGACCAGACCCACCGCGAGCGCGACCACCACCGTTCCCGAGCCGATGATCAGTCCGGCCGAGGGAAGGTCGAAGCCGAGCGCGCCGAACAGCCCCGTGATCAGCTCAACGAACCCGATCCCGCCCGCGATCCCCAGGCCGGCCGCGATCAAGCCGATGACCGCTGCCTCCAGCAGAACCGAGCCCAGGACCTGACGCGAGGACGCACCGAGCGTGCGGAGCATCCCGAACTCCCGCGTCCGCTGGGCGATCGTGATCGAGAACGTGTTGAAGATCAGGAAGGCGCCGACGAACAGGGCGATCCCCGCGAAGACGAGCAGCGCCGTGGAGAGAAACGAGAACCCGGATTTCAGGTCGGAGGAGTCCTTGGCGGCGGTCTCGGCGCCGGTTCGGGCCTGGGCGGTCGGTGGCAGGACCGCGGCGATGTCGGCCTTCAGTTGCTCGGGCGAGGTGCCGGGCTGGGCCTTGACGTCGATCTCGTCGAACTCATCCTTCTTTCCGGTCAGTCGCTGTGCCTCAGGCAGCGTGAAGACCGCCAGGCTGGCACCCGCCAGCGGGATCCCGGCCCCGTACCTCGCGATGCCGGAGATCGTGTACTTCTTGGCGGGCTCGGCGCCCTCGATGGTCACCTTCTGACCCACCTGGAAGCCCTCGTTACTGGCGGTGATGCTGTCGATCGCCACCTGGTCGCCGTTCCGAGGCGCCTGGCCCTCGGGATAGGTGAAGGGGTTGAAGGGCTCCGGTTGCTCGCTGAACGCGATGTGGGGCGGGCCGCCCTGGGGTGGCCCGATCCGCTCGCCGTCGCGGTTGAGAATCGCGATCGTCGGATCGCCGATCGAGCCGTCCGCCTTCGCCACGCCGGGGACCGAACGGACCCGGTCGAGCAGCGAGGCCTTGAGCGCCGCCCCGGACTGGGCGCCGAACTGGTCCTCGACGGCCGAGCGCGGCCGCACGGTGACGTCGGTGCGCTGGTAGGCCGTGGAGAAGATGTCGTCGAAGGAGCGGTTGACCGACGCGGTCAGCATCAAGGTCCCGGCGATCATCGCGACGCCGAAGAAGACCGCCAGGGCGGTCAGCGACACGCGGACCTTGCGCGCCAGGAGCCCCCGAAGCGTCAGCGCGGCCACGGTGTCTCTAGGCCTCGCGCATCAGCTCGGCGACGTCCTCGGGGCTCCCCACCTCTCCCTGGTGGGAGACCCGGCCGTCGATCAGGGCGACGATCCGATGTGCGCGCGCCGCCACCCGCGGGTCGTGGGTGACGACGATCACCGTCTGGCCGAGATCGTCCACCGACCCGCGCAGGAGGTCGAGCACGTCGGCCTCGGCGCGGGAGTCGAGGTTTCCGGTGGGCTCGTCGGCGAACACGACGGCGGGCCGCGAGATGAGCGCTCGGGCGATCGCGATGCGCTGCTGCGCTCCGCCGGAGAGCTCCGCGGGGCGATGCGCCCGCCGGCCGCTCAACCCGATCGTGTTCAGCAGGCTCTCGAGCAGCTCCTCGTCGGGATGTCTGCCCGCGATTCGCACCGGCAGGGCGATGTTCTCCTCGGCGGTCAGGACGGGCACCAGGTTGAAGAACTGGAAGACGAAGCCCAGCTTGTCGCGCCGCAGCTGGGTCAGGCCGCGGTCGTCCAGCCCGGTGACCTCCTGGCCGTCGATCCACACCTGGCCGCTGGTCGGATGGTCGAGCCCGGCGAGCACATGCATCAGCGTCGACTTCCCGGAGCCGGATGGACCGACGATCGCCGTCAGCTCGCCCCGGGGAAACGACAGCGTGACATCGCGGAGAGCCTCGACCGCGGTCGGCCCTTCGCCGTATTGCTTGCGAAGGTCCGAGCAGCGAACGATCCCGTCCGTGGGCTCGGTTGCCACCATGGTCAAGCGAGTGCCGGGGCCTCGGGCAGCCGCTCGAGCGCCTCGTTCATCTCGGCCTCGGAGAACTCCAGGTCCTCGAGCTTGCCCGAGTGATAGGCGTCGTACGCGGCCATGTCGAAGTGGCCGTGTCCCGAGAGGTTCACCAGGATCACGCTTTCGGTGCCGGCCTCGCGCGCCGCCTCGGCCTCGTCGAACACCACGCGCAGCGCGTGGGCTGCCTCCGGCGCCGGGATGATCCCCTCCGCCCGGGCGAACCGAACCGCGGCATCGAACGCGGGGTTCTGCCGAATCGCCTGGGCCTCGACGACGCCCTCCTTGACCAGCCCCGACAGGCTCGGAGCGTCGCCGTGGTAGCGAAGGCCACCTGCGTGGACCGGCGGCGGCACGAAGTCGTGCCCGAGCGTGTACATCGGCATGAGTGGCGTCAGGCCGACGGTGTCACCGAAGTCGTAGCGATAGGCGCCGCGGGTGAGCGTGGGGCACGCCGCCGGCTCCGCGGCGACGAAGCGCGTGTCGCCGCCCTCGCGGAGGCGCTTGCGGATGAGCGGGTACGCCAGCCCGGCGAAGTTGGAGCCGCCGCCGACGCAGCCGATCACGACGTCGGGATACTCGCCCGCCTGCTCGAGCTGGGCGATCGCCTCCTGGCCGATCACCGTCTGGTGGAGCAGCACGTGGTTCAGCACCGAGCCCAGGGAGTAGTTCGTGTCCTCGGCCTTGGCGGCGGTCTCCACCGCCTCCGAGATCGCGATCCCCAAGCTCCCCGTCTCGTGCTCGGCCTGCGCGCGACCGGCGTCTGTGAGATCGGAGGGGCTGCGATGGACGGTCGCGCCCCAGGTCTCGATCATCGCCCGGCGATAGGGCTTTTGGTCGTAGCTGACGCCGACCATGAACACCTCGCACTCGAGCCCGAAGAGCCCGCACGCCAGCGCCAGGGCCGAGCCCCACTGGCCGGCGCCGGTCTCGGTTGCGAGCTTGCTGACGCCCTCGCGCTTGTTGTAGTAGGCCTGGGCGACGGCGGTATTCGGCTTGTGGGAGCCGGCGGGGGAGACGCCCTCGTACTTGTAGTAGATGTGGGCGGGGGTATCGAGCTCCCGCTCCAGGCGCAGCGCCCGGTAGAGCGGCGTCGGGCGCCACAGCTTGTAGATCTCGCGGACCTCCTCCGGGATCTCGATCTCGGGCTCGGCCGAGACCTCCTGCTCGATCAGGCCCATGGGGAAGATGGGTGAGAGGTCGTCCGGCCCCAGCGGGTCCTGCGTCGCGGGGTGCAGGGGCGGCGCCGGCGTGCCCGGCAGGTCGGGCAGCAGGTTCACCCAGTGCGTGGGGATCTCGCTCTCGGATAGGAGGTACTTGACTGGCTCGCCCACCGTGCGGCGATTGTATGCACACCCGGATGTGTCGGCCCGGGGTGCCACATGCGCAATGATCCGCGCATGACGAGCGGCGACGGCACCTGGAACGTCTACCTTTCGGGAGAGATCCACTCCGACTGGCGCGAGCGGATCGCCGACGGGGTTCGC
>Ga0126305_10000779_pt1 | contig 13811 bp, 12 predicted proteins | sample Plot26_FD_92536 | JGI IMG/M metagenome (GOLD analysis project Ga0126305, IMG submission 92536) | Serpentine soil microbial communities from UC McLaughlin Reserve, CA, USA - Plot26 | ecosystem: Environmental > Terrestrial > Soil > Grasslands | place: USA: UC McLaughlin Reserve, Lake County... | reverse complement strand
TGCTTTACACGGTTCCGGTTGATGCTTTACACGGTTCCGGTTGATGGTTGACACCGGTTCCGGTTGATCCTTGACACTCCCGTATGAGTGAGATGACGGCGGGCAGGCCTATGCCGAGGTTGAGGAAGCCGCCAGTCTTTACCGTGAGGGCTGGTTATTGGTAGAGCTAGGCAAGATATTTAGTTGATCCTGCGACCGTTTGGCGAAGACTGCGGGCCGCCGATGTTGAACATGCGGCCGCCATGGTCTCCTAGGCTGCCTCCCATATCCTAAATCGGCTCATGCTCTTTGTCTTTCCAATACTTCTCCCACTCGGGAAGCTCGCAGATCGTTTCTTTGCGCTTGACGCGATCGATCATCATGACGCCTGACAGGTGATCTATCTCATGCTGAAACACGCGGGCGTGAAAGCTGTAATCCAGGTCAAACATTACTTTATTGCCATCTCGATCTAGGCCCTCCACGGTACAACAACCGGGACGAGGAACTTTTGCGCGCAGGTTCGCCGATAGGTCCCCCTCCCAATCTTCTTGTAGCGTTTTCGAGCGCTTGGTTATTCGGGGGTTGATGACCACAGTCAGCGGAAAGGGCTTCTTGCCAGGGTATCGAGGATTGTTCGGATCAATGTGCACGACTATCACTCGCTTATTTACTCCAACTTGAGGAGCGGCAATTCCTGCGCCGTTGTTGGCATCGCAAATAGCACAAAGATCGTCGATGAAGTCCTGAAATCTCTTCGTTTTCAGCTGACGTTTAGTTACGGCCAATGATTTGCGCTAAGCTTCGGGTGACCCAGATGAATAATCTCAAGCTTGCTCATGCGGACAGTATATAAGTCAGAGCGCTTACCTTAGAAATAGACCAGATACTTGGTCTCGCGAACTTATTGTGCCTCATAGCTTCAACCTGGCTTTTGTGACCTTATTGCACAGCGAACCCTGTTTGTGGCATGTAAAACCAGGTGGCGCGTTTGTTGCTTGGTGACGAGGGCGAGATGGCTTTCAGCAGGAGCTTCTGACTCAGGCATTCACTTTGTGCGGTCACCGTGTGATTGCGGTGTAGGCCATCGAACGTTTGGTGCCGGTGGCCACGGCGAGGGCCGACGGTGCAACTGAGCGAGACGAGCACCCTCGCCGAGGCGCCTGGCCAGATCTCCACGGGCCTGAGCCGGCGTGCTGCGTTAGAAACCGCATCACCTTGTTAGACACCGTTACGATTCTCACAGTGAGGTCAAATAACTGTGACCGTATTTCCAGTAAGCCGGATGGTCACCCAACTGGCGTTGTTCGCCTCATTCGATTCTAGATAATCACTACCGGGGTCTGCCCTGACGGTAATCCGGTAAAGGCCATCCCTCAATCCATTGATCTTAATCCATTGGTAGGCGAGGTTCGAGCCGTACTTGTCGCCCCAGCCGACCGAGAGACCTTCACGGATACTCAGCGACGAAGCAACGCCGCATCCGGTGTAGCTTGGAGACTGTGGTGCGTAAGGCAGGCCCAAGTTGACCTTACTGTTGTCGAAAAAGCAGAATCCCGTCTTCGCGCCCCGCCCCACGATGCCACCGTAAGAGCCGTCGGGATAGGCCGGGCGAATAGTGAATTGCTGCAACTTATAAACATGCCAGTGTGCATGACCGTCCCCAGCATAGAAGGCCCAGGAGTCCGTGCTCGGAATCGAGATACTCCGATAAGTACCATCAGATCGATATATCCGCTGCTTCAGGCTCATCCGCGAGTACGCAGTACTAGGGCGCGAACCTCGCACATCGAACTTACCTGTTCCGGCGTTCGTGATAATTGTGGTGAACCGAAGGCGTTTTTCGGTTGTCGTATTCTGAATGTAGAACCCAGTCGGCTTCAACATCTTCAAGTCGGGTAGTCGCTCTACAACCGCAGACGCCGGGATGCTTGGAGAGAGCATCAATCCGGCTAGAGACGCGGCTACTAGGGTGGAGATCGTCGCCTTGATTAGCCTGCTCATTGGATATATTCCTCTTTTTCCCCAAGATCTGCCGTGGTTCATGATCACTAACGGTACGCGGTGGTTGCGGTGACGTGCTACCCCACTCGCCCGAGGATTTCCCGGTGGGCGAGAACGTCATCGTTGGGCACCCCACATCGGCGGGGCCGCGCTATGGGCCGGTACGCATCGTGCAGGGCCTGCAAGACTACGGCGGGTCGTGACGGCTGGCTGGTGTTCTTCCGCGACCTGACCGCCCGCGGCCTCACCGGTGTCAGGTTGGTGACCTTCGACGCCCACCGCGGCCTGGTCGAGGCGATCGGCGCCACTCTCCCCGGCGCCGCTTGGCAGCGAAGCCGCACCCATTACGGGCGAACCTGATGTCGGCCACACCGAAGAACACCTGGGGTTGGGTCAAAGCGTTGCTGCACCCGGGGTTCTATGACCAGCCCGATGCCGACTCGGTGCACGCCCAGTTCGACCGCACCCTCGACGCGCTGGTCGACAAACTCCCGCAGGTGGCTGTGCATCTCGATGCCGGGGAGGAAGTCCACAGGGATTCGGGTGATTAGCGCGCTGCGTACTCTGCTCTGACTCGGTCGTGATCTTGACTGGCGTCCGCCTTGTCTCAGTAGCCAGAATCAAGGCCGACCAGAGAGTTTCCGTCACGTTTCCGACCAACTGGCTGCACCTCAGCAGCAGCTTGCTGGTCCTGTCGTGGATCCACCTCGTCATTCGGCAGCTTCCCCAACTGGGCAAAGGCGCCGGCGTTGGGAGCTGGCAGATCCGGTTCTGGCCGCGAATCACGAGCTGTGTCGGTTCCCGCTGCTGTGAGAAAGGCAAGGGCGGCACCGTTGACGGCGATCTCGACCCGTTCCCCAGTCTCGCAGTCCAGATGGCCGGGCACCCTCGCGGGAACCCGTAGACCGCTGCCTGGCCAGACTAGATCGAGCAGCCGGTCGTGACCGAAGTAGTGCACCCGTTCGACGATGGCCGGCCCGTCCTCCGCCGGCCGTACGCTGAGCTGCTCAGGCCGCAACATGACTTCAGCCGCTCCCCGCGGCGACGGCACACGCAGCGGAATCCGGCCGAGCGGAGTTTCCGCATATCCATCCAAGACCGTTCCCGGGACCACCAATGCGCTGCCGACGAGGCGAGCAGTCTCCAGATCAGCGGGGCGCTCGTAGACATCGCGGGTGGAACCCACCTGAGTGAAGCAGCCGGCGACCATGACAGCCAGCTGATCCGCGAACGACAGCGCCTCACCCTGGTCATGGGTGACCAGCACGGTCGCCACACCAGCGCTACGCAGCACCGCCGCCATTGCCGCACGGGTGGCCGCCCGAAGGTCAGCGTCGAGAGCAGCGAACGGTTCATCCAGCAACACCAGCGCCGGGCGTCGGGCCAGAGTACGGGCCAAGGCAACGCGCTGCTGCTGCCCGCCGGAGAGTTCGTGGGGGTAGCGGTCGAGGAAGCTCGCGTCCAGCGCGACGAGATCGAGAAGCTCAGAGACCCGCACTCGGTCACCGCGCCGGCGTCTGTTGAGGCCGAACTCGAGATTGCGTCGCACCGACAAGTGAGGAAACAGCGAGCCCTCCTGCGCCACGTAGCCGATCCGGCGATGCTGCGGAGGCACCCAACTACCCTGTCCGACGACGGTGACTCCGGCGATGTCGACCTGCCCGGCCGCTGGGCGCTCAAACCCGGCAACCAGCCGGAGAAGGGTCGATTTGCCGCACCCAGAGGGCCCCAGTACGGCCAGGGTGCTGCCGGCCGGAACGTCGAGGTCGAGGCTGTGCAGGATCTCGACCGCGCCGTACGCGTGCCGCAGACCGTGGATCGATAGCGCGAATGTCATCGTCGTCGTAACCTCCGCGATTGTTCGAGCATCAGGTAGGCCAGTGGAGCCGAGATGGCGATCATGACTGCGGCGTACGGCGCGGCTGCCGCATAGTCCAGGCTGTCGCTGTGGGCCCAGAATTGGGTGGCCAACGTGGTCGTTCCGGTCGGCGCCAGCAGCAAGGTGGCGGTCAGCTCGGTGCAGACGGCGAGGAAGACGAACGCTGCACCGCCGGCCACTCCGGGAGCGATCAGCGGCAGGGTGACCCGGACGAGCCGCTTAAGCTCCGATGACCCCAGGGCGCGGGCCGCGTCGTCCAGGTCCGGACTTGCCTGGGCAAGCCCGGCACGCAGGTTGACTAGCGACCGAGGCAGGAACAGCATCAGGTAGCACGCCGCCACGACGGCTGTCGTCTGGTAGAGCGAATCGGTCCAGCGCACTGTGAGTGTGACCAGCGCCAGTGCGACCACGACACCCGGCAGCGAGCTCGTCAGGTAGGCACATTGCTCGAGGGCCGCGCTCGTCAGGTTGCGCCGGCGGACGGCGAGCCAGGCCAGTGGCAGCGCCGCCAGAGTGGTGACCGCCGCACCGATGAGCCCGAACCGCAGCGTGCTGAAAAGTGCCGCGACCAACTCGGAATCGATCCCCGTGTCGTAGGACCACCAGCGCGCGACTGCGTACGCAGGCACGCCCACGGCCGCTATGAGGAGCCCCGAGAGTACGGCAACTACCGGCCAGCGGGCCAGATCCAGGCGGACTGGCACGGCCGGGCGTGCAGCTCCCGCGCCGACCCGCGCGTACCGCGCCCCGCCCCGGGCAAGAAGCTCAAGCGTGACGAACAGCAGGCTGCATGCCACGAGCACTCCGGCGAGCATGACCGCCGCCGCACCGTTGAACGTTGATTGGAACTGCACGAGGATCACGGTGGTGAACGTCTCATAGCCGATCATTTGCAGGGCGCCGAACTCGGCGAGAATGTGCAGCCCGACCAGCAGGCCACCCCCGAGAATGGCGACCCGTAGCTGCGGTAGTACCACGCGTACGAATCGTCTTACAGGGCCAAGCCCCAGCGCCGCACCGGTCTCCTCCAGCACCGGGTCGAGACCGCGCAATGCGGCTGCTACCGGCAGGTACACGAACGGGTAGTAGGAGAGCACGGTTATCGTCGTCGCTGCTGGTAGTCCCTCGAACTGCGGCCACAGCGAGGCCCAGGCGTAGCTGTTGACGAACGCTGGCACGGCCAGCGGCGCGACAAGGATGGCCGCCCAGACTCTCCGGCCGGGGAGGTCGGTGCGCTCGACCAGCCAAGCCGCTGCAACGCCAAGCAGGACGCAACCTAGAAGGCAGGTTCCTACCAGCGCCAGCGTGTTGCCCAGCAAATCGGCCACTCGGGGTCGAAATAGCGCTTCCTGGCCCCCGGCCCAGCCGAGTGCGTACGACTCGGCGACGATGTAACCGATCGGGATCAGGCCGAGCAGACTGACTGGTACCGCCACCAGGTAGAGAACCTTGCTGGTACCACCAGATTGCTGAATCGACGCCGCAACCGACGCCGTTAACGTGGTCAGATCAACCCCGCATTGCTCATCAACTCGATCACTTTCGGTCCGTTGAGCTTCGATGGGTCGACTTTCGGCGGGTCGAGCTCGGACAGCGGCTGTAGCGCTGGGTTTGCCGGCACCTTCGAGCCAACCGTGTACTCGAACTCGGCGCTGTCCGCGAGCGCCTGCTGACCCGTCGGGCCGGTAATGAACTTCAGGAACTGTTGGGCCTCGTCAGCGTGTTTGGCGGTCTCCAGCACACCGCCACCGGAAACAGACAGGAAGCCGCCCGGATCCTTTCCAGTGAAGAACAGCAGCTTTGCGTTGTTGCTGTTCTCCTTGGTCTTCGCCTGGTCGCGGTACCAGTAGTAGTGATAGATGACCCCGCCGTCGATCTCGCCGCTGTTCACGCCCTGCAACACAGTGTTGTTGCCGCTGTAGTTCTTGTAGTTGACCTTCATGGCCTGCAGCCAGGTCTCAGTCTTCTCCTCACCCTCGAGCTCAAGCATGGCGCTGACGATCGCCTGGAAGTCGGCACCGCCAGGTGCGGCTCCCCAGCGACCCTGCCACTCGGGCTTGGCCAGATCCATGATCGACTCCGGCAGTTCCTCGGTGCGCAGCCGATCGGTGTTGTACACGAAGACTGTCGACCGGGCCGCGATACCGACCCACTTGCCAGTGCTGGTGGAGTACTTCTTGGGCACTTGGGCCAGCGTCGCCGAGTCGATATCGGCGAACATGCCGGCGTTCTCCACGACCGCCATCGCCGGTGAGTTCTCGGTCAGGAAGACGTCGGCCGGACTCCGGTCACCTTCGGCCTTGATCTGGTTTGCCAGCTCGAAGTCTTTGCCGTGGCGGAGCACGACCTCGATCCCGGTCTCTTTGATGAACGCATCAGCCCAGATCGTTGTCATCGATTCATGCTGAGCGTTGTAGACCACGAGGGCATTCGGGTTGTCTTCGGCCGTGCCTCCCGCGGCCCCACCGCAGGCGGCCAGCGCGAACATCGCAACCCCCGTTCCGGCGACGGCCAGCAGGCGTCCTACGTGCACGTTGAGACCTCCGCAGTGCTCATGGTTACTAGCAGATCTTAGGTTAGCCTTTGCATACTTAGTTCTGGCTTACCTAATCTACGGGACAAAAGGGGGTGGGATGAGCACCTCGGGGGTCAGCTTTGTCGACCAGCTCACTTCCCATGCGGACCGGCCCGCACTACTGAGCAGCTCCGAGGTCGTGACCTATCGCGATCTGGACTCGCGAGTCAACGAAACGTTGGAACGCCTTGGGGACCAGCGTCGCCTGATATTCCTGGAAGCTACCAACACCGTGTCCGCGGTCACCACCTACCTCGCCGCCCTACGAGGGAACCACCCAGTGTTGCTGGCCGATGGCGGACGGCGGGATCGGCTCTCCGAGATCGTCCACACGTTCGACCCCGACCTCATGGTCGGCCCAAACGGGTGGAGCGAGCGGCATGCGGGCACCAAACACGAGCTGCACCCCGACCTGCGGCTGCTGCTGTCCACCTCCGGATCGACGGGCTCCTCGAAGCTAGTCCGCCTCTCGGCTGACAACCTGCAGAGCAACGCGGAGTCCATAGCGTCCTATCTGCGGCTGACCCCCGACGACCGGGCGATCAGCAGCCTGCCTATGGCCTACTGCTACGGCCTCTCAGTGGTCCACAGCCACCTTGCCGCCGGGTCCAGCATCGTGCTCACGGACCTGTCGGTGATCGATCCGCAGTTCTGGCGGCTGGCCGAGGACCTCGCCATAAGCTCGTTTGCGGGAGTTCCCCACACCTTCGCGTTGCTCGATCGGACCCGCGAGCCATGGTTCTCGCTGCCAACGCTGCGATACGTTACGCAGGCCGGCGGGCGACTGACCCCCACCGAGGTCCAGCGGATCAGCCGTCTAGGTCGACGCTACGGATGGGGCCTATACCTGATGTACGGTCAGACCGAGGCAACCGCCCGGATGGCCTACCTAGAGCCCCGTGAAGCAGAGCAACACCCCCACAGCGTCGGACGGCCGATCCCCGGCGGAACGCTGCGGATCGATAGGCCCAGAGCGGACGGAGTCGGGGAGCTGGTCTACAGCGGGCCGAACGTCATGCTCGGCTATGCAATCAAGCCAGCAGATCTAGCCCAGCCAGGCACTTTGGCCGAGCTCCGGACCGGTGATCTAGCCCGCCGAGACGGCGCGGATCGCTTTGCGATCGTCGGTCGAGCAAGCCGATTCGCCAAGCTGCTGGGGCACCGAATCGATCTCGACCAGCTCCAGGGAAAGCTAGGCAGCTACGATCCCGAGTTGGTTTGCACAAGCGACGATAGCCGGCTCGTGGTCGCAGTGACTCAGGCCGATCCGACCCTGACTCGGCGGGCAGTCTCACGGTTGACCGGCCTGCCGCCGGTGCTCGTTTCGGTGCGGCAGTATGCCGAGATCCCGCGGTTGCCCAATGGAAAACCGGATCTGCCCGCGCTTACCGCGTCGCCCGATGATGACCTCAAGCCGGTGGGCGATCTGGTCGATACCTTACGACGTGCGTACGGACAGGCACTTGGCTACGACCACGTCGCCGAGTCCGCAACCTTCGTGCAGCTCGGCGGGGACTCATTGAGCTTTGTCGAACTCTCCGTCCGACTGGAGGAACTGCTCGGAGACCTGCCAAACAGGTGGCCCGACCTGAGCATCCGTGAGCTGGCTGCAACCGCTTTGTCGGTCCCCAAGCCCGCGAATGAACCCAAACCCGCGCCGTCCACCGGAACCCCCCAACCAAGGTTGGCACGGCTCGACACCAGCATCGTGCTCCGGGCGCTGGCCATCACCATGGTCGTCCTCGTCCACCTTGAGATCTGGGGCGTCCGCGGCGGGGCACACCTGCTGCTGGGCATCGCCGGATTCACCTTTGCCCGCTTCCCACTGAGCGCCTCCCGGCAGAGCGATCGAATCGTCGGGCTCGCACGCTCGATCACCCGGCTAGCGGTCCCCAGCGTGCTGTTTATCGCCATCGTCGTCGTGAGTACCGGCGGTTACAGCATCGCGAACATCTTCCTGGCGAACCACTACTTCGGACCACCCCGATGGACCGAAACCTGGAACTTCTGGTTCGTTGAGGCACTGGTCGAGATCCTGCTCGCGATGCTGGCCCTACTCGCCATCCCGGCAGTCCGTCGATTCGAGCGGCGGCACAGCGTGCTCATGCCAGCGCTGCTGCTCGCGGCAGGCCTGCTGGTCCGGTACGACGTGTTCAACTGGGGCGACGTGGCGATGCGCTACGGCCGCCCGCACATGATCTTCTGGCTATTCGCCCTCGGCTGGCTCGCCCAGCGGACCCAAACGACCTGGCAAAAGGTTGCAATCAGCGTCGTAGTGGCTGTCACCCTGACCGGATACTTCCCAGATGAACCTGTACGTGGACTCGTCGTACAGGTCGGACTCCTGATGCTGATCTGGCTGCCCACACTGCCTGTACCGCAGCTGACCGCCCCTCTGTTGCGTGGTTTAGCCGCAGCATCCCTGTGGATCTATCTCACCCACTGGGTCGTCTGGCCCCTCCTGCTCGACCGGCTCGCGCTGCCGCGACTCCTTGTCGTCGCCGGCTGTCTGCTGGCTGGGATGATCATGGCCGCCGCAGTGACCATAGTTCAGCGGAACGTCACCCGCGCCTGGCGCGGTACCGCCGTCACCCTGCGCCACGCCCCAATTGGAACTGAATTTGACACCACAGCCCGCTCCCTGGCGGCGACGCGTTGATTGACACTCTGTGACCGGTTGCCCGGCGGAAGAGCGCCGGCGTTGGAGCTCTCGCGACCGCACGGTGCCTCCTTTCGCTTGGCCACTTTTCCTTTGAGTCGCCTTTGCGCGATCGTGATTCTCGGCTCTCTCTAGGCCGGAGTAAACCGCAGTCCGACGGCCCGTCTGGCGCATGGGAAGCTCGCCCTATGTCGCTTGATAGCCGCAATATCGCCCGGTTGCGCAACGTGACGACGCGATCGATCAGCGCTGAGAACTTCGGCGGCGCCAAGGGCGGCGGCGGTAGGGCCACTCAGGGCACCGGAGCATACGCCGCCCGGGACCTTGGGGTTGGCTGGAAGGTCTCTCCCTCGGTGATCATCGCACCTGGCACCACGTTTCCGATGGCTGGCATCGACGGTTCCGGCGTGATCACTCACGTCTGGCTCACCACTCATCCCGATCACTGGCGGACGTTGGTGCTGCGGGCTTATTGGGACCACGGATCCGATCCAGCTGTTGAAGTGCCCGTCGGCGATTTCTTCGCCAATGGCTGGGGCCGATTCGCGCAGGTCAGTTCCAGCATGATCGCCGTCAACCCGCACGGCGGCTTCAACTCCTATTGGCCGATGCCATTCCAAAGCCACGCCAAGCTCACTGTGGAGAACCTCGGTGGCGCCGACGCGGTGCTCTACTACCAGCTGACCTACGAGACCGATCTCGACGTCACCGGGCTCGGCTATCTCCACGGACAGTTCCGCCGCAACAACCCGCTTCCCGCCGGCAACACACACATTCTGCTCGACGGAGTCTCAGGTCATGGCCACTATGTCGGCACCTACCTCGCCTGGGCCGTCAATGCGCCCGGTTGGTGGGGCGAGGGCGAGCTCAAGGTCTATAACGATGGCGACGACGATTACCCGACGATCTGCGGCACTGGCACTGAGGACTACTTTGGCGGTGCCTGGAACTTCGACGTCCCCGGTCGCGGCTACACCGAATACACCACGCCGTACCTCGGCATGCCCCAAGTGATCAAGCCCGACGGCCTCTACCAGAGCCAGCAGCGTTTTGGTCTCTATCGCTGGCATGTTCTGGATCCCATCCACTTCGCCAACGACCTGCGTGTCGAGATCCAGGCCCTCGGCTGGCAACCCGGCGGCCGATATCTGCCACTGCACGACGACATCGCATCGACGGCCTTGTTCTACCTTGACCGGCCGCACACCCATCGACCGGACTTCCCTCACGTCGACAAGCTGCACACTGGTAGCTGACGGACGACCACGCCCGAAGTGCACGTCATCTGCGGGGCGTTTCTTGGGTGGCCACTAGGTTGGGTCCATTCGCTCACGCTGTTTCGCAGCTAGGTGAACGCTCAATCAACAACGAAGACGACGACGACGCAGCTACTACAAGTCCAACACCGTGACCGAGGTCAAGGAATACCCCGGCTACGCCCACCTGCTGCCCGCCCAAGAGGGCTGGGAACAGATCGCCGACGACGCCCTGGCCTGCGCCGTGGAGCACGCGCGCTGACAGGGGTGCCCAGGCCCGGTCAGCAACGTCGGCGGGGTCGAGAAGATCAGTCATCGACACTCGACCGGTATCGCGAACGGAACGAAGGTCCGACACTCAAGCCAGCCGTGAAGCTCGATCGCTCAACACCGGCTTTGGCGAACTAGCTCAAGCTGAAGAGGATCAACATGGCCCGCCAGATCTCCCTCCTAATCGTGGGCGCCGGCAACCGCGGGCAGTTGTATGCCGACCTTGCCGCCCGCGACCCTCGTGTTCGCATCGCCGCCGTCGCTGACCCCGACGAACGCCGCCGGACCACCCTTGCAGAGCGGCACGCCGTGCCATCGATGCGCCGGTATTCGGATTGGCGAGACGTCATCGACCAGCCCCGGATCGCCGACGCCGCTGTGATCGCGACGCTCGACCGGCTGCACGATGAACCGGCGCTGGCGCTTGCCGAACAGGGCTACCACCTCCTGCTTGAGAAGCCCATGGCCGTGACGCCCGCCATGTGCCGCTCAATTGTCGAAGCGGCGCGGGCGGCTCGGGTCACACTCGCCGTGTGCCATGTCCTTCGCTACACCCCATACACCCGGGTCCTGCGGCGACTCCTCGACTCGGGCGTCATCGGTCAGATCGTGTCGGTGCAGCATCTCGAGCCGGTCGGCTGGTGGCATCAGGCGCACTCCTTCGTACGCGGCAATTGGCGGCGCACCGACGAGTCGACGTTTATGTTGATGGCCAAGAGCGTGCATGACATCGACTGGCTCAACCATCTGGTTGGGCGGCCGGCGCGTCGGGTGTCCTCGTTCGGTGGCCTCCACCACTTTCGTCCCGAGCAACGCCCCTCGGGTGCCGGTGAGCGCTGCGTCGACTGCGCGATCGAGCCTGATTGTCCATACTCAGCGAAGAGGATTTATCTGGGCTGCTTGGGCAACCCCGCCGCCGAGCGGTGGCCGTTGCAGACTGTCACCTCCGCCCGCACAGAACAAGGTGTGCTGGACGCGCTGCGGACAGGTCCCTACGGTCGCTGTGTCTACCACTGCGACAACGACGTGGTGGACCACCAGGTGGTCAACCTCGAGTACGAGGGCGGCGTGACCGCGTCGTTCACGATGACCGCGTTCACCGACTTCGCCTTCCGTCAAACCAAGATCTTCGGCACGCACGGATGCCTCGACGGCAACGGCCGCGAGGTGGAGGTGCTGAACTTCCGCACCGGGAAACGCGAGCGGCACCTCAGCGAAAGCTCCAGCGAAGATGACCCGCACGCCGGCGGCGACACCGGCCTCGTCCACGCATTCATTGAGGCCCTCGTCTCCAGCCGGCCCGAGGACCATCTCACGAGCCCTGAGGAGAGCCTGGCCTCACACCTTGTCACCTGGGCTGCCGAAGAAGCTCGACTCACGTCCACCGTCGTCCACCTCGACTGACCATCCGATTACCAGTCGTCACCGGCACAGACGCCACTCATCCGCTTCTGCCCCGCCCGACACCACTAGGCTGCGGACCAGCCTCGCTCATGTGGTGCCCGAATCGGCATCAGCCGGAGGATCGAGGTCAACACTCGGGGCACAGCGCGATCTGTGGCGTCGCTCAGCCCGGCTCTCCCGTGGTGCCCGGCGGACCGTCGAGGACGGTGGGCACGTACTCCAGCAGTTGGAGCCCTCCCTCGAAGGTGCGGCTCTCGACAAGGTCGAGCCTGAGGTCGGGATATCCGTCGTAGATCCGATCTTGGCCGGTCGCACCGGTGACGACCGGGAAGACGACAACCTGGAAGCGATCGACCAGTTCGGCCGTGATCAGCGATCGGCACAGACTCACACTGCCGAGCGTGCGCAGCTCGATTTGGCTTTCCGCCTTCATCGCTCGCACGGCTTCCACCGCGTCTCCGGTGACTAGTCGGGTATTTGCCCACCCCAGCGGCTCGGTCAGAGTCGAGGAAAAGACCACCTTCGACACATGGGTCAGCGCCTGGTCGACTCCTTCCTCGCCGCTTGCGGCGAATTCTGCCATCAGCCGGTAGGTCGTCGCTCCCATCAAAACGGTGTGCTCGGGCTGTTCGCCCAGCCAGCCGAGATACTCCGGGCTTTCCATGCCCCACCAACCCGGCCAGCCCTCGGCGGCCCCGTAGCCGTCAAGCGAGGTGATGAAGTCGACCATGAGTCGTTCCCATCAGATTCCTTCCGTCCAAGCGCGGGCCGTTTCCCACGCTAGAACGCGACGGCTGGGGCTCTCCAGGGCCAAATCGCGGCAGTGCGACAGACCAAAAGCAACCGAGCGGCCCGGTAGCCGCCACCGGGGCTCCGTCACCTCAGCCGAGAGTGTCGACTCGCTTCTGCGTTGGGTCCCGCGCCATGGGCAATCGGCTCACGCGCGCGCCGCGTGATCGGTCGCGATCAGAATGGAAGACGACGAAGAGGCCAGTGTCAGTCGTCGAATACGTTCCAGCAGATCGGGCTTCGACTTCGCTGGTCATCGAGGACCAGTTCTCGAACCTCCGCCGGGAGTCTTTCTCGCTGCCACTCCCGTTCCCGAATGCGAGCCGCCCCAGTCTCAGCGGCGGACGCAGAAGCGCCGACCGCCCGGATCGCGTACGCCGCAGCACCCAGATCGTGGGCTGCCACGTGTGCCACCGCTGCGGCTTGGCCGGCCGCGAGAGCGGCGAACCTAGCCGGGTCGGGTAGTCAGCGTGCGGCCGCATTAGCCGCGAAAGCAGCCCGTCGTGCGTCACTCATGCGCACCTCACCGCGGACCCACGCGCGACCGGCCTCGATCGCGTCGCGCGGTCGGGAGTCGCGCGGCTGGACCTGGCCGAAAAGATGCAGGACGTGTTCGGCGCATAGGGCGGCCCACTCCGCCAGCAGCCGGTGATGCTCGTCGGTCAGCGTTCCGCCGCGGCGCACGGTGATGAGTCGGGGGTCACGCTCGGTGGGCAGGATCGGCATGAGTCTCATCCTCTCGCCATCAGGCGGCGAGCCTCACGTCAAGCCCTAGCGCCCTTATCCCGCGAGACAGACGAGCCGTGGAGTAGCGAACCGGCTCTTGACGGGCTTTAGTGCGGGGACATGTCGTGAGGATGAACGATCACTCGGTTCGATCCACTCCTGCCGGCATTAGTCATGACCCGCGCTAGGCATGAAACCCATGAAACAGAGCATCGACAGCTACGGCTGTTCGTGTTCATCGTCTTGAACCCAGCCACGAAGGTCCTCGCG
>Ga0126305_10000778_pt1 | contig 13831 bp, 10 predicted proteins | sample Plot26_FD_92536 | JGI IMG/M metagenome (GOLD analysis project Ga0126305, IMG submission 92536) | Serpentine soil microbial communities from UC McLaughlin Reserve, CA, USA - Plot26 | ecosystem: Environmental > Terrestrial > Soil > Grasslands | place: USA: UC McLaughlin Reserve, Lake County... | reverse complement strand
TTTCCTGCAAGGTTACCTCCGAAGTCACTATAATACTCATAACGTCCTGCTATATTAATAAGCAAACTATTTTTACATTCAGCTTCCAGTTCAACGTACGTTCCGAAAACGTTACGGCTTTTGCTCACAACATTTTCAGGACCTAAAACAGCAATCCGGGGATAGTTAGCAGTATCATAGTTTTTCAAGTAAGCTTCTTCGCCCAATTTTGTTTGATAGTTTTCAAGCCGCCACCCGGTGCCCCATCCAAGATTCAGTCTTATGATTTGATTGATGGCTGGAGGAAATTGTTTTAAAAAATTGATATCACTTGTCAATTGTTTGAAAATATCAGTTCCAGTATAAAAAGAGGTTGGGGCATTTTCACGCAAAATAAATGTTTGAGTAACATTGTAATCGTTGGCTGATTTATTTTCAATTGAATTGCTTCCATAGCTATTACTTAAATCCCAATACAGATCAGTTTTTGTTTTGCCTTTAATTCCTGCAATGATCGATACGTCAACGGTAGTTGGCTTGCTCCTCGGTTGCACCCCATCAGGATATAAATAATAATTAATGCGGATACTATCCCGTGGCAATCTGAAAAAAGTACTACGATCAAGTTTACGATTATTCAGTAGCGTTGTTAAGAAAAATTCTGACCGATCATTGAGGGGAATGCCCGCATTAATTGAAATGCCTTTACTGATCAATTTTGTGTTCCCGGCATTTTCTATAACGGCTTTCCTGTTAAAGCCACGAGATTTAACTAACAGATCATCTTGTTCTTTTATCCGGACTTTTTCGGGTTCGCTTGCACCAGCTGGATAGTTCAAATAGATCAGTCCTTCATAAGTAGCTCCCCGGAAAGTCGCTGCCTGGTTGCGATAGTATACAGAAAAACTCATGAATCCTTGTCTGTCTGCAGGCAGGTGTTTATTATTTAATGCAAACCCGTGATATAATCCGGCATTGATCTTTTCTCCGTCACCTTTATAGAATTGACCAAGTTGAGAATGAAAGAATGTTCCTTTACTTTTTTTTAATTTGATATTGATGACGCCGGCTATTGCATCAGATCCATATTGAGCTGCTGCACCATCACGCAATACTTCTATTTTTTCAATTGCCGGAAATGGTATTGAATTCAGATCATTTCCCACTGAGCCTTTACCTAATTGCCCTTTTAATCCACCGCTAAACAACCATGCCATTGAATGATAGCGATTGCCATTTATTAATATGAGCACATGCTGTGGATCAAGACCACGAAGAGTGACAGGTTCGTTGAGTACTTCTCTTGAAGCTGTAATTGACGGAGAAAGAAAATTCAACATTTGTGTAAGACTGATCTGCCCTGTTTCTATTAAGCGGCCTGATGAAAAAATATCTACGGGAACTGGTGTATTAAGATTGCTTCGCTGGATCTTTGAACGGGAACCTATCATCACTTCTTCCAACAGGTCATCAGGTATCATATCAAATTCAAAATTCTTTGTGCTTCCTGCTTCTGCGATTATGGTTTGTTCTATTTTTTTATAGCCTGCATGGGTGACAATGATCGTATAAGTTCCAGGTTTTATTGGAAAAGAAAATTTGCCGTTGTTGTCAGTAAGTTTTGTTTGAGCTGCTATTGAAATAGTAGCTGACTGTAAGGCTTCATTTCCATATTTTACTTTACCCGTTATGGTAGCATCCTGCGAAAACGAAACGTTACTCACAACTAAAACAATAAGCAGCAGAACAATATTGCAGCTAAATGTTCTTTTCATAATATAAGATAATGGTTCAGGTTGCTGAAGAGGCATTTAATATTCTGCCTACATCATATTTATATAATCTTCCAATTGGTAAATCATGTTTTGCTATCTGGATGCCGTCTGCATTAAAGCTTTCAATTTTGTTTATTGCAACGATATACGATTTATGGATTCGCAAAAACTCATCTGAAGGCAGTAACTCTGCAAGTGTTGTCAATACATACTTGGTAACAATGGTCCGTGTTTGAGTTACAATTTTTATATAATCCTTCAGCGCTTCAATAAACAAGATATCATTAAAAAAAACTTTTACCATTTTCCTGTCGACCCGGAAATAGAGAAAAGAATTAGATGCTACTTTATGATCCTCTTTAGATGGCAACGAGGAATGGTCAACAGGGAAATTAATCTGCATTACTTTATTGATACCTTTCAAAAACCTTTCAAATGAAATAGGTTTTAGCAAGTAGTCGACGGCATCTAGCTCAAAACCTTCCAGAGCATATTTTCGAAAAGCGGTGGTAAAAATAACTTTAGGTGGAGATTTTAATGTCCGAATAAAATTTGTTCCCAGCAATTGCGGCATTTGAATATCAAGAAATATCAAATCAACAGGATGGTCTTTTAAAAATGAAATAGCTTCTACCGCATTGGCACAGGTGCCAGCAAGCTCCAATGCATCAACACCTGAAATGTGTTGTTTCAGGATCTCTCTTGCAGGAGGTTCATCATCTACAACAAGACATTTTATTTTGTTATTCTGCGGCATATTTCAAAATAGTGTTTCCCGTTTTTTCATTTCCGATGATCATGGAATTTATTTTATCTTCTTCAATTGAGTTCAGGAATGCATTATCCAATTGAATATTTAATAAGACGATATACATTTCCTGCTCTGAAGTCATTTTTAATTCGTGTTTGTCCGGGTATAATAAAGTTAATCTCTTCTGCACATTAGCCAGCCCATTTGAAATTACTAATGGTTGGTCATAACCTTTTTCAGAAATGGCATTTGTAAGTTTCAATGAAAAATGTTCTTCGTCCATTCTTATATCCATGTTGATCCAGAACTGCTCTGTCATTTGACCACAATGATTAAAACTGTTTTCTATGAAAGGGAGTAACAGGAATGGTGCAATTTGTTTACCATTCAGATCACCTTTTATATTTACTTCCATTTCCGGCCCTTCATCATGTCTTATTTTTTCCAACTGCATGTATTCTTTCATCATCGCTATTTCTTTTTCCAGCGGCACAAGCGGACGGTCACACTCATAAAGCATATAACTTAACAGGTCCGACAATTTCAATAACATACCGGAAGTTCGCGGTGAAGACTCTGCGGCATGTGTGTAAATATTATTAAGTGTTTTAAAAAGGAAATCGGGATGAACCTGTGCTTTTAATAATTGCAGCTCTGCATTTATTTTTTCCTTTCCCAACCGCTGGCTTTCTTTTTGCTTCAGCCACCAGTATTTAACATATTTAATGATTGTTGCTGCTGCCGCTACCTTGGCAAAATTCATTAAGCCAAGATTGATAGCCGGCCAGAAACGTGATACAGGTCTGATAACTTTAGAAGAACCCCAAAAAGAATCAATAAATGAAAATACGTTCCAATACAAAAAGTAGGATGCAATGAACAGTAAAAAACAAAGCAGAATGAAGTATGCTGTTCCTTGCAGCCATTTTCCTTTAATAATTTCCGGAAGAATAAAATAGATCAATGGATAACAGGCAATGGCATATAATAGTTCCCATAAAAAAGTTTTAATTGGAAGATGATCTCCGGGGGTGAGGAAAAGTGGATCAATCTTGCCAAATGATATGGGTTGCTGAAACAGGAAAAAACATAAAAGAAAATACAGCCACCATGATGACCAAAAAGCAAGATGACGCAACACCTTATGCTTTCTTTCTTCAGAAAAAATAAATTCATGCCATTGCATAATCACTCATTGGTTTTATTTCATCTTTTATGGTTGTATGATCTTTTATGTCTTGAAGTTCCAAGCTGAGATAAACAGCATAGCTATCCGGATCGGAAACTATGTTTAGTTCATGCGTTCCCGGATAAAGTAGTTCCAATCTTTTCGTCACGTTTTTTAAGCCAATATTTCCCTGCCTGTCCGGCAAGCAGGTTTTTGATATTGCAAAGTCGTTAGTTGAAGGTTTACTATTCATGACCATAAAATGAAGCCTGTCATTTTCGATATAAATACTGAGCTTCACCCATGGGTGAGTGATCATTTTACTTGCTCCATGTTTAAAACTATTTTCAACAAACGGGATCAGCAGGAGAGGAGCTATCATTTTGCCATCATGATCGTCTTTGATATCAATTGTCAGTTGCATTTGTTCAGCATATCTTATTTTTTCCAAAGCCATATAGTCACGGATCATTTTTATTTCTTTTTCTAAAGGAACCAATGGCAAATTGCATTCATTCAAAATATAATGGAGCATATCCGATAGTTTTTTGATCATCACTGGCGCCTGGGTTGAATTGGTAAGGGTAAAAAAATAGATATTGTTAAGTGTATTGAATAAAAAATGAGGATGTACCTGAGCTTTTAGTAATTGTAATTCGGCTTCTGTTTTTTCTTGTGCCAGCAATTCATTTTCTTTTTGCTTTTGCCACCATCGTTTAACAAGTTTGATCATCAGCGCAAAGCCAAGAACAATTGGTAAGCTGCTGAGCTGGTCAATTATAACCATCTGTAGATTTGCAGGATGAAAAAAAGGTGAAAAGCGGGAGCCATCAGTTCCTGCAATTTTTCTATAAATCTCCGGCGAGTACTTAAATGCAAGAGCTACGAAATAAAAAACCAGCAACACACATACAGTGATAATTCCAACAAGAAAATAATTTTTTCTTTTATAAAAGTAATCAGGCAGCAGCCAGTAGGTCAAAACATAGGTGAGTGCTACCTGTGGTACGATCACTCCAAAAAATGAATTAACAATAAGTGCTTTGATAAAAAAAAGAACCGGCCCAAGTTCTTGGAAATTCTTTGATCCGGGGCCACTCGTATTCCAACCCTTAAAAACATGAATAGGAAAATGAAAAAGAATATTATAAGCCAGGCACCATGCAAGCCAGAAAGCCATGTGCCTCGTCATGCGATGCCGGCGCTGATCGGAGAATATGAAATCGTGTTTTGTCATCAGTACTGATTGCCTGATAAATTTAAACAATCACTTCTGGAAATGTTCTTTCTGAGAAAGAATATTAGACATCCACATTGTTCTTTATGATGAAAACCGTTCGTCGTCGCCGTCCGGTGTAGATATTGACTTGTTGGACATGTGACATTACCCATTTACGGTTTGACGAAATGAAAATCATTCGCTGTAGTGTAATGATAATTTGCGCTGAATAATTTAAAAATCAAAACTTTTTTTATGAGAAAGAAATTTTCAAGAAGCATTGTGCTGATCGCATTTGTTTCCTTATTTATCATCGCTTGTCAGAAATCTGTTCGGGAGCCAACAGCATCGGAAGAGATCCGCACTGGAATAGCGAACAGGGGTCAAGGCGTGACTCCTTATATGTTTGAAAGAATAAATGAACATAATTTCAGTTCACAGGGATGGAAGGAACAACAAGTGAATCTTGTTTCCGGCGTTACCAATTTTGCAGATGAATCCGATTACATTCAGATCGTTTGTGGACCCGAAAACAATAGCGATCCCCGCCTGATCCCGGGTTCTATTACGATGAATCTTCCAACCGGCGCCAATCCAACATTAAGAAGAATACGTCTTCGCAAGGGCGGCTATTCGGGTACCATGCTGGCCGATCTTACTGAATTAAAGTATAGTACTTGTGTAGTTCAGAATGCGCCTACCAACATGGTGATTCAGATCGATGTAAATGGCGATGGCTTGAAGGATTTTAATATTTTCTATGAACCACGGGAAAACAATAATGGGCATCCTCTTCAACTGAACGAATGGCAGCAATGGGATGCACTCGCAGGTAGCTGGCATGTCGAGATAGCAACAGTACCAATTCCACACCCTTTAACCCAGGCATGCACTATACAGCAAATTTTTTCGGCATTTCCCAACGCCAGGATCATTGATACCCCACCATTGGGAAATAATGGCGAAGGGGTGCGATTTACGATCGGAGGCAATCCAGCCAATTTGTTTGCAAACACTATCGGATATTTTGATGGATTAATAATTGGAACAAAGAACGAACAGCATTCAACACTTTATGATTTCACCTGTAGTCCGGGAAATGATTAACTGAATATCCACGGATAAAAAACATTATTCTATTTCATCCTATACAAACCAACGTATTTTTTAACTGTAAAATTTTTGTCATGAACTTATTAATAATCAAAAACAACTGGAGGTCAATTTTGAAACACAAAACTTTCATTTGCCTGAGCTTTTTTCTGGCTGTAATTTTTTTCGCTTGCAGCAAAGATAACAATCATGTATCACAGAAGGCGGCATTCTCCGAAGAGCAAACTGCTGCAAATAATAGCGCAGCAGCAACGCAGATATCCGGCGTCGGTTCTTATGCCACTACCGATGAATGTGATTATGTAAGCCAAGACGCTGCTTTTGCCTTAAAAATGACGGGAGATATTGAAGGTTGTCTCTATGTTTTTATAGATGAATACGAATGCTCGCCGAGCGGCACATATCGCGAAGAGGGAAGAGAAAAATTTGTTGGCACCTACAACGGGCAATCCGGTACGTTTTGGACCACTTACAAATTTGAGGCGAAGTATGAGGGCTGCGAAAACGGAGCCCCTTTAGGTGCAGAAATTTTTGGACGTTGTCAACATCCTATTGTAGTGGGTAGTGGCACCGGTGTTTTCAATGGTGTTAGTGGACAACTGAACTTTAAAGACAACATTGAGGCAGGAAACTTTCCATATAGAGGTTACCTGCGTTTCTAAATAATCCTGCAATTGAGTTTATGGTCGTTTAAATCACGAATCAGAAGTTACGAAAAGAACGGCAATCAGATCATCGAAAATAAAATGCGGTTAGAGTTATTCTAAGCTACATTGGGTGAACACAATGATTATATTGGTGATCGATAATAGATGGTGGGTGAGGAGAGGTTTATTTTGGCTATTCAATAGACGAGGATTGCATCGCTTGTATCTTCCCTGATCTTTTATCCTGGATAAAACCGGCAACAAAAACATCTTCTTTCCATAAACCTGTTGGAAGTGTGAAGCTTGTAGTTTTTTCTTTAAGAGGTAAGTAAAAAATATTCCTAACTATATTGATGTGATGTAAAGTTCTCCCTTTGTTTTCCCCCTTTTTTATTTCGTTTGCGGCCATCTTTTGTATCAGTACAAGTATCGCCTGGTCTTTTTTTGCATCTGCCCCCTCTGCTGAATAATGCACACCAATCTTTCCTTCTGTGTTTTGAACGACATTTAATCTTATTGATACCGCGGAGCTCTCTTTCAATTGTTCTTCAATACTGGTGATCAGCTTGGTTTTATTTGAACCAATAAATTCTTTACTACCGTTTATGACCACCTGCGGTGTATAAACTGAATTCAGGTGGAAAATATTTGAATAATATTCCTGCCTTTGGGTAAACGAACCATCACTAAAAATATCTTTCCATCCAAGCTTGTCCCAATAGTCAACATGATAACCCAGCACAAGCACACTTTTATCGCTATACTTTTTCTGAATTTCTTCTAAAACTTCATCTGCGGCCGGGCAACTGGAGCAGCCCTCCGAAGTAAATAACTCTATTAATGCAAAGCCGTCCTGTTCTTTTGCCGTTTTGTTCTTCAGCCTGGCAGTAGAAAAAGAAATGGTAAGCAACGAAACAGAGAAAACAATTATCGGTAATAAAAATTTCATTTTTCCAATTTACGACGATCCACAAACCATGGATTGTCATATAAAAGACAACAATTTGCACTTAACGCTGCATTAACGATATTTGTTCCACCAAACTGTCTATGAACAAAAAAGAGAGAGCCATAATTCTTTTACTGGCGGCCATAAATTTTACCCAGGTCCTTGACTTTGTCAATATGGTTCCTTTGAGTATTTACCTGATCCCCGATCTTCATATTACCGCATTTCAATTCAGTACCTTAGTTGCATCTTATTCGATCAGTGCCTTTTTTTCCGGCATTATCGCTGCTTTACTTATTGACCGTCATGACAGGAAAATATCTCTGTTGATTGCATTTACCGGATTTTTAATTGGTTCTTTTGCCTGCGGCATTGCTCCTAATTACGTGACTTTATTGGTCGCGAGAGTAGTCTCCGGGACTTTTGGCGGATTATTAGGCGCCCAGTTGTACTCGATCGTAGCTGATATTTTTACTTATGAAAGAAGGGGAAGAGCAATGGGCATCGTGATGAGTGCTTTTGCAATTGCATCTGTCATCGGCATGCCACTTTCTCTTTTATTGACTAATACTTTTAATTCAAACTGGCATATCCCTTTTCTTGCAAATGGCTTTTTAGGGCTGTTATTGTTGGCACTTATGATAAGATACCTCCCGTCTATGAAAGGGCACATCACAACTTTTCACTCATCCACTGTTTTTGGAAGCCTTACAAAACCAATGAAGATTCCCCTACAGCGATCTGCACTTATTTTTTCATGCCTATTCATGTTTGGCCATTTTTTAGTTATCCCGTTTATTCCATCCTATCTTCAATTCAACAATGGATTTACTATACCCCAGATAGCATTGATATTATTTTGTGGCGGTTTTTCTTCTTTTGCAGCTGCTATTTACTTGGGCAGATTCTCAGATAAAAAGGGTAAGCTACCCATTTTTCTCTGGTCTGTTCTTATTTCATTATTCCTGGTCTTTATTCTTACAAATATGCCATCAATGAATGTTCCTGTGGCGCTTCTTTTTTTTGCTGTATTATTCCTCGTTGTTACAAGTCGCATCGTTATGGCGCAGTCAATGATCAGTAATGTAGTATCGCAAAATCAGCGGGGAAGCTTTATGAGTGTAAATGGCAGCATGCAGCAATTGGGCCAGGGTATGGCGTCGTTAGTAGCTGGGGTCATCGTAAAAACAAATAAAACAACACATCAATTATCAAATTATAACTGGGTAGGGTATCTAAGTATAGCTGTTTTAATAGTTGCGGTTATAATTGGAAATAAAATATTCAAGTCAATTGATAAGCCTGCAGACATTCCGTCAGGTGATGAGCAACCGTTTAAATCAAACGAATTGCAACTTGATATTATAGAATAACTATTATATTTAATACTGAAACAAAACCATTTGAGTTTTTATCCTCTTGCGTGCAGGTATGGTTTTATTTTTTTAAAATAAAAAATTAATCATGCATTCTCCGACGCAAACTCCATTACCGGTCCTTCAAAATGAGAGGTCAGATATACTGGATGTACTTCGTGGTTTTGCGTTGCTTGGCGTCATGCTGGACAATCTGATGGGATTTACAGGCTGGAGTTTCTTTACACAATCACAGCGTGAGGTATTACAGACATGGCCGGCAGATGGAGTTGTTGCATTGGGCGAACTAACTTTTATCAATGGAAAATTCTATAGCCTGTTTTCTTTATTGTTTGGTATTGGTTTCTCCATCATCCTGATCCGCAATGAACAAAAAGGGATCGATCCTTTAAAAATATTTTACCGGCGCTTATTCATTTTGTTACTGATCGGAGCGGGGCATTTATTTTTGCTTTGGGAAGGGGATATTCTACTTTTATATGCATTGATCGGAATGATATTGCCATTATTCAGAAAATTCTCTGGTAAAGCGTTAGTGGTTACGGCGATCGCACTGATCCTTTCGCCAATCATCTTAGATTGTATTTATATATTGTTTCATGCAAAACCGGGTGATGGACTTGAAAGACTTGCTATTTCAACCGATGTAAAAAATGGCATTCCTACAGATAGTACTTATGCAACCTATTTATACAAACCAGGAAGTGGTTTCCACGAATGGCGCAATTGGCAGGGTTCAGGCTGGGCTTATCGTTATTCATATATTGTCGACAGCAATCGTGTTCCCAAAGTCCTGGGAATGTTTTTGCTTGGACTTTATGCAGGGAGAAAAATGATGTATCTGCATCTTGAAGATCATGTTTCACTTTTTAAAAAATTACGGCGCTGGGGTTTCATCATCGGAATTCCTTCGGCGATTGGGTGTACTTACTATGAGATATTTGAAAAGGGAATACCTAACCCGGTAGGATTAGGGCACACAATTTTCTATGCATTCAGTGTTGTTCCACTTTGTCTTGCTTATACTTCCGTTATTTGTTTGCGCTGGATAAAAAAGAAAGGCAATAGTAAATTAAAAGTGCTAGCACCAATGGGGAGAATGGCATTGACCAATTACTTAATGCAAACAATTATTGGGATTACACTCTATTATGGTGTAGGCTTTGGTTTTGGCGGCAATATTGGCCCTATAGTTTTTATTCCGATCGGGTTAGTTGTTTATTCATTACAAATTGCATACAGCAATTGGTGGTTTAGATATTTTAATTATGGTCCAATGGAATGGATATGGCGACAACTTACCTACGGTCAACGATTACCATTTCGAAAAACAAACCAGGCATAGATTTTTTGTATCAATCTTACTTTACTCGGTAAACCGGGTATCTTAAATAATCCGGTTCAACCCAGGGCGAGTTTTCATAAACAAAATTTAATTGAGCTCTCCCGTTTTTTGCGAAAGCGGTATCCGTCGCTCTTTTTTGTTCTAATTTATTTTTAAGATCGGGGTTTGATCTTAAATAATCAGCGGCAATATCTTCAAATGCATAGCCGGAGTAACCTTCTTTTTGACCAAGAATGCCATCAAAAAAGTTCCAGGCAAAATAAGAATCTGTTGCAGCAGGCTCTAATGTTTCGATTAAGAAACGGTTTGCTAACTGATCCATCGGAATATAATAATCGCCTTTTTTAAATTTTATTTGTTTGATAGTGACACTTGTTTTTACATCGCTATTGATATGATGCATCTCATTTTGCCGGGCGGCTGTCTTATAATCATCGATCCGGTAAACTTCCACCTCAATTGCTGAATCTTTTTTTAGTTTTGTCATCTGCACCTTATTCGCTTTCAGCAGATCTATCACTTTCCACCAACCCTGCGGAATGATATAAGCTTTTGGCTTTTGAACATTGATCGAAGGTTTGTAAAAATTGTAAAAAGGAACTTCTTTTTCATAAGGCTTATTGCGGTCATAATACAATCTTCGTTGACCGGAAACATCACTTGGCTTATAAGCAGCAGTATATCCTTTATAAATTCTTTTTGATGACTGTGACCGGTCCAGTGTCCATGCAATTGGAAACTCTGCTTGCGTTTTTACTGTTTGTTTTGTTTGGTCTCGTAATTGCTTTATGGCTTCGCTATTCTTTGAAGTAAAATTAATAAAGCTTTTCATCAATTCATACGTTGATCTTACCCGTTGATCATAAGGTTTCAACATATGCGTTTCAGAAATAAAAGAGAATGTATGCCATAATACGGCATAACCACTGCTATACCGCGGGCTTTCAAAAAACTCCGGCCAGCCATTATCCGGTGAGTCGCCAAATGCATTTACATAAGGAATAAGATCATATCCTTTTTCTTTCATGCTTGCGTATAAACCGGGCTCAAATGTTTTATTCAAATATTCTCCGAGCACTCCACCCAGCTTGCTGTGTTGCGTACAAATAAGGGTCATTATATGCTGATAATCGGCGCCGTCACTTACATGATTATCTAAGAAAACATCCGGATCGGTCAAATGAAAAATTTCTGCAAATGCTTTTGCTTCTTTCGAATCACATTTTATAAAGTCACGGTTCAGATCAAGATTCTGGCTGTTGCCACGGAAGCCAATTTCTTCCGGTCCATTCTGATCAACGCGATAATCGGCGCTGCGATTTAAACAACCACCGATATTATAAACCGGGATGATAGCAAGAACAACATTATCCGGTAATTTGATCTTATTAGTTACAATATCCCTTGCGAGTAACATGCTTGCATCAATTCCATCCGGTTCGCCTGGGTGAATGCCATTATTAACAAGGATCACCCTCTTATTATTCTTTCGGATATTATCAAAATTGTAATCGCCGTTATTTGCAACAATAACCAGATGTAATGGATAACCGGCATCGCTCATTCCCATAGTAAGCATTTTTATTTTGCCAGATTGGGCATCGAGCTTTTGCCACCAATCAATGGCTTCAAAATAGCTTGGAGTTTTTGTGCCATTACTTTTTTCAAAAACAGTTGTGATATTTTGCGCCGAGAGAAAATGAATAGTCAATAAACAAATACCTGTAAGCAATTTTCTCATGATTGTGATTTGAATGCTAAAAATAAAAAAGGTCCCGCATCATGCGGGACCTTTTAAAAAATATATTAAAAGAATTATTTAGCTAGTTTGTTGATCCTTTTAGCCAGCTTACTTTTTAAATGAGCAGCCGTATTCTTATGAATGATGCCTTTCTTAGCCAGCTTATCGATCATTGCCACAGTAGTCGGCATTTTACCTGATGCTTCTTTTTGATCTTTTATTTCCCGAAGATCGCGAATGGCATTACGGGTTGTTTTGCCATAGTACTTGTTTCTTACGCGACGCTTTTCTGCCTGGCGTGCATCCTTTTTTGTTGCTTTATGATTTGCCATGTACTCTTTTTTTTGAGGACAGCAAAGGTAGGGTTGAGAGGCTTAATCACCAAAAGATGAACTACCAAATTATAAAAAAGATCAATAGAATTACCAAACGTACAAGTGAGTGACACAACAGATGATGCTCAGGGATTTGCAGGCGGCCCAATAATAGCTAAAACCTTCAAAATGGCAGCATATTCGGTTTTTTGGCAGATATTTGCAGCCCAGCTCTCTTTGGGCCTTTAAAAATCGGGAGCAGTGAAACGAGACCTTCGATGAAAGATTTCCAATATATCACCAGTCAGCATCCGGCATTTGTTGAAAATTTATACCAGGATTTTGTGAAGAACCCTGAAAGCGTAGACCCGGAATTCAGAAAATTTTTTGAAGGATTTGATTTTGCGATCGCAAGTGGTAAGCCGACCACTAATGGGAATGGTACTCCAATAAAAGAAGTTTCTCCGGTCGCAACAGAAAAAGTTGTTGAACCTGCGGCTATTGATCCGGGAGGTATCGGGTGGAAAGGTGAGCTTGGCGTGTACCGGATGATCCTTGGCTATCGTAACAAAGGTCATTTGATCGCTAAAACAAATCCAATTCGTAAAAGAAGAGACAGGGGTGCAAATCTTAATATTGAATTCTTTGGTTTCACTGAAAGCGATCTTGATAAAACATTTCATGCAGGAAGTCTGATAGGGCTGGGTGCAACTACTTTAAAAAACATAATAGCTCATCTTGAAAAATGCTATGCGCATCATGTCGGTATTGAATTCAAGTATATCAGCAAACAGGAAAAGGTAGACTGGCTGACGAATGAAATGGAAAAACACTTCCATGAAAAACCTTCGTTGAAGCAGCGTCAGCGCATTTTGGAAAAACTGAACCAGGGCGTGATGTTTGAAAAATTCCTCCACACAAAATATGTTGGTCAAAAAAGATTTTCGCTGGAAGGTGGAGAAACAACGATTGCTGCACTTGATGCTATCATAAATACATCGGCGGAACTTGATGTGCATGAAGTAGTGATCGGCATGGCGCATCGGGGCCGTTTGAATGTGCTGGCAAACATCATGGGAAAAACTTATGAACAAATATTTAGCGAGTTTGAAGGAACGGCTAAACTTGATCAGACCATGGGAAGCGGTGATGTAAAATATCACATGGGATATGGAAGTGAAGTGCAAACAGCTGATGCACGAACGATGCATTTGAAGTTGATGCCAAATCCATCTCATCTTGAAGCGGTGGATCCCGTTGTTGTTGGTTTTTCACGCGCAAAGGCCGATATCATGTACGAAAGTCATTATGCTAAAATACTTCCCATATTGATCCATGGGGATGCTTCACTGGCAGGCCAGGGCATCGTGTATGAAGTTTTACAGATGAGTTATCTGAAAGGGTATTATACCGGCGGCACTATTCATTTTGTAATTAATAATCAAATAGGATTT
>Ga0126305_10000775_pt1 | contig 13845 bp, 13 predicted proteins | sample Plot26_FD_92536 | JGI IMG/M metagenome (GOLD analysis project Ga0126305, IMG submission 92536) | Serpentine soil microbial communities from UC McLaughlin Reserve, CA, USA - Plot26 | ecosystem: Environmental > Terrestrial > Soil > Grasslands | place: USA: UC McLaughlin Reserve, Lake County... | reverse complement strand
GTCAACAGTTCACGACTGCGGGATCCTTCCCGTATCACTGCTCGTATCCGCACAACATGGGCGGGACGGTCGTCGTGACCGGTTCCGGACCTCCGCCTCCCCCGCCGCCGCCTCCTCCTCCTCCGCCTCCGCCTCCGCCACCGCCTCCCCCACCGCCGCCTCCTGCTGACCGCGCCAAGCAGACGGTCACGGGGGTGCGCATGCGGCTCGCGCGGTCGGGCGGACGCCGCTGGCTCGTCGCACGAGCACGCGTCACGATCGCCGCGCCGGCGCGCCTCCAGCTCCTCCGGCGAACCCGGACGGTCGCCAGCTCGAGGCGACGGTTCAGTGCGGGACGCAACGAGCTCCGCCTCCTGCTCCGGCGGTCGCTTCCACGCGGCACCTACGTCGCCCGCCTGACGATTGGCGGCGCTCCGCGCCCTTACACGGCCCGAATACCCATCGGCTAGCCTCTTCCGCCGTGCGGTGGGCCGCGCTCGCAACCGTCGCGGCCGGGGTCGGAATAGCGCTCTCGGTCGCCCAGCTGGCGCCAGGCCAGAGCATCGACCGTGTCCGCGTCGTGCCGAATCCCCCCGCGGCGAGCGTCCCGCCGGGACTCTTCATCGTCGTCGGCTCGCCCGATACCTACTCGCGATCGTCTTTCTCCGGCGGACGAGGCAGCTGGGTCGGACCGGGCTACGCGCCGCTCGGCGCGCCAAATCCGTGGGGGAACGCCACGATCGACTGGGAGGTCGGCTACGACACGCGCCCGCTCGACACCGAGCGCGTCGCGCTCGCGAATCTCACCCGCGACTGGCAGGAAGACCAGCGCGCCGGCGCGTCGATCCCCCATGTCGTCGGCGGCCGGGTCGTTGGCGACATTCCGGGCTTCTTCGTCCTCCAGGTGGAGCGCCGGTCCGCGCCGAGCGAGCTCGTCGTCGCATTCAGGCTGAGCCGCGAGCTCCACGCATACGTGCGGTTCCTCCTCACCCGGCCGGAATCGAACGACTTCTACGTCAACGGCTCGATCCTCGCGTCGAGCTGGAACCGCGGGCAGTCCTTCGTCGCGATGGCACGGGTTCGGCTCGAGGGGAACCTGCCACCCTCGCTCGTCTCGATCCGTGCTCGGCGCGGCCGCCGTGTCGTCTCCGGGTTCGCGCTCGACTTCGTGCGCCACCCGGTCATCGGAATCCGGGTCGTGCTCGAGCGACAGAGCGGCCGGAGCTGGCGCAGGGTCGCGACGGTGCGCACGACGCGCATCGGCGGCTACCGCTTCAGGGTCGCCCCGGGGACGTACCGGGCGCGCGCGCAGCTCGGCTCGCGGTTCTCGGCGACCAGTGCCATGGTCCGCGTTCGCGCGAGCTCGCCCGCGCGCCGCGGTGGTTGACTGCCTGAGCGACGACTAGTAGACCCGCCGCGGGTCTGGCTAGCCCTCGACGGTCTCCAGCACGCGCCCGGGAACGTCGAAGTTCGCGTAGACGTCCTGGACGTCGTCGTTCTCCTCGAGGGCGTCCATAAGCCGTAGGACTTTCCTCGCGGCCGACTCGTCCTCGAGCTCAACGGTCGTCTTTGGCAGCATCGTGAGCTCTGCGGACTCGGCGGTCATCCCGGCGGCCTCGACCGCCTCGCGCACGCTGCTGAGCGACTCGGGCGGCGCGGTTATGCGCCAGCTGTCGCCGTCGCGCTCGACGTCGTCCGCCCCACCCTCCGCGGCTGCCAGTGTGAGCTCGTCCTCGTCGGCCGAGCCGTCGACGAGCACCACCGCACGGCGCTCGAAGAGCCACGCCACCGATCCGGACTCGCCCAGGCTTCCGTCGGCCTTGGAGAAGATGTGCCGGACCTCGGCTGCCGTCCGGTTCCTGTTGTCGGTTACCGCCTCGACGTAGACCGCGATCCCGGCGGGGCCGTACCCCTCGTAGGTCACGGTCTCGTACGCCACGCCGTCGGCGGACGGGCCTGCTCCACGAGCGATCGCGCGCTCGATGTTGTCCTTCGGCATCGAGGCTTCCTTGGCCTTCTCGATGGCGTTCTGGAGCGCCAGGTTTCCGGCGGGATCGGGCCCGCCCTCTCGAGCGGCCACGATGATCGCCCGTGCCAGCTTGGAGAAGAGCTGTCCGCGCTTGGCGTCCGTCGCGCCCTTCTTCCGCTTGATCTGCGCCCACTTGCTATGCCCGGCCACCCACCGCCTCCTGCTCCCGGACCATGTCGAGGAAGAGCTCGTGCACCCGCGGGTCGTCGGTCAGCTCCGGATGGAACGACGCGACGAGAAACCGTCCTTCGCGGAGCAGGACGGGCTCGCCGTCGAGCTCGGCGAGCACCTCGACGCCCGGGCCCGCATCGGCGACGCGCGGAGCGCGGATGAACACCCCACGCACCGGCTCGTCCTGCCCGGCCACTTCGAGATCCGCCTCGAAGCTCGCGACCTGGCGGCCGTAGGCATTCCGCCGGACAGTGACGTCCATCAATCCGAGGTGGTCTCGGTCGAGGAGGATCATCCCGGCGCACGTGCCGAACACCGGCCGCCCGAAGCGCCGTAGCGCCTCCTCGAGCCCATAGATCCGCGCGAGGCGCATGATCGCCGTCGACTCCCCGCCCGGGATCACGAGGCCGTCGAGCCCGTCGAGCTCGTCCGCCTTGCGAACCTCCACAGGCTCGGCCCCCAACCGGCGAAGCACGGCTGCGTGCTCCCGGAAATCGCCCTGGATTGCCAGCACCCCGATGCGCATCGGGGAAATCGTACTCACCGCCGTGTGAGCTTCTGGGCGAGCCACTCCTGCCGGTCGGTGTCGGCCTCCGGGCCCATCTGGTGCCCGTAGTCGGGGTACCACTTGACCTCGGCGCCGTCCGCATCCTCGGCGAGGCGCTCGTACTCGCGGAGCGGCCAGTCGTCGTCGCGGCGCGGATTCTGGATCAGGACGTCGCCGTCGAACGAGCCCAGCAGCCGCACCGGGTCGAAGTCGCGCAGCAGCTCGTGGAAGCTCTCGAAGGTCTCCTGCGGGACGAGCTCCTTGGCCCAGTACCGGCTCGGCTCTGCCGGCACCGTCGAGAGGACGATCGCGTCGACGCGGTCGTCGACCGCCGCGAGACCACCGACCGGCAAGGCACCGTACTCCTGGCCGACGACGGCGATCTGGTCATCGATGTCGTCTCGCCCCTCGAGGTAGTCGAGCGCCCTTCGGAGATCGACGAGGTCGTGGCGCACATACGACCGGAACGCGTCCGCGGCGTACACGGGATCGAGCAGGTCCGCCTGGGCAAGGTCCTCCCGGGACATCGCCCCGTTGACGAGGAGTACCGCGACTCCGCGTTCCGCCAGGTCGAACGCCTCTCGGTAGTACAGCGCCCGGGTAAAGCGGTACGGATGGGTGTACACCGCGGCCGGATACCGCTTTCCCTCTTCCTTGTCCGGCGGGAGGACGATGGTCGCCTCGACGTCGCCGCCCCGCGGGCTCTGGAAGGTGATGTCGGTCGAGCCCGAGTTCTCGGCCTCGATCTTGGCGTGGAGCGGTTTCGATGCGTCGTAGTCGCCCAGCTCGGCCACGTGCGAGGCGGACTCGCTGCCTCCGCACCCGGCCAAGGCGAGAGCGACGAGGAGGAGAGCCGCAGTCCGTACAGGCACGAGGGCAACTCTAGTCCGCGCGGGTAGACGATCCTCGATCGAGCGAGTACGCTCCCAGGCCGCATCGCTCACGACGAAGGGGAGCACGTGAGATCAACCGCAGCAAGGGCGACCGTCGTCGCCGCACTCGCCATTGCGGTTCTCGCCGTGGCCACGGCGGCGTTCGCCGCCAAGCCCGGATCGGGGACTGCGACGGGCTTCGGGACCGTTTTCGCGCCCAACCCGGTCGCAGACTTGCAGAATCAGTCGCTGACCGATCAGAAGGACGCCGACTACGCCGCGCTCGCACCGGCGTATCACCGCGTCGTACTGACGAACCTCGACGGCAGCGGGTTTCTCGAGGGGGACTACGCGAACATCCGCAGCGAGACGGGCGACCCGGCCTACTCGCCCACGAACGGGTTCCACTATCGCCGGAACGACGACCGCTTCGAGCAGGTCATGGCGTACTACTGGATCACTGAGGCCCAGAAGTACATCCAGAGCCTCGGGTTCGGCTCGACGCTTCGCCCCGTGAACAGGGAGTCGCAGGACGTCCGGATCAACCAGTGGGGTGCCGACAACTCGTTCTCCTGGGACAAGAAGGACCTGCTGAAGTTCGGCAAGGGCGGCGTTGACGACGCCGAGGACGCGGAGGTGATCCTCCACGAGCTCGGGCATGCGATCCAGGACTCGCAGCAGACGCCGTTCGGCTACGGGTTCGGATTCGAAGCGCGTTCGATCGGCGAGGGCTTCGCCGACTACTGGGCGGTCACGGTCGCCGACGTGCTCGCTCCCACGCCCGATCCGGCGTGCGTCGCCGACTGGGACTCGGTCTCGTACACGAGCACCACGCCGCACTGCCTGCGCCGCGTCGACCTGAACCTGAGGTACCCGCAGAACATCAACCCGGACAGCGTCCACGCAACCGGCCGGATCTGGTCACGGGCGCTCTGGGAGATCCGCAAGGAGCTCGGCCATGTCAGGGCCGATACGCTGATCCTTGAGGGCCACTTCGGTCAGCGCGATCCGACGATGCGCACCCTCGCGGAGAGCACGGTCGCCGCCGCGAACCGTCTCTACGGCGCCTCCGTGGCGAGCACCGTTCGCGCTAAGTTCGTCGAGCGCGGGATTCTCTAGCGGCAAGCCGACGGAAGGGGGCGCCTCCGGGCGCCCCCTTTCGTCTACCAGCCCCGGGTCTGGAGGAGCTCTTCGGGAGCCAGCGCCGCCGCGGACAGACCACTCATCGCGTCGCCGAGGCCGCGCGAGACACGCGCGAGGATCTCAGCGTCGTTGAAGTGCGTCGTCGCCTCGACGATCGCCTTGGCGCGAGGCAGAGGGTCGGCCGACTTGAAGATTCCGGAGCCGACGAAGACGCCGTCCGCGCCGAGCTGCATGCAGAGCGCTGCGTCGGCGGGCGTCGCGATCCCGCCGGCAGTGAAGGTCACGACCGGGAGCCGCCCGTGCTCGGCTACCCAGCGGACGAGGTCGAGGGGAGCCTGGAGGTTCTTGGCCTCTGAGTAGAGCTCCTCCTCCGCTAGCGAGCCCAGACGGCGGATCCCGCCGAAGACCGCCCGCATGTGCGTGACCGCGTTGACGATGTCGCCGGTTCCCGCCTCGCCCTTCGTTCGGATCATTGCGGCACCCTCGGAGATCCTGCGCAGCGCCTCGCCGAGGTTCGTGCAGCCGCAGACGAACGGGACGGTGAACTTCCACTTGTCGATGTGGTGGGCGGTGTCCGCCGGCGTCAGGACCTCACTCTCGTCGATGTAGTCGACCTCGAGCGCCTCCAGGATCTGCGCCTCGACGAAGTGGCCGATGCGCGCCTTGGCCATGACCGGGATGGTCACGGCCTCCTGGATCTCCGTGATCTTGTCGGGATCGGCCATCCGGGCGACGCCCCCCTGCGCGCGGATGTCGGCCGGGACGCGCTCGAGCGCCATGACCGCGACCGCGCCGGCCTCCTCGGCGATCAGCGCCTGCTCGGACGTTGTGACGTCCATGATCACGCCGCCCTTGAGCATCTCGGCGAGACCGCCCTTGACGCGCATGGTTCCGAGCTCAGCCATCGGCTTCATCCTAGCCAGCGACGACAAAGTGATCTCGCCGTCGTCCGTCGGGCCAGACGGACCAGCCGTCGAGGCGATTCGGACGGATGACGAGGTAGACGAATCCGTGCTCCGCCAGCCCGCGAGCCCGGCGCGGATAGCCCGCAGGGCACGCGGCGATCGGGTACAGGCGCGAGTTCCCGCCGCCGTGGACGACGTAGCGGACACCACGTTTCGGACCGAGCCGCTGGTAGTTGTGGTCGTGGCCCGACAGGGCGAGGACGACACGGTGCCGCTCGAACAGGGGCACCCAGCGGCGCACGACCTCGGGATGCGCGCGGTAGTTCCCGCAGGTGTACGCCGGGTGATGGAAGACGGCGATCTTCCAGCGGGCCTTCGAGGCGGCAAGGCTCCTCACAAGCCAGGAGGTCTGTGCCGAGTCGATCCGGTTCGAGTCGAGGAGGAACAGCTCCGCGGGCCCGACCCTCCGCTTGTGGTAGCGCCCGCGCATGCCGAGGGTGGAGAACTCGTACCGTCCTCCCTGGACGCGGGTGTCGTGGTTGCCGAGCACGCCGGCGACGGCGAGGCCGCGGCCACGGGCCCAGCCGAAGCTCTCGGCCCAGTTCGCGCGAAACGCCGTTGGGCTCTCCGAGTAGTCGTTGTCGCCGAGCGTCAGGAGCAGGTTCGAGCGGTTGCGCGCCTCGAACTTACGCACGCCCTCGCCGAAGCTCCGCTGGAACCCGCCGCCGACTCCGAAGTCGCCGATCGCGATGATCCGGTACTCGCTCGCCGGCTGCGCCTGGCCGGCTCCCGGCAGAAGTACCGCTAGGCCGACGAGCAGGACAGCGGCGAAGCGCACCTTGGACGGTGTTCCTCGCCGCCCTCCCCCCGCTTGCGCGACGACTCGTCTACCGAGACGTCGCGATCCGCTGGAGCAGGCCTGCGAACTGAAGCATTCGGAGCCTGCGACGGAGGTTTTCCGCAGCCATGTGTGCCGCCTTTCGTTTCCGCAGGGGTTACCGAGAAGATCGTCGGAGCGAGCGGGCAATCGCACCATCCCCCGAACGGAAGCTTCTCGCCGGCTGGGTCAGGCGCTCGGCGGCGCGAGGCTGAGCATCACGCCCTGCGTCGGCAGCTGCTCGAACGACGAGCTGAAGAGTCGAGTCTCGGTGAGCCGGTTGATCATCTCGGCCTCGCCGGGACTCAGGTCTCCGTCCGCGAACGGCGGCTTCTCCGGGAGGGCTCTCGTGAGCTCGCCGCCGAGGAGGCCCTCGAGGTGCCTGCGCTGGAAGTACACGGCAAATGTCTGCGGCGCCTGGCCCTCACCGCGGGGGACCGGTGGGAGGAGCGAGACGACCGTCTCGATGTCGGGCAGGAGCTTGAAGGTGTAGAAGGAGAGCTCGACCGCCTCGCGGCGCAGCAGCATCAGGCGCTCCGGTGTCGGCTGGCCGGGGAGCGAGCAGTTCTGCTCACCGGCGAGGCCGCAGAAGCTGAACAGCGCCGTCTCGCCGGGCTGGACGACCGAGACGTCGCCCTGGGTGAGCTGCCGGTTACGACCGTGGCGGAGCGCGATGTACTGGAGGGGGAGGCCGGAGACCTCGCCGGGCTGCGCCGTGACGGCTACGAGCTGCTCGCCGTTCGCGCCGCGGTACTGACGAGCGATCTCGGTCGCGATCTCGCGCGCCCGCTGGAAGCCGCCCTCCTCGGTGGTCAGGCCGCCGGCTGCTGCCGTGGAGCTGGAGTCGTCGCCGCGGCTCATGAAGCCGATGGTCAGCAGCGCGGCGAGGACCATCACGACGATCACCGCATAGCCGATCATGAAGCGCCCGCCGTGAACAGCCGTCTGGCGCTCGAAGCGCGGCAGTGTCTCCTCCGCCTGGGATGCCTGCTCGCGTGAAGGGTCGGGGACTACAGCTTCGGCCATGACTCGTCCTCGAGCGGATCGGCAATAGGCACTTCGAGGTTGATCGACTCGAGGAGCATGAGGATCTCGTCGCCGTGCAGCTCGCGACGCTCGACGAGGGTGTCGGCCACCTTGGAGACCCCATCGCGGTTGTGCTCGATCAGCTGGTGCGCGGCAACGTATGCCTGCCCGAGGAGCTGCGAGGCCATCGCGCGCTTCGTCGGATCGCCGAGCACGCCGGCCAGGGGGTCTCCATGCGCTCCGTTGCCGGAGCGGTTCATGATCTGGTCGCCGATCTTCTGGTACTTCTTGGCGATCTCCTCGCGGACCTCGTCCTCGGTCTTGCCCTTCGGGGGCTTGAACCCGTCCGCGAACTCGATCCGCTCGGGAGCCATCGCGCAGGCGCCGACCATCCAGGCCGAACGCGCCGTTGCACTCTGAACGTCGCCGCCGACGCCCGTCGAGTTCTCACCGTAGAAAACCCGCTCTGCCGCCATCGCGCCGAGCGTCCAGATCAGGCGCGCGAGCTCCTCGCTGCGCCATGAGCTGAAGCGCTCCTCCTTCTCGAGGGCCTGGTGGTGGCCGAGGGCCTCACCGCGCCGGCGGATCGAGAGGCGGGTCGACTCCGCGCCCTTCATGTAGGCGTGGCCGGCGACCGCGTGACCAGCCTCGTGCACGGCGATCGCGCGCGTCTCCTCGGGGATGTACTCGATGTTGATCGCCATGCCCGATTCGATCGTCGTCATCGCCTCGACGATCTCCGCCCAGCCGAAGCGCGGCTTGCCCTCGTGATGGGCGTAGGTCAGCGCCATCGAGCAGACCTGCTCGATCATCGCCGGCGAGTACCCGTTCGTGATGCGTGCGATCTCGTCCCTCCGCCTCTCGGAGTCGAGCTCAGGGTCGTGCGAGACCTTGTTGAGGTAGAGGTCGAAGATGTCGAGCCGGTCCTTCTTCGTCGGTGTGCGCAGCCAGACGTAGCGGCCCATTCGGCCAGGGCGCGTCAGGGCCGGGTCAAGCGCTTCGAGCGGCACGTTAGTCGCCCCGATGAAGTAGATCTGCTCGGTGCGCGGGCGCGGTGGCGGCATCCGGAGAGACCGGCCGCGGACGCGGCGCGGGACGATGTACGTCGCGTCGAGGAACGTGTTGATCCTGTTGGTGAAGAACCTCTTCGTGAACGGCGGGTTGTCGATCCCGTCCATGACGACGAGCAGCTGGTTCAGGGCCAGCTGGCCCTGACCGCCCATCATCGCCCCGGGAAACGCCTGGTTCACGATTGCGCTGACCCGGCCGAATGCGCGCGGGCGCCGCTCAGGCGTGCGGTTGGCAAAGAGCTTCTCGCGCCAGGCACGGGTCTCGAGCACCAGATCGCCGGTTGAGGTGAGCGAGCCGTTGCGGCCGTGGAACGCGAAGTCCTCGAAGGTCGCGGGCATGGGCGTCGCGAAGCCTCCCATCCCGCCGTCACCCAGTGCGGAACGCCGCCGGCCCACGGCGTCGATCTCGTCGATGAAGACGATGCACTGGCCGCCCCACTTGCGGGCGAGTTTCTTGGCCTTCCAGGCGAGGTAACGGACGATGATCACGTCCATGCCCATGAAGGTCTGAGCGAAGCCCGACCCCGGCATGGAGACGAACGGGCAGTTGAACCCTGTGGCGATCGCCTTCGAGAGCATCGTCTTGCCGGTTCCGGGCGCGCCGAGGAACAGCAGGCCGCGCTCGCGCTTCCCGCCGGCCGCCTCGAACGCCTCGCCCGACTGCCAGATGGAGACGACGCGGCGAACCTCTTCCTTGGCCTCGGCCTGACCGCGAACGTCGTCCAGCTTGACGCCCCACTCCGCGTCGCCCGGCTCGAAGCCCTGCATCTGCGTGATCCCCATCAGCATCATCGGACCGAGCAGGATCACGAAGTTCATGATGAAAAAGAGCGGGAAGATGACCGCGTAGAGGAGCATCGACGGGTTGGTGAGGATCGGCTCCAGTGCTTCCCACGGCTCGGTGATCGTCGAGATCCAGCTCGTGTCGCCGCCGGGGATCAGCAGCCGGATGATCCAGAAGACCGTGATGGTTCCCACGATCCAGACGACCAGCCGGTAACGCTTGCCCCAGTACCAGGCGCGGCGCCGGTTGACCACGTCGTCCTCGCGCGCCTCGGGCTCATCGCTGCCGAAGAGGCTCGGCCACGGGATGAAGCGGCGGACGATGATATCCATCAGGCCGCGGAACGCGATCACCGCGATGAAGGTCCAGAAGAGCGAGTAGAGCCGGCTGATGCCGACCTCCTCGTGGAAGAAGAAGTAGACGACCGGGCTGGTGAGGACGGCGACGGCGGTGGCGGTCCGAATGAGTCGCCGCCACTGGAGCGTCAACTCTTTCGTCGCCTCGCCTGAAGGCAGCCCGACGAGGCCGTCGCTCGTTGCCATCGTCAGAATTTAGACGTGCGAATGTTCACGTTTGATGGACAGTACGTTAAGTAGCGGCGGTCAGATCTTCGATTCCGGGCAGGTCGAGCGGGCCCGCCGCTACCACCGCCCCGCGTATCTGGCCCGGGTTATCGGCATCGCTCTCGGCCTCCTCGTGCTCGGGTTGCTCAGCTTCGGAGCGCTCGGCGATTGGCTTTTCGGGCTCGTCGACGGGGTTCCCTGGTGGGGCGAGGCGATCGCATTCTCGGCGCTCGTCTCGCTCGTCGGCTCGCTCGTCGCGACCCCGATCGCGTTCTGGCGCGGCTACCTCCACGAGCGACGCTGGGGGTTCTCGACGCAGACGCTCGGCGGGTGGTTGTCGGATCGGGCGAAGGGAGTTGCGATCGGCATGGCCTTGACGGTGATCCCGATGTTCGGGTTGGTCGCGTCGGTACACCTCTTCCCTTCCTGGTGGCCGCTCGTCGCGGCCCTGGGCGGCGCGGCGATCGTCTTCGTCGTCACCTTTCTCGCCCCGGTTCTCCTGGAACCGGTGTTCAACCGGTTCGCGCCGCTGCGTGACGACGGCCTCGCTGAGGATCTGCGGCAGCTGGCCGACCGCGCGGGGGTGCCTGTGCGCGACGTGCTCGTCGCGGACGCGAGCCGGCGCACAACGAAGCGCAACGCCTATGTGTCCGGGATCGGCAACACGCGCAGAGTGGTCCTCTGGGACACGCTGCTCGACCGCGGTGCCCCCGGCGAGGTACGGCTGGTCGTCGCCCACGAGCTCGGCCATCGCCGCTTCAGGCATGTCGCAATCGGGACGGCGATCGCAATGGGCGGCACGGCGCTCTTCGTGCTCGGGCTGTGGGTGCTGTTCCAATGGGACCAGCTCCTCGCCGCGATCGGAGCGGACGGGCCGGGCGACCCGCGCGTGATCCCGTTCGTCCTCTTCGCGGGCACGGTGGCAGAGCTCGCGCTCCGCCCGTTCGCACTCGCGCTCTCACGCCGGTGGGAGCGCGACGCCGACCGGTTCTCGCTTGAGCTGACCGGCGACCCCGAAGCGTACGAGGAGACGCACCGCAACCTCGCGCTCTCGAATCTCGGCGACCTCGACCCGCCGAAGGCCGCGTACCTCTTCTTCTTCAGCCACCCGACGGCCCCGGAACGGCTCGCCGCCGGCCGCAGCCAGGACTGACATGACGCCGCTCGCGGACGTCGTCGCCGCCTCGAGTGAGGTCGGCGGCACCAGTTCACGCACGCGGAAGGTCGCGATCCTCGCCGACCTCCTGCGGGCACTCGAGCCCGGGGAGGTTCCCATCGCCGTCGGCTTCCTGACCGGCGTGCCGCGGCAGGGGCGCGTCGGCGTCGGGTACCGAACGGTGTACGGCGTGGAGCGTCCGGCGGCCGAGCACGCGTCGCTCACGGTCGCCGAGCTCGACGGGGCGATCTCCGCCGTCAAGGAGGCGACGGGGAGCGGATCTGCAGCGAGGCGGAGGGAGATCCTCGGAGACTTCCTCGGGCGAGCGACGGCCGACGAGGCCGACTTCGTCAAGCGGCTCTTCACCGGCGAGCTTCGCCAGGGCGCCCTCGCAGGGGTGATGACGGACGCGGTGGCGAAGGCGGCCGAGGTCCCTCTCGAGGTCACGCGGCGGGCGCTGATGCTCTCGGGTGACCTCACCCGGACCGCCGAGATCGCCATGACGGTGGGTGAGGAAGGGTTGCGCGAGGTCGGATTCGAGCTCTTCCGGCCGATCCTCCCGATGCTCGCCTCCACCGCCGAGAGCGTGGGCGACGCCGTGGCGGGCTACGACCGCGCGTTGGTCGAGTGGAAGCTCGACGGCATCCGCATCCAGGCCCACCGCCGCGACGACGAGGTGCGCATCTACACGCGGCACCTGAACGAGATCACCGACGCGCTGCCGGGCATCGCCGAGGCGGTGCGTCGCCTTCCGGTCAGGCAGGCCGTGCTCGACGGCGAGGCGCTCTGGATGGGTGACGACGGCCCGGCCTCGTTCCAGGAGACGGTCTCGAGAATCGATCGCAGCGCGCCACCGGAGGGAGTCGTGACCTTCCTGTTCGATCTTCTGCACGTCGACGGCGAGGATCTGCTGGACACCCCGCTCGAGCAGCGAGCCGCCCAGCTCGAGGCGCTGGCGCCGGACCTGAAGATCCCTGGGCTCCTCACGTCCGCTCCGGAGGAGGCAACCCGTATGCTCGACCAGGCGCTCAATGCCGGACACGAGGGCGTCGTCGTGAAGGACGCGGCGTCTCTGTATGCGGCCGGCCGCCGTGGGAAGTCGTGGCGGAAGGTGAAGCCTGTTCGGACCTACGACCTCGTCGTGCTCGGCGCCGAGTGGGGACACGGGCGGCGAGAGGGCTGGCTCTCGAACCTGCATCTCGGGGCCCTCGATCCGGCGACCGGCGGATTCGTGATGGTCGGGAAGTGCTTCAAAGGGCTGACGGACGAGCTCCTCGAGTGGCAGACGAGGGAGCTGCTCGAGCGAGAGACCGCCCGCCGGGGAATCGCGGTGCTCGCGCGACCCGAGCTCGTCGTTGAGATCGCCCTCGACGGCGTGCAGTCCTCGACCCGCTACAAGGGCGGCGTCGCGCTCCGCTTCGCGCGCGTGAAGCGCTACAGGCCGGACAAGCGTGCGGAGGAGGCGGACACGATCGACGCCTTGCGTGCGCTGCTCGGCTAGTTGTCGATCCGGCCGCAGGTGCGCTCGGTCACGGTCCGCGTCGCCGGGTCGACGGTGATGATGCAGACGCGGCCCGCGTCGGCGCCGCCCGCTGGGGAGACCTCACAGCGCCACACCTGATCGCCGTCACCCTTCACGCAGTCGATCGACTTCAGCGGGCTGTCGTCGTGGCTGACCACGCCGCCGGATGCGACCTCGGCGCGGAAGGCCTTCTCCACGTCCTCGGACAAGAGCGTGGCCGACCCGTCCGAGGTAGTCGTCGGCTGAGAGGAGGAGTCTTCGGAGCCGCAACCTGACGTGAGGATCGCGGCGAGCACCGCGAACGCGAGGGCAATCTTCACCGAGTCAGGTCCCTGCGCTGCGCTTCGAGCTGCGCGTCGCGCCTCGTTTCGACGATCTCCAGCTCGGCCCCGGCGGCGCGGGCTTCCGTCTCGGATCGCCGCTCCGAAACGGCTTCGTGAGCAGGCGGAAGAGAGCGTGCAGCGTGCTCTTCATGGCGAGAGTGTGCCAAGAGCGGCTCGGGGATCGGACGATTTTCGCCTGATAAAAAACGAGCGAACCATGCTCGAGTCGGAGGACGAGATCCGGGAGCTGCAGGCGCTCATCGACCGGACTTTCGCTCAGGCGAACCCCCACCTCGCGGGGATCGTCAAGCCGGAGCGGCGCCTCACCGCGAGGCAGGTGGTCCGCTACCTGCAGGGGACTAAGCACGTGGCGTTCGGCACGGTGAACGGACGAGGCGAGCCACGGGTAGCTCCCCTCGACGGCGTCTTCATCCGAGGGCGATTCACCGTCTCCACCGGTGGCCGAGCGGCGCGCCTACGGCATCTGCGCGCCAATCCGGCGTGCAGCGCCGCCCACATGGACGGCGACGCGATCGGCATCGTCGTCCATGGGCACGCCACGCTCATCGGTCGCAACGACGAAGGGGTCGACGAGATCGAACCGGTCTGGCGCGACATCTACGGCTCGAGCCCGTTCGAGTGGGGCGAGGGCGTCGTCTTCATGCGCATCGAGCCGACCTCGATGTGGACCTACGCCTTTCACCCCGAGAACTTCCCCGAGTAGCGATCGTCGGTGCCGGGATCGGCGAACGCCAAGCGCTTCCCGCTTCCGCCAACGTGATGTCTCCCGACGAGGCGCGGCGGATCGCCCTTGCCTCACAGGGCTTCGGCGATCCTCGAGGCGCTCTGTCAGCGCCAGGGCGGGGTCTATCGTCATG
>Ga0126305_10000774_pt1 | contig 13852 bp, 9 predicted proteins | sample Plot26_FD_92536 | JGI IMG/M metagenome (GOLD analysis project Ga0126305, IMG submission 92536) | Serpentine soil microbial communities from UC McLaughlin Reserve, CA, USA - Plot26 | ecosystem: Environmental > Terrestrial > Soil > Grasslands | place: USA: UC McLaughlin Reserve, Lake County... | reverse complement strand
TCCTCCCTTCCCAGGCTTCGCCTGGCGCAAGGGGCGTCTCCGCGGCGGGAAAAACGTGGGATCCCACCAACACCTCCCGACGTCACAAGTCCCGGATACCCGGAACGAACTTCGGGCACGTCGTACTAGTCCCGCCGGCCGACGGCGATGATCCCCAACCCCTTCCAGGGCAGCATGCGGTCCAGCCGGCGGATGACCGGCACGCCCATGTTGAAGATCTTGAGCTGGGAGCGGCTGAAGTGGCGGCGCTTGAGCATCTTGCCGTTGAGCCACCAGCCGGGCACCGAGGAGCGGTTGAAGTCGTGCATCACCTCGACGGTGAAGCCGGCCGTCTTGAATTCCTCGCGCAGCATCTCCTGGGAATAGCGGCAGCGGTGGCCGAGCACCTCGTCGAGGCTCGAGTAGAGGTTCTGGCCCGCGGGCACGTAGAGCACCAGCCGGCCGCCGGGAGCCAGCACGTCGTGGATGTTGCGCAGGGCCAGCAGGGGATCGCGGACGTGCTCCAGCACGTTCAGGCAGACCACCGTGTCGAACTGCCCGTTCCACGGCTCGAACGTCTTGTCGTCCTCGAGGTCGATGCGGGCCACCTTGAGGTAGGGCTTGCCGAGGGCGAGGTTCTTCAGGTAGTCGAGGTAGTGCGGGTTGATGTCGCTCGCCAGGTAGAGGTCGCGCGGCAGCAGCCAGGAGGTGATGTTGCCGATGCCGGCGCCGATCTCCAGCACCCGGGCGCCGACATAGGGCGAGATGGCGTCGGCCATCCAGCGGTTGAACTGCTGGGCCTTCTCCAGGCTGGTGAGGATGTGGGAGCCGTACTCGTCCTCGGCGTAGACGTCGTCGATGAACCGGTACTTCACCATCGTCCGCATGGCTTTGAAGGCGTCCTTCCAGCCGATCTTCTTGCCCTCGCGGTAGGTGCGGCCGAGGTAGCTGATGGGCACCTCGAAGACCCGGCACTCGCGCTTGGCGACCTTGGCCGTGATCTCCGGCTCCATGGCGAAGTCATTGGAGCGGATGGGGATCGACTTGAGCAGCGGCGCCCGGAAGACCTTGTAGCAGGTCTCCATGTCGGACAGGTTGAGGTCGGTGAACCAGTTGCTGACCGTGGTCAGCAGGCGGTTGCCGAGGCTGTGGCGGTAGTAGAGCACCCGCCGGCGGTCGCTGGGCAGGAAGCGCGAGCCGTAGACCACGTCCGCGCCGTCCTCCAGGAACGGCCGGATGAGGCGCGGGTAGTCCCGCGGGTCGTACTCGAGGTCGGCGTCCTGGAAGAGGATGAGGTCGCCGGTCGCCTCCGCGATGCCGCGGCGGATGGCGGCCCCCTTGCCCTGGTTCTTGCCCTGCTCGAGGAGGCGGAGGCGGTCCGGGTGCTCGGCGGCCAGCCGGCGCAGGATCTCCAGGCTGCCGTCCTTGGAGCCGTCGTCGACGACGAGGACCTCCATCTCGGTGATCTCGGGCGCTGAGACGGAGAGCACCCGGTGAACGAGCTCGCTCACGAGGTAGCGCTCGTTGTAGACAGGGATGATGACGCTCAGCTTGAGTCCGACCAGGGCGGTTTCATCTCTCACGAATAGCTCCACTCCTCAAAGGCGGGGCATGATAGCACTCACGTATGAGCCTATCCTCCTCCCGGACCTTTCTGGGCACTGCGCTGATCGCCTTCGCCGTCCTGGCCGTGTACGGCGGGACGGTGGGGTTCGGCTTCGTCTTCGACGATCACGTTCAGATCGAGCGCAATCCGTGGCTCCGTCACCCGGACGGCTTCCGGCTGTTCCTCACCCGCCCCTTCTGGGGGTTCTACCCCGACCGGGGGCCCGCGCCGTCCAACTATTACCGCCCCGTCTTCGGTTTCGCCTACTCCCTCGTGGCGCGGATCTGGGGACTGCAGCCCGCGGCCTTCCATGCCGCCTCGGTGCTGCTCCACGCCGCCGTCTCCCTGCTGGTGGCCCTGGGAGCCCGGCGGTTTTTTCGTGATGGCCGTCTTTTTCGTAACGACACGGCGGCTCTGGCGGCCGGCCTGCTCTTCGCAGTCTATCCCGCCCACGCCGAGGCCGTGGCCTGGGTCGCGGGGCAGGCCGACCTGCTGGCGGCGCTGTTCGTGCTGGCGGCGACGTTCGCCTACCTCCAGAGTCCCAAATCTCTCCTCGGCCCCATTGCGTACTTCCTCGCCTGCCTCTCCAAAGAGACGGGCGCGGCCCTGATCGTGGTTCTGGCCGCCGTGGAGATCTCAGAGTGGCGGCGAGAGGGATCGCCCGGCGCGGCTCTGCGGCGGGCAGCGGTGCGCCTCGCTCCCTACGGGCTGGCCCTGGCCGTCTACGTCGTCCTGCGGGTGCATGCCCTGGGCGGCTTCGCTCCTCGGCATTACAGCGTGGCTGCCACGCCCGCCGGCGCCGTGGCTTTCGCGGGGGCCCTGCTCGCCCGCTACCTCGGCTTCCTCGCCGTCCCCTTTCCCGCCCGGGTGCTCACCTCGGTGCCCGCTCCCACGCTCCTCTCTCCCCTGGCGCTGGCCGGGCTGGCGGCGGCGGGTCTGGCGCTACTGGGACTGGGGATTGCCGCTTGGAGGGGGCGGGCGCGGCGGGAGATCGTGCTGCCCCTCGCCTTTCTCTTCGCCTTTCTGCTGCCGGTGCTGGCCGCCAATTCGATCGGCGGGGCCAACTTCGCCGAGCGCTATCTCTATCTCCCCTCGATCGGCCTGGCCTGGCTGGCCGGCCTCGCCTGGAGCCGGATCGCCGGCTCCCATCGGGCCGTGACGGCCGCGGCCCTCGCGGGCCTCATCGTCCTGGGGATCGCCGCCTGGGCCCGCTCGACGATCTACGGCAGCGATCTCACGCTCTTCAGCGAGGTCGTGCGCGTCAATCCGAGGAACGAGATCGCGCGCAACAATCTTGGCATGGCGCTCTATCACGAAGGCCGGCTGGACGAAGCCGAGCGCGAGTACCGGTTGGCCCTGCGCCTGAAGCCGCGAAACGTCGCGCCGCTCTCGAACCTGGCCGTCCTGCGCGAGCGCCAGGGACGGTCCGCCGAGGCCGAAAAGCTGTTCGAGGACGTGCTGCGCATTTCCCCTGTCCACGCGGTGGCGGCCGTGCACCTCGCCCGCGCGCAGATCGCCCGCGGAGACCAAACCGGAGCCGCCCGGCGGCTGGACGCGCTGTTCGCGGCCGGCGGAGAGAGCTACGACGCCCTGGTGGAGCGGGCGGATCTGTGGCTCGAGGAGGGGCGGCCGGAGAAGGCGGTCCCGTTGTTGGAGCGGGCGGTGGAGATGTTCCCGGGCAGGGTCAAGGGGCGGGAGATGCTGGGGCGGGCGCGGAAGGTCTCTCCCCCCAATGTAGAGACGCCTTGCAGGCGTCTCCGAGGCGGCAGAACCGTCTGAATGAACGATTCCTTGCCGCGGCCGGAAATCCTCTACAGCACAATTCCACCCGCGGTACAGCCTCATGAGGAACTATCTTCCCTGCCGCGGAGCGGAGAGACGCCTGCAAGGCGTCTCTACATTGGGGGAAGACGGATTCCCGTGTATAAGCGATTGGCCATGCCGAGCCCCACCCTGATCTGCCCCGTCCGCCCCTGTGGCGAGCCCCTGGAGCGCCGGGAGCGTTCCCTGGTCTGCCCTCGCGGGCACTCCTTCGATTTCGCCCGCAGCGGCTACTGCAACCTGCTCCAGCCGCAGGACCGGCGCTCGAAGAACCCCGGCGATCCCCGGGAGGCGGTGGAGGCCCGGCGGCGGTTTCTCGACGCGGGCCATGGCGCGCCTCTGCTACGGACCATCGTGGAGGAGATCGCGCCGGGCGCCGCGGTCCTCGACGTCGGCTGCGGCGAAGGGACGTATCTCGGCGGGATCGCCCGCGAGCGGCCCGTCGACGCCCATGGGATCGACCTCTCCACTCCCGCGGTCGACCTCGCGGCCCGGCGCTTTCCGGAAGCCACGTGGATCGTCGGCAACGCGGACCGGTTCCTCCCCTGGGCGGCGGGGTCCTTCGACAGAGTCCTGTCGATCGACGCCCGGCTGAACCCGGAGGAGATGCGGCGGGTCCTGGCACCCGATGGGCGGCTTCTGGTGGCGGTGCCGGGGCCGGACGACCTGGTGGAGCTGCGCGCCGCCATCCTGGGCGAAGGGGCGCTGCGCGACCGGCTGGAGCGGGCCGCCGGTCTGCTCTCCGAGCATTTCGAGATGGAAGGGCGGACGACGGTCCGCGAGACCGTCCGCCTCGGTCCCGAGGCCGCCCGGGACGCCCTCGCCGCCACCTACCGCGGCGCCCGGGAGAGCCGGCGGGAGCGGATCGAGGCGATCTCGGAGATGGCGGTGACGCTCAGCCACGACGTGGGGCGGTTCAGGGCAAGGACTTAAAGGACCGCAAGGACGACAAAGACAACAGGGACAAGAAAACTCTCCTCATGTCTTTGGGTCCTTGTAGTCCTTGCTGTCCTTGAGGTCCTTTTGATCCAGTACAATCCCCTCCTCGCGAGCCCTGATTTGTCCCCCTCCCTCTTCAAAGCCCCTGCCCTCGACTGGACCCGCCCGGGCCCGGGCATCGAGCCCGACCGCCCCGCCGGCTCCGTCGACGTCATCGTTCCCATCTATGGCGCGGCGGCCGAGCTGGCGGCCTGCCTGGCGAGCCTCCTGCGCCACACGGACCTCGGACGGCACCGGCTGGTCCTGGTCTTCGACGGGCCCCAGGGACCGGACGTCGAGGCGGCGCTGGCGGCCGTGGCGGACCGGCCGGCGGGCGAGGTCGTGATCCTGCGCAATGCCGTCCGGCGGGGGTTCGTGGGCAGCGTCAACGCGGGGATGGCGGCCTCGGAGCGCGACGTGGTCCTCCTGAACAGCGACACGGAGGTGACGGCGGGCTGGCTTCCGAAGCTTCAGGAAGCGGCTTCTTCTCATCCGGCCATCGCCACCGTCACGCCGTTCTCGAACAACGCCACCATCGCCTCCCTGCCCCGCTTCGCGGAGGTCAACCTGCTGCCCGCGGGGTGGGACGCGGAGGGCTTCGCCGCCCTCGTGGAGCGGGTCTCGGTCCGGGAGCGCCCGCGGCTGCCCACGGGGGTCGGGGTCTGCCTGTACGTCAAGCGGAAGGCCCTGGACCGTCTGGGGCCCTTCGACGAGGCGTCCTTCGGTCTGGGATACGGCGAGGAGAGCGAATTCTGCTTCCGGGCGCTCAAGGCGGGGTTCCTCAACGTGCTCGACGACGCCTCCTTCATCTACCACGCGGGCCAGCGGAGCTTCGGCGCCTCCCGGCCGGAGCGGGTAAAGGCGGCCCACCGCGCCATGGCGCGGCTCCACCCGGAGTACCTGCCGACGGTGGCGCGCTTCCTTCGCGACGACCCCCTGAAGGGGGTCAGGCAGCGGGTCACCGACAGACTGCGCCAACCTGTTTCCGCTCGATCATCCGCTCAAACCAGCCCGCGGCGGATCGTTCACCTCGTCCACGGCTGGCCGCCCTGGAACCCGGCCGGCACGGAGGTCTACGCCCGGCGGCTCGCCCGGCGCCAGGCGGCGTGGCGGGAGGTCGCGGTCTATGCCCGGCTGGCCGATCCCGGCAAAAACCTGGGAGAGGCCCTGGAGCTCCAGGACGGCGGGGCCCGGGTGCGGCTGGTGGTCAACAACTTCACGCAGCGCGATCCCCTGTCGCGCAACGCCCTTCACGACCGGACCCTGGCCGCCGACTTCGCGGCCTTCCTCGACCAGACCCGGCCGGAGATCCTCCACGTCCACCATCTGGCGGGACATGCCGCCACCCTCCCCGGCGAGGCGGCGCGGCGGGGCATTCCGATCCTCTACCAGGTCCAGGACTGGTGGGCCCCCTGCGCCCGGGCCAACCTGCTCGACGCCGAGCGGCGGCTCTGCTCGGGGCCGGCTGCCGGCAAGTGCTCGCGTTGCCTCCCCCTGACCGGCCTGCCCCCCGCTCCCCTGCTCAACGGGCTCCTCTACGCCGGCCGGGAGCGGCTGATGAAGCGGGCCCTCGGCCACGCGGATGCCTTCGTGATGGGCTCCCACGCGATTCACCAGAGCTATCTGGACCTCGGCTGGCTGCGGCCGGACGACAGAGCGTTCGTCATCCCCTACGGCATCGAGCGCCCGCCGGTATCGCCGTTACCACCGATATCGCCGGCCCGGCGGCGGCCCGGCACGCCGATGCGCTTCGGACTCCTGGGCTCGATCCTCCCCCACAAGGGGATTCACGTCGCCGTCGAGGCCTTTCGCGGCGTCGATCCGGCGCGGGCGACGCTGGAGGTCTGGGGCGACCCGGGCGTCTCCCCCTCGTACACGGCCGAGCTCGAGGCCGTCGCCTCGCCGGCCGTGCGCTTCGCCGGGCGGTTCGAGGAGGAGCGGCGGGGAGCGATCTTCGCCGGGCTGGACGTGCTCGTCGTCCCTTCGCTGGGCCTGGAGTCGTTCGGCCTGGCCGCCCGGGAGGCCCTGGCCGAAGGGGTGCCGGTGCTCGCCAGCCGCCGGGGCGCCCTCGCCGAGCTGTTCGATCCCGCCGCGGGTCCGCCGTGCGGCGCGCTGTTCGATCCGGAAGATCCGGACGCGCTGCGGCGTTGGATAGGAATGCTGCTCGAGAAGCCGGAGATCGTCGCGGCCTGGGCCGCCAGCCCGCCGCGGGTCAAGGAGATGGACGAGCACGCCGAGGAGATCGAAGAGGTTTACGGGTGGCTTATGGCCGGCCGGCAGTGATATTCAATCGCATTCCTCCATGAATCCACCCCACGCCTGCAGCATCGTCGCGAACAACTACCTCGCGTACGCCCGGGTCTTCACGCGCTCTTTCCTCGAGCGCCACCCGGAGGGGAAGGTCCACGTCCTGATCGTCGACCGTCCGCTGCCGGGCCACCGCTACGAGGACGAGCCGTTCGCCGTGACGTTCGCCCACGAGCTCGGCATTCCGGCCTTCTCCCACTTTGCGTTCCGCTACTCGCTCCTGGAGCTGAACACGGCCGTCAAGCCGTACTACCTCCTCCACCTGCGGCGGACGGAGGGCATCGACCGGCTTTGCTACTTCGACCCGGACATCCTGGTGACGGGAGACCTCTCCGGGCTCTACGGACGCCTGGACGCCGCCGACGCCGTGCTGACGCCCCATCTGACGGCGCCCCTGGAGGACTTGGGGCTCCCGTCGGAGCTGGACATCCTCCTCGCCGGCACCTACAACCTGGGTTTCCTGGGCCTCGCCTTCAACGAGCGCACCCTGGCCTTCGTCGACTGGTGGGCGCGCCGCCTCTACCGGGACTGCCTGCACGAGGTCGAGCGCGGGCTGTTCGTGGACCAGCGCTGGATGGACCTCGCGCCCTCCTTCCTGCAGAGGGTGGACGTGCTGCGCGACCCGGGCTTCAACATGGCGTACTGGAACCTTCCCCATCGGTCTCTCACCGGGAAGAACGGTGCCTGGGAGGTGAATGGGACGCCGCTGCGCTTCTTCCACTTCAGCGGCTACGACCCGCGGCGGCCGGAGATCGTCTCGAAGTATCAGAACCGCTACTCGCTCGCCGACCGGCCGGACCTCGCCGCCCTGTTCCGGCTCTACGGCGAGCGCATCCGGGAGGAGGGGCACGAGGAGGTCCAGGGCGTCCCCTACGGCTACGGCACCTTCGACAACGGCGCCGCCATCCCCGTCGTGGCCCGCAAGGCCCTGCGGCTGACCGACCCCGAGGGGCGGCGCTGGCCCGACCCGTTCGCGGCGGCGGGGCCGGACTCGTTCTTTCAGTGGCTAAGGCAGGCAGAAGACCTCTCTTCGATCCCTCTTCCCCGGCTGGCGCTGATGATGTGGGATGACCAGCCCGCCCTGCGGCGCCTCTTTCCCGAGCTCTGGCGGGGTAAAGACCGGATCGCGTTCGCGCAGTGGCTGCTGGCGGAGGATCACCTCCCCGCGGCGTTCGCGGCCGGCCTTCCTGTGGCGGTACACCAGGCGGGCGGCGGCGGGGATCCCGAGTCCGGCGGGCTGGACCGTTTCACGACCCTCCCAGGAGCACGGCCCCGGGAGGGAGAGGCCCCGTCTCCCGAGGAGATCCGCTGGCTGACGGCGGACGCCGGGTACGAGCCGCGGCGGCGGCCACGGCTGCCGCGCCTGGTCATGGAGCTCCACCGGCTCCGCTCCGATCTGCAGCGCAGCTATCCCGATCCCCTGGGCGCGGACCGTGGCGGTCTCGCCTTCTGGTATTCGACCTGGGGACGGCTGGAGTACCAGCTCCCCGACGCGCTGGTGCGGCCCGTGCTGCGCACCCTGCCCCTGCGCCGCCGGGCGTGGTCGACGCTCTGGTGGCGGAAGCAGCTCCGGCGCCGCGGCGAGGCGGCGGCCCCGGTGCCCGCCCCGGCTGCCCCTCGGGCCGCGGCACGGCCCGCCGCCGGCCCCGAGGGAATCAACGTCGTCGGCTGGGCCGAGGCTCCCACCGGCGTGGGCGAAGCCTGCCGCGGCACCCTGGCGGCCCTCGCGGCTGGCGGAATCCCTCATGCTCTCTGGAGCCTTGACGGCAGCAAGGGCGGCACCCTGGGAAAATCGGACCAGGGGCTCCCCTACGAGGTCACGCTCTACCACGTCAACGCCGACATGATGGAGACCGTCCAGCGGCAGGTCCCCCAGGCGCTGAGCCTCGGGCGGCACCGGGTCGGCTACTGGTTCTGGGAGCTGTCGTACTTCGGGGCCGGCCAGGCTGGAGCGTTCCGCCACGTCGACGAGGTCTGGGCGCCCAGCCGCTTCTGCCAGGACGCGTTCCGCTCCCTCTCGCCCGTGGAGGTCCGCTGGATGCCGCCGTGCGTGACGCCTCCGAACGCCGCGCCGGCCCGCCGCGACGCCCTCGGCGTGCCGGCGGGAAGCTTCCTCTTCTTCCACGCCTTCGACGCCCTGAGCGTGCCCGAGCGGAAGAACCCCGCCGGCCTGCTCGCCGCCTTCGCGCGGGTGGCGCGGGAGTGCCGCCGGCCGGTCCACCTGCTGCTCAAGGCCCATCACCTGGAGCATGCCCCCGGGCTGGCGGAGGAGCTGCGGCGCGGGATCGCGGGGCTGCCCGTGACGCTGTGGACGGACACCGTGCCGCGCCGCGAGCTGGACGGCTGGCTGGCGGCCTGCGACGCCTACGTCTCTCTCCACCGCAGCGAAGGGCTCGGCCTGCCCCTCCTCGAGGCCATGGCGCTCGGCAAGCCGGTGATCGCCACGGGCTATGGCGGCGTCACCGACTTCCTCGACGACACGACCGGCCTGGTCGTGCGGCACCGCCTGGTCCCCCTGGAGCGGCCCGCGGGGCCCTACCCGGCCGGCGCCGTCTGGGCCGAGCCGGACGCGGAGCACGCGGCGGCCCTGATGCGCTCCCTCGCCGAGGCTCCAGAGACCGCGCTGGGGCGGATCGAGGCGGCGCGGCGGCGGGTGCGCGAGCTCTATGCCCCCGAGGCCGCCGCCGAACGCCTGCGGCGCGAGCTGGCGCGGATCCGCCGGGCTCGGCAGGAGGCGGCTTGACGGCCCCCGGAGCCCTGACGCTGCGCACGGCCGGCCGGGTGCTGCGGGCCGAGGGCATCGAGGCCCTGCGCGACCGCGTCGCCGACCGCCTGGACGAGCGGCGGCGGCGGCTGTCGTTCCACGAGGCGCGCAGCCCTCTGGGCCTGCCGCCGATCCCGGTGCTCAACCTCCTGCCGACGGCGCCGACGCCCCGCCTGGGCGGCCTCCAGTCCCAGCTCCTGAGCCGGGTCGAGATCGAGGCGGACCGCCGCCCCCTGGCCCTGCTCTACCCGGAGGCCGCGGGCTACCGGCTGGAGGTCGCCGCCGCCGGCCGCCGTCTGGCGCTGGTCTTTGGAGAGGGGGAGCCGCCCTCGGCCGTCGCCCTGCGCGACGCCGCGTTCGAGCGCGCCGTGGCCCGCGCCGCCGCCGAGGTCGGGGCCCGCGCCCTGCACGTCGAGGGGCTCTCCGACATCCCCCTGGGCTCCCTGCTGGAGCTCCGCCGCACCGGTCTCCAGCTCGTCCTCTCGGTCCACGACTTCAGCCTCTTCTGCCCCCGGCCGCACCTGCTGGAGAGGCCGCAGCTCCATTTCTGCGGCTACTCCCGCGACCCCGAGCGGTGCGCCCGCTGCCTGGCCCAGGACTGGCCGGTGGGCCTCGGGTTCCAGGAGAACCGCCGCGCGCTGGCGCGCGAGCTGCTCCTCGCCGCCACGGCGGTGGTCTATCCCTCCGACTTCCTGCGCCGCCGGCACCTGGAGCTCTTCCCCGGGCTCGACGCCGGCCGGCAGCGGGTCGTCGAGCCGCCGGCGCCGAACGGCGGCGTACCGCCGAAGCGGCCGGACGCGCCGGTGCGCCACGTCGCCTACATCGGCCAGGTCCAGCCCCACAAAGGCGCCCTGGTGTTCGAGGAGGTGGTGCGCAGATTGTCTGCCGAAGGTGCCGAAGCCGGCCCGGACCTGCGCTGGAGCGCCTACGGCGGCGGCGACGCGGAGCTGCTGCTGCGCCTGCGGCGGCTGCCCGTCCACGTGCGGGGCTACTACCGCTCCGGATCGCTGGTCGACATCCTGCGGCGCGACCGTGTCGATCTTGCCCTGCTCCTGTCGGTCGTGCCCGAGTCCTACAGCCTGGCGCTCTCGGAGTGCCGGGCGGCGGGCGTGCCGGTGGTCGCCTTCGACCACGGCGCGATCGCCGACCGGCTGCGGCGGCACGGCGGGGGGCTGCTCGTCGAGCCGGCGGCGGGAGCCGGGGGTATCGCTCCCGTGGTGGCGGCCCTCGCCAACGGCGCCCGGGTGCCGGCGAACGGCTCCTCTTCCGAGTCTCCCCCCTCTCCCGACGAGGCGGCCGAAGCCTTCCGGGGGCTCTACCGTGAGCTGGGCCTGAGCTGAGACTCCGCGCCGGCGTCCGGAGCGTCGAAGATCGGGCTCCGCGACAGGCCTTTTTTTTGCATCTTGTAACGCAACAGAACGCCGAGAACCGCGAAACCGTACCGGACGCTGCGCCCGAAGCCGATCTGGGAGGCCTCCGGGAAGTAGCGGGTCTGGATCGGGATCTCCTGAATGCGCAGCCCGCCCCAGACACCCTGGGCGATGATCTCCGTGTCGAACACGAAGTCGTCGGAGTTGGCCTCCAGGTTCACCGACTCGAGGAAGCGGCGGCTGTAGGCGCGCAGCCCCGAGTGATACTCGGAGAGGAAGACGTAGAACGTGGCATTGGCGACGGCGGTGAGGAAGATGTTCGCCAGGTACTTCCACTTCGGCATGCCGCCCTCGAGCGGCCGGCCGCCCAGCATGCGGCTGCCGAAGACGGCGTCGCACTCCCCCCGCAGCAGAGGGGCGACGAGGAACGGCACGCTCTTGGGGTCATACTGGTGATCGGGATGGACCATGACGGCGATGTCCGCGCCGCGGGCCAGCGCCTCGCGGTAGCAGGTCTTCTGGTTGCCGCCGTAGCCCCGGTTGCGGGGATGGACGACGACGTGGAGGCCCAGGCCTCGCGCGATCTCCACCGTGCGGTCGCGGCTGCCGTCGTCCACCACCACGACGTCGTCGACCCATTCGAGGGGCAGGTCCCGCCAGGTGCGCTCGAGGGTCTTTTCGGCGTTGTAGGCGGGCATCACCACGCAGATCTTCTGCGTCCGCCGGAGTGGATCGATGGGATTGACCTCGAAGGGTGGATCGGCTTGCGGCATGGCGCGATTCTATCTGTACGGCGGCCGCCGGGCATGATAAAGAGTATCGTGGAACACGGATGAACAGCGCCTTCTTCTATCCGGCGCGCCGGCACGACCGGGCGCTCTCGACCGCGGGCCATATCGAGCGGCTGGCCCGGGCGGCGTTGCGCCATCTGCGGACCGGGCGGTTGGGCCGGATCGCCGGCGCCCTGCCCCGTCTGTCGCAGCCGTCCTGCACGGCCGTCACCGAGGCCCTCGCCGGGCAGCTTCCCACGGGCGCCCCGATCCTCTACCTGCCGGCGGTCTCCTGGAACTACCGGTTCCAGCGGCCCCAGCACCTCGCCCTGGCCCTGGCGCGCGCCGGCCACCCCGTGCTCTACGTCGACGGCTTCCTGCGCAGCCGCATCCTCCCCGCCCGCCATCTGCTGCACGCCCAGGGAGGTCTGCACGTCCTGCGGATGCGCGTCCCCGGCCGGCCCGATCCCTATCGCCAGCCGCTGGACCACCGGGCGGCGGCGGCGATGGCGGAGACGATCCTCGCCGGCCTGCGCCACGAGCGGCCGCTGATGGTGCTGGTGCAACTCCCCTTCTGGGCCGAGCTCGGCCGCGAGCTGGCCCGCCGTCTCGGCGTGCCGCTGGTCTACGACCGGATCGATCTCCACGTCGGCTTCCCCGGGGTGCCCGCCCGCCGGATCGAATCGGTGGAGGCGCGGCTGATCCGCGAGGCGGACCTGGTGTGCGCCACCGCCGGGGCTCTGGCGGAGCGCCCGCACCAGGTCAGCCCCAGGGTCCTGCGGCTGCCCAACGGGGTGGACCTCGCGGCCTTCCCCACGCCGGCCGCCGTGCGCCAGGGCCAGGACGGCGGCGCCCGCGTCGGCTACGTCGGAGCCCTCGGCCCCTGGTTCGACGTCGAGGCCGTGCAGGAGGCTGCCCGCGCCTTGCCGGACTGGCGCTTTCGCCTCGCCGGCCAGGTGGAGGACCCGGAGGTCGCCGCCCTGGCGTCGCTGCCGAACCTCGAGACGATCGGCGAGATCCCCTTCGCGGACGTCCCCGGCTTCCTCTCCGGCCTCGACGTCGCCCTTGTCCCCTTCCGCGACCTCCCCCTCACCCGCGCCGTCGATCCCGTGAAGCTCTACGAGGCCCTCGCCATGGGCCTGCCCGTGGTCGCCCGCCGCCTCCCCGAGACCGAGCGCTGGGCGGAGCCGCTCGTCTACCTCTACGACGACCCCACGAGCTTCGTCCGGCAGGTGAAGCGGGCGGTCGCGGAGCGGACCCCGGAGCTGGCTCTGGAAAGGCGGCGGGCCGCCGAGGGGGAGAGCTGGGACCGGCGGGCGGCGGAGCTGCTGGGGGCGGTGGCGGGCTAGGAAGCCCGCGGAAAGCAAAGACCGCAAAGACTGCAAGGACAACAAGAAGAGAGATTTACTGTCTTTGAGGTCCCTGCTGTCCTTGCAGTCCTTGCTTCCGCAACAACTTCAGATAGCTCACCGTCGTCCCCCAGATCGCCATCTTCGACCGCCCCTCCTGCCGGTAGGTGAAGCGGATCGGCTCCTCGCCGAGGACGTAACCGGCGCGGTGGGCGCGGATCAGGATCTCGGGCAGAAAGGCGAAGGCGGAGCTCTCGAACTCCAGGCCGCGCAGGACCTCGGCGCGGTAGACGCGGAAGCCGGAGGTCTTGTCCTTCACCCGCAGGCCGTAGAGGAAGCGCATCAGTTGGTTGATGGTGCCGGAGAGGAACCGCTTCCAGAGCGGGGTGCCCTCGACCTCGCTGGCTTCCAGGAAGCGGGAGCCGACGAGCACGTCGCAGCCGCGGCGGCTCGCGGCTTCGAGCAGGCGGGGGATCTCCTCGGGCTGGTGGTTGAGGTCCGCGTCGAGGGTGGCCACCCAGTCGGCGTCGGGCGGCACGGCGGCGAAGCCGCGGCGGAAGGCGTTGCCGATGCCGCTCGGCCGCTCCTGGTAGAGGATGCGCAGGCCCGGGATCTCCGCCGCCAGCCCCTCGAGGATCTCGCGGGTGCCATCCGTCCCCTCGACGACGTAGACGATCTCCCAGCTCCAGCCGGCCAGCGACGACAGGGACGCCGCGAGCCGCCGGGTCAGGGGCTCGACGTTCTCTTCCTCGTCATAGGCGGCGATGACGACGATTGCTTGGCTCATACGGGACTCACCCGGCTCATGCGGCGGGCTTCCGGGCGACGACGACGAGGTGGATCAGGCAGTCCCGGAAGGTGTAGTCGAGGGCCACGGGCTCGAAGCCCGCGGCCTCCAGGATCTCCCG
>Ga0126305_10000772_pt1 | contig 13875 bp, 13 predicted proteins | sample Plot26_FD_92536 | JGI IMG/M metagenome (GOLD analysis project Ga0126305, IMG submission 92536) | Serpentine soil microbial communities from UC McLaughlin Reserve, CA, USA - Plot26 | ecosystem: Environmental > Terrestrial > Soil > Grasslands | place: USA: UC McLaughlin Reserve, Lake County... | reverse complement strand
GGGATTCCTGCAGACGCCGCGCACCTTCGCCTCGATCGCCCGGGTCGGGCCGATCCACTCGCAGGCCGAGACCCTCGACCGCTTCATCACCGACCACGACCAGACCGGTACGGCGATCGTCGCCCTGCCCGAGGAGATGCCGGTGAACGAGTCGATGTCGCTGGAGCAGGACCTGCGCGAGGAGGTCGGGGTGGCGGTCGACCGCGTCTACCTCAATGGCCTCTACCCGGAGCGGTTCAAAAAGAGCGAGGCAGAGGCGCTCTCGCAGCTGGCCGAGGGCGATGACGGAGCGACGAAGGCGGCAGCGCGGGCGGCGCTCTCCGAGTACGGCCGTGCCCGCTCGCAGCGCCAGCAGCTCGCCCGCCTGAAGAAGGGGGTCGAAGCCCCGGTGAAGACCCTCCCCTTCCTCTTCGAGCCCGAGCTCGACGTCGAGGCGGCGCGGACGCTCGCCGGGAGGCTTTCCTGATGGCCTCGCTCGGCGAAGTCCTCGACGGCAAGTCGATCTGCATCTGCGCCGGCTCCGGCGGGGTCGGCAAGACGACGACCTCGGCGGCGATCGCGACCGGGATGGCCGCGCAGGGGTTGAAGGTCTGCGTGCTGACGATCGACCCCGCGAAGCGGCTGGCCGACTCGCTCGGGCTCGAGGAGCTGGGGAACGAAGCGCGCCGCGTCGACCCGGCCCTCTTCGAGCAGAAGGGGGTCGAGATGAAGGGCGAGCTGTGGGCGATGATGCTCGACGCGAAGGCGACCTTCGACGAGCTGATCGCCCGGCAAGCGCCCGACGAGGAGTCGCGCGACCGCGTCCTCAACAACCGGATCTACCAGCAGATCTCCGGCGCCCTCGCGGGCTCCCAGGAGTACATGGCGATGGAGAAGCTGTTCGAGCTGCACACCGATGGCGGATTCGACCTGCTCGTCCTCGACACGCCGCCCACCCGCAACGCCCTCGACTTCCTCGATGCGCCAAAGCGGCTGACCCAGTTCATCGAGGGGAAATCCCTGCGCGTCTTCATGAAGCCGACGGGACTGGCGGCGAAGGTGACCGGGCGCGGCGTCTCCGTCGCCCTCGGTGTCTTCAAGAAGCTGGTCGGCTTCGACCTGCTGGCTGACCTGGCGGAGTTCTTCAATGCCTTCAGCAGCATGGTCGACGGCTTCCAGGCGAGGGCCAAGCGCGTCAACAAGCTCCTCTCCGACCCTGAGACCTGCTTCCTCGTCGTCTGCGGCCCCCAGGGAGAGCCGATCGACGAGGCGGTGTACTTTCACCGCAAACTGGTCGAGGCCCAGCTTCCCTTCGGCGGCGTCATCGTCAACAAGGTCCACTACCCCGCCGACGAGCTCCGCGGCGAGATCGGGGGCCTGCCAGCGGCGCTGACCGAGAAGCTCGGCGACGACAAGCTCGCCAAGCGCGTCGCCGACAACTTCGCCGACTACCAGGCCCTGGCCGAGCGGGACGCTCGCAACATCGACCACCTCGCCCACGAGCTCCGCACCAGCTGCGTGATCCGCGTCCCCTATCTGGACGAGGACGTCCACGACCTCCGCGGCCTTACCGAGATCGACCGCTACCTCTTCGCCACGGCGGAGGAGCGGGTCGAGATGGCGGCCGGACGCGCCTAGTTGTTCTTGGTGATTGCTGCCAGTGGCAGCACCGGCTGCTGCGTCAGCACGAGTCTCAAGCCATTCGCCTCTCGCCCATGATGAGGCATGGGGCCACCTCGATGCTGATCAAGCGGGAAAAGGTTCTTGTTTCTTATCAGCGCTGTTTCCTGCTTAGCATCGCCGCGGTGACCACGACAGGGGAGGAACCGCGTGAACGATCCATGGGCAAACTGCTTGAACTACGTAGACGAGGCGCTGGCCAAGATCCTCAGCCACCCGCTGCGAGCTCAGATTCTTTGCGAGCTGAACAAACGCGTGATGAGCCCCAGCGGGTTCTCGGAGCGCTTCGGGGAGCCGCTCTCAAAAGTCTCCTACCACTTCGACGTCCTGGTGGATGCCGATTGCCTCGAGCTCGTGCACGAGGAGCCACGCGGCAACCTGACGGAGCACTACTACCGTGCCACCAGGAAAGCCCTTTTCGACGATGAAGCCTGGGAGAGCCTGCCGGAGACGATTCGAAGCAAACTGAGCGGGCGCACGATCGGCGACCTCGTCGCCACGATGGCAGAGGCGATGGAGGCGGAAACCTTCGACGCCCGCACCGATCGCCACGCGGCGTGGGAAAAGTGCCCCGTCGACGAGCAGGGGTGGGAGAGGATGAGCGCGATCCAGGAGAACGCGGCCGAGGAGTTGATGCAGGAGGCGAAGGAGTCCCGGTCGCGGATGATTCGCTCCGGCGAACTGGGGCTGATGGCAACCTGGGGGACGCTCCTCTTCGAGTCCCCCTTCGAGGAGCCAGAAGCGCCGCTCTAGACCGCTGCCGACTAGCGGGCGCGGCGCGAGTACTCGAACTCGAGGCGGCTGACCTCCCAGTCGGCGTCCTCGGGCACTGGGAAGAGGTGCCGTACGCGGGGGGTGTCGATCCGCTCGCGGTGCTGGATGTCGCGGTCGGAGTCGGCCGGCCATTCGATCGTCGACTCGCCGGGGACGGAGTCGGTGACCTCCTCGAGCCACGGCGTCGCCGTGATCTTGATCTCTTCTTCGGCCGGGATCGGCTCCATGATGCGGGTCTCCTGCTCCACGTACTCCTCCTCGGGTAGTTCGTCGACGGGCAGTTGAAGTTCTTCGGAGAGGTTCGGCTGCAGGCGCTCGACCGAGATCTCCTCGACGGCGGGGTCCGGCTCGAACTCGAGCGACGGCTCCGGCTCGGGTTCAGGCTCGCAGGCTTCGATCGAGATCTCGTCCGGCTCGTCCTCGGGCTCGAAGGTCTCCGAGACGGTGATCTGGGCGTCGCCTTCGGCGAGGCCGCTGACGATCAGCGTCTCGTCGGCGACGGTGCTGAGGTCGTTGCCGAGCTCCCCGAGGGCCGCTTCGCGCAGCAGCCTGCGGGTGCCCTCCTCGATCCAGGTCGCGAGCTCGATCGCGCGCTCGACCGGACGGCCGTTCATCATCGCCCGCTCCAGGCCGAGCACCTCCTCGACCCGTTCGCCCGCCTCAATCCGGTCCATCGAGTCGTCGGCGATCAGCGCCGCGGCGCGCAGCGGCAGCGAGGCGCCGACGGGCCCGTGGCCCTCGAGCACGGCCCGCATCGCCAGCAGGTGATCGCTGAGCCCCTCCAGCGCGGTGGGACGCTCGCAGCCCATCTCGAAGCGGCCGACGGCCCAGCTGAGGGCGTTGTCGGGGTCCGGGCGCGCCTCCAGCGCGGTCCCGAACTCGATCAGGTCTTCGGCCTCGGCCTCGCCCAGCCGGTAGCCGCCGGGGCGGGTGGCCGGGGCGCCGGTGGCGATCCGCCGCCAGCAGCCCTCGCCGGTGGGGGCGAAGGCGTAGGGGCCCAGTCCGATTCCGCCGCCTTTGAAGAGTCTCATCACGCTGATCAGCTCGCGCAGTTGCAGGAGCGCCGTCTCGGCCCCCTCCTCGGAGTCCTGCTCGGCGACGGCCAGGTACTGCGGCTCCCAGGCCGCGCGGCCCATCCCCTCGCTGCGCATCGCGTCGACCGGGGCGTCGATCGAGTCGGCGCGGACGATCCGCACGCCACGCGGCAGTTGCAGGCGCGGCATCGACATCCGCAGGCCGACGATCGGCACCAAGAGGAGGTCGGCGTCGTCGGCGCCCCGGGCTTCGGCGTCAAGCGTGGCCAGCGCGGTCTCGAGGCGCTCGCGGTCGAGCACGAAGCCACCGGAGCCCTCCCAAAGCTCGGAGAAGAAGGTGATCAGCATCAGCTCGGCGCGGGCACCGGGGTCGGCGGGCACTCCCTGGCCGCGCAGCTCCAGGTAGGAGGCGGCGACGCCGGCTTCGACCGCCGCCTCGCGGGCCGGCGCAAAGCTGGGAAGAGAGCGCAGCTCCTCGCTGTGCTCGGCGACGTAGCGGCCGGTCATCGGCACGTAGCTGTAGAAGGCGGATGCGTCGCCGTCATCAGCGGCGACGTCGAAGGGGATCTCCTCCCCCATTGCCACCAGCGAGCTCAGCCGCGAGGCGGCCTCGGTCGCGAGGCGCTTGATCGATTCGTTGAGGAGGAAATCCCGCACGTCCCAGGCTTCAGCCCGTGGCGTGGGGCTCCTGCGTTTGCAAGGGCGCTTGCAATCACGACTCTTGGTCCGTGACTGGTTGAGGAGGTGGGCTACTCCAGGTCCTCCGCCAGCACCAGGTGGATGTCTTCGCGTCCGGCGGCCAGCTCGTGCAGGCGCGGCGAGAACTGGACTCGGTCGAAGAAGTAGAGGGCCGCGTCAGGCGCCTCGAGCTCCTTTCTGATCGTTTCCAGCTTGTCGAGCTCAACCGCGTCGTGCAGATGCTGCTCGTTACCGGCCTCTGGCCATTTGCAGGAACCGAGGGCGATGATCCGGCCCTCGGCGTCGACGGCAACCGCGTCGGCCTCGTAGTCGCGGTTGCGCAGCTGACCGTTCTCGCGGCCGCGGATCGACCCCCACCACCAGCCGACCTCCGCCGCCCCGATCTCCTCGCCGAGCCAGGTCTGACAGACGCGCTCGAACGCGTCCTCTGAGACGAACTTGTCCAGCGCCGGCATCACCGATTCCTCGAGATAGCGATCGGCATCGCGGCGGGTGGCGAGGCGGCTTTCGCGCGGCGCGACGAAGCGGAACCAGAACCGCAGGAAGGGGTCGACGATCGCGTAGCTCACTTTTCTCCCCGACGCGCGGGTAACCGGATACCGCCTCTCGACCAAGCCCATCTGCTCGAGCACCTCGAGGAAGGCGCGAGCATCCGGGGCGGAGCGACCGACTCGCTGGGCAATCTCGTTGAGACGAGTGTCGCCGCCGGCGATCGCCCGCAGACACGACATGTAGGTCGCCTGCTCGCGGAGGCGACTCTCCTGGGAGAGCAGGAAGCGGGGCTCCTCTCGCAGCAGCCCATCGGGATAGAGGACGGCGCGGCGGATCGCCTCGGAGAGGGGCCGGTCCGGGTCGATCTCCTTCAGGTAGTAAGGGATCCCACCGAAAACCGCCCAAGCTCTGATCCTTTCCTCGACGCTCCAGCCGGGGGCGAAGGCGCCGATCTCCCGCCATGGAAATGGCAGCAGGCGCAGTGACCCCGTACGGCGCCCGTAGGTGGTTGCCCCGTAACCCACGACTTCGCGCTCGAAGAAGCTGATGTCCGAGCCGGAGAGGCAGAGGAAGAGGTCGCGGTTGTCGGCGTGCTCGCCAACGAAGCGATTGAGCAGGGAACCGATCTCCGGCTCCTGGCGAGCGATGAACTGGAACTCGTCGAGCACGATCATCGTCTGCCCAGCCTCGAGCAATTCGGAGAAAGCGGCGAAGACAGCTCGCCAGCTGCTGAGCGGCTGCTCGGCATAGATGGCACGGCCGCTGAAGCGCGCGAGCTCGGCCCCGAGGTCCTCGAGCTGGTCCCGCCGGCTGCCGGCGCTCGCCTCGAAATAGAACTGACGGCAGCCCGCCCCGAAGTGGCGCAGCAGCTCGCTCTTGCCCACCCGGCGACGGCCGTAGAGCACGAAATACTCGCCGCGGCTCGACCCCAGCCGCTCAGAAAGCGCCGCCAGCTCGTCTTTGCGGTTGAAGAAAGGCATAGGAGTTAAGACACATCTTAATAAGACATACCCCAACTTCTATGCACAGCAGCAACCCTGCAACTGCCGTTCCCGAATGGCGACCGGAACCGCTCCGGGGCTACTGCATCTAAACCCGCGCCGGCTGGCGCATGGCGGCTGGATCGGCCGCGTCGCCCAGCAGCCAGCGCATGCCGTAGCTGCGCATGTCCTCGACCAGCGGCACCAGCGCCTCGCCCTTCGGCGTCAGCGCGTACTCGACCCGAGGCGGCACCTCCGGATAGGTGTGCCGCGCGACGATCCCCTCCTCCTCGAGCGCCCGCAGCCGCAGCGACAGCGTCCGCGGGCTGATGCCCTCCAGCGAGCGCTCGAGCTCACAGAAGCGGGCGCTGCCCTCGGCCAGATCGCGGATCAGCAGCAGCGTCCACTTCCCGCAGACGACTTCGGCGGTCCTACAGACGGGGCAGCTGGAGTTGCTCTCGGCACTCATGATCAAAAGGGAGACGGGCGATCAGACCGATCTCGCTTCATTCAGTGTAGCCACATGGCTTCACTTACTGAAGTTTTGCTCGAAGCGGGTTGGGATCAGGGTTTGTCGCCGCCCGCGAGGTCGATCTCAATGACGCTGAGTTTGTAGCGCACGTGCCCTGGGCCGTATTCGAAGGTCTCCGGAAAGCCCGGCTCCAGTTCCATCAACTCGCAGGTCTCGGTGCCGGAGACGCATTTCGCCTCGCCGAAGACAGCGGTCACGTCCTTGGAGACCATGAAGAGGGCCCTGCCCTTGTCGCCGTTGACTCCGAGGAAGGTGACGACGGGGGCTTTCTCGCCGGGGATCGAGGTCAGCGATTCGACTCCCTCGCGCACGACCGGCTTCCCCATCGTCGTATCGCCGGCCTCGTTCTCTTCGGTGTGGGAGAGCTTGACGTCGATCGTGAAGTCGAGGAGGTCAGTGGAGCCCTCGCCGCCGCCATGCTTCCCCTTGCCATGGGAGGGTGGGGTCCCTCCTCCGCCGCCATCGCCGGAGGGAGCCGGTGGCGATTCGACCGCCGCAGAGCCCCCGCTGCTGCTGGGGTCTTCGACCGGCGCGGTCGAGCCGCTGGGCTCCCCCGTCTCCACCGGTGAGCGCAACTTCGCCCCCTTCAGCATCGGCCCTGAGTAGCGCTGCTCGAACGGGTCGGTGGGAGTGCGCGCCCGGAGCCGGCGACGGTAGTCGCGAAGGCCCGGCTGCGCCTCGACGACGGTGAGCGCCGAAGCCTCGGCGGCTTCGCCGCCGCCCGCGACGACGACCGCGGGCGCTTCGGAGGATTCAGGTGGGGATTCGCCGAGCAGGAAGGGAACCGCGACGATCGCCACCAGCACCAGCGCCAGCAACGGCAGCAGCCGCCGGTCGCGCAGGTCGCCGTAGAGGTCCTTCAGGACCGGCGGCACCTTCAGCTCCGACATCTTCAGCTGTGGGCCTTTTTTGGGGCGTTTCACGGGCTGCCTTCGAAGGTCGCAGCCGCCGGGGTGGCGACTTCGGTTTCAAGACCGGGGGGTGCTGCTTCGCCGGCCAGGCCGCCGCCCGGCGGAGTCAGGTAGGTGGTGACGGCGAAGCTGCCCTCGAGCGCGGGGAAGCCCTTCTCCGGATCGGGGGCGAGGACAAACCCGTCGACCGTGATCAGGCGCCCGTCGACGAGCACGTCTTCGTTCTCGGTCTTGACGAGCGCGTCGAGGCGGGAGATGAAGTCGGCGATCGTGAAGAAGTTCCCCTTGAAGGTCAGGGAGTAGGGCATCACCGCGAGACCCGCGGACCCGACCGTCGCGCCAAGCGGCAGGAGCGAAGCCGCGGCCTCGGTTGCGGACCCCGTTTCACCTTCAACGGGGGCGGGAGCGGGGGCTTCCTCCCCGCCCGAGGAAGTCAGTTCGAAGTTCCGGAAATCGACATCGGTCTTTTCGGCGATACGGCTGATCTCCACGAGCAGGGAGGCGGTGTCGTCGTCGCCGGGCACCGCCTTTCCAAGCACGACCAGCTTCTGGTAATCGGTGGCAAATCTTTCCCGTGAAGCTTCTCCCTGGGTCACTTCGCCCTGGTGCAGGGCAAGCGAAGTCTCCAGAGCGGCGGCTTCGCGGTCGAGTTTCGCCGCTTCCTCGCGCTTGGGGCTGACGGCGAGCATCCAAAAGGCGACCCCGAGGACAACGAGGACCAGCACTCCGACGATCGCGCTGCTGCTGGACTTGAGGTCGAGCTTCATCTCAGCCTTCTTCCGAGCTTTCTTCGGATTCTTCGACGGGCGGGGCTTCCACTGCACCTTCCGTGGCCCCCGTCGGCACGGGGGCCGCGTCGAAGGCGAGGACCATCTCGAATTTGGTGATGAACGAGCGGGTGCGGCAATCGGAGTTCGTGTCCGCGCCGTCCCCCGAGGACACGCCGGCACCCGCGTCTTCGCCGGCCACTTCAGAGGTGGGCATGGCGACCCGGGTCACCCCGTCGATGTCCTTGACGGTCGTGACGAAAGCGGCGACCGCCTCCTGACCGCTGGCGCAGCCGCTCAATTGCAGAGCCGGGCCCGGGATTGCCGCCCGCAGGCTGCCCGCTCCTTGGCTTCCCCCCTTGACCGATACCCCCGGCGCCGCCGTCGCGGTGAGGTCGACCAGCCAGACGTCGTCGGGCAGCACCAGGGAGAGTTCGCGCATTACCCGCTCCCAGTCGAAGCGGCTGTCGGCGAGGCTGCTGACGGTTTGCATGCGCTGTTCGGCGAGGCTCTGGAACTGGATGAAAGGGGCCAGGCGCTGGGCCTTGGCAGTGGCAAGGTCGTCTTCGCGTTCCAGCCGCACGACGTCAGCCTTGCGCTCGGCGATCCTGTTGCCCATCAGGACCATCGCCGTGACCCCGACCAGGACGGCGACGAACGCCCCCACGACCAGGTAGACGAGCAGGCCCGTGCGCAGCGGCGTGCTTTCGCCGCGGCGGTCCTCGCGGGGAATGAGGTTGACGGGGCGCATCAGCTTTCCAAGGCCAGACCGAAGGGAAGGGTCAGCCGCGCAGCCACGATGGGATCGAGGCCCTCGAGCGCAGCCGGGCGGGCAGCCACGATTGGCAGCGGCAGGGCCGCCTCCATCTGCTGCGCCAGCCCGGGGATCACACTTCCTGGCCCACAGAGGATGATCCGGTCGACGGGAAGGGCGCTCTCCTGAGCGCCGTAGTAGTCGAGAGAGAGCCTCAGCTCGTCGACGAGGGTGGTGACGCCGTCCTCGAGGGACCGGCGCACCCCCTCGACGATTGCCGAATCCCCGTCGATCTCGGAGATCGGACGGTCGAGGCCGACGTGGCCGAGCCATTGCTGGGCATGCGCCGGCAGCAAGCCCAGCGTCTGCCCGAGCCCGGCGACGATGTCCTCCAGGCCGAAGTGGGAGATGCGGGTGAAGAGGCAGGAGGCGCCGCGCGCCACAGCCAGGTTGGTGACGTCGCCGACGCTGCAGTAGAGCGTCGCCTGAGCCGAGCCCTCGGCTGCATCGGGCGCGCTGAGCTGACGCGAGAGGGCGCGGATCATCCCGAAGGCGGCGAGGTCCACGCCAACCGGTTGCAGGCCCGCCTTGCGGATCGGCTCCACGAACGAAGCGATCATGTCCCGCCTTGCTGCGACGACGAGGACGTCGACCTGCGGCCCGCTGCCTTCCTCGGCAGGCACGCCGCCGACGACCTGGTGCTCCAAGACCGCCTGGTCGAGCGGCATCGGGATCTGCTCCTGGGCCTGGAACCGCACGGCGGCGTCCAACTCCTTCGGGTCCTCGAGCGCAGGCAGGCGCATGGTCCGCACGATCACCCTCTGGTTCCCAACCCCCAGGCGCACCTGTTTCGGGAGCTTGTTATCGGAGAAGAGGCCCTTCAAGGCTTCCGCGAGAAGGCCGGAATCGAGCACCTCTCCGTCGTGGAAGGCGCCCGGTGCCAGCGGCGCGACTCCGGAGCCGGTGACCCGTGCGACGCCGTTGACGTGCACCTCCGCAGCAGCGATGCTGCCGGCCTCGATATCGAGGCCGACGACGGTGCTCGTCTTCTTCTTGGTCGGCAGGGTCAGTCGCATCTTGGATTCGCGGGTTCCGGCGGGCGGCGATCGCTCACTTCTCCTGAATCGACAGAAAGGCCGCAAACCTTTCGCCCTGCACTACCGATTTCTTAAAATCCCGCACCGCTCTAGAAGGTGCTCAGGTAGAGGTCGATCAACGAATCGCCCACGAACAATGCGACAAGGCCCCCCAGCGCGAGAAATGGTCCGAAGGGGATTCCCTTCTTGCGAGCTGCCGGCCCTTCGCGAGCGATCAGCCCCAGCCCGACGCAGGAGCCGGCGAAGAGCGCGATCAACAGCGCCGGCGCCACGTTCCAGCCCAGAAACAGCCCCATCGTCGCCGCCAGCTTGACGTCGCCCAGGCCCATCCCATTCGGGTAGGCGAGGGCGGCGGCGAAGAGCAGACCGCCGGCTGCCGCGGCGGCCGCCAATCGCTCCGGCAGGCTGGCCGGGTCGCCAAGGGCGACGATCGCGACCGCCAGAACCGCGGCCGCGAGGAGGATCTTGTTGGGGATCAACTTCAGGTCGAGGTCAGTGAGAGTGATGGCCACCAAGGTGCTGACGAAGACGAGCCCTAGCGCGATTTCCCAGGGCTCATCCCAGAAGGCGAGCGTCACCGCCGCGAAGAGCGCACCCACCGCGAGCTCGGTCAGCGGGTAGCGGGCGGAGATCGCGCTGCCGCAACACCGGGCGCGGCCGCGCAGGGCGATCCAGGAGAAGACCGGGACGTTGTCGTAGGCGGCGATCTGATCGCCGCAGCCGGGGCAGCGCGACCGCGGTCCGACGACCGACTGCGACCGCGGTACCCGATGGGCGACGACCGTGAGGAAGCTGCCGACCAGCAGCCCGGCGAGCAGGGCGTAGACGACGGCAACCGTCATGCTCATACCCCCCCGCTGGACGCGGGCGTCTCGACCTCGAGCCGGCTCGGGTAGTTCGGGTGGTCGTACATGAATCCGAGGGCGTACCCGTCGGTTCCGGCGAAATCGACGCTGAGCGCCACGCCGAGGCGATTCCCAGGCTGGATCGTGTGGGTGCCCGCCAGCTCGATCGGGCGACGAACCTTGGTCCACTTGTTGCGCGGCCAGAAGCCGACGCCGTCACCCGGTTCGTAGGTCCAGTAGGTCCGGCCCTGGTCGTCGGCGAGGAATTCGTCGACCGGTTGGGCGCCGCTTTCAATTCGTTCGAAAAGGTATATGCACAGCCGTCCGTGGTGGATCGCGTCGTTCAGGGTCCGCGTGTAGAACTCGAGAGTCATTTCACCGGACATGACGAAGGCTTTCGTCATCTTGTCGGTCACCCACCTGTGCACCTGCGTCTCCGGCGCGGCATTGCCGGTGGGGTTGTAGTTGCATCCCTCGCTGTCGTCATGCGGAATCTGCAGGCCCTTGTCGGTGTCGGGATTCGGCTCGAGGTAGGCGTCGTCGGAGTAGTCGAAGAAGGCCGGGTTGAGGTCGTTTTCGGGTTCGGGGTCCGGAGGAGCCAGGACCTGCAGGCTGTCTGGAGCCCCGGGAACCACCCCTCCGGTTTGCCGGCCGCTGGCGCAGGCACCCAGGGTGTTGTGCAGCAGATGGTCGGAGACGATGGCCTGCCGGACCGTGGTTCCGGTCGGGGAGCAGGGGGTGTCGGAGAGGTAGAACTGCTGCGCGGTGAGGCCGTCGCCTGGGTCTCCGCCGGGCCCGCCGCCGCCACCGAGTGGCGCAGGTTCGTTCAGCGCCGCGGGGTCGATCCGCTTGGCCTGGACTTCGACGTAGCCGCGCTCAGTTGCGGTCAGCGACTTCGACTGGACCGCGACCACGACCTGTTTGTAGTCGTGTTCGCCTTTGCACTGGGTCTCGGGACAGCGCGGATCGTTGCGCCAGACCACGTAGCGATAGATCGTTCCGGTGACGCCACCGCTGCTCGGATTTCCGCTGGTGAATTCTGACTGGCGGCTGAAGCCGATTCCGCTGTTTTCCGGGCTGACGGCGAGCGTGGCCGGTTCTGAGACCGGGTTCCTCCTCAAAGCGAAGTTGCCGGCTTGAACCCGATAGTTCGGGTTCGACGGGTCAGTTGAGTGCTGGGGCAGATTCGTGATCATGAGTTCGTCGTAGGGGACGCCGCGCAGGCGCTCGATCTCTTCCTGGGCGAGGTCCAGGGTTACCTGGCTCGCCTTCGCCCGCTGGGCGTTCCTGGTCGCAGAGGCGAGGATGCCGAAGGTGGCCAGCGCCGCCAGCGCCAGGATCAACGTGGCGACGACGACCTCGATCAGGGTCAACCCGCTCTCGTCCGCAAGTGGCCGCAATTGTGCCCTGAACCGCGTCATCAGCCGAACGGGTTCCCGCCCCTCAGGGTGGCCCCGTCGGAGATCGTCAGGTGGGCGTCCCCACGAGGGTCGGGGACGCGGAAGGTGACCCCGACGAAGCTCGCTTCTTCAAGATCGGGGTCGTAGTTGAAGACTTTGGCATTGTCGATGCCGCTGAAGATCGGAACCGGGGTGCCGGTCCCAGGGTTGGTGGTAGCGGTCTCCGCCCGGGTGCAGGCGGTGGCGCTGCAGCTGTAGGTCACCTTGCAGACAAGAGCCGACTGGCTCGGCGGCAGGGCCACGCTGCTCCCGCAACTGGTGTGCCGGACATAGGTGTAGAACGTCAGGTTCGAAGCGCTCGAGGCCGTGGGGACCACGGAGATGCCGTTGCGGATCTCACGCGTCATCCGCTCGAGCACGTAGCGGGTGGTCGAGACGTCCTGCGATCGCTCGCTGATCTGCGGCTGCTGGCGGACGACGCTGATCAACATCGCCGTCGCCGCGCCGACGACGATCACGCTCATCGCCGAGGCGACGAGGAGCTCGATCAGGGTCAGTCCGGCCTCCCGCTCGCCGCCCCGAACCGACCGGATTCGCGCCCTCATCCCGCCACCACCTTGAAGCTCCGGCTGGCCGTGTCGTCTCCCCAGACGCCAACCGCGTTCACCGCTTTGACCCGGAAGGCATGCCGCCCGCGTCGGAGGCGCTTCAGCTTGAACGGCGAGCCGCAACTCCCCCATTGCCCGCGATCCACCCTGCACTGGAAGCGGGTGCCCGGTTGGCCGGTCGCGTCGGCGAAGCGGAAGATCGGGCGGCGGCTGCGCGTCTTCGCGGCAGGGCCGAAGGTGATGCGGGTCAACGGCTTCACGTAGGGGATGCCGTCGTGCCTTTTGACCGGAGTCGTTTCCCCGGGACCTGCGGTCGTGCCGGTGGCAGGCGGGGAGCCGCTCTCGCCCCCCGTGGGGGGCGCAGCATCCTGCTGCGTATAGGCGATCGGGTCCGAGCAGAACGAGGTGAAGCCTTCGGCTTCCGCGGTCGCCCAGAAGGTGGCGGTGGTGCCTGCGGCCACCTCGACGAGAATCCCCGGCGAGGCAAGGTCCTCCGCGGTCCCGGTGGCGGCCGGCTCGCCGAAGCAGCCGGAGTTGGGATAGATCTTGATCAGCGATCCCGGGTCCGCCTCGCCGAGGATCCTCGGTTCGGTGGTCGCCCCGGGGCTCGACGGAGACGTCCCCTGGAGCAGCGGCGGCTGCGGGCCCAGATCGAGGTTGGAGTCGTTGCCGGTGGTGGCCAGGCGCGTGACCTCGCTGCTCGTCTCGGCGTCGAAGGCCCGCTCGTACACGTCGGCCTCGGTATCGACGTCCTCACCCGCCAGCCGCTCTTCGGTCTGGAAGATCATGTGCTGTCCGTTCTCAGAGGCGGAGAGGAAGACCGCATGGCAGACGGCGACGGGACAGAGGCCCGGGGGTGGCGTCCAGAGGGCAGTGGTGCCGACTGCGACGTCGCGGGCGTAGATGTCGTCGTCCGCATCGAAATCCTGCGGCGCCAGGGGCTCTTTGGTGGTGAAGAAGACGCGGTCGCCATCGATCGCGACCGCGCTGAAGCGGGCGGGAACCTCGCCGTTGCCGCAAGGGGCGCAGCTCGCCGGGCCCGCCGAGACGATCACCGGCGATCCCCCGGAAACTGCCTGCCGGTACACGTCCGGGCTGCCATCGGTGTCCTCGCCGACCAGTTTCTGGGAAGTCGTGAAGAAGACGCCTGCACCGTCCGCGGTGATGGCCTCGAAGTCAGATGCGCAGCAGTCTCCTCCAGGGGTGACCAGCTGCGGCGGGCCGCCCTGCCACATGTAGGCGTCCGTAAGGCTGTTTTTGTCCGCGGCCGGAATCACCGGCTCGACGGTCGTGTAGAAGACGCGCGTCCCGTCCTCTGACGTG
>Ga0126305_10000770_pt1 | contig 13910 bp, 10 predicted proteins | sample Plot26_FD_92536 | JGI IMG/M metagenome (GOLD analysis project Ga0126305, IMG submission 92536) | Serpentine soil microbial communities from UC McLaughlin Reserve, CA, USA - Plot26 | ecosystem: Environmental > Terrestrial > Soil > Grasslands | place: USA: UC McLaughlin Reserve, Lake County... | reverse complement strand
TCGACCTCCGCGCGCTCCACCGTCACGGCGGCGTCGATCGACGTGTAGGGGCCGATGTAGGCGTCTGTGATGCGCGATCCGGGGCCGATGATGGCCGGCCCGCGCACGACCGCGCGCTCGAGCCGTGCCCCCTCGTCGACGATCACCCGACCCTCGACCTTGGAGTCGATCAGCTCGCCGTCCACCCGGCGCTCGATGTCCTCCAGCACCAGGCGATTGGCCTCGAGCATGTCGTCGAGCTGCCCGGTGTCCTTCCACCATCCGGTCACGGTACGACTCGCGACCGCCTTGCCGCTGTCGATCATCCATTGGATCGCGTCGGTGATCTCGAGCTCCCCTCGTCCCGAGGGCTCGATCGCCTTGGCCGCGTCGAAGATCTGGGGGCCGAACATGTACACGCCCACGAGCGCGAGGTCGGTCGGCGGGTCTGACGGCTTCTCGATCAGCCGTACGACCTCCTCGCCATTCAACTCGGCGACGCCGTAGTGCTCGGGATCGGGGACGCGGGTGAGGAGGATCAGCGCATCGGGCTCGGATTCACGGAACGCCGCCACCAGGTCGGCGATCCCGTCGCGGAGGAGGTTGTCCCCCAGGTACATGACGAACGGCCCGTCCTGGAGGAAGTCCTCGGCGGTCAGCACCGCGTGGGCGAGGCCCAGCGGCGCGTCCTGGCGGATGTAGGTGATGCGCGCCCCGAACTGCGAGCCGTCCCCCACGGCGGCCTCGATCTCGTCCCCGGTCTCCGGAGCGATCACGATGCCGATGTCCTGCACGCCCGCGTCCACCAGCGCCTCGATCCCGTAAAAGAGCACGGGCTTGTTTGCCACCGGCACCAGCTGCTTGGCGGACGTATGGGTGATCGGGCGCAGGCGCGTTCCGGCCCCGCCCGAGAGAATCAGGCCCTTCAGGCTCTCCATGACGGTCGCGAAGGCTACTGGGACGCCGATGTCGCGGGGGTACAGCCGATTGGGAGCGACTGGCTAGATTCGGCGGCTGAATGCGGCCTTCGAGCACGGACCCATGACCGACGATCGTCAGAGACCGCAGGGACGAGGCCACGCCGCGGGCCCGAGGCGTCGCTCGGCCCTGATCCTGGCCGTGGCCGCGCTGCTTGCCGTGACCGCGGCCTCCGTCGCATTGCTCGCCAGCGGTCGCATCGACCTGACGGACGGCGGTTCTCAGCTCGACGTCGCGGCGATCGCCGCTGCGGGCGCCGGCCAGGGCGACGATCCCTTCGCGTACTCGGGCGACCGTGAGAGTGAGTTCGAATCGCGAGCGGCGTCCGGCCTTGCGCACGTCCTGTACGCGAAGAGCCCCGGTGGTGTGATCGCCTCCGCACGACGCACCGTGAGCTTCCGGCCCGAGATCGACCGGGTCGCCAAGGCCTCCGGGGTCGATCCCGACCTGATGGAGGCGATGGTGTTCCTGGAGAGCGGCGGGCGCACGCAGGTGATCGCGGGCGACGACCCAGCGCTGGCCGCGGGGGTGGCCCAGATCCTCGCCGAGACGGGCTCGAATCTCCTCGGCATGCGGGTGGATCTGGCACGCAGCCGCAAGCTGACCGCGCGGATCGCCGCGACGGCACTGAAGTTCGAGCAGATCCCCGACCGGATCGCGAGGCTCCGAGCCCGCGCCGACCAGCCCCCGAGACCCCGCGGCCGCGGGGATCGCGCAAAGCGATCGAAGGCACGGCGCCTGCAGCGGAAGATCGACCGGCTACGCCGGCTGCGGCCGCAGCTGCCGTCTCGTCTGCGCCACCTGCATGCCGAGCGCGCCCGCGTCGATGAGCGCTTCGATCCCGAAGCGGCGCTCGCCGGAATGGCGAGGTACCTGTCAATTGCCGAGGAGCACTTCGGCCGCGCGGACCTGGCGGTCGAGTCGTATCACATGGGAATCGGCAACCTCGAGAGTGTGATCGACGCGTACGCGGGGCCAAGCGGAGAAGGCGGGTCGGTCACGGACCTGGTAGGCCGCGAGCAGCTCAGCTACGCGAAGCTCTACTTCGATTCGTCCCCGCTGCGCCACCCGGCCGCCTGGGAGATCCTGGGCGGCCTCGGCGATGATTCCTCCACCTACCTGTGGCGGGTCCTCGCCGCTCGCGAGATGCGGCGCCTGTACCGCACCGACCGCGCAAGACTGCGGCGCTTGATCGCGCTACACAGTGCGAAGGCGACGGCCGAGGAGGTCTTTCACCCCGAGGACCGGACTCGTTCCTTCGCGGATCCCGCTGAGCTCGCCGACGCCTATGACGGTCGCGACCTGGTCGAAATCCCTCACGACCCCGGGCTCGGCTTCAGGATCAGCCGCCAGCTCGGGGAGCTCGCGGACGAGGTCGGCGCCGAGCGTCGCCTGTACGCGGGGCTTCGCCCCGAGGCGCTCGCCACGCTGATCTACATGGCGACGCGGGTGCAGGCGATCAGCGGGCACCAGAACGAGCGCCTGATCGTGAGCAGCGCGGTCCGCGACCGCTCCTACCAGGAGCGGCTGGTGGCGACCAATCCGGAGGCCACCGCCAACTACTCGCTGCACACCACGGGCTGGTCCTTCGACATCCGCCGCAAGTACGGCAGCGAAGATCAGGCAAGCGCCTTTCAGTTCACGCTCGATCGCCTTCGCGCGCTGGGCGTGATCGACTACGCCGTCGAGCCCGCGTCCATCCACGTCACGGTCTCCAGTCGCGCCGGGCCGCTGCTCGGCCTGGGTTGAGCTAGTACCCGCCGCCCAGCTTGCGGTGATCCCAGGTCGCGATCCGTCTGGGCTCGAAGCGGATGGCCACCCGCTTTCGCGCCTGGCTCTTCAGCGCCTCGGCGGCGTCGCCCTGCACGGCCGCCCCGTCCGCATATCGCGATGTCAGCTCCTTCGCCATCTCGAAGACGGTCTCGATGTCATGGTGGATCTCCGCCTCGGCCTCGATCTCGATCCCGCGAAGCTCGCCGTACTCGTGGCCTGTCTCGATCAGGAGAGTCGCCCGGGCATCGCGCTCGAGATTGCGGACCTTCTGCGACTTGGCGTAGGTGTAGACCCAGATCTCGCCGTCGCGTGGCACGTACCACAGCGGCATCGAGTGGGGCCATCCTCGCTGACCGAGGCTGGAGACGACCACGATCCGCTCTGAAGCAATCAGCTCGCGCTGCTCGTCAGCGGAGAGCTGGATCTCACCCCGGCGGCTCACCCTGCAGCCGACCCCGCCGACCCCGGACGAGTCCGAGCATCCGGCTCGGACCACCGGTCGCCTTCGGCTCCCTGGGAGGAGGCGGCGGGCATTAATTTCAGAGTTCGCCACGGCCCCTCGCCCGCCATGGGCTGGGTGCGGCCCTGCTTCCAGTCCGGTTGCAGGTCGTCGTAATGGGGGCTGGCCGGGTGCCCGGACTGGCCGGTGAACGCCTGCCAGCGTGAGCTTTCGGGGTGAGCCGGGTCGGCGACCATGCGCCAGCACGGCGCCCAGATCGCGGTGAACGGGTCGTTGGGATCCCAGCCCACCTGCGCGACCGTCTCTTGGCCGCCGCCCACCTCGAGCCGGCGGTTGAAGATGCGCGCGAAGAGCGGATTGGCAGCGCCGAGCGCGTGAGGGAAGACCAGCGGATGCACCCGGCCCCACCGCCACGCCTCCTGATCGGGCCCGAATTCGGACTCCAGATCGTCCATTGCCGCGCGCAGCGCGTCCAGTACGAGGTCGTCCCACGGCCGGCCGATCAGCTCGTCGTCGCCCTCCGCCCATAGCGCGAGCAGGTGCGATTGCCACCGCCACGGCGAGGTCACGTGCGCGATAAACCCGTTGTCGGCCCGGTCCAGCCACCGCTCGGCGAGATCCCGGTCGGCGATCGCGGCGCGCGCCACCTCCTTGCCCAGCCGCAGGGTGAACGCCTGATAGATCGTGGCCGCGATCGAGTCGGGCCCCATGTCCCCGTCCCACGACCGCAGGCGCTCGATCGCCGACGTCTCGCGCTGGTCGCGCGGGCTAAGCCGGACCAGGCGATGGACCGTCTCCAGCCCGGGAATCGACTGCATGTCGGTCTGGATCGACTCGAGGCTCTCGAGATCGTGCTTCGGTCGCGCTTCGAGGAGCTCCTCGACCCGCCGGGCGCGATAGCCGTCCAGGTAGTCGCTCGTGATGTGGTGCGGATAGTCGTCGGGCGCGACCTGATTGTTCGCCGTGACCACAAAGCCCCGATCGGGGTCGTCGATGCGAGGCAGCTCCTCGTAGGGCACCCAGCCCCCCCATTCGTACTCGCCCGACCATCCCGGCTTTGGGAGATCCGGGCATTCGCCTCGCCGGATGGGTATGCGCCCGACCGTCTTGTAGCCGATGGATCCGTGCCGATCGGCCCACACCAGGTTCGATACCGGGTGGCAGTGGCCGCCGAGGGACTCGACGAGATCTGGGCCGCTCGCGAAGTCGAGCACGCCGAAGTTCGCCGGCGTGATGCCCGGGAAGTCGAGCGCCGAGAAGCGGAGCGCCAGCGGCTCGGCATCGTCGGCGCGCAGCGCCTCGTTGACGACGGGGCCGTGTTCCGTCTTGCGAACGATCAGGCGGTCCGGCTGCTGTCCCTTGACCGCGATCTCCTCCTCGATCAGCTCCAGCGGGCGCCGCTTGCCCTCGAACTCGTACTCGTCGCCATCGATCCGCTCGATGAACAGATCCATGACGTCGGCCATCACGTTGGTGAACGTCCACGCGACGTCGTTGTTCTGCCCCATCGTCACGCCGGGGAGGCCGGGCAGAGTGGCGCCCCGGCAGAATCGATCGCCCAGGTAGAGGCCCACCTGATAGGTGATGCCGGGCATGCTGGGGGGCAGATGCGGGTCGCCCGCCATGAGCGGCCCGCCGGTCGCGGAGCGCTCGCCGCTGACCGCCCAGTTGTTGGAGCCGGTCGCCTCGACCGCCAGCCCGATCGTGTCGCGAACGTTTGCGATCTGCTCGGCCAGGTCAAGGCCGTCGCCCCTCCACTCGACGCCCGGCGTGAGCACGACCGGGTTGCCGCGCGGGTACCCGGGGTCCAGCCGGGCGGTCAGCTCCGGACCGAGCTCGCGGGTCATCTCGGCTCGGAGGAGCTCGCGCTCCCAGTTGGTCGAGAGCCCGTAGGAGAGGAGCTTCGTCATCGTCAGGGCATCCGCCGGCGTGAAGGCGTGGAAGCCTTGGCGCAGGAGCTGAAACTCGGCCGGCAAGGGGCGATCCCCCGCGGCCGCGTTCACTCCGGCGCAGAACGCCTCGAGCGGCGCGTGTACATCGGCGTCCATGCCGGCGGCCTCCTTCTCACCGACGCGACGCAGGCCCAGGGTCCGGATGAAACGATCCGTCGGCAGTCCTGTGCGACCGGCTATCTCCGCGAGCCGGCCCGCACCGATGCGGCGATACAGGTCGATCTGCCATAGGCGGTCCTGTCCGTGGCAGAAGCCCTGACCGAACCACAGGTCCTTGCTGGTCTGGGCCCGGATGTGCGGGACGCCCCAGCGATCGCGTGCGATCTCGATCGGACCCTCCAGACCCTCGAGCCGCAGGTTCCCGCTCGTACGCGGTAGCGGGCGGCGGAAGAGCTGATACCAGAGCCCTGCCGTGGTGGTTCCCGCGACTCCCCAAAAGGCCGCGCCTGCGAGGGCGGCTCGCTTGGCGACGGTGGCGACGTTCATATCCGATGCGGCGGCTTCGCCGGGGATTCCGGGCGGCGACTTTGTCGCCGCACAGGCAGGTCAGGCGGTGTAGCCGCCGCAATTGATTCTGCCTGACTCGTCGCTAGACGCTCCTCGACAAACACACCGGCAACTCTAGGAAACGCCGACGCGCGGCGGCGGGCCCCTTAATCGCGGAGGCCGTCGGGCAGCCTGCCCTCGGCGTCCAGCTTCTGCAGATGAGCCTGCATGACCACGGCGGCCGCTGGGCGCATCTCATCCGGCACGTCGTCCCAGGCCGCGTCGAGCAGGCGGGCGCGTGAGCGCTCGCCTCGCTCCAGCGCCGCGAGGAGCTTTCGCTCGCGGTCGAGCCGGTGGTCGATGTACTCGCGCACCTTCCCGGCAGGATCGGTGACGTAGGGACCGTGGCCAGGGCAAAAGAGCTCCACGTCGAGCTCCGCGACGCGCTGCAACGAATCGAGGTAGGCGGCGAGGGAGCCCCCGTCAGGGGGCACGAACGTCGAGCCCTCACCCAGGATGAGATCGCCGGTGAAACACACCTCACCGAGGACGAAGCAGACGTGATCCTCCGCGTGACCGGGCGTCGGAACGACCTGAAAGGGCCCAGCCTCGATGATCGGCGCGCCCAGCATCGGCGCTGCCGCGGCGTGGTCCGCGTGGGAGTGGGTCAAGAGGATCCCGTCCAGACCGCCGCGGCGATCGGCCTCCGCGCGCAGCGCCGCGACGTGGCCCTCGTCCTCGGGGCCGGGGTCAACCACGTATGCCGGATCCGCTCCGACGACGTAGCTGTTGGTGCCGCTCAGGGTCATCGGCCCCGGGTTGGGCGCAAGGATGCGCACGATCTCGGGATGACCGGGAGCGGTGTCGCTCACCGATTTAGGCCTTGCTGCTTACTGCCTTCAGCACGGCGTCGCGGGCGTCGTCGGGCTCCAGGACCACAAGGTCGCCCACGCCCTTCAAAACCTCGCGCACCAGCCAATCGGTGGAGCCGTAGGGAAGCTCCACGACCACCGCCCCGTCGGAAAGCTCGTCCGTGACCGTGCGCTCCTCCCGCAGCCAGCGGGCGCGCTCGGGCGAGACCCAGACGCGGGCGACCCCGGCCGTTCCGACCTCGCCGTGGACCAGCCACTCCTGCTCGGCGAGCTGTTCCTCTACGCCCATTCGCGGCTCGAAGGAACGCTTGGTCTCCCGCGCCTCCTTCATCCGGTCGAGCCGGAAGTGGCGCGTGTCCTCTCGCCCGAGGTCGTAGCAGCCGAGGTACCAGCCCTCGGGGCCGTTCACGAGCTGGTACGGCTCGACCTCGCGCTTGATGAACTCGTCCTCGTTCTCCTTGTAGTAGTGGAGCTCGAGGAGATGGCGGCTCTCGATCGCCTCGTTCACGGCGCGCACAACCTGTGAGTCGTCGCGCCCCGGCGCGATCTCAAGCCCCTCCTGCGAGGGGTCGTGGCCGAGGGCCTCGACGATCTTCTCCCGGGCGGTCGAGAGGCCCGCCTGCGGCAGATGGTCGCCGAACAGATCGATCGCGGCCACGAGCGCCTTCGCCTCCAACGGCAGCAGCCGAGCGGGCCGCGCGAAGTTGTCGCCATAGGTGTCCGGGTCGACCATGATCTCGTCGCCGTCGATCTCGGCATACAGGACGTAGGTGCCGCCTCCGAAGTTCACGACGTTGAGGACGTCGAGGTCCTCGCGCAGCTCCTCGTGCGTGACGTTCAGCTCCTCCATCACCTGGGCGACCGGTAGCTGCGTCTCGTTGCGAGCGGCACCGATGAGTGAGCCGGCCAGGGTCACGAGGCGCGCGAAGCGCTCCGGGCGAATGACCGCCTCGGAACGCCCGTTGGACGAACGTGGCCTGCCGTTGCCCTCGGCGATCGGCCGCTTGACCGTGTTCGCCACGTCGAAGCCGGTACGGTGGCGCTTGCGCAGCAGATCCAGTCGCTCGGCCCCTTCCTTGGCCAGGTCCGAGGGCGCCAGGATCTGGGCGTTCTCGCGCCAGCCCAGCACCCACGAGACGAGCTGGCGACCCGACGCGTACTCGGTCTCGTAGATCCAGCCGCGGGCGGGAGCGTCGTCCTTCTTGGTGGCCTTGCGGAGCTTTCCGTAGCCGCCGAAGTCGCGCTCGACGAGCCAGGCGATGCGCTCCCGCAGGAACACCTTGGCCTTTCCGTCGATCTCGCCCATCTGCCAGTCGGCGCGCGATGCGTAGTCGCGGCGATCGAAGTCCTGGCGCGGTGCGAAGTCGTGCTCCGCCTTGGTCGCGTACGACACCTTGCCGCGGATTCGCGACAGGCGAAACACCCGAACGTCATCGCGCTCGTGCGAGTGGCCGATCAAATAGAACTGGCCGTTGCGAAAGACGAGGTGATATGGATCGACCTTGCGGTCCGATTGCTCGTCCCGCTGCATCGAGTAGTAGCTGAACTCGATCGTCTTCCGCCGTGAGATGGCGGTCTCGATCTTCGCGAGCCGCTGCGACATCTCCCGCCCGCCCCCGGACGGCGCGAGCTTGACGTCGATGGGCGCCGAATCGTCCTCGGTGAGCGGGCTCGGGCGGCCCCACGAGACCTGCTGCAGCGCCAGGCGAAGCGGCTCGGCGTACGCGAACTCCCCGTCAAGCAGGACGAGCGCGGTGCGGAGCGCGGCCAGCTCGCCGTCGGTGAACTCAACGGGCGGCAGGTAGTAGTTCTCGGGCGGCAGCGCGTAGAGCTCGGCCTCGAAGAATCCCTCGGCGGGCTTGTCGACCTGAAGGGAGATCCCCAGGCTCTCGAGCTCGGCGCGATCGGCGTAGAAGCGCCGCGCGAACGCGTCGTCGTTCATCGAGCTGTAGCCCTCGACCTCGCGCTTGATCTCGAGTGCCGAGACCGGCCTCCCCGTGGCCATCAGGAACGAGATCAGGGAGAGCTGACGGATCAGCTTCTCGGTGTCCTTGGCCATAGCTTCTAGGCCGGCGCCGTAGGGCGCCGGCAGCAGCGTGTGCCGTTCAATAGAGGGGAGGCCGGCGCCGTAGGGCGCCGGCTGCAACGTGTGCCGTTCAATAGAGGGGAGGCCGGCGCCCTAGGGCGCCGGCTGCAGCGTGTGCCGTCCATTGCGTGAGCATAGGGGCTCGTTGTGGCTCCTTCGACCGCGCTGGCGGGCGCACCGCCGCAAATTGCGGTGCCTAAGCGCTTTTCGGGATGGGGGTCGGCCGCTACGCGGCGCGTGAGCGGAAGTAGGCCGCCGAGTCGAGCCCGCGGTCGAACCGCGACCAGGTCTCGCCATCGGCCAGGCCGCGCTCGATCCGGTCGAAGCTGCCGAGCTTGCCGCCCAGGTTGTCGATCGTGTGGACCAGCGTCGCCTCGCGCGTCGCCGGGAGGACGGGCGAGCCGTTCTCGAGCGTTCCGTGGTGCGAGAGGACGATGTGAAAGAGGGCCTGCGCCAGTTCGGGATCGAAGCCGTCGATTCGCTCCACCTCGCGGCGCACGAGGTAGTACCCGAGCGGGATCTCGCCCTGCAGGCGGCCAGCGTCGGTCATGTCGATGGCCAGCGGGTCGTCGTTGTAGGCCATCGTCTTGCCGATGTCGTGGAGGAGGGCACCGGCGATGGCGATGTCGCGATCGATGCCCGGGAAGGCGGAAGCGGAGGCGCTCACCGCCTGGGCAACCGAGACGGTGTGATCCAGCAGCCCGTGGGTGTAGGCCTGGTGGTAGTACTTGGCCGCGGGGGCCTCGCGGAACCGGATCCAAACCGGAGACTCCGGCGCGAAGAACCGATCGAGGAGGGCGGCGAGCTGCGGGTTCTGGATCGTGCCGAGGAGCTCGCGAAGCTGCGACTCCAGACGCTCGACCGGAACGCTCGGGCCCTCCGCGAGGTCAGAGGGCTCGAACTCGTCGGCGCGTGCGGCGCGAATCGTCTCGATGGTGATCTTCCGGCCGTACTGCGGATGCACGCCGAAGCGACCCGTGATGTGGACGGCGGCACCAGGGGCGGCGGCGTCGAAGCACTCTGCGACCTCGTCCCACGCAACCGCCTCGACCGCTCCCGAGCGATCGCAGACGATGAGCCGCAGCCACTCGCCGCCGTTGCGGCGCTGGCGAAGCTCCCGCTCCCGAACCCCGAAGATCCCCTCAATCGCCTGGCCGTCGGCGAGATCGCGCACCCACGCGCGCTCTGCGGAGGCGCCGTTTGCGCTGCTCGCGCCGTTCTCCGCCGCGCCGGCGAGGGCCGGCTGCTCGGTGAGTGAAACCTGCTCGCTCATCGATCGCTCACGTTAGAGAGGGGGGCGGACGTGCCAAATCTCCCCTGTGCGGCGATCTTGCGACGACTACCCGGCCTCCTCGGGCTCCTCCTCACCCGGCCATGAGCCCGTGAACCGGTAGAAGCCCAGGCGCGAGGCACGGTCGGCGAGCCCCCGCATCATCCGGAAGATCGCGCCCTGCAGCGCGAGCGCGAGCGCGAGCTTGGGCCAGCTCACGTCCCGGTGCTCGGGCTCCGGGGGCTCCTCCTTGTCCACGAAGCCCCAGGCGAGGTCGAAGACCTTCTTCGAGAGCAGGCCGGCGATGAGTCCGCCGGCGATGCTGAACGGGATGAACAGGAGCTTGCCCACGCTACGCCTCCCTTGGCTCGTTCGATGCCGGGCTTCGGGGCTCCATCGCGATCGTGCGCTCCTCGGGCACGCCGCTCTCGAGCTCGCGGCCGCGCTCGAGCTCGGCGTTCATCTCGGCCCCGAGGAGCACGGCGACGTTGGAGATCCAGAGCCAGACCAGGAAGACGATCACCCCGGCGAGGCTGCCGTACGTCTCGTTGTACGACGCGAAGTTGGCGACATAGAGCGCAAAGCCGGCGGACGCCAGTATCCACAGCAGGACGGCGAGGATGCCGCCCGGGGTGATCCAGCGGAAGCCGGGATGCCTGACGTTGGGGGCGCCGTAGTACAGGATCGCGAGCATGGTGATCACGACGACCACGATCACCGGCCATTTGACGATGTTGAAGACCGTTACGGCGGTTCCCTCGACGCCGAAGAGCTTCCCCACCTCCGAGGTGAGCGGACCGCTGATCACCACCGCGATGGCGCTCAGCGCCACCAGGAGCAGCAGCACCAGCGTCATCCCGATCTGCAGGGGTCGGAGCTTCCAGAACGGGCGGCCCTCCTCGGTCTCGTAGATCACATTCGACGCTCGCGAGAACGCGCCGACATACCCCGAGGCCGACCACAGCGCCGCCACGAGGCCGAGCACGAACGCCACGCCCGCGGTCCCCTGACTGGCGGCGATCTGCTCGATCGCGCCGCTGATGATGTCCTGCGCCGGACCCGGCCCCAGCTCGTTGATGTTGTCCAGAACGGCGTTGGTGGCGGAGTCGCCGGCGAGGCCGAGGATCGAGACCAGCACGATGAGCGCCGGGAAGATGGACAGGACGGCGTAGTACGTCAGCGCTGCCGCCCAGTCCGTGAGGTTGTCGGCGCGGAACTCCGACACGGTTCGCTTGAGCACGCCCCACCAGGAGCGTGCTTTCAGGTCAGTTGGAGTGCGCGGTCCCTCCACCCCAGGAGGTGGGTTCCCCCTGGGGTGGTGGTCAAACCGCAAAGGGTGAGGGCGAGTCAAGGGTTCGCTTTAGCAATTCGCAAGATCCCGCGCTAACAATGCTGGTATGACGGCGTCCAACGGACGCGTGCTCGTAGTCGACGACGAGCCAATCGTTCGCGAAGTCCTCGAGCGGTACCTGCACCGTGGCGGCTTCGACGTCACCACGGCCGGCGACGGTCAGGCGGCGCTCGACTCCTTCGAAGCCAATCATCCGGACCTGATCGTCCTCGATCTCATGCTGCCCGGAATCGACGGGCTGGAGGTCTTTCGCCGAATTCGCAAGCGGTGCCAAGGGACCGGGGTGATCATGCTGACCGCGCGGGGGGAGGAGACCGACCGGGTGGTCGGCCTGGACCTCGGCGCCGACGACTACGTCGCCAAGCCATTCTCGCCGCGGGAGATCGTGGCTCGCGCTCGGGCGGTCCTGCGGCGCGCGGGCGTCGACGGCACGGCGGGCGGTCAGACGCGCGAGCTCCTCCACCTGGGCGGGCTCGAGATCGATCCGAGCGCTCGGGAGGTGACCGCCGACGGCAGGCCGGTCGAGCTCACCCCCAAGGAGTTCGATCTGCTGAGCTTCTTCGCAGCCAATCCTCGGACGGTGTTCAGCCGCACGCAGCTCTTGGAGGAGGTCTGGGACATCGCCTATGCCGGCGATCCCTCCACGGTGACCGTTCACGTCCGGCGGCTCCGGGAGAAGATCGAGCGCGATCCATCCGAGCCGGAGCACCTGCTGACGGTCTGGGGCGCGGGATACAGGTTCGAGGCGTGACCGGCAGGCGCAACTCGCCGGTGCTCGTCTCGGTGCTGATTGCGGCGCTGGGCGCGGTGACGACGCTGGCGATCGGCCTGGGGGCATTCGGGGCCGGCGAGGTCGCCGAGCTGGCACTGCTGATCCTGGTCGCGATCGCCTTGAGCGCGATCGCGACTGCCGTGGCGATGCCGCGTCTCGCCCGCGCATCGCTGCGAGTGCGGCTTGTCTCGATCGCGGCGTTCGCCACTTTGATCGGCTTTGCCAACCTGGTCGTCCTCTCGCTGCTGATGCTGGTCGACACCCACGTCGCCACCGTCCTCGCGGTGCTCCTGGTGTACTCCACCGCCGCCGCCGTGGGAGCCGCGCTCGCCACCGCACGCGCAACCTCGGACGCGATCGCGAAGGTCGGGGATACGGCTCGCCGGCTGGCGGCGGGCGATCTGGAGGCGCGAACGGGGGCAGTCGCGGCGGGCGGTGAGATCGACTCCCTGGCCCGAAGCCTGGACGACATGGCCGACCGCCTCGCCTCGTCGCTGGAGCGGGAGCGCGCGGCCGAGACTCAGCGGCGCAGCCTGGTGACCGCCGTCTCGCACGACTTGCGAACGCCGCTGTCGGGACTGCGGGCGATGATCGAGTCGATCGAGGACGGGGTCGTCGACGATCCCGACACCATCCGCCGCTACGTCCACGAGATGGGCTCGAGCGTCGATTCGCTCGTTGCCCTCGTGGATGATCTGTTCGAGCTCGTCCAGCTCGACGCCGGCGCGATCCAGGCCGAGACCCACCGCGCCCGGGTCGAGGAGATCGTGCACTCGGCGCTCGCGGCGTGCGAGGCGCAGGCCTCTACGAAGGGGCTGGTCGTACAGTCGCGGATCGACGGCGCGGCCAACATTCCCTGCTCCCCGAGGCTCACCCGCGTGGTTCAAAACCTCGTTCAAAACGCGATCCGCCACACCCCGAGCGACGGGACCGTCCTCGTCGAGGCGAGCCACAGTGAGCGCGCGCTCGAGCTCGCCGTGGTCGATACCGGTGACGGGATCGACGGCGCAGCGCTCGATCGCGTCTTCGACCCGTTCTGGCGCGGCGACTCGGCTCGCGCGAGCGATGGATCGGGACTGGGCCTGGCGCTCGCCAAGCGGATCGTCGAGGCGCTCGGTGGCAGGATCGCCGTCGAATCCCAATCCGCGCGGGGATCGCGCTTCGCCGTCTTCGTCCCAGATGGCGGGAGGCGCGAGCCGAGCCTGAGTCCGTAATCACTGCGAAAGGTGTCGGCAATAGCGTCGCGCGAATCTTGCGAGCGCGAGCCCCGGCGCGGCCGGAGATCCTGAACCGGCGCCTTCGCGCCTCAACCAGGGCGGTGATGGCGGGACGCGGGCCGGCCGGCACCGGCCAGCCCCTGAACCTGCCGCCGGTGTTCGCCTCCGCCTTCCACGCCAACGGGTCGCACGGCTATGCACGCGAGGGAAACCCGACCTGGGAGGCGTTCGAGGAGGCGATCGGCGCGCTTGAGGGGGGCCACGCGATCGCCTTCTCGTCCGGCATGGCATCGATCGCAGTGGCGCTCGAGGAGCTGCCCATCGGCGCGCGGGTGCTGGCCCCTCACGGCGCCTATTTCGAGCTCCGGAGGCTCTTGGCCGACCGCGTCGCCGCCGGTCGCCTCGAGGTCCGTGCGGTGAACGCGACGGACACCGACACGGTCGTCGCCGCTTTGGACGGCGTCGACCTGGTCTGGCTCGAGACGCTGACGAATCCGATGCTCGACGTCCCGGAGCTCGACGTGATCGTCAACGCCGCAAAGCGCCGTGGCATTCCGTCGATCGTGGACGCGACCCTGGCGACTCCCGCGCTCAGCGCCCGCTCGAGTTGGGTGCGGACCTGGTCGTGCACAGCGCGAGCAAGTACATCGGAGGGCATTCGGACCTGCTGTTGGGCGTCGCGGCCACGAGTGATCCCTCGCGGGCGAGACGGCT
>Ga0126305_10000768_pt1 | contig 13919 bp, 13 predicted proteins | sample Plot26_FD_92536 | JGI IMG/M metagenome (GOLD analysis project Ga0126305, IMG submission 92536) | Serpentine soil microbial communities from UC McLaughlin Reserve, CA, USA - Plot26 | ecosystem: Environmental > Terrestrial > Soil > Grasslands | place: USA: UC McLaughlin Reserve, Lake County... | reverse complement strand
GAGTACGAGCACGTGGTGGCCGTGGAGGTGCATGGGGTGGTCCATGAAGCTGCGGTTGACGAAGGTCGTCTTTACGAGGTCCCCCTCGCGCACCATCTGCGCGGGCGTGTTCGGGAACACCTCGCCGTTGATAGTCCACAGCATGTAGAAGTTCCCGTCGTAGAAGCCGGGGCGGTTGTCGAGGACAACCTCGAACTCCTGGTCGAAGTCGCTTGAAGCGTCGAACGGCGTGGGCTCGGGCTCGCCGTAGCTCGCGGGGTCGAACCCGGGACCGTTCTCGAGAGCGGGTACGTCGCCCTTGCCGTCGGAACTCAGCAGTAGACCGAGGTCGTGATCGTCGCCCCCTAAACCGACGCCCTCGGGCACTCCGAGCCGGACCGGCGTGGCCGGCATGGTGAACGTGACGTCGTAGCGCCCGCCTGCGGCCAGCTCCAGGCGGGTGTCGGTCAGCTCGGTGGGAGCGTTCAGATCCGTGCCGTCTATCGCTGCGACCTCGAACGGGGCGCCCGTTAGGGAGAAGGTCACAGGGTAGCTGTCGGTGTTGATCAGGCGCAGGCGGACCGGCGTCCCGGGAGTGATGGCCTTCCGTTCGAGCGTGTCGGAGGCGCCCATGGCAGCGGTCCGGCCGTTCCCGCTCTCCCAGGAGTGGGCCAGCACCGTGACCTCCCGCTCGTCCTTCTCCGGCTCGCGCGGCTCCACGATGAAGGCGCCGAAGAGCCCTTTCCCGACCTGCTCCGAGGAGACCTGGTGGGAGTGGTACCAGTACGTGCCGGCCTGCTCGGCTCGGAAGCGGTAGGTGTGTCGCTCGCCGGGTCGCACGGCGTCCTGGGTTAGACCGGCCACGCCGTCCTCGGCGTTCGGCACGTCTATGCCGTGCCAGTGGAGGGTCACGCCGTCGTCTATGTCCTCGTTGAGGAGCGTGACCTCGACGAGCTCGCCCTGGCGGACACGCAGCTCCGGACCCGGGGCCTTGCCGTCGAAGGTCCATGCCTCGATAGTCTTGCCGGAGCCGAGCCTTATCCTGGCTTCTCGGGCGGTGAGGGTGAACCGGCGATCCGGCACCCCTTCGCGTGGGCCGGTCAGGTCGGTCACACTGGTCGACGAGCCGTGTTCGTGGTCGGCGTGACCCATATGTCCGTGCCCGGTTTGTGGTCCGCCGCCGTAGTCCACGTTCTCGTGGGTCATCATGCTGAACCGGTCGGGAAGCACGCTCGCCTGCATCGAGTAAGCGAACAAGGCAACGAAGCCGGCGCAGATCGCGAGCGCGAAGGCGCCCGTCCGCAGGAGCCTGAAACCGGGCCCGGGCGTGAGGGGAGGTTCGGGCCCGCTCATTATCCGGAGGCGTCGCCGCTGTCTGACCCACAAGGCAGCGGTAGAGATGGAGAACAGCCCCCACAGGGTGAGGGCCATGCCGGGCGAAGGGAGGCCTGGGGGGAACCAGGTGACGTAGAAAAAGAGGGCCGCGCCGACCGCCGTCGCCTGGACGGGGACGACGAGAAGAGGATGCGAGGCCTCGGATCTGCCCGCCGCGTCCACCGGGACCTTGGCTTCCACGACGGCGCCGCGCGCCAACCTCCACAACCTTGGAACGGAGAGGAAGAGCGCGGCGGCGGCCGGCAGCAGGAGCGGCGGTGTGCCCAGGATCATTCTGTCCTTCACGAACAGCCAGCCGTAGGACCACAGTCGCGCGACCAGGAACAGTTCCGCCGCCGTGAGCAGCGCGGCGAGCCCCAGGACCGCGAGCAGGACCCCCACGCCGAGCCGCAACCGGCCCCAGAAGACGAGCCGGCCGGCGAGGTAACCTGCGAGCCACCACGCGATGAGAATAGCCGGCGTGACCAGCGCGCTTACACCCAGAACCGCTTCGAACATCAGGCTACCTGCTCTCATCTCGCTTGCGCCGTACGCTCGCGAACGTAGCCCTAAACCGGGTAGAGAAACCTCTACCGAAAGTAGTGTTCCGGGTTTATTCGGGGTTCAGTGCGCGTTTCAAAACCTCGGGCGTAGTAGGCACCGAAGACAAACAAGGGAGCAAGCCAGAAGAAGGCCTCATGGATGTCGGCCCGTCGCTCGTAGCGCACGGTGACCTGTAACGTAGATGATGCCGCCCATTATGGCTCGGTCGTCCCGGCGTAGCCTGCCGCCCTTCGGCTTGGGCACCTCCGGGGGCAGTAGCGGCTCCACGGCCCCCCCACAGCGTGTCACTCACCAGCTCCTCTGAAGTCATCCGAGCCCCGGTTGAGCCCGTAGCCCGCGCATCTCACAACAGTAGGTTGGTCAAGAGGCCGAGCAGCGTTGCTCCGAAGATCCCGATGCCCACGTAGAGCGCGAAGACGCGTGGACGGGTTATGGACCACACCGCCACCATCGCCGGGATGGACGTGACCCCTCCGGCTATGAGGAAGGCGATCGCAGCCCCCGGCTGCATGCCCCGTTCGAGCAAGCCCGAGACGATCGGCAGCGCGCCGAGCTCGTTGAGGTACAGGGGGACGCCGACCAGCGCCGCCAGTGGCACGGCGAAGGCGTTGTCTTCGCCTAGCACGCCGGCTATCGCTTCTTGAGGAACGTAAAGTACGATCACTGCCTCGATCACGAATCCTAGGAGCAACCAGCGCCCGAGTTTCCAACTCTGCTTCGCCATGTTGCGCCCCACCTTGGCCCAAGAGAGTTGTCGGAAGCTTTCGAGCGCAGACCTCCACCACTTTTCGTCCTGCGCCCTTAGCGTCCTTGGCAGCGTCCTCCGTATCTTACGGGGACCGTCGTAGCAGCCAGGGCAGCCGCACGCCACCCCCTCTTCGCCCGTCTCGAGCGCCTCGGCCGATGCCCTCGCGCTGACGACGACGGGTTGGCGATTCTCCTGTCGCATAGGCGCATCGCAACCGGCGTCGGTCTCCTGCGCTTCTTCCTCCAGGTACTCTTCGACGGCGCTCTGGCGTAGCGACTTCCCCCGCAGCAGGCCGCTGCGCGTGAGCAAGAGGGTCAGGTAGCCCGCCCCGAGACTGAGCAAAAGCGTGGCCAACAGCCGTGCCACCGCCAATGGCCACCCTAACAGGCCGACCGACAGCGCGAAGACCTCCGGGTCCATCGTCGGCGAGGCGATCCAGAAGCTCATCACCGGTGCCAGAGGCACGCCCGCCACCAGGAGCCCGGCGACGATCGGCACGACCGTGCAAGAGCAGAACGGAGTGAAGGCACCCACTGCTGTGGCAAGCAGTATGGAGAGTCCTACCCGAGTATCGAAGGCCCCGCGGATCGCGCTGTCGAGCTTTAGCGCCCTCACCATGACCCCAGGAACACGGCCACCAAGAACACGGGTAAGATCCGCCACCCGGCTTCAAGCACAAACCCCGCGACTTGCGCAGCTTCCTGAACGACCTGTTGCATGATTCGTCCTCCTATTTCCATTTGCAACGTAATAACTAGTTAATTAGTTATTAACTGGCAAAAATTTTGGTCACTTCGCTATTTACTTCTTCTTCAGGCCACGTCGCTCTCCCTCTTCTCGTCGACGCAGCACTCGTCGGAGAGAAAGCCAACGAGTTGGTTCATGGCTTGGTAGTCGGCGCGGCAGATCAGGCTCGTGCCGCTCTTCTCAGAAGACACCAGGCCGCTGTCGATGAGCCTGTGGAGGTGATGGGAGAGGGTCGAACGTGGAATGCCAGTCCTTTGCTGGATACGTCCTATAGTCAATCCCTCTCCGCCCGCTCTGACCAGCATCCGGTAGATCTCCAATCTCACCGGTGCCCCCAGGGCATCCATCGCGTCGGCTGCTCGTTCGGTGTTCATGGGCTCACTATATCCTCATGGACACATACTTCAACTAATTTTCTAGTTATTTAGACAAGAGCTGTTGTCGTGTCCAGCGTGCCGATTCGCTGGACGGTTTTGAAACGCTCGCTTAGCCGCGGGGATTCGGCGCTGTAATCCCCGGCCCGTCCACCACTGCGCCCTAGATGAGCTTCAGGCTGCGGGCTCTGGCGAGGGCCTCGGCGCGGTTGCGCACCCCCAGCTTGCGGTAGATGTTGTTGGTGTGGGTCTTGACCGTGCCCACGCTGACGAAGAGGTCCCTTGCGACCTCCCTGTTCGAACGGCCGGAGGCGAGGAGGGTGAGGACCTCGAGCTCCCTCTCGCTCAAGGGCTCCACCAGGGGCTCCGGGGACCCGTTCGCGGTGAAGCTCACTGCTCCGAGGGAGGGCCTCCGCTCCTTCTCGAGGAGAGCGTACGCCGGGACCCCTTCGCTATCGAGGACTTCCAGGTGGCCTCCGGTCGCCAGCCTCTCGAGCATCCCGGACGCTTCCTCGACGGTCAGCGATGTCCGCATGGCGGCCGCTGCGGGGCTGAGATCACCCCGCTCCTCCAGGGCGCGAAGGAGCTCCTTCTCTTTCTCCCTCGCGCCGGGTGCGGCGCGGCGAGACTCCTCGTGCGTGGCTATGGCGCGGTTTATCTGCCGCATCAGGAGAACGGGCGCCACCACCCCGATGCCCAGGAAGGCGACCCATACGATACCCACATCGGCCAGTCCTCTGTCTATGATGAACCCGACAGCAGCGAATAAGAGGAGCAGGCACCACACTCCCACGCCCAGCGCCGCCAGAACCCTACTCAACAATACACAAGCCCCTCTTCGTCAAGCTCGCCGGTCGATCTCGTTCTCTACAAGAACCATACGCAGCAGCCGCGGGAACGTCTCTTCGAAGCTACGCGTCGCCATCTCTCCGGTCATCGGGTGCCGACGGAGAGTTTGCTGGCTCCGCCGGCTACCTCAACGTCGTAGCGGTCGGCCGCGCCGTCGTAGCCGGGGGTCTGCAGGCGCGTCTCACCGCCGATGGCGCCGAAGCGCTGCTCGTCGAAAGCGAGCTCGCTGACGCCGCGGCCCACTCTGATCCGCGCTGCGACGCCTTCGGGGCGGTGGATGGTCACGTCGCTGGCGCCGCCGGTGACGCGCACCGAAACGGTGCCCGAAGGGCGGGGGAGGGTCACCGCGACCCCGCTGGCGCCGCCGTGGAACTCGATCTGCCAGGGGATCGCCGGGTTGAGCGTGACCTCCGCGGTACGCCTGCGCCAGTCGAAGGGGTGGAAGGTGCGAGGGTACCGGATGGTCACGGCGCCGTCTCGCGCGTGGACTTCCGGCGGCGGTCCGTCGAAGCGGGCGCGGTAGAGGTCATCGATCGAGGAATCGACGCGGAGGACGACGTTGGCGGCGCCGCGCACGAACTGCAGGCGTCCGCTCGACGCAGCGCCGAGGGGGGCAGAGAAGCCTCCACCCCCCGGGTTGTTGACCGTCGGCTCGTTCATGAGTTATCTCCCTTATGGTTAACGGCGAAAGATCTTGGTGGCGATCCCGTAAAAGATCCAACCAAGCGGGCCGCGGCGCACGATCCGGTTGTTGTGGAACGCCGTAAAGATCCAGCCCCCGTCGTCCTTCACGGCGACCAGCGTCTGGATGGAGTCGCGCGACGGGCGGGGCTTGTCCTCTCCCGGGAAAACGGTGCTGCCTGTCGCGTGCACGAGGGCGACATCGGGACCAAGGAACCTCACGCTCTCGACCCTGCCGACCAGCCTCGTCCCCTTCAGCCACTTGTCGAAGAGCTCCTGGTGCGAGGAGGAGATCTCCTCTCGTCCTCTGGTGCGCGTCCCCTCGAAGGCGACGTAGTCGACGTCCTCGGTGAACCGGGAGCCGTAGGCGTAGCCGTCGCCCCTGCCCCAGTCGTCGAGGAGCTCCCGGAAGAGGTCGCGGACGGCCGCCTCGTCGGCGGAGTAGTTCTCTGTGGTCTGGTCTTGCATCGTCGTTCTCCTATCGAAGTCGTTGCTGTGGTCTCGGTTGATGCTCATGCTGGTGCTCGGCGGACGAGCGGCGCGCCGTCAGATCATCGCTTCAGGCTGCTACCTTCTCCTCCCAGTCAATATGGTGGTGGTACATCCAGGCAAACGAGTCAGAACTGGCGAGGTGCTTGAGCGCGAAGGGCATCATCAGATCCCGGAACCAGCGGGCGACCGGGCCGGCGGTCTTGCTGTTACCGATCCGCCGCGAGTACGCGACCACCTTCTTCGCGCGCTCCCGGCGCAGCCGCTCGTATGCGGCGAACGCCCGCCCGGTGTCCGGGATGTCGCGCAGGCACTTCGCGACGACGAGCGCGTCCTCCATCGCCAGCGATGCGCCCTGCCCGGCACTCGGAGAGACGGCGTGCACGGCGTCGCCGATGAGGACGACCGGCCCGCGGTGCCAGGTCGAGGCCGTCGGTATGTCGTGGACCGGGTAAGCGCCTAACTCGCTCTCCGTGGCCTCGATGATCTCGCCTATGACGTCGATGTCGCCCGAGAACACGTCGAGCAGGCGCTGCTTCCACTCATCCGAGGAGATGCCGGCCAGCTCTTCGTGGGATGGCTCGTCGGGGCGGTGAAGGTTGGCGAACCAGTAGATCTCCCCTGATGGCCTGACCAGGTAGCCGAAGAACGCACGTTTGCCGAAGACGAAGTGCTGTACGTCCGGCGTCGGCGCGATGCGGGAGCTGTGGACGAAGCCGCCCATGCTGAGCAAGCCGGTGTAGGCGGGTTTAGGAGCGGTCGGGTCCAGGATGCGGCGGGTGCGCGAGTGGATGCCGTCCGCGCCGACCAGCAGATCCCCGGTTGCCTCCGTGCCGTCGGTAAAGCGGGCGACCACGCCGCCGGTTGCGGCATCGAAGTCGGCGAGCCGCTTGCCGTACTCGACCTCGATGCCGCGTCTGACCGCCTCGTCTGCCAGCGCGCGCTGCAGCCGCCCTCGCTTCACGATGACGCTTACGGTGCCGTCGGGCAGCCGCAGCCCGTTGGCGACCTCGCCGAGCCGCTTGCCGGTGCCGCTCCACATCACCATGCGGGGCGCGGGGAAAGCGTCCTCGATCACAGGCGCGTGCGCATCCAGGGTCTTCAGAACGTCCAAGCCGTTGGAGGCTGTGTTGAGGAAGAGCCCCACGTAATCCGAAGGCTCATCGTAGGCCTCGTAGACGGTGGCTTCGATCCCAGCGCGCTGCAGCGCCAGGGCGGCCGTCGGGCCGCCGATGCCGCCGCCGACGATCAGGGCTTTCCTCCTGGTCGTGGGTCTCCAGTCCACGTGTGTGCTCCTTTCGAGGTCGTTACTCATGCGAAGGTCTCTTTTCTGCCGATCCGCTTCTACGAGCCGCCGGGTGCCCGGGACAGCACCTGGGCCAGCGCCCGCTCGAGCTCGCCGTCTGGGTCCTCCGCGGCAGCCTCGGTGCGCCAGGCGACGAAGCCGTCGGGCCGGACCAACAGCGCGCCGTCCGCACCGAGCCCGTGTGCGGCCGCGCCCTCGGCGCCAGCCAGCTCCACCCCGAAGCGATACGCATCGAGCGGAGCGTGCAGCGCGGCGCGCTGGGCGGCCGAGATCCACGCTACTCCGCCCGTTCCGGCCAGCAGCACGAAGCGCCGTCCGTACAGGTCGATCGTGGAGATCTCCCGGCCGCCCAGGGTGACCGTCACGTGCGGCGCCCGGGTACCCGGCTGGCCCGTTAGCTCCTCGGGTAGCAACGGCGAGACGTCCTCCGACGCGCCGAGCACGGCCGACGAGCGGTACCGGTACCCCATCGCTACCGCCCCGTAGTCGACGAGCGGCACCCCTGCGCCCGGGCCCATGCGGGAGCCGAACCTGGCAAAAGCCTGCTGCATGGTGAGCAATCCGGTCGGGCGCCGTTCTTCGTCATAGGTGTCGAGCAGCGCGGGACCAGCCTGGCCGCGGAGCACCGCCGCGAGCTTCCACCCCAGGTTGTGAGCGTCTTGGATCCCGGTGCTGCCGCCGAGCCCACCGGTCGGCGGGTTGATGCGTGCCGCGTCGCCGGCGAGGAACACCCGGCCGGCACGGTAGCGGCGCGCGACCTGGGCGCCGACGCTGAACCCGAGCACCTTGAGGTCCGTGCCGGGGACCTGGGGACGCAGCCTGACCTCCACGTCCGGCAGGCCGGACGCCGCGCGAACCATCCCGGCGACCCGCTCGTCGGTGTAGTCTTCGATCGACTCGCGCTCGGGATCGTAGCCTGTGGCGAAGACCCAGCGCTGCCCCACGCCGTCGTGCGCCATAAGGATGGTGTAGGGCTGCGGACGCTGGAGGTACGCGATGTCTACCCGGCGGCCGCGCAACGCAGGGGTCAGGTCGGCCTCGACCATCGCCGTGATCGTGTGGTACAGGACTCCGGGCCCATCGGTGCCGATGCCGAGGCGACGCCGCACGGCGCTGTTCCACCCGTCGGCGGCGATGAGGTAGTCGGCGCGCAGCGAACGCTCAGTACCGCTACGCCGGTCCCGCAGGACCGCGGTGACCCCGGTTTCGTCCTGCTCGAACGACATCAGCTCCGTGGGAACCGCACGTCGGCGCCCAGCTCCCGCGCCCTGTCGCGGAGCAGGATCTCGAGCTTGTCCTGGTCGATCGGCCCGAACGCCGAGGGGCTGGCGGAGTCGGATGCGTCGCCTTCCTTCTCGTCGATCCCGGCGTACTCCTCATCGGCCAGGGTCTCGGCCCGGACCGGCACCCAGGCGTACTGCTCGCTGCTGAAGTAGCTCGCGGCCTGGATGGCGGGCTCCAGACCGACCTGGCGGAACAGCTCGACCGTCCGCGGGTTGATGCCGCGCAGCCGCGGGTGGATGAGCAGATCTGGATGGCGTTCGACGACGACGCACGGCACGCCCTGATCCCCCAGGAACACCGCGCTGGACAGGCCAGTAAGGGCGCCGCCGACCACCAGCACTGAAGTCTTGTCGTACATCGGTGTCCTCCTTTCGAGGTCGTTGCCCACTCCGCGGTCTCGGTGTTCAGCGCTCATGTGTCGCTCTCCTCTCTCTGCTGATCGACGTGTACGGGCCTGGCTCAGGCTGCGCGGCGTGCTTCCCGCGCCTGATGGCCAGGCAGCCGAGTGAAGCAAGCGGCACGACAGCGATCGGGAGGACCTGGGTCGGGTGCATCGCGTCCACGAACCCGTGCCTGAAGGCCTCTTCCGCGAGCCGCTGAACCTGCGCGCCGCCTCCTGCCCCGTTCGCCCCCATCTCGAGGCCGCCTTCGGCGGCTTTGCCGAAGCCGGCCACAAAGCCTTCGCGCAGCCTCCCGGCCGTGATCAGGAGCGCCGCGAAGACGAGGACGTACGCGTTCAAGACCCACAGGACCTCGTCGAGCGAGGCGTCGATGCCGTTGATGATCGATGGGACGGCTATGTTGACGATGGTGGTGTCGAGCAGGGCCATGAACAGCACCAGACACAGCACCATCATCACAACCCAGGGGTTGCCTCGCAATCGGTTGAAGATAGCCATACGGTCGAAAGCTCTGGTCTGCGTGAGTTGGGTGACCTCCCCCACAGAGCCCGACCTGCTATCCTTGGAAACGCGTACCTGGATGGCGGGTTTCGCTCCGCGGAGCCTGCTACTCGGGATCTGACCCCCGGAACGCGGTGCTGCAACACCCGCCGGGGGTCATCGTTTGTCTCAGATCATCTGTACGCTCCTTCGACACGGAACACGGGACACCGCGGCGCCAGTGCTGCGAACTCCTCCGGCTCGCCCGACACACCGTACAGGTGCCGGAAGAACTGGACCCCGTGCGGTACCTCGCGCGGGAACCGTCTGAGGACGGGACCACGCTCCTCCACCGGCAGCTCGACGAGAGTCACCCGCTCCTCTCTGCGCCCGCGCGCGAGTATCCCCCACCCCGACGCCCGCGCGTTCTTGACCCAATCGAACCCTTCGTGCCCGGCGACGATATAGCGCCAGCCATCCACGGTGAGCGGGGAGACCGGCGTGGTACGCAGCCTGCCGCTTTTCCTGCCGGGTACGGAGAGCAGGCGCATGGTGCCGATAGCCACGCCAAGGCGCTGCAACGCCACGATCACGGGGTTGGCCACCGCGAGCCACCGCGGCAACCCGACCTCCTCAGACACCGCTCTCCTCTTTTCTCGTATCCTCCGCGTCACGGTCCGCGTGAAAGCCCTCCCACTCGGCCATCCCGCCTAACGTCCCGTCCGAGATCTCGCGCACGAGCTCGCGGACCCACCGGAGCTCGGCCTCGCGCAAGATGAGCTCGTGCTCGCTCTCGATAAGGAAGAGCCGGGACAGACCCTGCTCCATGACACCGTCCAGACGCGCCCTCATCTCTTCGACCTCTTCCTCGAGGCGACGCACCCGCTCGTCCAGCAACACAGCCGCCTCTTCGGGAGGAAGCGCGGGCAAAAAGGTGAGCCCGGCGGCGAACTGCGTGTACTCTTTCGCCGGGACACTCAAGAGCTCGCGCAGCCAGCCCAGGAACTCGACGCGGCCCGCCTCGGTCAGCTCGTAGACGGTCCGCTCCGGACGCCGCCCCTCGCGCACCGTCTCGCGCGCGGAGATCAAACCTTCCCGCACCAGCGCCTCCGCCACCGAATAGAGCGAACTGTACCTGAGCCGCACCGACTCGTGCTTGCCCCGCTCACGCATCGTCGAGACCATCTCATAAGGGTGCATCGGCCGCTCGTAAAGAAGCGCCATCACCGCCAGCGCCAGCGGATTGGATACCTTCCTCTTCGACGCCACGCTCATTCTCCTAGTCGATCTCGTTTAGTCGAGTACGACTATAACTGCATCCCTGTCCGGTGTCAAGAGGGTTCTGTAGCCGAGGGAATCAGACGAGGCGGTGGGCGAATATCTTCCGGAGGCCGGGCTCTCTGGAGTCGTCCGTTACGGCCTCTTCGAAGGTAATATGGGCGCTCCTGCCGTCGAGTTGCAGGGTCGCGACGTGGTTCTCGAACCAGGGGCTATCGTGGGTCAGGCGCCAGGTCAGGCCGGGGGGCTCGACGCCGGCGAGACGGGAGAGGAGGTAAGTTGCGAGCGCGAACGGCTTCGTCCAGGCGACGTTCTGGAGGCTGGACTTCTTGCCCGGGAGGGCGTTGCGCAGAGGAGAGCAGACGGCCTGGTAGATCCGGCTCCTTGCGTCGGTCCCGTCGAAGGACGCTTCGGCGAGGTAGCCGTGGTGGATGTCGCCGGAGAGAATCGTTATGGAGGATGGGGGGTCTCCCTCCTCCCCGGAGGAGACGCGTTGTATCAGGCTCGTCAGCGCGGCGAACGAGTCCTGGAACGAGGCCCACTGGTCCAGGTCCTGGGAGCGCCGGACCCGCTCTCCGAGTACCTTAGCCCGCTCGCCCCAGGCGCCTGCGCAGACTGCCTCGTTCCAGGCCTGGAGGTAGTGCATACCGGGACCGAGGAGAACGGGGAGGGAGGTAGCCAGGAGGAGGTGGTCGAAGTTCCCGGTCGCTTTGTCTTCGATCCAGGCCCACTCCCGGGCGTCGATCATCGAGCGGCGTCCTGCTTCGAGCACGCGCCCGCCTCGCGAGTCCATCACGACCAGGCGCACGTTCCCGAAGTCCCGGCAAGAGCTCCAGCGCGTCCCTTCGGAGGTCCGGTGGGCGTGGCAGGCGAACTCGCGCAGCAGGGGCCAGGCATCGTCGGCGGTCCGGACCTTCTCGAAGAGCTCGTTCGCGGCGAGCTCCTGCGGGGAGAGGTTGCCGATGTGCTGGTAGATCCAGTAGGAGGCGTTCGCGCCGACGATCTGGTCGTTCCACCACGGGTGGATACGCGTCTCCTCGACCCAGGACGCGGAGATGTTCCAGTCGTCCGAGACCTCGTGGTCGTCGAAGATCATGGAAGAGGGCACGGTCGAGAGGAGCCAGCGTATCGCCGGGTCTCCCCACGAGTCCCTGTAGAGCCGGGCGTACTCCTCGAAGTCCGCGACCTCCTCGCCCGGAGGGCGGCTAGTGTCGCGCCGCGAGCGGATGAAGTCCAGGGTGTCGTACGGGGGCTTGTGGGCGTAGATCTGGTCCCCGAGCAACACGAGCGCGTGCGGCAGTTCCTCAGCCGGCTCGTCCCGTAACCGCATCGCCATCGCGTAGAGGGCATCCACCCCGAGCCCCCGCTCGTCATCTGTATAGCTCAGAGTAAACGGCGGCTCGTGGGGGGCGGAGATCCTGCACGAGCCGAAGACGAGCTTGACATCCTCTCCCTCGCCAGGGATACGGACGACGCTGGGCGGGAAGGGCGAGTCCGGCACCGGCCAGACCACCTCACCGTCCAGCCTGACCTCGTACTCGTGGCTGACTCCGGGCTCGAGGCCCGTCGCTTGCACGAGCGCGTAGTGGTGCGTGCCGACGCGGAAGGTGCGCGAGCGGCTCGATGATTTCCAGGCGCGCACCTCGACCTCGCAGGGGGAGTCCGTCTCGACCCAGACTGTGGCGTCGGAGGGTCCGACGTGGCGCAGGAGCGGCCCGAGGACGAGCTCAGGCACGGCCGTTAGCGATGGTGCGCGAGCATGACAAGACGGGGCCATGGTACACGATGCGCCCGCGCGGGTGGATCAGGCGATCACCAGCACCGCCCCCACGACGAACGCCAGGTAGAAGAGTCCACCGACCATCAGGCGCCTCGCCCCGAGCTTCCCGGAGCGCTCGAGCGCGAGGTACGCAAGGGCTCCGGAGGCGAGCGCCAGCGCCGTGGCGAAGAGGCTCAGGGGGTCCAGGTTCCAGGGGGTGAAGAGGATACCGAAGGTAACCGGGATGGTGCTTTGGAAGAGCATCGCCCCGGTTATGTTGCCCAAAGCGAGCGTATCCTTTCCGTCCCTGATCCAGAAGACTGAGTTGAACTTCTCCGGCAGCTCGGTGGCGAGCGGCGCGAGGACGAGTGCGATCAACCCCGCCGGCAACCCCAGCCCCTCCGCCGCGTGCTCCACGGCGTCCACGAAGAAGTGCGCCCCGGTGACGATGACGCCAAGGCTCGCCAGCACCTGAGCGACGACGGCGAGGAGCGGCGGGTTCGGCTTCCGGGGAAGGGACAGCAGCGTCTCCGGCACGTCCTCCAGGTGTCCGCCGGAAACGAGGGTCAACCGGACGTAGCGGACGTAGCCGGCGACCAGCAGCCCGGCCACGACCATCTTCGACCAGAACGGCAGTGGCACCAGCCCCACCGCCGCGGCTACGGCGAAGAAGATCAGGAAGTAGAGTATGTCGCGCCCGATCGTCGTGCCGTCCGCGACGAGCGTGGCGCCCTGGGGCCGGCGCCGCGCGAAGGCCAGCGCCGAGGCGCCGACGACGAAGAGGGCGAGCGTCGCCAGCATGAACGGCGCGCCCAGGATCGCCCCTACCCCTATCTCGGCGCCCCCCTCCGGGTCCCCGCCGGAGACGACGGGCTCCAGGATGGCTACTATCGCAATCATGCTCTCCGGCAGCGCGGTCCCGACGGCCGCGAGCAGGCTCCCCACGGCCCCCTGTCCCATTCCCAGCCGGGACCCGAGGATCTCGACCGCGTTCGTGAAGAAGGCCGCGCCGAGAAGGATCGCGACCAGTGCAACAGCGAACTCGACTATCGTCAGCAACGTGATCCTTTCTCTCTCACCACTGTCGCGATAAAGGACACCCCGGCACGTTCATGCGCCCACCCCATCCGCGGGAAGGGCCAACTCTGGGAAAAGAACGGAGACGGGCTGCGTTTCGGCCGGTGCGCCCATCGGGACGGTAACTACCACTTGAGACTCCTTCGGCTCGCCTTACTACAAGCCGGAAGTCTCTCCCGCCCCGTGCGCAGGACGTGCTCCACCGGGCTTTCGCCGTAATGTCGATGGAGCCTCGAAGGATACTCCCCTCCGGGTCGCGCGAGAGTTTAATCCAACCCGCCGGACCGTCATGTTTGTTGGTTCACAAAGTGGTCTGCCGGCGAGCGCACGGTTCGCCATCCGGTGAGCGTTCGTTAGAATGGGTTTCATGGAGACGAAACGACGGGTATTCAGCGGCATCCAGCCGAGCGGCACGCCGCACCTGGGGACCTACCTGGGTGCTCTGAAGAACTGGGTGTCCATACAGGACGAGTACGATTGCTACTACTGCGTCGTGGACCTGCACGCCATCACGGTCCCCCAGGACCCG
>Ga0126305_10000766_pt1 | contig 13925 bp, 15 predicted proteins | sample Plot26_FD_92536 | JGI IMG/M metagenome (GOLD analysis project Ga0126305, IMG submission 92536) | Serpentine soil microbial communities from UC McLaughlin Reserve, CA, USA - Plot26 | ecosystem: Environmental > Terrestrial > Soil > Grasslands | place: USA: UC McLaughlin Reserve, Lake County... | reverse complement strand
TTCTCCGCCGAGATGCACAAGGACCAGGTCCGCCGCTCCGGCGAGCCCTACATGATCCACCCCCTGAACGTCGCCTGGCTGCTGGCCGACCTCAAGTTCGACCAGACCTGCGTCGCCGTCGGGCTGCTCCACGACGTGCTCGAGGACACCCTCACCACCCGCGAGGTGCTGGAGACGGAGTTCGGCACCGAGATCACCGAGCTGGTCGACGGCGTCACCAAGATCGGCCGCCACGAGTACGTGCGCCGCGACGAGGCCCAGGCCGAGACCTTCCGCAAGATGATCCTCGCCTCCGCCAAGGACATCCGGGTGATCGTCGTCAAGCTCGCCGACCGGCTCCACAACATGCAGACCCTGGAGCACCTGGCGGCCGAGGCGCGGCGGCGCATCTCGCGCGAGACGCTGGAGATCTACTCGCCCATCGCCCACCGCCTCGGCATGGCCCGCGTCAAGGGCGACCTCGAGGACCTGGCGTTCTTCCACCTCTATCCCCACCAGTTCGCCGAGCTCAACAACCGCATCGCCGAGAAGATGAAGGCCGGCCAGTCGGCCACCGACCGCATCCGCGACCGGCTCGCCAAGGGCCTCGAAGGGGCGGGCATCGACGCCGAGATCAGCTTCCGCGTCAAGCGGTTCTACTCGATCTACGAGAAGCTCCGCCGGCAGGGGATCGACATCTCCCAGCTCTACGACTTCCTCGCCTTCCGCATCGTCACTCCCAGCCTCAAGGACACCTACGCGGGCCTTGGCATCGTCCACCAGAACTGGCGTCCCATCCCGGGCCGGTTCAAGGACTACATCGCCATGCCCAAGCCCAACCTCTACCAGTCGCTGCACACCACCGTGGTGGGCGACCAGGGGCAGCCCTTCGAGGTGCAGATCCGCACCCGCGAGATGGACCTGGTGGCCGAGGAAGGCATCGCCGCCCACTGGCGCTACAAGGAAGGCAAGGCCGATCCCAAGGCGGCGAGCGATCCCAACATCGTCTGGCTGCGCCAGCTCCTCGAGTGGCAGAAGGAAGTCCAGGACCCGCGCACCTTCCTGACCACCCTCAAGGTCGACCTCTACCCCGACGAGGTCTACGTCTTCACCCCCAAGGGCGAGGTCTTCTCCTTCCCGCGCGGCGCCACGCCGCTCGACTTCGCCTACCGGGTGCACACCGACCTCGGCCACCACTGCGCCGGCGCGCGGGTCAACGGCAAGCTCGTCCCCCTGCGCACCGGGCTCCAGAACGGCGACATGGTCGAGGTGCTCACCAACCCGGCGCGCAATCCCAGCCGCGACTGGCTGAACGTGGTCACCACCTCGCGGGCCAAGAGCAAGATCCGGCAGTGGCTCAACACCCAGCAGAAACAGCGCGCCACCGAGATCGGACGCCGCCTGTTCGACAAGGAGATCCGCAAGTACGGCCTGTCCCTGCGCAAGCTCACCGACGGCGCGCCGTTCGCGGAGTACCTCCATTCCGAGGGCCTGTCGAAGCTCGAGGACCTCTACAGCCGGATCGGCTTCGGCAAGGCCGAGCCGCGCAACGTCCTGGAGCGGGTGGTGGGGCTGGAGAAGCTGGAGGAGTCCCCGGAGAAGCAGCCGGGCCGCCTGCGCCAGGCGGTCAACAAGATCCTCCCCTTCGGCACCAGCGGCCCCTTGACCATCAAGGGCCACGGCGACCTGCTGGCCTACCTCGCCAAGTGCTGCAACCCGCTGCCGGGCGAGGACATCGTGGGCTTCGTCACGCGCGGGCGCGGCGTCTCCGTCCACCGGGTGGACTGCCCCAACGTCCAGAACCTGCTCTACAACCCCGAGCGCGAGATCGAGGTCAAGTGGGATCAGGGGAAGAACGAGGTCTACCAGGTCTCGCTGCTGATCGAGACCGAGGACCAGCAGGGCATGCTCGCCCGGCTCACCGAGGCCATCACCCGCGCCGGCAGCAACATCACCCAGATCGAGGCCGAGACCCACGAAACGGGCAACGCCTCGATCGGCGTCGTCTGCCAGCTCCGCGACCGCAAGCACCTCGACAAGCTGCTGCGCGAGGTGCGCGCCATCTCGGGCGTGCTGCGGGTGGGCCGCCGCACCAGCGGCGGCGGCGTCGGGTCCCAACTAGAAGCTCTGAGCTGATCCGGGGCTCACCCCCTGCCATTACACACATCTTGCTCTTGGAGGCGGTATGCCCTCCGAAAACCTCACCCTCGGTCCCTCTCCTAAAGGAGAGGGATGGCTGGTCCCGAACGTTCTGCCATGAGATCCCTCTCCTTTAGGAGAGGGGCAGGGGTGAGGTCGCCGGAGGGCAGAACGGCCCGAAGGCAAAGGATGTGTGTAATGGCATGGCATTCATGCCCGGGTGGGAGGGGGCCCTACTTCGCGGTCTCGCCTTCAGGCTTCCACTTGCGGGCCGGCGCCTTCACGATCGCGCCGCTGCGCAGGCAGCGCGTGCAGACCCGGATACGGCGTACGCTGCCGTTGATCAGCGCGCGGACCCGCTGCAGGTTGGGCTGCCAGGTACGCGAAGTCACGTTATGAGCGTGGCTGACGTTGTTGCCGAAGACGGTGGTCTTGCCACACATTTCACACTGCTTGGCCATGATCTAGTCTCTCCTTGCTCGCCCCGGAGGGCACGACAACATACCAAACTCCGGCCAGGATCGCAAGGGATAGGGGGAAGGCGCGTTTTTTCCGAGCCGAGCACCTTCATCATAAGGAGTCTTTGCTAACCTAACCTCTTGCTCCCCATGGAGGTCCACCATGACGACTGCTCGGAAAACTGGGTCTGTTCCCCTCATGGCCGCCTTGGCGACATGGGCGCTGGTCATCATCGCTGGAGGTCGGGCATCGGCCTTCGACATCTGTGGCAATGGCGTCTGTGTACCGGGGGCCGGACACGAGACGTGCTCCACCTGTCCTGAGGACTGTGGTCCCTGTCTCCCACCGGTCTGTGGCGACTTCTTCTGCGACGCGAATTCCGTTCCAAAGGAAACCTGCGATACGTGCTCTCAGGATTGCGGAGCGTGCCCCGATCGAGACGGCGACGGCGTGCCGGACTCACGGGACAACTGTTTATCCGTCTATAACCCTGGCCAGGCCGACTGTGATGGCGACAGGGTCGGAGATGCGTGCGACAACCTGAACGGCACGACCCAGAGCATGTCGAGCAGCTCTTCGTCAAACTACAACTGGGCGGGGGGACGGTGCTATTTTGACAGCTCCGCACCGAACAGCAGCCACCACTGGTACGATCTCTATACCGTCACCCTTACAACCTGCACCTGGACTCGAACCACCTACTGCAATGGCACGATTTCGGACAGCGCGCCATTCTGCAGTAACAGAAACAGCTCGTGCACAATACAGAGCAGTGAGTGCGGGTCGGCCTCGACGAGGCCGCCAGCGGGTGCCTGCGGGTTCTGAGCGCCAGCCCTGAGGCTAACGGGCGGGGCAGAATTCGCGAACGCGCAACGCAAATTCGCGGGGGCACACCAAGAATTCGCGAGGGCGCACCAAGAATTCGCGAGGGTGCAACGCAAATTCGCGGGGGCACAACGAGAATTCGCGAGTGCGCAACGCAAATTCGCGAGGGCGCAGCGAGAATTCGCGGGGGCGCAAAGAGAATTCGTGAGCGCGCTTTGCGTCCCCGCGATGGCGGAAGGAAAATTCGCGAGTGCGCTACCGGTCCCCACGATGGCGGACTCGGAATTCACGAGGGGCGAGTGCGCCCCCGAGAGTTTGCGTTGCACCCTCGACAGGTATGGCGCCGTGTTGCATTGCTCTTGTTGTGCAACGCCAGCGGTGTCCCTGTTCTGCATCAAGAACGGCGAGATGCTCCCCGGTGTGAGGGGCCGACCTGGAGAGGATCCTGGCTGAGACCAAGGAGCTCAAGGCCCAGCAGGAGTATCTGGAGGGCAGCCGTCAGGGCATGACCCAGCGTTTCGACGCGAAGGTCGAAGAGGAGGCGGCCCGTCTGCTCCGGAGCATGGTGAAAGTCCACCTGGGATCGAAGAAGAGCCCCTGGTGCAGTTCGGAATCCCTCCTCTCCGCCGCCGTGGCGGCCGCAAGTCCAAGCTCTCGAAGGTGCCGGCGACCCCGGCCACCACCCCGCCCGCCACTCCGTCGCCGGACAAGCCGGCGGCGTAGGTCACGCCGAGAAAGGAGAGCCAGCCATGGCAAAGAACCGGATGCGGCGTGACGTCCGAAAGTGGGAGCGCCTGATGGCCAAGGCGCAGCAGCACGAGGAGAGGATCCCCGGGCTCGCCCCCTACCGGAAGGCGATCCAGGAGTTTCTCGACCAGGTGAAGCCCTCGAAGACCCGTCGACGGGAGAGCGACCCGGCTCCGGATGATCACGACGGAGGCTGAACCGTAGCAGGCAGTAGGCAGTAGGCCGTGAGGACCGCGGAGGGGCTGTCGCTCCTCCCCGTGCTCTTTGACAACTGAAGTACCTTTCAGGCGGGGGGTGGATGGGGGCTGCCCCTCGCCTGGTTTTTTTGCGGGTACAAGGCGATGGCCCGCGGAAGCCTATCCATGCGTTGCTGAGCGTATAAGTCGCATGGCCTATTAGCTGTGAGGGCCGTTTATCGTGCCCGTATAGCGTTCCAGCTCTAGCTTCTTTCTTATCCGTGCGGATATCTGCTAAACCGCTCGTCGTCTCAGGAGGTTAGCTTCTCGGACATTGGCGGTCGGCTCAGGTCGAGGTGAACCTTGGACCGAGGCCCTTGGCCTGCCTTGGTGTTGACGAGGACTAGAAAGCGGGGTAGTATGAACTCTACACGCAGAATTAGAGACATGCAAAAATTCGAGTAGGCCGGGCTCGCCGGATCGTGACCATGATATGCATTGTGGGCCGACAGGCGGGACGGTGAATCTAAGTGTTGGCCAGCAAAGAACTACGCCATGTTTAAATCGCCTAAACCACCGCGAGACCTATTGCTTGCATTGCGGTAACCATGTTCCGCATTCAGTACGTGGTGACGCACCTGGGGACAGGCGCGCTGCACCGGCAGGCAGCGCGCCCGCGCGCTTGCTATGCGGTGAAATGCCGAGGCACTTGGGCGCATCACCCCGCGACTACTTCCACAAGCTGCACTCTACCGACTAAATACCTATGAAGATTGGCATTGTTCATGGCCGTTTCCAGCCTATCCACAACGGTCACATTGACGGGTACATCAATTTGGCACGACCCAAGTGCGACCACCTAATAGTCGGGATCTCCAACCCCGACCCAACGCACACATTGCCCGACCCGGTAAACACCTCGCGGACATCTCCGCAGAACAACCCCCTGAGCTTCTATGAACGATTGACGCTAGTCCAAGCAGCGCTTATCGAGGAAGGCTTCACGCGCAACGACTTCCACGTCGTTCCGTTCCCGATCAATTTTCCCCAACTGCTCCATTACTACGTGCCAGAAGAAGGGGTCCACTTCCTCACGATTTTTGATGAATGGGGTAGGAAGAAGCGTCGGAACCTCGAGAGCCATGGATACAAGGTTGATGTGCTGGCCGAGAGAGATATAGGAGAGAAGACGATATCAGCTACGGAAGTCCGAGACAGAATTCTCAAGGACAAAAATTGGCGAGAGCTGGTACCAAAGTCAACACATACAATACTCGATTCCATGAGGATAAAAGATCGAATCAGGAGACTAAAGGAGCTCGCATTGTGAAGGCTTGGGTCTCCTTGGTGCTCTCTGCCATATTTGGTGTGCTGGCAAGCTGGATTGCAAATCACATTCCTCTCAGTGATGTCATCAAGAGCAATACTAATTACATTGGAGCATTCACTGCCTTTGGCTTGCTTGCGGCTATTAACGTAAGGCGGCTCCAGGTTTATCTTCGCCTCTACACGGTTGCCAATATTAGGGGCTTATGGGGCGGGGACCTTCTTCGTGAATCTCTCGCTAAAGATTACGCTATGTCAACGTGTGTAGACATTAAGGTGACTCGCGGATTTGGACTCTTTCTTAAAGACGATGGCGTTTTTAAGAAGCTGATCCTCGAACAAAAGAGTCAGAAGGGCAGAAGGATAAGAATTCTTCTACACTATCCCTGCTTGGAGTCAGCTCATCTCCGTCGTAGGGCCGACGCAAACAACAAATCACTGGACAATTACGTTGACGATCTGTTCAAGGTGCTCAGGACACTGTTTATCCACAGCGAGGATCCAAATACCGGAGAAATTATCTCCGTGCGGTTCTACGTTTCTGACAAGGACTCTGAGTGGAGATTCTATGTTCTTGAAGACGATCATGGAAAGCGGACGCTCTACTTTAATCATTACGATGACGCGATGTCGGGCGCGAAATCACGTATGCTAAAAGTTGTCGAGGGTCAGCATTCACTATGCGATGAGCTCAAGAAGACATTCGATGAAATATTTAATAATGCTTCTTTTGAAGTGGTAGAGAATCACGTATCGGCAAAACTTTTGAATTCTGATCGATGCGGCCACCCGGCTTGCGAGCAAAAAATCCGCCATTTTTTTGGAAAGCATTTCCGACATGACTGATCAAGTTGATATAATAGGCGACAAGGTGCTCTACTCTGGTAGATTGCTCGATATCGCATCTCGCACCCTCAGAGTTGAGAAGAACGGGGAAGTAACTGAGTACTCGATAGAGGTAGCAAGGCGCCCACCAGGCGTTCGCCTGATAGTTAACCGAGGCACCAAATACCTCCTCCTAAGAGAATTCCGCTCGGAGTTGGCCGGATGGGACTATCGCTTGGCAGGCGGGAAAGTATTCGAATCACAGGCGGAACACCTCGCATTCAAGTCTTCTGGGAAAGACTTGTCAGAGAGATTGCTTAGAGCGGTTTCCGCTGAAGCTAAGGAGGAACTTGGTATCCTCGTTAAGACCGCTACCCTATTGCGGAAATCTAGTGCGGGAGCGACGATCGACTGGGATCTCTACTTCTTCCGTGTGGATACATTTGACGAATTGAAGTCGGGCCCACAACCCGAACAGACCGAGCTATTGACCGTGGAGTGGCACGATCCGCTTTCAGTACTTCGATTGATCGAGAACGGGAGCTTTTCCGAGGATCGATCCATAGGGGTACTCATGCAGGAAATGCTCGCACGAGGTGAGCTTAGTGCTGCATCAACAAGAAATGCGCCCAAATAGGGTCGAGTCCGCGCGACTAGACGCACTGAGGGAAGAGGTGCCTGTCGAGTAGAAGAAAGCCCGGCTGGCCGGATGGGACAGCAGCCGATTGACGCGGCTCCTCCGATCGTCAGCAGCCCTCGAGGAGGCCAATAGGCCTCACTTGGTGGAAAAGTTGAGGCGAGATGGGCCTGAATTCAGGCTTGCCTCTCCGGACCTCGCAGCGAAATCGAGTGTGTGGGCACACCTCTCCCCCTGCGGAGTCTGCATCCGGAAGAGAGGATCAGGCTTCGGACTGACCGCCGCGGCCGGGCGCCTACCCCGCCGCGAACGGTAGTGCGGGCGGGAAGCTCCCCAGTGGGAACGTGACCGTCCGGTCTCCATCTCGGAGCTTCTCCGCGGCCTCGCGATAGGCGGCCACGAACCACCCGTAGGCTTCGTAGAGCTCCCGACGCACCGCCTTGGTGGCGGCGTGGAACAATGGCGCCGGCGACTTCTTCGAGCGCCGAGGATGATCGAGAGGCTGCTGGCCGAGGACGGCTTCGACTCCCAAGACCTGACTGCCGGACTGCTCCCGCCTTGCTGCAGCTTCCGTCTCGATCTCGACGACCAACTCGGCGATGAGCCGCTTCCTGGTTTCCTCGGGGAGGTCCTTCCAGCAGGGCAGGGGAGAGAGGGTCAGCACTTCGGTCGTGGCATAGCGCAGGCGGTCGAAGTCCTCGCCCCGGCGACGGGCAGCGTACTCCTGGGTGCGGTCGAACCAGGTTCCTTCCACGGCCTCCCCGTCCACCAGAGCGCGCACGCAGTGGACGCCGGGCCACTCGGAGGCTTTTTCGACGAGGCCCTCTTTGACGCCGTGCGAGAGACCGTAGCGCAGGCGGTCGATCTGGGCGGACTCCTCACCGCTGACCACGATCGCCTGATACCTCCGGGCCCAGATCTTGTCGCGCCAGCCGACGAGCCGTCCCAACTCGCGGGCCAAGTTGGAATTCAAGAAGCGCATGAAGCTCGCGAGCTGTTGGGCGTCGTCGACGTCCAGGAGCAAATGGAAGTGATTCGAGGCGAAGACGAAAAAGCAGCAGCGGATCGGGTACTTGCGTTGGGCCCGGGCCAGGACGCCGACGACGATGTCGTTGAGCGCCAGTCCAGGGCGAAGGAGGAAACGGCTGTGGACGGTGCGGCAGGTGACCTCGACCAGGGCACCGCCTTCGGGAATGTAGCGGAGTCTTCTCATGCCCTCTACAGACGGAAAAAGTGCCTCCGATCTTGCAAGGTCCCGCCGGGCTTGAGTTTGCGAGGGGGGTTTTTGCTCATTTCGAACCTTCTAGAAGGGTGCGTCGGCTAGAGATGGGGTCGCACTGCCGGCAAAGGCATCCGCACCAGCACCCACCGCGCTCCGGCGAAACACCAGGCACCTACCCCCTGGGGAGGTTTCTCGGGAGGACTTCAGATAGACTATTTATGGTTGGCGTAAAGCACGGAGGGGTCCACATGACACAAGCAGAGATTTCCGGCATCTCACCCTTTTTTATCGTGAGCCACGTGCCGTCATCGCTTTCGTTTTACCGAGACCGGCTTGGATTTGAGATCACCTTCCAAGGGCCTGCTCCTGGCGACATCTTCTTTGGCATCGTTCGCAGGGGCGGCGCGCAGATCCTGCTCAAAGCCATTGGCGTAGCTCCACTGCCGAACTACAAGCGAGACGTCAAGAAAGGTATTGCCCGCTGGGACGCATTCGTTGACGTCCCGGATCCTGACGCACTGGCGGCCGAATTTGCTTCGCGCAGTGTCGAGTTCTCCGAGCCGCTGAAAGACACTGACGACGGTTTGCGTGGTTTCGAGCTCAAGGACGCCGACGGCTATGTCTTGTTCTTCGGCCGTCCTCGGTGATGAACGTCAGTCGAAGCGAGGAAGTCGAAGCTTTCGTCCGATGCACGCATAGAATGAGAGACATGCGAGAGTAAGGTAAGCTGGCTCGACGAAGATTTGACGAAGATTAGGAGCCACGATATGCATGCATTCTGGGCTGAAAGGGCGGGACGGTTAATCTAGAGGTTGGCCATCGCAGAACTAATTGAGCTTTGGAGGACAGTTTAATGGCAAATGTCCTTGCTGTTGCGGGCCCTAACTCTAAATACCAGCAGTCCGGCGCAGGGCCGGCGGGCTTCTGGGCTGGTCTGTGGCATGGGCTGATCTCACCCATCACCTTTCTTGTTAGCCTCTTCAACCCCGGGGTGCGTATCTACGAGACCAACAACCGAGGTCGGCTCTACGATTTCGGTTTTATAATTGGGGTATCAGGAGCCTTCGGCAGCGGCGGATCCAAAGTCACCATGGCAATCGGTTCGACAGAAATGGGTCCCGGGTGAGTCGGGACGCTCCGTTGAACTGAGGTGGCGTGAGCTGTTTGGCGCCTCCTATTTTTGACAGATGATATGCATCGCCGAAGGTGCGGCGATGTACTCGTCCCAGAAGCCCTCACCACGCTCGTGTTCCGATTCCGTGGGGATCAGGAAGGGCTCGATCTTGCAGGAGCGGAATCCCACGGTTCGGCATGCCTCCTCGTATACCTCCCAGGGCCACCAGTAGAAGTCGAACTCCACCGTGTTCGCGCCGAGGTAAAGTGTGCCGCGGAGCCTCGCCCCCTCGTGAAGGGTCTCGTCCAGAAGCCGATAGCCGAACCCGTATTTTCGCTGATCGATCACGGGCTGCGGCGGCTGGAGCGGATTGGCGATGCTCGCAACGAACGGCTGGCCCGGCTCGAGGTTGTCGTAGACCGTCTGCATCATCTGGAGCAGTCGCTCCCGGCTTTCGGCATAGTGCAGGAGGTACGCGGCAGAGACACGGTCGAACGAGCCGATTTTTACCATCGTCGCGGCGTCTGCGACGCGGTACTCGATTCCCATGGGCTCCGCGTCTTCTCGCTGCTGGGCCAGCGCGATCATCTGCGCTGAGACGTCGACGCCCACCACGCGCGCAGCCCCCCACCGCTTGAGCAGGCGCGTGCCCATCCCGTCGCCACAGGCCAGATCGAGGACGGAGAGGCCCGTCAGGACGCCAAGCCGCTGGTGGAGCGAGTACCACTCAGCGTCGCGGAGCGGCACGGCGGCGGAGATCCTTTGGTAGTCGAGGGCAATCGTGTCGTACTGTGCCACGTGTCTCCCTTCAGCGGAGTTGGTCTGCTGGTCGTGCTCTTGCCGCGTCCCGTCCTCAGGACGACTTCTTGGCGCGGGTCTTCGCCGCCTTGCGGGCGGCGGCCGAGCGCTCCTCGGGTCCCTTGGTCTTCGCCGCTTTACGGGCCGCGGCGGAGCGATCCCCGGCAGTGCGCTTCGCCGCCGCCGATTTCGCCTGCTTGGAGAGGGCCTTCGTCGACGCGGCGGAGTGCCCTTCCTTCTTCAGCGCCGCCTTCGTCGCCCTGGAGCGGGTAGGCGAAACGCTCTTCTTCGCACCCTTTGCTCCCGCCTGGAGGTCGTCCTGGGCTTTACGCCGGGTCTCCTCGGAGGCGGCCCCCTTCTTGGGAGCCGGCAGCTTCACGCCGGCGCGGCGTGCCTTGGAAAGACCGATCGCGATCGCCTGTTTGGTCGAACGCGCTCCGTGCTTGCCTTCCTTGACGTGCTCGATCTCCTCGTGCACGAACTCCCCGGCCTGGGTGCTCGCCGCCTTCCCCTCGCGCTTGTCCTTCTGGGCCTTCTCGATCGTTTTCTTCTCGGGCATGGTCGTCGTCTCCTTGCCGCCGCTCGGGCGGATTCGGCTGTCCAGGAGGATGCAAGCTCCGGACCCAGCCTCTCGGGCCTTCACCGCCAGAGCTACACCGGAAAGTAAATTTCAGGGAAGTGTCCCGCTTTTGAGCCCTTCGCACCCTCTATTCAGAGAGGAGACCGATCGCCCATACCGGCTGGACGAAGGCAATCTGCCTCTCCGGAAAGCCGCAGGGGTCTTTTAGCAGCTTGTGTACGCTTCGGCCCGCTGAGGGCGTTCATGGTTCTGCTTAGAAGGTGCCAGTAAAGAAATTTTTCCCTGGCGGCTCACTTTTTACTTTGGCATACACTAACTACTCTGAAGGCCGTATAGGCGGTGAGCTGATTTAGCGCGGCACAACGCGCATGGGGAGGGGCATGTCCGGGAGCACGAGCTTCTGGAAGGGTTTGCTTTGCGGAGCCGTCCTGGGCATCTTCTGCTGCGCCGCTGCTGGCTCCATCGTCATTCGCTGAGTACCGCCCCCTCTAGAAGGGTGGCGCGCATCAGAGCCTTCCGCCCGGAAATCCTAGCTCCAGGATCAGGGTCGGTCGCTCCTGGATCCTTTTAAGGAGGAGGAGAGGAAATGTCTATTTTGCGGAAGCTTTCATTGTTTGCGTTGCTCTTTTTGGCCGCCTGGTCGCTGCGCGCGTCGCCAGCGGAGTTCCCTGCCAATCCCGACAGTGCCCGGCGGGGAATCGCGAAGCTCCGCATCGAACGCGAGGGCAAAGTGCTGGCCGTCGACGTCATGGGGCCCAACAAGCGGATCGCGAAGCTCATGATCGAATTTGATACACCCGAGGGCTCAATCTTGAACCTCAAGCGAGACGGGTCCTGGCTCCGGATTGCCTGGAGCCAGCAGACAGGGCGGGTCTCGGTCACGGATCCTGCCACTCGCGAATCGGCCTCACGGACGGTCGCCTTGAAGCCGAAGAAGGCGATGACCACGGAAGGCGACGGGCAGCTTTTCGAGAAGTACAAGGGCGACCTCGAGCTCGCGTTCACCGTGTATGATCAGGTCCTGATCGATGTCGGCCTCTACGAGTTCTTTCGAAAGCAGGTTCCCGCTGCCCGCGAGCCCGGAGACAAGATCATCCTCCGCTGCCCCCCTGCCTGCGATGGTCCGCTCATTGAGCCGGTGGCCATCGCGACAGGGTTGACCCGCTGTTGCACCATCGCCACCAACGATGCGAACGTCTTGTGCTCGAACAGTCTCTGTATCGGCTGTTGCCAGATTCTGGGATGCGACGCCGCCTGTGCCATTGGCGACGGCTTTGCCTGTGTCTGCGCGGTGCTCGGGCGGTCTTGCTCGGAGCCGGTGTTGGGATGTGACAATCAATGGCCGCCTGAGTGTATTTAAATCATCATCGCCAAGTGACACTTTAGAAGTGCGTCAGAGGAGGGTTGGGTCGTGCCCGCTTATAGCGTTCCGGAGCTTGCCATTATCGCGTTGGGCCTCGCCGCGACGGTGCTCTGGCTGTGGGCGGTCGTCGACTGTGTTCGCCACGGTCCAAAGCAGGAGAACGCGAAGATCATCTGGGTCCTCGTGATCGTTCTCGGGCACGTCTTCGGCGCGCTCCTCTATCTGCTGTTCGGGCGTGAGCGGGTGAAGAGGCCCTGACCGATGCTCGCCCAGGCAGTCGAGTGTTGGACTGAGGGCAGAGCCGCCCGACAGCCGAGGCGCATGAACCAGAGAGAGGCGCGACTTGTCCTGTGTTGCTTTTTACCGCAAAGCTCTTTATCCTGGTTTTGTGTGCCGTCCTGACCAGGAAAGGAGTACATCCACCATGCTGAAGCACCCGAGCGCGTTCCTTCCCGTAGCCATGTCCTTGGCTGCCCTCGCCACCGTGCTGATGTTCGTCGCTTTGCACGGAACCGCCCCCCAGGCAGATGAGGGTGCAGCTGCCCATATTTGGCAGCTCCTCATGGCTGCCCAGGTACCTATCGTATTGTTCTTCGCGACCAAGTGGCTGCCGCAGTCACCGAGAAAGGCTGTGCCCATCCTGGGCCTGCAAGTTGGTGCTGCACTAGCAGCGATGGCGCCCGTGTTCTTGTTGCACTGGTAGGGATCGTACGCTCAGCCGAGAGTCTGCGGGTCGCCGCGTGGGATCATCTTCCGCGCCCTGCGAGCCTTGCACCGGCGGATGAACAATGCTCTGATCGGTCGCCGTGACGGCTTCCGATATCCATCGCACGATTGACGCGGTCTGGAGGATCGAATCGGCCCGGCTCATCGCCGGTCTCGCTCGGATCGTGCGCGACGTCGGTCTCGCCGAAGACCTCGCGCAGGACGCTCTCGTCGTCGCCCTCGAGCGGTGGCCGGAGGCGGGGATCCCGGACAACCCCGGCGCCTGGCTCATGGCCACCGCGAAGCATCGCGCGATCGATCTGCTGCGCAGGAACACGCGGCTCGGACGCAAGCACGAGGAGCTCGGCCGCGAGATCGAAGCCGAGCTCGAGAGGGCCGTGCCGGATCTCGACGCCGCGATCGACGATCCCGTCGGCGACGACCTCCTGCGCCTCGTGTTCATCGCCTGCCATCCGGTTCTCTCGACCGAGGCGCGCGCCGCGCTCACGCTCCGCTTGCTCGGCGGCCTGACGACCGGCGAGATCGCGCGGGCCTTCCTCGTCCCCGAGTCGACCGTCGCCCAGCGGATCGTCCGGGCCAAGCGGACCCTCGCCGAGGCGCGCGTCCCCTTCGAGGTCCCCCGCGGGGCCGAGCTGGCCTCCCGCCTGTCGTCGGTGCTCGAGGTCATCTATCTCATTTTCAACGAGGGCTACGCGGCGACCGCCGGCGACGACTGGATGCGGCCCGGGCTTTGCGAGGATGCGCTCCGTCTCGGCCGTATCCTCGCCGAGCTCGTGCCGAAGGAGCCGGAGGTCCACGGCCTCGTCGCGCTGATGGAGATCCAGGCGTCCCGCGCGGGCGCCCGGGTCGGTCCGTCCGGAGAGCCCATCCTGTTGCTCGACCAGAACCGCGGGCGCTGGGATCAGCTGCTCATTCGCCGAGGCCTAGCCGCCCTCGAGCGTGCCGAACGGCTCGGCGGTGCCGGCGGGCCGTACACGCTCCAGGCCGCGATCGCAGCGTGCCATGGCCG
>Ga0126305_10000762_pt1 | contig 13944 bp, 13 predicted proteins | sample Plot26_FD_92536 | JGI IMG/M metagenome (GOLD analysis project Ga0126305, IMG submission 92536) | Serpentine soil microbial communities from UC McLaughlin Reserve, CA, USA - Plot26 | ecosystem: Environmental > Terrestrial > Soil > Grasslands | place: USA: UC McLaughlin Reserve, Lake County... | reverse complement strand
TGCTCACGAGCACGGTTGCGGCCAGTACGAACACGCAGACGGCGAGTGGAATCTTGCGGACGGACATATCCCCTCCCATTGACCCCGAAAGTGCTGTCGGCGGGAGGTACGAGGGCCGCTTCAGATCAGATTCTTAAATGACTGCTCGAACGCCTGCAAGTGCTCGTCCGAGAAGAGCACGAATCGGACTTCGACCATCTCCGGATAAGTCTCGAGTGCGTCCCGCACGCTCGCCAGTGCGATGTCGGCGGCACGATCGACTGGAAAGCGATAGACACCCGTCGAGATCGCCGGAAAGGCGACCGTCCGGCAGCCGAGCTCATCAGCGACCTCCAGCGCACGGCGATGGCAAGACGCCAGGAGCTCCTCCTCGTTGGCTCCGCCTCCCTGCCACACCGGACCGACTGTGTGGATCACGTATCGAGCCGGGAGGTCGCCGGCCGTGGTCGCCTTCGCGTCGCCGGTTGCACAGCCTCCGAGCCGCCGGCACTCGTCGAGGATCGCGGGACCGCCCGCGCGGTGAATCGCCCCGTCTACGCCCCCGCCGCCGAGCAGTGACTCCTTCGCAGCGTTCACGATCGCGTCGACCTCCTGTTGTGTGATGTCGCCCTGGACGAGACGGATCCGCTCGCTCACGCGCCGAGCTCGGCCAGCCGGTCGGCCTCCTCCACGGGGCCGCCGGAAAGGAGCGTTGCGCCGATCTCCTTCGCCTCGGCCTCGTCGGCGCCCGCCCCTCCGATGAAGGTGCGATGCCGGCTCGCGAGGTCTTTCAGCTCGGCGTGAAAGGTCCTGAACGGGCCGGGTTTCACCGCGCTCAGAACGACGGCCGTCGGCTCGACGACGTCGGCGGCACCGGCCACGCTCTCGATCGGCAAGTCTCCACCGAGGTAGGCGATCCGGAAGTTGCGCGAGCGCAGGGCCAGCCCGAACGCGATCAGCCCGAGGTCGTGCTGCTCGCCCGGGAGGCACGCGAGCAGGGCGCGCGGGCCATAGCCACGACCCCAGCCGCGAGCGAGACCGAGAAGCCGGCCTCGGAGGACGGACGTCGCGAAGTGCTCCTGGGCCACCGAGACCTCGCCGCGCTCCCAGCCAAGCCCGAGCTCGTGGAGGTACGGGAGCACGACCTCGGACAGCATCGCGTCGAGGGTCGTCGAGCTGATCACGGAATCGAGGATCGCCTGAGCCGCCGACTCGTCGAACCCTTCGAGCGCGGAGCCGAGGTCGCTCCTCACCCGGACCGGGTCGAATGCGAGCCCCTCGGAGCCACTCTCGTTCTCGGCCACGAGGACCGCCGCCTCGGCGGCCGCCAGTCCCTCGGTCAAGTGCTGCTGCATGCGGAGCACGCGTTCGAGATCACGTGCCTGGTAGAGGCGAAGGCCGCCGTCCGAGCGCACGGGGTGGAGAAGTCCGTAGCGCCGCTCCCACGCGCGGAGGAGCTCCGGGCTGACACCCGTTCGCCTGCTGAGCTCGCCGATGCGGAGAAGTCCGGCCTCCATCTCGCGTTGACTATACAAGATCTGAACAGTTGTTTGACAAACCGAATACGGGGCACTATCCTGCCGACGAACAATTCCTATACAGGAGGTGTACAAAAATGAAGAAGCTCGACCTGCTCGCCGCAACGCTCCTCGTTGTCGGCGGCCTCAACTGGGGCCTGGTCGCAGTCGCGGAGTTCGACCTCGTGGCCTGGATCTTCGGGCTCGAGTTCGGCGAGACCAATGCGGCCAGCCGCGTCGTCTACGGCCTCGTCGGCCTCTCGGCGCTCTACGGAATCGGCTCGCTCGTCAGCCGTGCACGTGACACCAGCCCCGACCCAATCAGCGCTCACTAACACCGAGAAGAGAAAGGACCAAACACGTGAAGAAGTTCCTTCCCATCGGCATCGTCGCGGCCCTCGCCCTGTCCGTCGCGGGCGCTCCGGCCACGGCGCGGCCAAATGACGAGAAGAACATCGTTCAGACGGCCCAGGCGGCCGGAAACTTCAAGACGCTGACGAAGCTCGTGGTCAAGGCCGGTCTGGCCGGAACGCTCTCGAACTCCGGTCCGTACACCGTCTTCGCCCCGACCGACGCCGCGTTCAAGAAGGTCCCGAAGTCGACCCTGAACTCGCTCGCAAGGGACCGTGCCAAGCTCCGCGCCGTCCTCCTCTACCACGTCGTGGCCGGCCGTGTGCCGAGCTCGCAAGTGGTCATGCTGAAGTCGGCGAAGACCCTGAACGGGAAGTCCGTTCGGATCCACACCGCCGGCGGCAAGGTCTTCGTGAACAACGCGAAGGTGATCAAGGCCGACATCAACGCGTCGAACGGCGTCATCCACGTCGTGAACCGCGTCCTCATCCCGCCCGCGCACTAACCGTGCCCGGACCGGCTCGTTGCACGAAGGCCCCCGTCCACGACGGGGGCCTTCGGCTCGGGTACGCATGCGTCAACCCCGGGCTGCCGTCTTCCGGGCGCACGGTGCGCCTGGCGAATGCGACGCCGGATCGCCTGCGCGAGCTGGTCGCGGCCAACCTCGACGCGTTGGACGCCATCCTGCGCTGGAACGCGGAGCACGGGATCGAGGTGTTCCGGGTGACGTCGAACCTGATCCCGTTCGGCTCGCACCCGGTGAATCGGATCGCGTGGTGGGACGAGTTCGGCGACCGCTTCGCAGAGATCGGGGCTCGGGCAGGGCGGTTATCGACGCATCCTGGGCAGTACACGGTGCTCTCCTCCGTGAACGCGAGCATCGTCGGCGCGGCCGTCGCGGAGCTCGAGTACCACAACCGCCTGCTCGAGGCCTTCGAGCTCGGGCCGTCCCACAAGATCGTCCTGCACGTGGGCTCGACAGATCGCTTCGAGGCCAACTTCGCCCGCCTGAGCGAGGGGACACGGTCGCGCCTCGTCCTCGAGAACGACGAGCGGCAGCCGCTGAGCGACGTGTTGCCGCTCGCAAACCGCCTTGGCGTGCCGGTCGTATTCGACGTCTTCCACCATCGGCTCGCTCCTTCGTTCGATGGGCTGTCGATACGCGAGCTCGTGCAGCTGATCGGCGAGACCTGGCGCAAGATCGACGGTCGGCAGAAGATCCACTTCTCGACCCAGGCGCCCGGGAAAAGGCCGGGCGCACATGCCGACACGATCGACCTCGAGGTGTTCGGCGAGCTCGTCGAGCAGGTGGGTGACCTTCCGCTCGACTGCATGCCCGAAGTGAAGGACAAGGAGCGGTCCGTCATGCGAGCGAAGGCCTCGCTGGCAAAGCCGATTCCGCTGATCGACGAACGACGTTAAGGTAGCTCCGCTTCGGCGCTCACACAGCGGAGGTTCATCGTGCGTCTGGAACTCGGCAAACCCGTGAACTGCACGGACGGGCCCTTCGGGAAGCTCGCGGACGTCATCATCGATCCGACGAAGCGAACCGTCACGCATCTGGTCGTCGAGCCGGACGACGGCAACGCGAGGTTGGTGCCGATCGAGCTCGCGAGCGCAGAGGAGGGCGAGACCCCTGCCATCGCGGTTCGCTGTTCCGTGGAGGAGGCGGGCCAACTCGACCCGGTCGAGGAGACCGCGTACCTCCGGCTCGGCGAATCACCTGAGCTGGAACCAGGGTGGGAGATGGGTGTCGAGAGCGTGCTCGCGCAGCCGTACTACGGCTACGGCGCCGCCGGCGCCGGCTATGAAACGCTGGCTGTCGACTACGACCCGCACGTGTCAGTGAGCTACGACCGAATCCCCAAGGGAGAGGTCGAGGTCCGGCGGTCGAGCGATGTCACGTCGGCGGACGGCCATCACCTCGGCCAGGTGGACGGGTTCCTCGTCGACGACGACGATGCCATCACGCACTTCGTTCTCGAGCGCGGCCATCTCTGGGGCCGGCGCGAGGTCACGATCCCGATCAACGCAGTCGCTCAGGTCTTCACCGACGCGGTCACGCTCAAGCTCACGAAGGACGAGGTAGGTGAACTACCGTCCGTGCGCGTCCACCGCTGGACGGGTTAACTGCTTGACGCCGATGCCTAGAGGTACTTCAACACGAAGTCCTCGAACCTGAGCGTCACGGTCGATTCGCCCGATCACACGCGGCGCAGAGCCTGTTCAGCCCCATGCCCTCAACAAGGTCGGCGTCCTCGGCGACGGGGATCCGAGGAGGAGCACCGGCGTTCGCGGTTGCGCTGCCTTCACGTACATCGTCGTGCCCTCGAAGTACACGCGCCCGCGATCAGGAGCCCGGGAGATCGCTCCGATGAGCGCCGTGAGAGAGCCGATACGCGGGGCATGCTGCTCAGGAAGGTGCTGAACCAGGAGCCTGATGGATCATCATCGGCCCTGGCGACGGCTCGGGGTCGGTCAAGGCGGAACCTCCGTGACGGCTCGTCGAATCTACTACTCCCGGGACTCGGCCAGCCCGCACCCGGGTTATCGTGGCTCCGCCGTAGCTCAGTGGAACGAGCAGCGGCTAGGTACCGCCGTAGGCTCCTAGGTCGTGTGGCATCCGGCGGAGGCCCAAACCTGCTGCCGGCGGCCGCTATCGGCCTGGTGCGCCACCGGCGACCAAGCGGTTGCACAAGACGCGCATGAGTGCGAGAGCCGTCTCCGGACGCTCGCGCAGGATCGATTCGAAGGCCGGCTTCTGAATTTCCAGCACTCGAACCGACGACGTCGCCCGCAGCGAGGCAGTCCGCGGCTGGCTCGAGATCACCGCCATCTCGCCGATGAAATCACCCGCGCCTCGGACGGCAAGCTGCTCATCCTCCGGACCAAGCACCGCGACCTCACCTTCGACGATCACGTACATCGTGTCGCCCGGCTCGCCCCGCTCGGCCAGCAGCTCGCCCTCGGAGAAAACTTGTTCCCCGGCGACCGCCGCGAGTGGCTGTATGTCCTCCGGGGGGAGAGACGCGAAGAGCGGAACCTTACGGAGACAGATCACACGCTCGACGAGCGGAACAGTCGTAGACAGCGTATGGGTCACACCTCCTCCTTCCCGAGCAACCGCTGCGAACCGGGCACATCGTCGGATCCAGGCGTCCGGATCGTTGCACAGTCGTTCAAGCGCCTCGGGGTCGAAGCCATTGACCGGGCGCGGCTCCCAAAGCGAGAGAAGAGGCTTGACGACTGCTGGCTCCCCTACGGTCTCGATCACTTCGATCGCCGTCGCGCGCTGCCCCGGATCTGAGACCGAGAGGCTTGCGAGCGCCGCAGACACGCTCGCGCGATCTCCCAGCAGAGCGGCCGCTCGGAGCGCGGCATGCGCATTCCTTTGCTCGCGTGCCCTGACAGATTCTCGGAGCAAGGACAACGCGTCGTCGGCGGCGTCACTGAGACTGTCGGCGGTCGCGGCGTCGCTCAGTGTCCGCGCCACCGCTTCGGTTGCGAACTCGCGAACCCGCGCCGCAACCCCGTTCAGCGGTAGACGGTGGAGAGCGGAAAGCGCGCCTTCTTCCCGACCGGGTACGAAGAGCGCCTCGACGACCGAACCAACGGCATGACTGCCGATTTGTCCAAGCGCCCCTGCGGCAGCGTCGCGCACGGTGGCGTCCGGATCGCCCAGCATGCCGACGAGCCGCTCGACGGCTTCGGTCTCGGGAACACTGGCAGCGACTGCGTGGGCCGCCTCCGCTCGAACGCGTGCCTCGGCATCCTCGAGGCCTTCGATCGCCAACTCTTTGACCCCTACCGCACCACCGTCCGCGATCGCGCAATATGCGGCCGCTCGCGTGCCCGAGTCAGATGCCCGGGCCATTGCGCGGAGAACCTCTCGGGCTCCGGAGCTCTGTTCGAAGAGCATTGCAGCACCGTGAGCCTGCACCAACGCGTCGGTGTCGGCGAGCACGTCTTGGGGAGGAGCCACTCCCGATCGCGCTAGGACGCCGAGAGCCGCGAGGCGAACCCGCGCCTCGGCATCCCGCACGAGGAGCGCTGCTGCGCTCACCGCGCCCGCCGGATCCAGCCGCTCGAGCGAGGTGAGGACGGTCATCCGAACCTCGGCATCAGGGTCGTCGAGCACACCAGCGAGCGAGCGCGCCGCGTCCGGGAGGTCGAGGTCACCCAGAGCCTGGGCCGCGACCAGACGCGCCGTGACTTCATGGTCGACGAGCAGCTCCTTCAGAACCGCGAGCCCGATTGCATCCGCGTTAACGACCGCCGGGCGCGGCCCGCCAGGCGCGCCGAAGATCATTGGCCGGCCTTCACGCAACGCGGCGATCAGCGCGCGCGGATAGGCCTCGCGAATCCGGGAAATCGATGCGACCGCGAGCACTGCCCCCGCGAGGCCTGCGCCATAGAGAACCCGGGGCTGGTCGAGTCGCTGCGCGGCGAGGGCAACGGCGCCGGCCATCATCGTGCCCAGCTGCGTCGGAACTCCGGTCAAGAAGGCGCGCACGCGGTCGCGGCGGTCCGCAGGAATGGTGTTCACGAGCGCTTCCCACGTGCTCCCCGCACCGCCGCTTCGCCAGGCGGTCTGCCCAAAACGGAACGCGGCCAAGGTTGCGAATGTCGCAGTGATAGCGAGAACGCCGAACGCACCGACATACAGGACGGGCAGCACGAGCACCACGGTCGGCACGCCGAAGCGCCCCAAGAGTCGACTCGTGACGAGAAGAGACAACACGAGCGCGGTTCCCATCGAAACCGCGAAGAAGACGCCGAAGAACCCGGCAAGGTCATCCGGGTCGGGATACCTCGCCGCGGCCGCGGCCGAAAACGGTAGGTAGAGGAGGCTGAAAAGGAGCGCCGTCAGCAGGGCGCCGACGCACATCCACTGAAGGAGCGGCGAGGCACGAATATCGCGGACAGCCATCGAGAGTCCCGGCGTCCGGCCGCGGCGGCGCGGCGCAGCGGGAGCGGTGTGCAGGGAGACGAGCCGCCACGCGAGTAGGGCGGCGCCGCCCATCAACCCAGCCCAGACGAGGAGAAGATTTTCCGACCCGAGCGCGGCGGCGAGCGGCCCGGTCGCAAGACCGCCGACGACGAGACCGACGACACCACCTGCGGAAATGAGCGGGAAGAACCGCTTGGCCTGTCGAGTGTCCGCAACCAGCCCCGCAAGCCCCCAGATTGCGAGCAGGCCCGTGAACTCGGCGACTCCCTCCACGACCCAGAGCACGCCGTACACCCAGGCGGCATCAGCCTCGAGAGCGAGGCGTCCGGCCAGCGCCGCGATGCAGATCGCGGTCGGCATGACGACGAACGCTCGCGCCCGGCCTACCCGCCCGAGCAGCCGCGCCACACCGACCGTGGTCGCAAACATCGCGACTCCGACGATCAAGTACAGGATCGGCAGCTTTTCGGCCCCGTAACGCGCAAAGAAGAGCGCGTCGATGGTGCTCTGCGCGATCATGATCGCGGCGTCTGCGAAAAAGGCCACGGCCACGGCGAGAGCAACCGTCTTCCCTTCGCCGGAATGGAGACGCAGTAGCCTCTGCAGCGCGACGAGCATCGTCAGTTCCTTAGCGCCCTGTGGACGACGATGTCCTCAGCGACGCCCTTGAATGCGACCTGCCCGAGTCGATCGAACCGAACGCCGTCGTCATCAGCGCGCGACGCGACAGCCTCGCTGACGCTGCCCCAAGAAAAGCGGCGCACGCCCTCCGGCTCGGCCCTCGCCCCCTCAGCTCTGCTCATGACCTCGGTCTTGCCACTTTCGACCCCGTTGAAGCCGCGCTCGAAGTCTTACACTGGCTCGTGAAGAAAGCGGATCAGGTCGCCGACGGTGCGGTGCCGATATCGCGGGTGGCGAAGCGGCAAGCCAGGATCAATCTCATATCGGTTGCGACGTCCGTCGCGTGTCTTCGTGAGATAGCCCGCTGCGACAAGGTCGGTGACGATATTGGCGGCCGCCCGCTCCGTGATCCCCACGCTGACAGCGATGTCGCGGAGCCGAGTCGTCGGGTCGACATATATGCATTCGAGCACGTGCGCATGGTTGGTCACGAACCGCCAGCGGTGCTCAACGTCGGAACTTGACTTCATGTAATCCGCTACTACTATATTCCGCTGCTCGCACGTCCGGCGAGCGTCACGCAAGCTTCTGAGGAAACCGGGGTCAAAGACATGGATTCACGTCAGCCAACGGCAGGTGTACCCGAGCCTGCAGTCGGCACCGAGCCCAACCGCCACGAGGTCATCGTCATCGGCGCTGGGCAGGCTGGGCTTGCAATCGGCTACTTGCTCGCGCGCCAGGGGCGGCGGTTCACCATCCTCGAGGCGTCGGACGCGGTCGGGGCCGCGTGGCGAGGCCGCTGGGATTCGCTCGTCCTTTTCACGCCGCGTCGCTACAGCGCCCTCCCCGGCCTAGCTTTCGCCGGCGATCCCGATGGCTACCCGACTCGCGACGACGTGATCGCCTATCTCGACGAGTACGCCGCGCGATTCGAGCTTCCAGTGCAGCTGGAGAGCCCCGTACGATCGGTCGAGCGCGTCGAAGGCGGTTTCGTCCTTCGGCTCGACGACCGCGAACTCGAGGCCGACCAGGTCGTGGTCGCCACAGGCCCTTTCCAGATCCCACGTATCCCCGAGCAGGCGGGCGGTCTCTCCTCTGAGGTTTTCCACGCGCACAGCACGGCCTATATGCGTCCCGCGGACATTCCGGTCGGGCGTGTCCTTGTCGTCGGCGGTGGCAACACCGGATACCAGATCGCCGAAGAGCTCGCCAAGACTCATAGCGTCCAGCTCGCGATCGGCTCCAGGCAAACGCCCCTTCCGCAGAAGCTCTTTGGACGCGACCTCTTCTGGTGGCTCACGAAGAGCGGACTGATCAAGAAGACCGTTGACTCGCGGCTCGGCCAACGCGCGCGGCATCGCGACACGCTGATTGGGTCGAGCCCGCGCAGGCTCGAGCAGCAGGGCATCGACCTCAGGCCGCGGGTCGTCTCAGCGACCGGTCGCACGGTCGGATTCGCAGACGGAAGCGAGCTCGAGGTGGACGCCGTCATCTGGGCGACCGGCTACCGCTCCGAGTACTCATGGATCGAGCCCTCGGTCGTCGACGAGTCTGGGCGGGTGCGGCATCGGCGGGGGGTCACCGAGACCCCCGGCCTCTACTTCCTTGGCCTCTCCTGGCAGCACACCCGCGGGTCCGCACTCATCGGCTGGGTCAAGGACGACGCCGAGTTCATCGCCCAACAAATCGAAGAGAACACCACAACGAGCGCCGTCACATCCGCGCGGCTGGCCGCGACCGTCTCTGCCGAAGCGCACAGAGAGGATAGGAGCTAGCCGTGGACGATTCGAGAGCAAAAAGCTCCGGTGACGCCACTGAAATGCCGCGCGAGACGGAGGGGTTGCCGGAAGCGGGCACGACAGAAGTAGTCGAACTCGCTGAGGACGATGAATTCTCGCTCGAAATCGCCCCGGTCAAGAAACAGATCGGAGAAGCGACAGTGCGGATGCTTGCCTACAACGGCTCCATCCCCGGCCCGACGCTCAAGGTCAGGCAAGGATCGACGATCACCGTGAATGTCACGAATAAGGGCGATATCGATGCAACCGTGCACTGGCACGGGCTGCGGCTCGAGAATCGTTTTGACGGCACCCACGACACCCAGGCGCCGATCCCGGTGGGTGAGACCTTTACCTATCGGGTCCACGTCCCGGACGCCGGCGCGTACTGGTACCACCCTCACATTCGCGAGGACTACGGCCAGGAGCTGGGCCTCTACGGAAACATTCTCGTTTCGCCAACGGATCCGGACTACTGGCCACAGGCGAACCGCGAACTGCTCCTGACGCTCGACGACGTCCTGATCGAAGACGGTCAAATTGCTGCGTTCTCGGAGTCGGAGACCACGCACGTGGCGATGGGGCGCTTCGGCAACGTGATGCTCACCTCCGGTGAAGCCGACCTGTTGCTGAGGGCGCATCGCGGCGAAGTCGTGCGCTTCTACTGCACCAACACGGCGAACACCCGAGTCTTCAACGTAGTGCTGCCCGGCGCGCAGATGAAGCTCGTAGGCGCGGACAGCGGACACTACGAGCGCGAGGAGCTGGTCGAAGAGGTCCTTCTCGCCCCATCGGAGCGGGTCGTCGTCGACGTGCTCTTCCCGGATGCCGGCGAGCTCGAGCTCCAGCATCGGACGCCCGAGCGGACCTATCGGCTTGCGTCCATCGAAGTCGCCGATGACGGATCGGACGGCTCAGCCGCCGAAATGTTTCTCGGGCTACGGACCAATCACGACATGGCAGAGCTACGGGAGCGCATCAAGCCGTTCGTCGACGCACCGCCCGACAAGACGCTTTCGTTCGTCGCTGAAATGGATATGGGTGTGCCCGAGGGGGTGCCGGTCTCATACGTCTGCCCGATGCATCCCGAGGTCGTAAGCGACGAACCGGGGAGCTGCCGGAAGTGTGGGATGAAGCTGCTCGCGCAAGCGGCGGCGGACACGACGTACGTCTGTCCGATGCATCCTGAGGTCACGAGCGACCAGCCGACCCACTGTCCGACGTGCGGCATGAAGCTCGTGCCCTCGAATCTTGTCGCCTCAGGTTCTGCACACCAGCACGGGCGCGGGGAACACGGACATCAGGGTCATGAGCAGGAGACCCACGCAGAGGGACACCATGGGGGCCACGGAGACCACGGGCATGGGCGTCATGGACGTCGCGACCAGAAGCACGGCGGACACGAGCACCGTGGTCACGGCCATCAGCACGCCGAACCGGAGCACGCTGACGACGGCGTCCGTGGAATCGAGTGGGAAGACGACATGGCAGAGGTCAACCGGATGACTACGCCGGCGAACATGAAGTGGAAGCTCGTCGACCGCGCAACCGGGGCCGAAAACGCGCAGATCGACTGGACGTTCCGCGTTGGGGATCAAGTGAAGCTGCGCCTCGTAAACGAAATGGCGTCAGACCACCCCATGCCACATCCATTTCACGTTCACGGTGCCGGCCGGTTCCTGATTCTCGCCCGCGACGACGTCATCGAGCCGAACCTCGTGTGGAAAGACACGGTCCTCGTTCGAACGGGTGAGACGGTCGACATCCTCCTCGACGTGACGAACCCCGGCCGGTGGATGGCCCACTGTCACATTGCCGAGCATCACGAGAGCGGGATGATGTTCAGCTTCAACGTAGATCCGTGATGGCGAGCTCTCCGGCACGATGAGCGAAGCGACGTTCGTGTTCGCGGATATCGCGGGCTTCACGGCGTTGACGGAAGCCCATGGTGACGAGGCGGCCGTGGCCGTTGTCGAGGAGTTCGCGGAGACCGTCTGCCGCGATCTGCCGGCGATCGGAGGAGAGCATGTGAAGACCATCGGCGATGCGCTCATGCTCCGCATTCCCGAGCCCGGAGACGCCATCGTTCTCGGTCTCGAGGTGTCGCAGCGGACCCTTCGAGATCACGGCTCCGTGCCCGTGCGCGTGGGCCTACACCACGGACCCGCAGTCGAACGAAACGGCGATTACTTCGGGGCAGCTGTCAACCTGGCGGCCCGCGTTTCCGGCGCCGCAGGCGGCGGCGAGGTCTTCGTGTCGGGTTCCACCGCCGCACTGGTTCCCGACCTGGAGGGAGTCGTCTACGAGTCGAGGGGCCGGCACCAGCTACGGAACGTGAGCGAACCGATCGAGCTCTTCGCTGTCCTACGCTTCGATTCAACAGCCGAGCGTCTCCCCATCGACCCCGTGTGTCGCATGGCAGTGGATCCCGGCCGCGCGCCCGGCCGGCTGGTGCACGAGGGGACGGCCTATTTCTTCTGCTCGCTTTCGTGCGCCGGCCAATTCGCCAGCAGGCCCGAGCGGTTCTCGTCCTAACGCGCTCGGCGGCGGCGCTACACTAGGGCGACGATTCAGCAGGAATCCCTGCAAAATCGCACAAAACGCCCCCGTAGCTCAGTGGATAGAGCAGCGGTTTCCTAAACCGCGTGCGCATGTTCGATTCATGCCGGGGGCACTTGTTTCGTAGACCGGCGAGAGGTTCTCCGTCCTGCTCGTCTACCACCGGTCCACCGCGGCTAGTCGTCCAGAGGTCTCAACTCGAAGACGAAGACATTCCGCTCGCCCCCACCGCGAGAAGCGGGAGCCCTCTCGACCCGGTGGGTGACGTACTCGAACTCCCCGAGGTAGGTAACTTCGCCTCGGGCCCCTTGGAATCGGACACCACCTCGGGAATACCACGGTCCCGACGATGTGCCTAGAGCTCGTCATCTGCTGGCGATGTCTCGCCCAGAGTCGGCATATGAATTCTCTTTCCGAACAGGGGACCCGGCCTGGCGATCTGCGCTCGGCGGAGCTGCGCAAACCAGTATGTGGTGGGCCCGGCAGCGGTCCCCGCGCCCGCGTGCGGACGTCACCCCGCCCTGCTTGATGCGCTTCCGAAAAGGTCTGTGGGCGCTCGACCCGCACTCGACGCTCCTCGGGTCTACCGAGCATCTACCGCAAACGTCCGCAGAGGGTCGTAGCGATCGGCCGCCTCGCTCAGGGCGTCGTCCATCAGGTGCGAGTAGACGCGGAGGGTGATGCTGGGGTCGGCGTGGCCGGCGACGCGGGCTAGCTCGAGGATGTTCGCGCCCTGAGCGATCAGCTGCGAGACCGCAAAGTGACGCAGGTCGTGGAAGCGGAAGTACTCGATTCGGGCCCGCTTCAGCGCGGGGTAGAACTCCCGCTTCAGCCACCCGTTCGGCGACTCGGGCTCTCCGAACTTCCCCCGGAAACACAAAGTCGTCCGGGTCGCCCCGCTTGCCATGCGAGATGCGGCGCACGAGCAGGCAATTCCGGGCGTGCGCGAGCGCATGACGCGCGGAACAACCAAGCACAGTCCCGGGATAGATGCGGGTGAGGCGCTACTCGTCCTCAGGCGCTGCGGTTTGCGCCCGGACAACCCGAGTCCCAGAAAGACAGCCGCGAACACTAGGAAGACCACGCCTATGCCCGACGAGTCACGGGTGAAGTCGACGATCGCGACGATGAGGAACACCACACCTGCCAGGACGTTTCCCACTGCTTGTCTCGACACCTTGCGATCACTTTCACGGTGCATCGCTCAACGACCTTTCAATAGTGGTGTTCATTGAGCGCGCGGGACGCCTGTTTGTGAGACGACGCTCGGGTTGAGTCTCGGCGCCGGGCTATACCTCGTCATGGATGACGCGCCAGGCTCCGATCACTGCGGGCAGGAGCACCCACAACGCCAGCGTGGTTCCGGCGCGGGCCCATTCGGTGCCGCTGAGCACGTGGTCGGCCATCGGGGTGAGCGTGTGTGCGTTGTCCAGCCAGCGCGCGGGGACCTCGAGGGCCGGGATCGTGCTGAGGAGCGCCCAGCCGCCCGGGAGCAGGGAGTAGAAGACGATCGCCGGCGCCGAGGCGAGGAACATGGCGCCGAAGGCGACGCCCATGATGAACGAGGTCGTCATGTAGACCACGGCCTGGCCGAGCATCTCCGGCGGGAGCGACCAGGTTCCGTCCACGCTCGGCCCTGCGACGGCAGTACCGACCGCTGCAATCGCCAGCGCCGTCGCAAGCATGACGACGGAGAGGATCAACGCCGCGCCGAGCTTGGCGGCCAACACCCGCGTGCGGCGCGGCACGAGCGCGAACGTGATCAACGAGGTGCGCTGCGACCACTCCGAGCTGATCAGCAGAACTCCGACGATGGGGAGCAGCGAGCTGGCCGGCCACAACGCGATCCACATGAGGTCCTGGAACGTCCGGTCCTGGGCATCGGCCAGGATGAGCGCGACGACCACGAAGGCGATCATCAGCCCGAGGTTGAAAAGCTGGAGCCAGAAGCCCGCGCGGGTGTCGACCATCTTGCGCAGCTCGACGCCCGTGAGGCGCGCGAGCCCGGGACGCCTGTCGTGATCGAGACCGGCGACGGGCAATTCGAGGGTGGCAGCTGTAGCGCTCATGCGATCGCCTCCAGTGGCTTGGTCAGGTCGAAGAACAGTTGCTCGAGGCCCGAACCGCCCGAGGGTCCGATCCGGCTGACGACGACGCCGCCGGCCAGGGCTGCGCGACCGACGTCCTC
>Ga0126305_10000760_pt1 | contig 13957 bp, 12 predicted proteins | sample Plot26_FD_92536 | JGI IMG/M metagenome (GOLD analysis project Ga0126305, IMG submission 92536) | Serpentine soil microbial communities from UC McLaughlin Reserve, CA, USA - Plot26 | ecosystem: Environmental > Terrestrial > Soil > Grasslands | place: USA: UC McLaughlin Reserve, Lake County... | reverse complement strand
TTCAAGAGTCCCCTCGGCGACTTCCTGGCCGAGGTCGGTCGCCGCGAGCTGCCCGGTGAACTGCGCACCGTGCACCGCGGCGACACGATCTCGCTGCGGGCCTAGAAGGCCTCCCCCGTGCGCCAGGGCATCTCCTGCAGCGTCAGGGTGTTGCCGTCGGGGTCGCTGAACCCCGCGTACTTCACCCCGCCGCCGACGTCGGTCACCGGACCCACCTGGACCCCGCGACCGACCAGCTCCGCGCGGGCCGCCTCGATGTCGGCGACCACCAGGTGCAGCGCCTTGACCGAGCCCGGCTCCCGGCCGTCGTAGGCCTCCAGGCCGGTGCCCATCCCGATCGAGCACGCCGAGCCGGGAGGGGTCAGCTGCACGACCCGCACACCGTCGGTGGGCCGGACGTCGACGTCCTCGACGAAGCCGAGCCGCTCCACGTAGAAGGCCTTGGCGCGGTCGACGTCGGTGACCGGGATCGGCACCGTGACCGGCGGCTTCAGCAGCTCGACGAGGTCGGCGCCCTGCCGGGCGTCCATCGTCACGGTGACGCCGAGGACCTTCGTGCCGCCCAGGTGCGGGATGAGAACGTCGAGCGGGCCGCAACGCTCCAGCACCTCGGCGAGCTGCGGGCGGTAGAGGGTGTCGCCACTGACGTAGCCCCGCCAGGCGACGTCCTGCGCGGCCACGCCTCCGCGGACCAGCTCGAGCACGCTGCCCATCACCTGCGGGAGCAGCCGGGCCAGCGGTCCGGGGCCGTGCACGCCGGGCACCGCGGTGATCCGCAGGGTGTCGGTGCCGCTGGTGAGCTCGTGGGTCTGCCAGGCGCGCAGGTCCGAGGTCTGCGCGAACCCGCGGCCGGACAGGCACTTCGCCGCCTCCGGCGTGGTGACGACCGGGGTGCCCTTCGGGAGTGACCGGGTGGCGACACGGTCCCAGTGGTCGCCGTGCAGGTGCGACAGCACGATCGCGTCCAGCGCGGGCAGCTGCGTGGGCTGCAGGGCCGGCTCGGTCAGCCGCTTGGCCCGCAGTCCGTATCCCAGCCGGGCGTGCTGGCCCCGGTGCAGGAAGTTGGGGTCGGTCAGCAGGGTGAAGGGGCCGATCCTCAGCAGCGTCGTGGCATTGCCGCCGAAGGTGAGGGTGACGTCGTCCCCGGGCGCGGTCATGGAGGGCGGCGTACCCACCGGACCCGTGCCCACTCGGGGGGTGCGGGGCCGCTGGTAGACAGGGGCGCGTGCCCTCCGCCCGCGCCGTCGAGGAGTCGTTCCTCGCGCTCCCGCTGTCCGCGCTGACCGACGCCGCCCTGACCCGTGCGCTCGACCTCGGCTGCGAGCACGCCGATCTCCGGGTGGAGCGGATCCGCACGCAGACCATCAGCCTCCGCGACGCCCGGCCGGAGTCGTTCACCGACGGCGAGGACCTCGGCCTCGCCGTCCGCGTGGTCCACGAGGGCACCTGGGGCTTCGCCGCCGGCGTCGTCGTCACCGCGGCCGAGGCGGTCCGCCTGGCCGAGGAGGCTGTCGCGGTCGCCCGGGTGTCGGCCGCGATCAACAGCGACCGCGTGGAGCTGGCGCCCGAGCCGGTGTACCCCGACGCCACCTGGGTCTCCGACTACGAGATCGACCCGTTCGAGGTCGCCGACACCGAGAAGACCGGCCTGCTCACCGAGCTGTCGGAGCAGCTGCTGGCCGCCGACGGCGTGGAGCACGTGCAGAGCAGCTGCATGCACGTGAAGGAGCAGAAGTACTACGCCGACACCGCCGGCACCCGCACCCGGCAGCAGCGGGTGCGCATCCACCCCGAGTTCACCGCGCTCACCGTCGACCGCGCGACCGGGCAGTTCGAGAGCATGCGCACCCTGGCCCCGCCGGTGGGGAAGGGCTGGGAGTACCTGGCCGGGGGTGACTGGGACTGGCATCGGGAGCTGTCGGAGTTGCCCGAACTCTTGCGGGAGAAGACGAAGGCGCCGTCGGTGGAGGCCGGCCGCTACGACCTGGTCGTCGACCCGTCGAACCTCTTCCTGACCATCCACGAGTCGATCGGGCACGCGACCGAGCTCGATCGGGCGCTCGGCTACGAGGCCGCCTACGCCGGCACGTCGTTCGCCACCGTCGACAAGCTCGGCAGCCTGCAGTACGGCTCGCCGCTCATGAACGTCACCGGCGACCGCACCGCGGTCCACGGGCTCTCGACGGTCGGCTGGGACGACGAAGGCGTGGCCGGCCAGCAGTGGGACATCGTGAGGGACGGCGTCCTGGTCGGCTACCAGGTCGACCGCAACATCGCCCGCCACACCGGCATGCCGCGCTCCAACGGCTGCGCCTTCGCCGACTCGCCGGGACACGTGCCGGTGCAGCGCATGGCGAACGTCTCGCTGCAGCCGGCTCCGGACGGACCCTCGACGGAGGAGATCATCGCCGGCGTCGAGCGCGGCATCTTCGTGGTCGGCGACAAGAGCTGGTCGATCGACATGCAGCGGTACAACTTCCAGTTCACCGGCCAGCGCTTCTACCGGATCGAGAACGGCCGGCTCGCCGGCCAGCTGCGCGACGTCGCCTACCAGGCCACGACGACTGACTTCTGGGGGTCGATGTCGGTCGTCGGTGGGCCGCAGACCTACGTGCTCGGCGGCGCCTTCAACTGCGGCAAGGCGCAGCCCGGCCAGGTCGCGCCGGTCAGCCACGGGTGCCCGGCGGCGCTGTTCGAGGGCGTGAGCATCCTGAACACCGTCCACGAGGCCGGCCGATGAGTGCCCTCCCCGCCCAAGAGCTGGTCGAGCGGGCGCTGGCCGCCTCCACGGCCGACGGGCAGGTCACCGTCGTGAGCGAGAGCTCCGAGGCGAACCTCCGCTGGGCCGGCAACAGCCTCACCACCAACGGCGCCATGCGGTCGCGGTCCGTCGTCGTCATCTCCTTCGTCGACGGCGGCGCGGGCATGGCGGCCGGGACGGTTGCCCGGACCGGCACGCCGGACATCACCGAGCTGGTCGCCGCCAGCGAGCACGCCGCCCGCGACGCGGGGCCCGCCGAGGACGCGATGCCGCTGATCGGCGAGACCTCGGCGGCCGACGGCGACTGGGACGCCGACCCGGCGGAGACGTCGATCTCGGTGTTCGCCGACTTCGCCCCGGCCCTCGGTCACGCCTTCGGCGAGGCGCGGGACCGCGACGAGCTGCTGTTCGGCTTCGCCGAGCACAGCATGCGGACGACGTACCTCGGCAGCTCCACCGGTCTGCGGCTGCGGCACGACCAGCCGACCGGACGGGTGGAGCTCAACGGCAAGAGCACCGACTTCTCCCGGTCGGTGTGGGCCGGCGTCGGCACCCGCGACTTCCGCGACGTCTCCGTCGCCGATCTGGTGGCCGACGTGCAGCGCAAGCTCAGCTGGTCGCAGCGACGGATCCAGCTTCCGGCGGGCAAGTACGAGACGCTGCTGCCCCCGTCGGCGGTCAGCGACCTCATGATCTACCTCTACTGGACGATGGAGGCCCGCGACGCCGACGAGGGGCGCAACGTGTTCGCCAAGGCCGGGGGCGGCAACCGCATCGGCGAGCGGCTGGCCGCGCTCCCGCTGACGCTGCGCAGCGATCCGCACGCACCGGGCCTGGAGACGACGCCCTTCCAGGTGGTGGGCGCCTCGTCCGGTTCGGCGTCGGTGTTCGACAATGGGATGGCGACGCCCGCGGTGAACTGGATCGAGGAGGGCACGCTCACCAACCTGATCCGCCCTCGGGCGTGGGCGCTGCGGACGACGGCGCCCGCGACGGCGATGGTCGACAACCTGATCCTCACCGACCCCACGGCCACCGCCACCCAGGCGGAGATGCTGACCGGCACCGACCGGGGGCTTCTCCTGACCACCCTCTGGTACATCCGCGAGGTCGACCCGCAGACCCTGCTGCTCACCGGCCTGACCCGCGACGGCGTGTTCCTCGTCGAGGGTGGTGAGGTGACGGGCGCGGTGAACAACTTCCGCTTCAACGAGTCACCGGTCGACCTGCTGGGGCGGGCCGTGCAGGCGGGCGTGACCGAACGGACGCTCCCGCGGGAGTGGAACGACTGGTTCACGCGGGCCGCGATGCCCCCGCTGCGGGTGCCCGACTTCAACATGAGCAGCATCAGCCCGGCCAGCTGACCTCAGTTTCCCCGTTCGTCACTCGGTTCACCGGCGACGGTGCAATTCCGACAAGTGGTTCGCACAACGGCTGGGACAAACTGACGGCGACAGCCCGTGTATCCCTGATTACGCTCGGTGTCGGGAGAGCGACGCAGCTACCCCCGAATTGGAACGAAATTCTGCGGCAGGGATACAGAACCACGCGATTCCTGCCGATATCTCGACCAGTTCGCATTTCCATCGCGTGCAGAGGGCCCCGCTCGCCGGGCGGGACCGTCGAGGGGAGGACTCCATGACCAGGAGTCGCAAGCCGTCCGTCTTCCAGGTGGGCAAGGTCCGCGACGACGGCCGTACCGTCGTCATCTCGGGCTGGGGTCTGGGCCTGTGCGCCCAGGGCTGCGCCTGCCACCGCCACCCCTCCGCCGGCCACCTCGCGATCGCCGAGGACCAGGCCGGGGGCCGCCTCGGTCTCGCCTCCTACCGCGAGGACGCATGCGACTGCTGCGAGCCGTGGACCGCGGACGAGCTCGCCGCGATCCTCCGCGACCTCGACACCGTCGCGAGCCTGCAGGCGCAGGAGCCCCTCGCCGGCTGAGCAGCACCGCCGATCTCTCGCCGGCCCGGCCGGCGGCAATGTGCGCCCAGGGCGCATTCCGAGCATGGAATGCGCCCTGGGCGCGCATTTTGTGCGGCCATCTTCCCGGGTGAGACGGACGGGGCGAATGGCCTCTCCTGAGGCCGTTGTGACGGGTGTGGCATTCCGCAGAAAGTGACCAGCGCGCCCTCCGTCACTTGTCGACACCATTTCTTTACCGTCCGTCCCGACGCGCATGGAACGTGGCCCCTTCCCCGGGCCCGGCGCACGCAGACGGAGGCCGACGGTGCAGTCCCAGCGCACGACTCCCCGGCGCCGTTCCCGCGCCCTCCTGGCGCTGGCCGCCACGCTGGCGGCCACGGCCACCGGCGTCCTCGCGCCCTCGACCGCTGCGGCCGCGCCCGGCTCCGCCGAGGAGGCGCGGAAGCTGGTGCAGGAGGCCGCTCAGCAGCTCACCGTCGTCGACGAGCAGGTGCACGAGGCCGAGGTCACCGTCGGCGCCCAGCAGAAGGCCGCTGACGACGCCGCCGCCCAGGCCGCCGACGCGCGGGCCGTGCTGGCCGGCTACGAGCCGCAGCTGCGCGCCATCGCCCAGAGCGGCTACACCGGCACCACCCAGTCGCGCGTGGCCGCGTTCCTCACCAGCGAGTCGGCGACCGACCTCGTGCAGCAGATCGCCACGATCGACCTGATCGCCGACCACATGAACGGGATCGTCGCCGAGGTCACCGCCGCGCAGGCCGCCGCAGAGGAGGCCCAGGCCGCTGCCGACCAGGCCGCGGCCACCGCGCAGGCCGGTCTTGCGCAGCTGCAGGAACAGAAGGCCGAGGTCGAGAAGCAGGTCGCCGCCTACCAGGCCGACTTCGCCCGGCTGTCGGCCGCCGAGCAGGCCCAGGTCACCACGGCCGTGGCGGGGCGTTCGCTCCAGGCGCCGCGGAACCTGCCCATGCCTCCGGGTGCCGCGGGTGAGGCCATCCGGACGGCGCTCGCGCAGGTGGGCGACCGCTACGAGGGCGGCGGCACCGGACCGGACGCGTTCGACTGCTCGGGCCTGACCATGTACGCCTACGCCGCGGCGGGCGTCGCGCTGCCCCACTCGAGCCGGGCACAGTCCGGGCTCGGCACCCAGGTGACGCGGGCGGAGCTGCTGCCCGGCGACCTGGTCTTCTACTACACGCCGATCAGCCACGTGGCCCTCTACATCGGCAACGGGATGATCGTGCACGCCCGCACCTACGGCTCGCCGGTCGCGGTCACCAGCGTCGACCAGCGGGGCTTCCGCTTCGGCGTCCGGCTGTCCTGACGCGCCCTGCACAATCCGGGGGTGATCGCGCCCCCCGACTCGGCAGCCGAGCCGACGCTCCGCCCTGACGCCGTCGGGTTCCTGGACACCCTGGTCATCGGGCTGGCATCGACGTCGCCGGCCTACTCGCTGGCCGCCGTCCTCGGGCCGGTGGTCGCCCTGGTCGGGGTGCACGCCCCCGGCGTCCTGCTGGCGTCGTTCGTGCCGATGTTGCTCATCGCCGGCGCCTTCGCGGCCCTGAACCGCGCCGACCCCGACTGCGGGACGACGTTCTCCTGGGTCACCCGGGCGCTCGGCCCGGCCGCGGGCTGGATCGGCGGCTGGGCGATCACCATGACCGGCGTCCTGGTCCTGGGATCGCTGGCCGAGGTGGGCGTCCGGTTCACCCTGCTGGCCGGAGGCCTCGACGGCTGGGCCGACTCCACGCTCGTCGTGACCGTGCTGACGGCCGCACTCATCCTGCTCATGGCGTGGATCTGCGTGCGCGGCACCGAGATCTCCGCCCGGCTGCAGAACGCGCTGATCCTGGCGCAGACCGCGGCGCTGGCGGCCTTCGCCGTCGTCGCGCTGGTCCGGGGGATCGGCGGGGACGGCCCGTTCGGCGGCCTGACGCCTGCCTGGGGCTGGCTGGACCCGTTCGGTGCCGGCGGTGCCGCCCTGACCAGCGGCCTGCTGCTCGGGGTGTTCGCCTACTGGGGCTGGGAGAGCGCCCACAACCTGACCGAGGAGGTGACCGGCCCGCGGATCACGCCGGGCCGGGCGGGCGTGCTCTCCACCGTCGTCCTCATGCTGACCTACCTCGGCGTCGCGACGGCCGTGGTGTCCTTCGCTGGCACCGACTGGCTGGCCGAGAACGCCGACGAGGAGGAGGCGGTCTTCGCCCTGCTGTCGTCCCAGGCGCTCGGGGGCTGGGACTGGGTCGTGCTGCTGGCGGTCGCCACCTCGGCCGTCGCGTCGACCCAGACCACGATCATCCCGGCGTCCCGGACGGCGCTGTCGATGGCCCGCCGGGCCGCGCTGCCCCGGCGGTTCGCCTCCATCTCCCCCCGGCACCGCACCCCCGACGTCTCGACCTGGTGGGTCGCCGCCGTGGGGATCGCCTGGTACATCGGCGTCGGGCTGGTGAGCGAGAACGCGCTCTACGACTCGATCACCGGGCTCTCGCTGCTCATCGCCTTCTACTACGCCCTGACCGGGCTGGCCTGCGCCGTGTACTTCCGCCGCCGGCTCCGGAACAGCGTCCGCGAGTTCCTGCTGCTCGGCGTCGGGCCGCTGGTGGGCGCCGTCATGCTCACCTGGCTGCTGGTGCTCTCGGTGCGCGACCTCGCCGACGCCGGGAACTCCTACACCGGCCAGGCGTGGCTGGGGGTCGGGCCGCCGCTGGTCATCGGCGTGGGCGTGCTGGCGGCCGGCGTCGTCCTGATGCTCTGGTGGCGACGCCGCGACACCGCCTTCTGGCGCGAGCGGGCGAGCGTCGCCGACAGTTGATCATCGTCCAGGTGCACGCGACACGGCCGGTCGGGGCCGGACGTGCCGGCCGGGCGTGCACGCAGGCGGTGATCGACTCGCGGGCCGGCCGTCAGTGCAGCCGGCGTCCCTCGGCCAGCATCTGCACCAGAGTCGAGATCCGCTTCGCCCGCGTCTCCGGGCTGGCCGCGGTGTGCACCCGCCAGAGGACGGCGTACCGGTTGGCGCCGTCCAGCGCCTCGAACTCCCGCTGCGCCGCCGGCTCGGCCGCCAGCGCCGCGGCGAGGTCGTCGGGCACGGTGATGGTGGCCGACCCGGCGTAGGCCCGCTCCCAGCGCCCGTCGGCCCGGGCCGCATCGACCGCGGCGAGGCCCGCGGGCCGCATCCGGCCGGCGAGGATCAGCGCCTCGACGGCGTCGACGTTCTTCTGCGACCAGACGCTGCGCGCCCGCCGTGGAGTGATCCGCTGCAGGTAGAACCGGTCGTCGAGCCGCCTCGACTGCCCGTCGATCCAGCCGAAGCACAGGCACGACTCGACCAGCTCCGCGTAGGTCACCGACGGCACCCCGGCGCCCTTCTTGGCCAGCTTCACGTACACGCCGTCGGCGGTCGCGCCCTCGGTGTCCAGCCAGGCCTCCAGCGCGGCCTGGTCGGGGAAGTCGCGCACGGGGAGGTCGGTCGGCAGCGTCACGGCCGCCATCCTGGGCACCGGGCGGCTCGCCCGTCCAGGGGTCGCGCGGTTTCGGGGGAACCTGACGCGGCTACCGGCGTCCCGGAGAGCCGTGCCGCGTGGCCGGCAACGGGAGGTGGCAGGTGGGCGACCACGAACCGGGTCCGTCGGTGGTCTGGCTGGTGCGACACGGCGAGAGCATGGGCAACGTCGCCGACGCCCACGCGCAGAAATCGGGGGCGGGACGGCTGAAGCTCGACGTCCGCGATCCCGACGTCCCCCTCTCGGACACCGGCCGCGCCCAGGCCGAGGCGCTGGGCCGCTACCTCGCCGACCTGCCCGAGGAGGAGCGGCCGACCGCCGCGCTCAGCTCACCGTTCGCGCGGGCGCTCACCACGGCCGAGCTGGCGATCCAGGACCTCGGCATCCGGGTGCGCACCGACGAGCGGCTGCGCGAGCGCGACTTCGGCGCCTTCGACGGCATGACCGGGGCCGGCATCCGGGAGAAGTACCCGGACGAGGCCGGCCGGCGGGACCTGCTCGGCAAGTTCTACTACCGGCCGCCGGGCGGGGAGAGCTGGGCCGACGTCGCGCTGCGCATCCGCAGCCTGCTGGCGACCGAGGGCCTGCGCAACGACTGCCAGCGGCTGCTGATCGTCGCCCACCAGGCCGTGATCATGGTGTTCCGGTACGTGCTGGAGGAGCTCACCGAGCAGGAGCTGCTGGCCGTCGACAAGGAGCAGCAGGTCGCCAACGCCTCCCTGACCCGCTACGAGCGCGACGCCGACGGCGGCTTCCGGCTGATCGCCTTCAACGAGGTCGAGCACATCGTCGCCGAGTCCGAGGACGTCACGAAGGAGCCCGATGCCGCCCAGCACGCCTGAGCCGACGCTGGTCACCTCGGAGCTCCTCCGTGGCTGGCCGCTGCCCGAGCCGACCGGCGGGAAGAACGCGCGCGGCTCGGTCCTGGTGATCGGCGGCAGCGCCGAGACCCTCGGTGCGGTGCTGCTCGCCGGTGAGGCCGCGATGCGCGCCGGTGCCGGCAAGCTCCAGGTGGCGACGGCGGCCTCCGTGGCGCCGTTCGCCGCCGCGGCGCTGCCTGAGGCCCTGGTGCGCGGTCTGCCCGAGACGGGGTCGGGCGGGATCAGCGCCGACGCGGCGGACACCGTCCGCGACCTGGCGACCGGCGCCGACGCCGTCCTCATCGGGCCGGGCATGGCCGACGCCGAGGAGATCCAGGAGTTCGGCGCGCGGCTGCTGCCGGACCTCTCCGGGCCGCTGGCGCTCGACGCCCTCGCGCTGGCCTGCGTCACCGCCGACGTCGCCTGCGTGCAGCACCTGCGCGGCCGGGTGGTGTTCACGCCCAATCCCACCGAGATCGCCCGCGCGCTGCACGTGGACGACGAGGAGATCGAGAAGGATCCCGACGGCGCGGCCCTCGACCTCGCCGGCCGGGCGCAGGCCGTCGTCGGGCTGGGCGGGGCGACGTCGTGGATCGCCACTCCCGACGGCCGGCTCTGGCAGGACGAGAGCGGCAGCTCGGGCCTGGGGGTCTCCGGTTCGGGGGACGTGCGCGCCGGCATCACCGCCGGGCTGCTCGCCCGCGGTGCGGAGCCGGCGCAGGCCGCGGTCTGGGGTGCCTTCCTGCACGGCCGGGCCGGCGAGCGGCTCTCGTCGTCCATCGGCCGGCTGGGGTTCCTTGCCCGCGAGCTGCCGCCCGAGGTGCCGAAGGTGCTCGCCGAGCTCAGCGGACGCTGAGCACGGAAGTCGGTGGGCAGGGCGCCGGCGGCGGGGTCGAGGGCCACCGACCCCTTGTGGGGTGCGCGACCTGACGAGCACTGTTTCCGCGAGAGGCGCCGAGGAAGGCGCTCCCCCGGTGGCGGAGGAGGCCGAGATGAAGGACTGCGCATTCATCCGCGGGAGCGGCAGCAGCAACCGCGGCAAGCAGGGGATCGACTACTTCCCGGGCATCTCGGCAGAGAGCGCCGGAGCGGAGGGGCTCTGCATGCACCTCCTCGAGATGCCGGCCGGCGCTGAGGCGAAGGCACACCTGCACGAAGGCCACGAGTCAGCGATCTACGTGCTCGAGGGGTCGGCATCGGTGCGCCACGGACCGAACCTCGAGCACGTCGACACCGTGAGTGCTGGTGACTTCGTCTACATCCCGGCCGGCATGCCGCATCAGCCGTTCAACCCGACGAACACGTCGGTGCGGGCGCTCATCGCGCGGACGGACCCGAACGAGCAGGAGAGCGTCGTGCTGCTCTGAGCTCTCGGCCGGGATCTCGCCGTCAGCGCACGCCGAGGAACTCCCGCGGACCGGCCGGGGACGGCGGTTCCCGGAGCGTCCGGATCCCGTAGGCCACCGCGCACAGCACAGGCAGGAGGACGAGCGCCGCGTCGCTGCGCAGCCGTTCGGCCACGGCGTCGATCGGCTGCAACCGCAGCCCGTAGAACTCCAGCCACCCCGCCGGGTCGCCGGGGACCGTGTGGAACGGATGCCACAGCAGCACGGTGGCCACGACGAGGAAGACCCAGGGCACGGCGAGGCGGTCGTCCCGGGAGACCAGCACGGTCGCCACCACGGTGAGCAGGACACCCACGGGGACGAGGATGCGGTCGACGTCGCTGCCGCCGAGGACGGTGATGCCGAAGGTTCCCGCGGCCACCGACGTGATCCACAGCAGCCGGCGATCGGCCGCGACGGTGTGCAGACGCGCGAGGACGACGAGCGCGACCAGGCCCAGGCCGCTGACCACCATGAAGACGAACCGTGCCGCATGCGTCGGGCTGGTCGACACGTCCTGCCAGAAGTAATCCAGGAGCGCACCGAGGCCGCGCGCCGCCCTCGTCCGCGGACGGGTCACGGCGTAGAACGCGGCCGCTGCCGCCACCGCGGTCGTGGCGAGGCCCCACCACGCGCGGCGGAGCCCGAGGAGGACCGCGAGCCAGGCCGCGGGAACGCCGACGAGGGCCCACTGTTCCCGGGTCAGCACCAGGACGACGAGGACGACGACGCCGAGGGCCGGTGCCCAGGGGCGGGCGGTGAGGACCAGCGCGCACCACACCAGGAGCAGGGCGAGCGAGGTGGGATCGGTGAGCACCGGATACGACAGGTAGAGCCGCACCGTCCAGGGGTTGAGCAGGAACAGCGCGACCAGTGCCGTCAGGTGGAGCGGGTGCGTCAGGCCGAGGCGGCGGCCCAGCCACACCAGCGCCACGGCGGCGCCCAGGAGGGCCACCGCGTTGACGATCCGGAAGCCGTCCACCGACCGGTCGGGCGCCAGCAGGTGGACCAGCCACGGGACGAGCACCCGCCGGTTGAAGGGCGCGATGACCTCGGGCTGCCCCTCGGCCATCAGGCAGTACTGCCCGCCGTCCCAGCCGCAGCCGCCGGCCACCTCGATCAGCTGGGCCCGGACCACCTGGACGAGCAGCGAGAGGACCGAGACCAAGCCCAGGGCCCAGATCGCCGGGGCCGTCAGGTCCCTCAACGCCGACCGCGGCCGCTCCGGACTGGTCGACATCGCCGACCAATGTACTGACGACCACCTCCGCGGCCGTTCGTCCGGGCCCGTGTCGGGCTACCGCGCGCCGAGGAACTCCCGCAGACCTGCGAGCAGCCGGTCGACGTCGTCGCGGTCGGTGTAGGGCGCGAGCCCCACGCGCAGTCCGCCGGTGTCGCCCAGGCCGAGCCACCGGCTCGTCTCGATCGCGTAGAACGAGCCGGCGGGCGCGTTCACGCCGCGCTCGGCGAGGAAGCGGTAGGCCTCGGCGGCGTCCCGGCCGTCGAACGTGAGCAGCAGCGTCGGCGTGCGGTGGGCGGCCCGCGAGTGGAGCCGCACGCCGGGCAGCTCGGCCAGCCCGGCCTCCAGGAGCTCGCGGAGCCGGTCCTCGTACTCCTCGAGCGCGGTCATCGACGCCACCAGCCGCTCCCGCCGGGTGCACTCGGCCGGGACCAGACCGGCGAGGAAGTCGACCGCCGCCGTCGTCCCGGCCAGGAGCTCGTAGGGCAGGGTGCCGAGCTCGAACCGTTCGGGCACGTCCTCCGACGACGGCAGGAGCTTGGCCGGGTGCAGGCTCTCCAGCTGCGCGGGTGCGGCGGCCAGCACGCCGCAGTGCGGGCCGAGGAACTTGTACGGCGAGCAGGTGAAGAAGTCGGCGCCGAGCGCCCGGACGTCGACCGGTGCGTGGGCGGTCAGGTGCACGCCGTCGACGGCCAGCAGTGCACCCGCGGCGTGCACCCGGTCGGCGATCGCCCTGACGGGTGGCCGCGTGCCGATCAGGTTGGAGGCGCCCGTGACCGCCACCAGCCGGGTCCGGCTGGTGAGCACCTCGGCGACGTCGTCGGCGGTGAGCTCCCCGGTCTCCGGGTCGAACGCCGCCCAGCGCACGGTCGCGCCCACGGCCTCGGCGGCACGCACCCACGGCCGCACGTTGGCGTCGTGGTCGAGCCGGCTGACCACCACCTCGTCGCCGGGGCCCCAGCCGGCCGCGAGCGTGCGGGACAGGTCGAAGGTCAGCTGCGTGGCGCTGCGCCCGAAGACGACGCCCCGCGGGTCGGCGCCCAGCAGGTCGGCGACGGCCGCCCGCGCGGCGAGCACCGTGTCGTCGGCCAGCCGCTCGGCCGCCGTCACCCGGCCGCGGTTGGCGATCGACGAGGTCAGCGTCCCGGCGACCGCCCGCGCGACCGGCTCGGGCACCTGGGTGCCGCCGGGGCCGTCGAAGTGCGCGGTGCCCGAACGCAGGGCCGGGAACTGCGCCCGGACGGCGGCGACGTCGTAGCTCATTGCGGCGACGCTACCGAGGGCCGTCAGGCGAGCAGGGTGCGCAGCAGCGCGCCGACGGCGTCCACCTCGATCAGGAAGCCGTCGTGGCCGTACGGCGACCGGATCACCTCCAACGGCACCCCCAGCGCCTGCGCCACCCGCTGCTGGAGCACCAGCGGGTAGAGCCGGTCGCTGTCCACCCCGGCGACGACGGCCCGGGCGGTCACCCGCGCGAGGGCCGCCTCCACGCCGTCCCGGCCCCGGCCGACGTCCCAGGTGTTCATGGTCTCGGTCAGGACGACGTAGCTCCCCGCGTCGAACCGCCGGGCCAGCTTCTCGGCGTGGTGGTCGAGGTAGGAGGTGACGGGGAACCGGCCGTCGGACTGCACCGCCCGGCCGAACCGCTCCTCCAGCTCGAAGGCACTGCGGTAGGTGAGGTGCGCGATCCGGCGGGCCGTGCCCAGGCCGTCCACCGGTGGGTCGGACGGCGGGTAGTCGCCGCCCCGCCACCGGGGATCGGCCCGGATCGCCGCCTGCTGGGTGGTCTGCGTGCCGATCTGGTCGGCGGTGGCGGCAGCTCCCGAGGCGAGGAAGAAGAGCGTCGCGACCCGGTCGGGCATGGCCACCGCCCACTCGAGCGCGCGCATCCCGCCCATCGAGCCGCCCACGATGCAGGCCCAGCGCCCGATGCCGAGCGCGTCGGCCACCGCCGCCTCGACCCGCACCTGGTCGCCGACGGTGATCTCGGGGAACCGGGATCCCCACGGGCCGTCGTCGGGCGCGGCCGAGGAGGGCCCCGTCGTCCCCTGGCAGCCGCCCAGGACGTTCGGGCAGACGACGAAGAAGCGGTCGGTGTCCAGCGGCAGGCCGGGTCCGATCAGCCCGTCCCACCATCCCGCCGTCGGGTGTCCCGGGCCGGCCGGACCGACGACGTGGCTGTCGCCGGTCAGGGCGTGCTCGACCAGCACGGCATTGCCGCCGTCGGGCGCGAGCGTCCCCCACGTCTCGTAGGCGACCCGGACCCCGGGCAGCTGCCCGCCGCGCTC
>Ga0126305_10000759_pt1 | contig 13982 bp, 11 predicted proteins | sample Plot26_FD_92536 | JGI IMG/M metagenome (GOLD analysis project Ga0126305, IMG submission 92536) | Serpentine soil microbial communities from UC McLaughlin Reserve, CA, USA - Plot26 | ecosystem: Environmental > Terrestrial > Soil > Grasslands | place: USA: UC McLaughlin Reserve, Lake County... | reverse complement strand
GCCGATCGAGACCCCGCTCCTGATGGCCGCCAAGCAGCTCGGCGAGATCGGCGACCGCATCATCGAGACGATGAAGGGACAGACTCAGATGCGGCGTCTCGGCAGTCCCGATGAGGTGGCGGCCGCGGTCGCGTTCCTCGCCTCGGACGACGCCTCCTACGTCACCGGCGAGACGATCGGCGTCTCCGGCGGCCTCGGGATGGTGTGATGGCGGACGCGAAGAACAGGCTCGGGTCGCTCAGCGACGCCGTACCCGACTCCGACCGCCCGGGCGAAGCGACGATCGAGGCTGGACTCGAGCGGATCGACGAGTTCGCCGTGGAGGATCGTGTGGTCACCGACGTCGGCGGCTCGATCGGCGTGCGGGTGCTCTCCACGCCGGGAATGATCGGGATGATGGAGCGCAACTCGGCGGTGCTCGCCTACGAGAACCTTCCCGACGGCAAGGCCACCGTCGGATTCGAGGTCTGTGTGAAGCACGTGGCCGCGGCGGCCGAGGGCGCCACCTGCTCGGTGCGCTCGACGCTCAACGAGGTCGTCGACGGCCGCAAGCTTCGCTTCGACGTCGAGGTCCGCGAGGGCGACCGCACGATCGGAGTCGGCACGCACGAGCGCCGGGTGATCGACGTGGGCGTCGTCAAGTCGGCCTGAGAGCGCAGGTTCTAATGCCGGGTCATGCGCTCGCAGCCGAAGACAGCGGAGTCCTTGGGTAGCAGGTCGAGGTCGGCGCGGTCAGCACTACCGGGGTGGGTGCCCCCGTCGCAGTTGACGCTCGTGTCGTTGGCGAGATCGTGCGCGAGGAGCCGGTCGTTCCCGTTCATCCCCTTCATCCTGTCCGCGCCGGTGCCGCCAACGAGGGTGTCGGCACCGGTGCCGCCGACCAGGATGTCGTCCGCGGGCCCCCCATTCAGCGAACTGGGCATGGTGGTCGAGTTCCGAACCTGATCGATGGACCCCCCGGTGGCGATTCTGACGAGGGTCACCCCAGCCGCGGTGCAGTCGGCCCTGTAGTCCCCGACCCGGGTGCATCCGGCCCCGGTGTGCACGCCGGAGCCGGTGTAGGTCCCGCCTGGGGCATCCGTGACGCGAACGATCGAAGCAGAGGGCCTGGTGACCCTGAGGTTGTCCTTCGCCCCGGCTGCCGCCGTCACCACGAGCGTCGAGCCCGAGACGGATACCGCCGCGGTCTTGACCATGAAGGCCCTGCTCGCCGCGGTGGAGTCCACGTTGCCCGCGGAGTCGATCGCCCGGACGTCGAAGGTGTGGCTTCCGTCGCCGAGATGAGCAAGCGTATGGGTGGAGCCACACGGCTTGAAGTCGTCCTGGGTGGACCCGTCGATCCGGCACTCGAAGAGGGCTCCAGCCGGTTCCGATGATGAGAACGAGAACGTGGGGGTGGGATCGTTCGTGGTGCCGCTCGGGCCCGTGGCCAACGCCGTCTGCGGCGCCGACGTGTCCGACTCCGTGAACATCTGGACCCGGTTGTTGCCCGCGTCCGCGACGTAGATCCTGGCCCCGGATCCGAGCGCGATGCTCGACGGGCCGTTGAACTGTCCGTCGCCGGCACCCACGCTGCCCCACTGCTCGACGAAGACACCGGTAGGGCGGAAGACCTGGATCCGCGCGTTCGTGTAGTCGACGACGTAGACATTCCGCTGCGAATCCGCCGTCACGGCGATCGGCTGCTGGAACTCACCAGATCCAGGGCCGGCCGTCCCCCATTTACCCAGGAAACCTCCGATGGGGGTGAACCGCTGGATCCGGTTGTTGTCCCGGTCCGCGACGTAGACCTCACCCAGCGAATCGGTTGCGACGTCCATCGGTGCGTCGAACTGACCGTTGCCCGCCCCGTGCGAGCCCCACTTGGTGAGGAACGTCCCTGAGGGGTCGAACTTCTGGACCCGATCATTCCCGGTATCGGCGACGTAGACGTTCCCGGACGCGTCCACGGTCAGGCCGTTCGGACCGTCGAGCTGCCCGTCAGCCGAGCCCTGGGTGCCCGCCTGGCACGTATCGCCAGAGACCGCGGTGCAGACGTCACCCGGTGTGCTCTGGTTCACGCCCTTGCCCCAGGTGAGTACGAAGCTCCCGTTGGAGTCGTACTTCGTGACCCGGTTGTTCTCGCGCTCGGCGACGTAGACGTTGCCGGCTGAGTCCACGGCCGTCCCCGTGGGTCCGCCGACCTGGCCGCCGCCGGTCCCGGCGGTGCCCCAAGCGTTCAGCGAGCGGCCGAGCGGATTGAACTTCTGGATCCTCGAGGTGTCGTGGTCGCTCGTGTAGAGGTTGCCTGTGGCGTCGCTCGCGATATCCAGGTAATTGATCCCGGTGTCGAATGCCCCGCCGCTACCGGCGTTTCCCACCTTCCACACGAACGCCCCGGAGGAATCGAACTTCTGGACGCGGGAGTTGTTCGCGTCCCCGACGTACACGTTCCCCGAGGCGTCGACAGTGACGCCATCCGCCCCGAGGAACTGACCGTCTGCGGATCCGGACGTGCCCGCCCCGCACGTGTCACCCGAGGCTGCGGTGCACGCGTCGCCGCCGGTCGTGTGATTGACAGCCTTGCCGAAGCTGCGGATGAACGTCCCGCCCGACGAGAACACCTGAACGTTGTTGTTGGTGAAGTCGAGGGCGTAGAGATTGTCCGAGGAATCGCTACCGAGCCCCTGCAGGTCGTTGAACTGGCCGGGCCCTGCGCCCGAGGTGCCCCACTTCGTTGTGAAGCTCCCGCTGGAGTCGAACTTCTGGATTCGATCGTTCCCGGAATCGGCGACGTAGACGTTGTTCAGCGAGTCGGTCGCAATCCCGTGCGGCGCGTTGAACTGGCCGTCGCCCGAGCCGCTGATGCCGGCCTGGCAGGTGGCGGCGACCGTGCAGGTCTCGAAGGCCGGGGCGCCGGACGCGACCCCGAAGCCCCAGGCGCGCTGGAAGTTGCCCGACGAGTCGAACTTCTGGACGCGCCGGTTCGTGAATTCGGCCACGTACACGTTGTCCGACGAATCGGTGGCGATCCCCGTCAGGCCGTTGAATCCGCCGCCCGTCGAGGCCAGGGTGCCGGACTGGCAGGTATCCCCCGAGGCGGCGGTGCATATGTCGCCTCCGGTCGTGTTGTTCACTCCCTCCCCCCACATGAGCACGAAGTTTCCGGCGGCGTCGAATTTCTGCACCCGGTGGCCGAGGCCTTCGGCGACGTAGAGGTTGCCCGACGAGTCCGTGGCGACGCCCGTCGGTGAGTTGAATTGGCCTGGATCACTCCCGGGGCTGGGGCCTCCGAGCGTCGCGATGAGGGCGCCCGAGGAATCGAGCTTGAGGACCCGGCTGTTGAAGCCGACGTCGGAGACGTAGACGTCCCCGGATGGGTCGGTGGCGACATAGGAGGCAAACCCGAACTCCGAGCCCCCGACCCACTGCTTCGTGAATTGGACCGTGGCCCCGGCGGGGCTGGCGATGAGGGCGGCCAAGATGAGCGACAGGCCGACGCCGAGCAATGTCGGCGCCCACCGCGACATGCCGAGAGGGCGCCGCCCCCGACGGCTGTGAATCTCAGTCTGAATCCGTCCCCACTCCCTGGGCTCAGCGTCCCCCGTAGCTCCCCGCGCCTTCCCGTAGCGCGGACCGCCTCAAGATACACCCTGCTAGAACAACGGTCCAGGCGGGCGGCAGCTTCCGGTCAGGCATCTTCCTAAGCTTCGGCCGTGGCTTCGATCCCGACCAGGGTGCGCATTCGCGAGGTCGGACCCCGCGACGGCTTCCAGAACGAGCCCGAGGTGATCCCGACCGACGACAAGGTCCGGCTGGTCGACATGCTCGCCACCACGGGGCTCCCGCGCATGGAGGTGACGTCGTTCGTTCGCCCGGATGTCATCCCGCAGCTCGCGGATGCCGAGGAGGTGCTCACGGCGATCCAGCGACCGAGCGGCGTTGCCTACTCGGTGCTGATCCCGAACGAGCGGGGGCTGGAGCGCGCGCTTCAGCATCGGGATCGCTTCGACGAGATCAATGTCTTCCTGTCGGCCACCGAGAGTCACAACCGCAGGAACGTCAACCGCTCGATCGGGGCGTCGCTCGAGGGACTCGGGCGAACCGTGGCAAGAGCGCGGGGGGAAGGTCTTCGTTGCGAGGGGGTGATCTCCGTCGTCTTCGGCTGTCCCTACGAGGGCGAGGTGCCCCCGGAGCGCGTCCTCGAGATCGCCGAGGGCCTGGTGGAGGCCGGCTGCGAGGAGGTCTCGTTCGGAGACACGACCGGGATGGCGAACCCCCGGCAGGTCGGCGAGTTCTTCGCCGCCGCGACCGAGCGGCTGGACGGCGTCGAGCTCACGGCCCACTTCCACAACACCCGCGGCCAGGGGCTTGCCAACGTGCTGGCGGCGCTCGAGCAGGGAATCGATTCCTTCGAGTCGGCGTTTGGCGAGCTGGGCGGCAGTCCGCTCACGCCCGGAGCCACCGGGAACATCTCAACCGAGGACCTCGTGTCGATGCTGCACGAGATGGGCGTCCAGACGGGCGTGGACCTCGAGCGCCTAATCGAAGCGGCGCGCGCCGTCCAGGAGCTGCTCGGCCGACCCCTCGGCGCGCACGTCCTGCGGGCCGGGCCAATCGACTGGCGGCGGTAGTTAACCTGGCAGAGATGTCGATCGAGGAGCGTCTAGCGACGAGTCAGGCAGGTCAGGCGGCGAGCCGCCGCAGTAGGGTCATGAAGAGCGATGCGTTCAGAGCGGCGGTAGAGGCGGAGGATCCCGACGCGCTCAGCGAGGCGCTCGCCGATGACGTCGTCTTCCGCAGTCCCGCGGTCTTCAAGCCGTACGAGGGAAAGCCGGTGGTCGCGGCGATTCTCACCCAGGGCGCCATGCACGTGTTCAAGGACTTTCGCTACGTCGAGCAGCTCGAGGACGCCGACACCGCGACGCTGATCTTCGCGGCGCGCGTCGGCGACCGGCAGGTCGACGGCCTCGACCTGCTCCGCTTCGACGCCGACGGGAAGGTCAGGGAGCTGATGGTGATGGTGCGGCCGATGAGTGGCCTCAACGCCCTCGCGGAGGCGATGGCTCGCCGGTTCGAAACCATCCGCACCCATTCCTGATGGGCGCCGAGCCTGGTTTCTCACCCACTCGCCATCCCGGCTCGTTCGAGGACGTGGGCATCGCACCACCTGCCGCGTGACGATCATCGTCCGCCCGGCACGGCCGGAAGATGTAGACGACGTCGTCGACATCGGCCTGACGTCGTGGCGAGAGGGCTTTCGCGGGGTGGTCCCGGGGGACTTGATGCCGGACGCAGAGGGCCTGAGAGCCAGGATCCGCGAGCGCATCGCCGAACGCGGCCCGCCCATCGCCGTCGGCGAGCTGGACGGGAGGGTTCGCGGGTGGATTACGTTCGGGGCCAGCCGCGATGCGGATTCAGGCGCCGCCGTGGGCGAGATCTGGGCGCTCAACGTCCATCCCGATGCTTGGCGTCGCGGCATCGGGCGCGAGCTCGTCGGCTACGCGCTGGAGCAACTGGCGCGAACCCCCTGCTCCGAGGTGACCCTGTGGACCTTCAGGGACACGCCGCGCTCGCGCTCCTTCTACGAGGCCCTGGGGTTCAAGCACGACGGTGCCACGCAGCGCCGCCACGCGAGCGGCGGGACGATCGAGGTGCGCTACCGGCTCCGCCTGGCGCCTGGCCACAACGCGTAGAGCGGGTCCCCGCGAAGTTCCGCAAATTGCGCCCGTTCGGCTAAAGAGTGTGTTAAGCCGCGGCGAAGGTCTTTACATCGCGGCGCAACGCGGGATCCTAAGGCGTTCGGAGTTCCGGTCGCGGCGTCCTGGGGCGATGCGGCGAACGACGACTCGGAGGAGGTCCCTATGTCACCGTCGCGTCTGTCGGCGCTCGACGCGTCGTTTCTCGCTGTCGAGACCGCAAACGCTCACATGCACGTGGGCTGGGCGGCCGTCTTCGATCCTCCGCCCGATGTGCCGGCCCCGACCTTCGCCGATTGCCGCGACCACATCGCGGAGCGGTTGCCGCGAGCGCCGCGCTTCCGGCAGATCGTCGAGCCCGCGCCGTTGGGGTTGGGGACACCGGAGTGGGTGGACGATCCGAACTTCGACATCGCTCGCCACGTCGTTCGCGGCAGAGCGCGCGAATTGACGGGCGCCGTCGATTGGTTCCTGTCCAAGCCGTTGCGCCGCGATCGCCCGCTGTGGCAGGTGTGTATCGCCGATCAGCTCGACGACGGGCGAGTCGCCGTCATCGGCAAGGCGCACCACTGCATGGTGGATGGGATCGCCGCCGTCGAGCTCGCGACCCTTCTGGTCGACCTCGAACCCGACCCGCCGGCGCCCGAGCCGGATCGCTGGGTGGCTCGGCCGGCTCCCGGCGGGCTGCGCCGGGTCGCGAGCGCCGTAACCGATCTCGCTCAAAGGCAGCTCGATCTGGCCAGGCTCCCCGCACGCCTCGCTCCCCGATCGCCGCGCCGGGCCGTCGCCGCCGTGGAACGCGCGCAGCGGGCCGTGCGGGCGCTCGGTGACGCGGCACGTCCAGCACGAGACAGCTCGCTCAACGACCCAATCTCTCCATCCCGCCACCTTGGCCGTCTCCGGCGCCCCCTGGACGATCTGATGCGCATCAAGCGCAGCTTCGATGTGAAGCTGAACGACGTGGTCCTCGCGGTCTGCGCGAGCGGCGTCCGCGAGCTCATGCGCGAGCGGGGTGAGCGGCCGATCCCGCTGAAGACGATGGTTCCGGTGAACGTGCGCGGCGCGGAGGCGCCGGGGAGCCTCGGCAACCGAATCTCGTTCATGTTCGTCGACCTCCCCTGCGATGAGCCCGACCCGGTCCGGCGCCTGCGCGCGATCCACATGGCCACCAGCGAGCGGAAGCGACATCAGGAGCCGCAGGGCGCCGACGACGTCGTGCGTCTCCTCGGTTTGGTTGCGGGACCGATCCAGCGGCTCGCCTCGCGGCTGATCGCCAGCCCGCGCGCCTTCAACCTCACCGTGTCGAATATCCCCGGCCCGCGCGAGCAGCTCTACATGCTGGGCTGCCCGCTGGTCGAGGCCTACCCAGTGGTACCGATCGCGGACCGGCACGCGCTGTCGATCGGAATGACGACGGTCGGAGACGGTGCCTGCTTCGGCCTGTATTCGGATCCGGCATCCCTACCCAAGAGCGACTGGCTGGCGGCGGCGATCGATCGCTCGATCGACGAGCTCCTCGAATCCTCGGCGGTGGCGGGGGAGACCGACCTGATCCTCGCATAGGGCTCCGTCGACCAGCCGCGACGCGGCGCCCGGGAGCCCCACCGACTCATCGCGATATAGGCTGCCGCGGGCTTCCGAGCAATCGAACCGGCGAAGGAGGGGCATCCCGCATGGAGATCAGCAAGGTTGGAGTCGTGGGCTGTGGCCTGATGGGCCACGGGATCACGCAGATCTGCGCCCAGGCGGGATGGGAGGTGGTCGTCCGCGAGTTGAACCAGGAGAAACTCGACCGCGGCGTCGGCAAGATCGAGAAGCAGCTCGCCCGCGCGGTGGAGAAGGGCAAGGCGTCGCAGGAGGACGCTGATGCCGTCCGCGCTCGCATCCAGCCGACCCTCGACTACGCCGACCTCGCCGACTGTGACCTCGTGATCGAGGCGATGACCGAGGATCTAGGCATGAAGCTCGAGATGTGGAAGGAGGTCGACAAGATCGCCTCCGAGGGCGCCATCTTCGCGACCAACACGTCCTCGCTCGCGGTCATCGACCAGGCGGCCTCGACGTCGCGCCCGGATCGGTTCTGCGGCATGCACTTCTTCAACCCCGCTCAGGTCATGCCGCTGCTCGAGGTGGTCCAGACCGTGACGACGAGCGACGAGACGCTGAAGCTCGCATTCGAGGTCGGAGAGCGCCTCGGCAAGATCACGGTTCACGCCAAGGACAAGACCGGCTTCATCGTGAACAGGCTGCTCGTCCCGTACCTGCTCGACGCCATCCGCGCGTACGAGGAGGGCGTTGGAAGCGTCGACCAGATCGACGCCGCGATGAAGGCTGGCGCCAACCATCCGATGGGTCCCTTCACGCTGCTGGACTTCGTGGGGCTGGACACCACCAAGTCGATCGCCGACATCATGTTCGACGAGTACCGCGAGCGTCGCTTTGCCGCGCCGCCCACCCTGCGCAGGATGGTTGCCGCCGGTTACTACGGACGCAAGTCCGGCAAGGGATTTTACGACTACTCGGGGGAGGAGCCGGTTCCCACCGACCTCGGTCTATAGTCGCAGGCAGTTCGCGGCCGTATAGGCCGCTTTTGCTTCTTGCCGGCAACGACAGGAGGAGGCGTGGATCCAGACAGCATTGACCGCATTCGCAGCGCGACTTTCCCAATCGCGCGCCGCGGCTACGACAAGCGGGAGGTCGACCGATTCCTGATCAGTCTGGCCGACTGGCTAGAGACTGGCGGGGCTGACCAGAGTCTCAGCGAGGTCGTCCGGCGCGAGCTCGAGCGGGTGGGCGAAGAGACGGGGAAGATCCTCGCCGAGGCCCATGACGTCGCCGAGCGGCTCCGAGTTCAGGCCGAGCGCGAGGTGGAAGGGCTCACCGAGGGTGCGCAGGCACAGGCCGATCGCACCCGCGCCGAGGCCGACAAGATCCTCGCCGAGGCGCAGGGAGCCGCCGAGACGGCTGCGCAGAAGCTCAGAACCGACGCCGACGCCTACGCGACCCAGACGCGCACGGACGCCGACCGCGAAGCCGAGCAGTCCCTCGCCAAGGCCGGCGCGGAGGGGAAGCGCATCGTCGAGGAGTCGAACGCCCGCAAGCAGGACATCGAGTCGGTGATCGCCGATCTCGAGGCGCGGCGCGACGAGGTGCTCGAGAGCCTCGAGCGGCTGTCGAGCGAGCTCGCCGGGACCGCGACCCACCACGCGAAGGTCATCGCCGAGCGGGCCGCCGACACCGCCGCCAAGGTGCGCGAGGACGATGATGGCTCGGACCCCGAGGGCAACGAGCAGAAGACCCAGACGATGCCGGCGAGCAAGGGCGCTGACGGTCGCGGCTCCAGGGACTCGTAGACTCAGGCGCCATGACTGATACGCGGTCCGGCACCGACATCCGTCGGGCCCTCGATGCGGCGCTCTCGGGTGGGCCGGATCGCCATCACGAGAAGACCGCGGCGCAGGGAAAGCTGCCGGTCCGCGAGCGCGTTGCGCGTCTCGTCGACCGGGGGTCGTTCTCGGAGGAGGCCCTCCTCGCCAACTGGGAGAAGGAGGGGCTGGGCGCCGACGGCGTGGTGACCGGCATCGCCAGCATCGGGGGGCGGACCGTTACTTTGATGGCCAACGACCCGACGGTGAAGGCGGGCTCGTGGGGCCCGAAGACGGTGGAGAAGATCCTGCGGATTCAGGAGCGCGCCCTGCGGCTGGAGGTCCCCATGGTCTACCTGGTCGACTCCGCCGGCGCCCGGATCACCGACCAGGTCCAGATGTTCCCCGGACGCCGCGGCGCCGGGCGGATCTTTTACAACGAGGTGGTCCTGTCGGGCCGCGTTCCGCAGGTGTGCCTTCTGTTCGGGCCGTCCGCGGCCGGCGGCGCGTACATCCCGGCCTTCTGCGACGTCGTGATCATGCGGGACGGAAACGCCTCGATGTACCTGGGATCGCCCCGGATGGCCGAGATGGTGATCGGCGAGAAGGTCGGCCTGGAGGAGATGGGCGGGGCCAGGATGCACACGTCCGTCTCCGGGTGCGGCCACTTCCTCGTCGACTCCGATGAGGACGCGATCGACCTCGCGAAGCGCTACCTGTCCTACATGCCGCGGAGCTGGCGGGCCACGCCGCCGGCTGCACCGCCGGCGGAGCCCGCGTCCGAGGACTCGGTGGCCGAGATCGTTCCGGCGGACGAGAACGCCGCCTTCGACGTCACCGATCTGATCGATGTCCTCGTCGACGCCGATTCATTCCTCGAGGTTCACTCCCGGTGGGCCAAGGAGCTGGTGGTCGGCTTCGCCCGGCTGGACGGGCGGGCGATCGGCATCGTCGCCAACCAGCCCAAGGTCAAGGGCGGCGTCCTGTTCGTGGACTCGGCCGACAAGGCCGCGCGGTTCATCTGGACGTGCAACGCGTTCAACATGCCGCTCGTCTTCCTTGCCGACGTGCCCGGCTTCATGATCGGGACGCAGGTCGAACGGCAGGGCATCATCCGTCACGGGGCGAAGATGATCTCGGCCGTCTCCGAGGCGACCGTCCCGAAGATCTCCGTGATCATTCGGAAGGCCTACGGCGCCGGCCTGTATGCGATGGCGGGCCCCGCGTTCGAGCCGGATGCCTGCATCGCGCTGCCGACCGCATCGATCGCGGTGATGGGCCCGGAGGCGGCGATCAACGCCGTCTTCTACAACCAGATCCAGGAGATCCAGGACCCCGCCGAGCGCGAGGAGTTCGTGCAGCGTAAGCGCGCCGAGTACTCCGCGGACATCGACATCCTGCACCTCGCGTCGGAGCTGGTCGTCGATGCCGTGATCGAGCCCGACGAGCTGCGCGGCGAGTTGATCCGGCGGTTCGCCGCCTCCGCCGTCAAGGAACGCCGCTTCAGCGAGCGGCATAACCCGATCACCCCGGCCTAGGTGCTGGACGCGAACGCTGCCTGATGGGCCGCCTGGGCATCTCCGGCGGCGATTACGTGGACGGGCTTGACGTGGGGGACGCCGCTCTCATCCCGCGCCACGGAGATCCCTACGTGCAACCGCACCGGATCGATCACGCGGCGAACATGCGGAAGCTCCTCGACGCCGGCTGCGATCGCGTCCTCGCGCTCGGCTCCGTGGGCGGGCTCCACCGCGAGCTGGACGTCGGGACGTTCGTCTGCCCGGACGACTTCATCGCGCTCCACGCGGGCAGGTCCGCCTTCGACGATCGGCGCTCGCATCTCGTGCCGGGCTTCGACGCCGAATGGCGGGGACGGGTGTTGGGCGCGTGGTCCGGAAGCGACGCCATCCCGCTTCGCGACGGGGGCGTGTACTGGGAGTCGATCGGGCCTCGTTTCGAGACCCGCGCGGAGATCCGGCTGATCGCACGGCATGCGGACGTGATCGGCATGACAATCGCATCCGAGTGCGTGATCGCGGGGGAGCTGGGCCTGCCGTATGCGGCCGTCTGCATCGTCGACAACCTGGCGAACGGGGTGGCGGAGCGCGAGCTCACGGTGGAGGAGTTCCAGGCCGGACGCGCGCGGAACCGGGAGCGCCTCGGGCAGGCCGTCGGCGCGATCGTGCCCGCGTTGGAGGGCGAGGAGTTGTGAGCCTTACGGTCGTAAACGCGACGCTCGACGGCGAGCGAACGAGGATCCGGGTCGAGGACGGCACGATTGCGAAGCTCGGGCCGCGCCTCCGCGCACGCGACGGCGACGAGGTCATCGACGCCGACGGCATGGCGATCGTCCCGGGTCTCGTGAACGGCCACACCCATGCGGCGATGACGTTGTTCCGGGGACACGGCGACGACCTGCCCCTGATGCGGTGGCTCCAGGACGTGATCTGGCCGGTCGAAGCGCGGCTCGACGACGATGACGTCTACTGGGGGACGCGCCTCGCGTGCCTGGAGATGATTCGCACCGGGACCATCCGCTTCTGGGACATGTACTGGCGTCCGGCGGCCACGGCGCGCGCGGTGGAGGACGCCGGAATCCGGGCGACGATCAGCGCTCCCCTCTTCGACGTGGGCGACGCGGCCGGGGGCGAGAGCATTCCCGACATGGCGAACCGAAGCCTCGAGGAGATCGGCGATCCGCGCGATCTCGTGGCTCCGGCGCTCGGCCCGCACGCCATCTACACGGTCAGCGAGGGGGCGCTCCGCTGGATCGCCGAGGCGTCCGAGGAGCGACAGCTTCCGGTCAACATCCACCTCTCCGAGACCGAGGACGAGGTGGTCCGGTGTGTGCAGGAACACGGCGTGCGGCCGGCCGAGTATCTGGATCGGCTGGGACTGCTCGGACCCCGGACCCTCGTGGCGCATGGGGTATGGCTGGACGAGTCGGAGTTGGCGCTGGTGGCGGAGCGGGGGACGACCGTGGTCACGAATCCGGTTGCGAACCTGAAGCTCGCCGTCGGCAGGATCTTCCCCTACCGTGCAGCGCGCCGGCACGGCATTCCCGTGGGACTCGGAACTGATGGCGCGGGGTCGAACAACTCGCTTGACGTGCTACAGGACCTGAAGGTCCTCGCGCTCCTTCAAAAGCACGAGGCACGGGATCCGTCGGTCCTGCCCGCGGAGGAGGCCTGGCGCATCGCGACCGGGCGGATGGCGCCGCTTCTGGATGTGTCCGGCCGGATCGCCGAGGGCGAGCGCGCGGATTTCCTGCTGGTGCGCGGCGATTCGCCGGAGCTGGGCCTGGGCAACTTCACTGCCGACCTGGTCTACGCCGCGTCGGGATCGGTCGTCGACACGACGGTCGTGAACGGGCGGGTGCTGATGAGAGGTGGCGTCGTCGAGGGGGCGGACGAGGTCCTCGCGAAAGCCCGCGAGCGTTGCGCACGCCTCGGCCTCGAAGGCTGATCGCTAGCCGTCGCGCGCGCACACCATGTTGTGGATGATGTGCATCAGTGGTCAGCGAACCTATGACAGAGGGCTCCGTTAGCGAGCGTTTGAGGGGCGCCGCGCGGGTCGTCGTCGAGCGCCTCACATGGCGCCGGCTCACGGCAGAGGGGGTTCGTGAGGACCGCGTGACCATGGCGCGCACGTTCACCTACCTGTTCGGCGCCGGCGCGACGCTCGTGCTCGTGAGCCTGCTCTTGCCGCACTCGCCGGATCGCGACACGACCGGGCTTCTGATTGCGACGCTCGGGGCGTATCTCGTGGCGCTCGGCTTCCTGATCGCCTTCGACCGGCTGCCGCTGTGGGCGTTCGAGGTGGCACCGCTCGTGGGGACCGCGCTGGTGAGCCTGGCCGTGTACTTCGCCGGGCCCCAGGCCGCGACCGCCTACGCGATGTATTACTTCTGGGTCGCGCTGGCGGCCTGCTACTTCCTGCGACCGTCCATCGCCATCGCCCACCTGTTCGTCGCGTCGGCGGCTTACGGGCTCGTGCTGCTGGTGGGCCCCGGCCACGTGGTGCTCCCCGGGCTCACTTGGGCGATCGTCACGGGGACCCTGGGGGTTCTGGGGATTCTCATGATGACCCTGCGCGGCCAGGTGGATGGCCTCGTGACCCAACTCGCGTCGGCGGCCAGGACCGATTCGCTGACGCAGCTGGCCAACCGGCGCGAGCTAGAGGAGCGATTCGCCGCCGAGCTGGAGCGGTCGACTCGAACGGCTCGCCCGCTGTCCATCCTCGTTCTGGACCTCGACTGGTTCAAGGAATACAACGACCGCTTCGGGCACAGCTCGGGCGATCGGGCGCTCGTAATGCTCGCGGAGGCGCTCAAGCGCGCCACGCGCACGAGCGATGTCGTCGCTCGCCTGGGCGGGGAGGAGTTCGGCGTCCTGGCACCGGAGACCGACGAGACGGAGGGCTACCTGCTCGCCGAACGGCTCCGTGCGGAGGTGCGGACTGCGTTCGCTCGCGAGACGGAGAAGATGACGATCAGCTGCGGAGTGGCGAGCTTTCCCGTCCACGGGATCAGTTCGGGCGAGATGCTGCACGCCGCGGATCGCGCCCTTTACGAGGCGAAGGAGTCGGGGCGCGATCGCTCCGTCGTCTTCAAGCAGGCCGGGATCGGGGGTGTGGAGCGCGAGAAGGTCGCGATCGAGCGCACGAGCCCGCGGCTTGCCTCCCTCGTCTCGCTGGCCGAGGCGGTCGATCGCCGCAAGGGCTCACCGGCAAACTCGCGGCGCGTCGCGCGCTACGCGGAAGCGCTGGCGCGGAGCCTCAACCTCCCGGAGGAGGAGGTGGAGCGGGTCCGAATCGCGGCACTGCTTCGTGACGTCGGAGAGGTGGGGGTCGCGGAGTCGATCCTGAACAAGCCCGGCCCGCTCGATCCGCGCGAGCGCCAGGAGGTCGAGCGCCATCCGGAGATCGGAGCGCGGATCGT
>Ga0126305_10000755_pt1 | contig 14004 bp, 16 predicted proteins | sample Plot26_FD_92536 | JGI IMG/M metagenome (GOLD analysis project Ga0126305, IMG submission 92536) | Serpentine soil microbial communities from UC McLaughlin Reserve, CA, USA - Plot26 | ecosystem: Environmental > Terrestrial > Soil > Grasslands | place: USA: UC McLaughlin Reserve, Lake County... | reverse complement strand
TAGTCGCGGCCCTTCTCCGTCAGGCGGAAGGCGACCGACGGGTGGGCTACGCCTAGGTGCGTGAGGACCTCCACGATAGCCGCACGCTCTGCCCGTGCACCCTTCAAGAAAGCCCTTCGTGCGGGGACGTTGTAGAAGATCCTGTCCACGAGGACGGTGGTGCCCTTGGGGTGCGAGGTGGGTGAGACGCGGGCTTCTCCTCCGCCGTCCACCGCTACCTTCGTGCCCGCACCCTCGCCGGTCGAGGTGGTGAGGCAGAAGGCCGAGACGCTGGCCACGGAGGCCAGAGCCTCGCCCCGGAAGCCCAAGGTCGTCACGGCTTCGAGGTCCGAGACGCTCTCGATCTTGCTGGTCGCGTGCCTCAAGACCGAGAGCGGGGCGTCCTCGGGGGTCATCCCCGAGCCGTCATCGCGCACCAAGATGTGCGACGTGCCGCCGTCACCGAGCTCGATCTCAACCCTCGTCGCCCCGGCGTCCAGAGCGTTCTCGGCCAGCTCCTTGACCACGGAAGCCGGCCGGTCCACGACCTCGCCGGCCGCCACCTGCTGGGCAACCTTGGGGTCAAGAACGTGGATGCTCATGAGGCCTGGGTCGTAAACATAGCTCGGTAGGAATTGTACACGGCAAAGCGCTTTTCCCCACGGCCCCCGAGTGACTCCCTGGATGGGCCTCGGAAGTGTACAATCCGGGGCTATGCTGAAGGAGAACGGATGACGAACGAAAGCGGGGCTTCGCCCGAGCCCCGGAAAGAAGCGCTGCCGCTCGACGATGTCAGCAGGCTCGTCGAGCTCCTGACCGAGAGCGGGGTAGGCGAGATCCGGGTCAGGCAGGGGGATCTGGAGGTCAACGTGAAGGCCAAGACCGATGCCCTCGCCAAACAACCACACCCCATGCCTCGTGAAGAAATCGCCCTTGTCCCCGAAGAGGCGGAAGCATCGGTGGAATCCCTACCCGAGCGGAACGGGAGCTTGCACGTGGTGCGCTCTCCGGTGGTGGGGACGTTCTACCGGGCGCCGGCGCCGGGGGAGGAGCCTTACGTGGAGGCGGGGGACCTCGTCGGCAAGGGACAGACGCTATGCATCGTCGAGGCGATGAAGCTGATGAACGAGATCCCCGCGGAGGTTTCGGGTGAGGTGGTCGAGGTCCTGGTCGAGAACGCGAAGGGCGTCGAGTACGACCAGCCGCTCTTCCGCATCCGGTCCGAGGCCCCCTCCTAGGTCCCGTGATCGGCAAAGTCCTCGTCGCGAACCGGGGCGAGGTAGCTCTGCGCGTCATCCGCGCCTGCCGCGAGCTGGGCTTGAGGAGTGTCGCGGTCTACTCGACCGCCGATGCGGACTCTTTGCACCGACTTTTGGCCGACGAGGCGGTCTGCATAGGACCTGCTCAAGCCCAGAGCAGCTACCTGAACATCCCCGCCATCATCTCCGCCGCCGAGCTAACGGGCGCGAGCGCCATCCACCCCGGCTACGGCTTTTTGGCCGAGAATGCCCGGTTTGCGGAGATCTGCGAGGCCTGCAACATAAAGTTCCTCGGCCCCGCCTCCTCGGTTATAGCCCGCATGGGCGACAAGGCCTCCGCCCGGCGGGTGGCGATGGCCGCGGGCGTCCCCGTTACCCCCGGCAGCGACGGCTCGTGCCGGAGCGTCGCGGAGGTAAAGCGCGTGGGGGCGGAGGTCGGCTACCCGCTGGTCATAAAGCCGAGCGCCGGTGGCGGGGGCAAGGGGATGCGCGTGGTCCGCGCCGAGGACGAGGTCGAGGACGCCTACCTGCAGGCCAGCCGGGAGGCCGGGGCGGCCTTCGGCGACGGCTCATTGTACGTCGAGCGTTTCATAAGAGAGCTCCGCCATGTGGAGGTGCAGGTCCTGGCGGACGGGCGCGGGAGGGTGGCGATCTTCCCCGAGAGGGATTGCTCCATTCAGCGCCGCTACCAGAAGCTGGTCGAGGAGTCTCCGGCCCCGAACCTGCCCGAAGGGGCCCGCGAGGGCATAAAGGCCGCCGCAGCCTCGCTCGTCGAGTCCTTGGGCTACGAGGGCGCTGGGACGGTCGAGTTCGTGTACGCGCAGGAAGAGATTTTCTTCATCGAGATGAACACGCGGCTGCAGGTCGAGCACCCCGTGACTGAGATGGTCACGGGCGTGGACTTGGTCGCCGAGCAGCTCGCCGTGGCCTCGGGGGAGGGGCTCTCCGTAACCGGGGAACCGAGCTTGTGGGGGCACGCCATCGAGTTCAGGATCAACGCCGAGGACCCCCGGCGCAACTTCTTGCCCCAGACTGGCTCGGTCGAGTTCTACAACCCGCCCGGCGGTCCTGGGGTGCGGGTGGACTCGCACCTGTACTCCGGCTTCAAGGTCACACCGTACTACGATTCCCTGCTCGCTAAGCTCATCGTTCACGCGCCCGATCGGGACGCGGCCCTCAGGCGCGGGGTGCGGGCACTGGACGAGTTCGCCATCGCAGGGTTAGAGACGACGTTGCCCTTGCACCTCGCGATCCTGGAGGACGAGGCTTTTAGGCGGGGCATGCTCTCGACGCGCTTTTTGGCCGAAAGGGAGCTCAAGAGCGACGGAAGGGGGCTCCTACGACTCGCCGCAGCCGGCCGATCCTCTCCTTCGTCTTAGGAGGCTCCTCCTTAGGAGGTGGGTTCGGGTCCGTGCCCTTCTCGTCCATCCGTTTTACCCACAGCTCGTGCACGAGGACTTGCAGCGCCGCGACCAGGGGGATCGCGATCAGGACGCCCACGAAGCCGAAGAGCGTGCCCATTATGAGAAGCCCGAAGACGATGATCACCGGGTGCAGGGAGACCGCCCGGCTCATCACCAACGGTTGGATAATGTTCCCCTCGATGAACTGCACCCCCGCGTACGCGAGGATCACCCACAGTGCCTTCACAGGGTCGTCGGCGAGGGCCAGGAGGATCGGCGGTACCACGGAGATAGCCGGCCCGACGAACGGTATAAAGGCCAAAAGCCCACTCAGGATACCCAAAAGGAGCGCGAACGGTATCCCGATAACGAATAGGGCCACTGTGAAGAGCATCCCGATAACCGCCATCGACACAAGCTGTCCCAAGAACCACCTCTGGACGTTCCAGTACATCTCGTTAAGGATCTCACGCACCCTCTCTCGCCAGCCGGCCGGGTAGAGCGCCACGAACCCGTTCACGAGCGGCTCGGGTTGCGCGACCGCGAAGATAGTCGAGACCAGGACCACGAACCCGAAGGAGAGGACGTTCGCCACGCTCGCGCCCACGCTGACGAACGTCGAGAACGCGCCGCCGGAGAGGAAGCTCCGCGCGGAATCCAGAAGCTGCTGCAGATCCGGGAGGGCGATCTCCAGGCCGAAGCGGCCCCGCAGGTTCTCGACGAGCCCCTGCACCTGGGAGAGAAATACCGGCGCGTCCTCTGCCAGCTGCAAGGCCTGGTCCTGTACGATGGGCGCCAGCGCCAGAACCACCAGGGTGAGGGCGAAGGCGAGGATCCCTAGCACGATCAGGGTCCCCCAGACGCGCGAGAGACCCTTGCGGGCGAGGTAGTCCACGGGCCGGCTGATGATGATCGAGAAGAGCAGCGTCAGGAGGAGGACCAGCACCACGGCCCGGATCTGGTAGACGAAGTACACCGCGAGCAGGAGCGCGAAAGCCAGACCGACCCCAGCGTAGACGCTGCGTCTCTGCGTTTCGAGATCGGCGGTCAAAGAACCCCTCTTATAGCAGCCTGCGCCGGTCGTTTCGTTCGGCGGCGTTCTCGCAATTATACGCCTTCCCGCCGAACACCCCGACGGTCGGCGTGTTATCGTTTAGCATCCGGTTTTTGGGTCCTGAGCGCGGAAGGAGGGTCATTGGCGGAAGAGGTGCAGCGGGAGGAGAAAAGGCTCCTTTTCGGCGGCATGGCCCGCCGGGGCGGAGTGGACTTTTTCGGGCCCAACTACAGCAGCTCCGCCGAGCGCCGGGACGGCAAGATCTACGTCTGGATAGACCCCTCGAAGCTCTGGCAACCCGGAGGCGTCCTGGGGCGGATCTCCAAATGGCCCGTCTTGCGCTCCGTCTTCTTCTGGGTCCGCATCCTCCTGCAGCTTTTGGGCTCGATCTGGGCCCTCGTCTCCTTCGTCGGGGTCATAGCCGTCCTCTGGCTCTTCGTGAGCCTCATGGATTTCGGGTCAGAGTCCCTCGGCGGGTTCTTCGGCGCCGTGCTTGCTTTCTTCGCCATCTTCCCCATCCTGCCGGTTCTCTTCCTCTTCTTCTCCGCCATGAAGTTCACCTCTATCGGCCGCTACCACGGCGCTGAGCACAAGGCCGTCGCTGCCTACGAAAAGTACGGTGAAGTCACCTTAGAAGGCGCCAAAAGCATGAGCCGCCTCCACCCCCGCTGCGGCACCAACATCCTCATCTACATCTTCTTCGCCGCCCTCGTGGACCCACTCATAGACTGGGCTCCCTGGGCCGTCCTCCAGTTCATCCTCATAAGCGAGGCATGGTTCGTCTTCGGCAAGACCCGGGCATCCATCGCCATCGGCGACTTCGTCCAGAAGTACCTCACCACCTCCGAGCCAGGGCGCAAGGAGCTGGAGGTCGCCGTCGAGTCCTTGAACGAGCTTTTGCGCGCTGAAGGAGGCGAGCGCGGCGCCGCGAAGGAGCCGATCTTACTCTCGCCACGGTACTAGTCCTCCGTCACTCTCTCACCGAGAGGTACAGGCTGCGGAGCTTGAGGCGCGCCTCCTCCATGCTGAAGCGCCAATCGACACTTGCACCCCACCGGTTACGCTCCCTTTGCCAGGCTTAAGCTCCCGCTCGAGCGTCTCGACGTCCGGCAGTCGCCGCTAGAGCACTGCCTGTCCAGAACCGAATGCTCGATCTCGACCATGTTCAACCACACCGCTCGTCACTACCACGGCAAAGACACTCTCGAAGCTCGTTCTTAGCACTGCATGTCTAAGTAACGCTGGCTTACGGTAAGATGCAAGGCAACTGCTTCAAGCAGAAGGGAGGCACAGCATGGCAAAACTCGACGGCAAGGTAGCGGTCATCACAGGAGCATCCAGCGGTATTGGGGAGGCGACGGCGGAAGCATTGGCTGCAGAAGGAGCGGCGGTCGTGGTCGCCGCTCGTAGAGAAGAGCGGCTCGAAGATGTGGTAGGGCGAATAGAGGGCAACGCAAGCACAGCACTCGCGGTTGCTTGCGACGTAACTGACGAAGATCAGGCGCACGCCCTGATCCGGAAAGCCAAAGAGGAGTTCGGGCGGGTGGATATCCTGGTGAACAATGCCGGTGTAATGCAGCTCTCCAAGATGGAGAAAGGATTCTCTGACGAGTGGCGCCGGATGTTCGATATCAATGTACTCGGGTTGCTTTACGTCACCGACGCCGCGATACAGGTAATGAAGGAGCAGGGCTCGGGACACCTGGTGAACATAAGCAGCCTGGTCGGACGCAAGACCGGTCCCTTCCGGGGAGCCTATGCCGGGACGAAGTCTGCCGTCAACGCCGTCTCCGAAACCTTGAGAATAGAGCTCCTGGAGGACAACGTCCGGGTAACGGTCGTCGAGCCGGGGGCCGTCGAGACCGAACTCCCCGAACACATCACCGACGAGGAGGCCCAGGAAGCCATAAGCGGCCTCATCAGCAACCTGGAGCCCCTGCAGCCCGAGGACATAGCATCGGCCATCGTCTACTGCGTCAGCCAGCCCGAGCACGTGAGCATCAACGAGATGCTAATTCGTCCCACGCAGCAACCCAACTAGCAGGGGGCTTTCTCGGTTTCTTGAGACCTTACTAGATGTCTGTTGCGAGGATCTCAGGCCCACAGGTACTTGATCCTCCCTTGAGGACGCCCCAGAAGCCGATTGACCAGGAAGGCGTAGGTGTAAGCGGCGATTTGGTCGCGATCCTCGTCGCCAGTCCGACGAGGGTCTTAGCCGACGTCTCGCCCAAACCGAAGATAGAGTTAAGGAGCGAAGAGTAATGCCGCAACCGATCACCCTTTACTATTGGCCGACCCCCAACGGTAAGAAGGTCGCCATTTTCCTGGAAGAGGCGGACCTCCCGTACGAGCTGGTGCCCGTCGACATCACCGCAGGAGAGCAGTTCGACGAGGAGTTCCTAAAGATTAGCCCCAACAAGATGCCGGCAATCGTCGACCCGGAAGGCCCAGACGGACAGCCCAACTTCGTCTTCGAGTCGGGGGCGATCCTCGTCTACCTCGCCGAGAAGACCGGCATGTTCTACTCGAGCACGCCGCGCGAAAGGTACCTCGTCCTGCAATGGCTCATGTTCCAGATGGCCCACGTAGGGCCGATGCTTGGTCAAGCTCATCACTTCAGACAGTACGCCTCCGAGGAGATCCCCTACGCCGTGGAGCGCTACACCAACGAGGCCGCCCGTCTTTATGGGGTGATGGACAGACGGCTTAATGAGGCCGAGTACTTCGCTGGCGAGGAGTACTCCATAGCCGACATGGCCGTCTACCCGTGGGTCGTGCCTCACGAGAGGCAGGGCCAGAGTATAGAGGACTACCCGAACCTCAGACGCTGGTACGAGAGCGTGGGGGCGCGGCCAGCGGTGCGGCGGGCGATGGAGGTAGGGGAGGAGCTCATGCGCCCGATCGAGGACCTCGACGAGGAGGCACGCGACGTGCTCTTCGGAAGCAAACGTCGCTCCTAGAGATAGCCAGACGGCGCGAGAGATGCGCTTCAAGCGGAGGGTGCCAGGTTAGAATGAGAAGCGGATCGGCCGACAGACGCGGGTGAGGATAGAGAACGTGACCGCCGTGATTTTACGCCAGCGACGTGCCGGAGGAGTATCTGGAGGAGCGATCTCCCCACTATGCCACACCCGGTGGCTCGTTTCTGGCCAGCCACGAAGAAACCGAAGTACCGCAGAAAGCGGTTGCGCAAGGTTATCCAGTACGTGTCCTTGATGAGGTCGCCGTAGTTCATCTTTCTAGCACCCAGGTGTCCTTCATCTTGCCGCCGCTCGATATGTTGGTCAGGTGGCTGCCCGGGGCGGCTACGCGCGTCAAAGCGCTGGGCACGACCTCGACTATTCTCGGGTCGGTTGGGTCCGGCGCCAGGGCGAGCAATCGGTAGTCGGCGTAAGAGTCTCGCAAGGAGAAGCCGGCTCCTTTGGCCTCGCAGATCACGTGGGTCGAGAAGTCTATGGTCTCTTGCGCGATGTACTCGACCGGGTTGCGCTCTACCATCTTGCGGAACCGCTCGATAGAATCTTTGGATTCTTCAGGTCCGATCATGACCTCCTTGCCGCCGTAGCCGCCCCGGCTCTTGATCACGAGTTCCCCGAAGTGCTCCATCACGTACCGGCGCTCTTCCGAGATCGCCAGGGACCAAGTCCTGGCGTTCTCTATCAGCGGCTCTTCGCCGAGGTAGGCTCGTATCATCTCGGGCACGAACGCTTCGACGCCCTTGTCGTCCACCACCTCCGAGTTGGGGGCAAAGAGGACGTGTACCCGGCCTTCTACGTGGCAGTCTATAAGCTCCGGCAGGGCGGCGTAGAGCTTGTCCTCGTCCACACGCTCGTAGATCACGTCTATCCTCTCTTCCGTCGGCTCGTGCACGAGGTAGCCGCTCCTGTCGAACGAGAGGTGCTTGGTCTCTGTCAGAATCGCGCCCATTTCTTTGGCGTAGATATGGTGGTCGAGGTAGAACTGATCATCCGGTCCGCTCGAGACAACCGCGAGCGTGGCCTCGGGACCCTTTGGTGACGCCGCCCGTAAGGAGCTTCCCAGGCGCCCGAGCCAGCCGTCCAAAGGGCGGACCGGTAGCCCGGCCAAAGCACCGGGGAAGAAGACCTCCCCGCTCATCTTGCGGCGCCGGGTCATAGCGGCGAGGCCGACAGGCATCTTGGCGTTCTCTTCGAGGACGAGGAACTCCCAGCCCCCGCTCTGGCCGGGACGCGCGCTCTCGACGGCCACGACGTCGAAGGCTGCCTGCCGGACCGGCACCTCCCCGAATCGGTTCGGAAGGGTTGGGTCATAGAGGATGCTCGACTCCAAGACCTCTTCGGGCACGACCTCTTGGGTTCCGGCTTCGAGCCCGCGCAGGAACTCGTTGATGGCCCGCATCCTCTGGACGAGACCACGCTCCAGGCGCTCCCAGTCGCTGGCCGGCACGACGCGGGGGAACCAGTCGGTAGGGTGGGTCTTGTCGGCTTCTCGGATGCCGAAGGCGTGCTGCTCGTCCACCAGTAGGCTGTGCGCCTGGTGGAGGTTCTCCTTCCAGCGCCTTGGGCCGATCTTCTCCAGGTCTCCGAGGATGGCCTCGTAGACGGGGCGCGGAGCGCCGTCGAGCCCGAAGACCTCGTTCGTGCCCGGCAGCGTGCGCTCGAATACTATGGACCTCACAAGTCGGGGATTATACTAGCGCGGCGAAGGTGCACGCCTTCGTTGCGGAGTACCACACGACGAGGGATTGCGTTGAGCTAGAGAAACACCACACCGGGCAACGGCAGGCGGAGAAGCTCGGGCGAAGACGAAAAGCGCGGGGGCGGTCAGATATTTTCTGGCTTCGGTTATGTGCGTCCTGGCTTGGTCCTGGCGTTGGGCGGGTTTCTCGAGGTGTTTATAGAAGGAGGGGCCACAACCGCCCCGAATGTGACGGCCGGGACTGTCGGCGCCATGCTCGGCGTCATAGGCTACGCCCTCGGAGCGCCCAGGCTCGCTGCCATTGCCGTGATCCTCTCTGTCGCCGTGCTCTTTTTCGACTTCGCCGCCAGTGAGGGTCTCATCCCTGGTATAGAAGGCTGCGACCGCGGCCTCCCCGACCAGGAGCCCGGCTCTTAACAGCGGTCGGCTTCTATTTTCCCTGTAGAGAGCCCGGCCCTTGACCGTTATACTGGCTACCAGGATGGAATGGGTGCGGCTCATACCCCCGGGGGAAAACAACGGGACGCGGGGCGCGAAGGCGCGTCTGTACGTCCGCTGGATGCCCCACCTCGGAGCCGAAGCGGTCGCCCTGTACGAGCTCTTGCGCGTTCTACCGGACGTTGGCCAGGACTCTGTAGAGGTTGAGGAGCTGGCGGAGCTCTTGCGGTCTACACCGGGAGGCGTCGAGGACTCTTTAGGAGCGCTGATAGAGCACGGTTTCGCGGTGGAGCGCGACGAGTGGGTTGAGGTTCTGGAGCACCCGCCGGTAGCTCGCAAAGCCACCGAAGACGGACAAAGTAGCGCTCCCGTCCGGGAGATCGAGGTGGTGCGGGCGGAGCCGGAAGGGGTCTCGCCGGACGACTACTTCCGGTTTATGGGCACCTTGCCAGCGCCGCACATCCTGGAGTTCCTGAACGGGTACTGTCAGCGGGACGGGCTCGAGCCCGAAGTAGTCCTGGAGGCCCTGAAGATAGCCAGCGAGCGCGACGCGCGGAGGGTAGGGTACGTGAGGAGCATCCTGGAGCGGTGGGTCGAGCGTGGGGTGAAGACCGTATCGGACGTGGAGCGCTTCGAGAAGGACCGACGCTTACGACTCGTCGAGGAAAGCGGCGCCGTGCGCGGGGGCGCTCTGAAGATCAAAGAAAAGAAGCCTGGAGAGGGGGTGAGCGAACTTGGAGCGGATCGACGGTCTGCTGCCCGACGCCGGGAGGGCTATGAGTGGCTCTTCGGCGAGTAAGAGGACGCCAGCGGGCACCTCCCTGAGGCTCGACGATCAGGTATGCCCACATTGCGGCCGGGAGCTCACGGCCGAGTTCTTCGAGTTCCCACCCGCCCTCCAGCGCAAGTACGGCAAGCCTGGCGAGTGGTACTATCATCCCTGCACGCCCGAGTGTGAGAAGAAGAACGAGCGGCGCGAGTGGGAGCTCATGCGCCGCGACGCGCGCGTCGGATCTCTGGTGGAGAAGAGCGGCTTATCTAAGCGCCTCAAGAGCTACACCTTCTCCAATTTCAAGCCCTATGTTAGCCCGGAGGCTGCCAGGGCCGTAGAGAGGGTGGAGGAGTACCTCGGAAGCTGGGAAGAGAACAAGGAGGAAGGGAAGGGCCTCTACCTCTGCGGCGGAGTGGGAACCGGAAAGACGCATCTTGCGGTCGCGGTCTTGAACGAGGTCGTCCGAAAAAAAAGGGTGCCCAGCCTCTTCGTGACGGTGCCGGAGCTCTTGGACAACCTTCGCGAGGCCTACAACAAGCCGGGCCGCGACCTCGACGAGTGGATGGACGCTGTCCAGAACGCCGACTTCTTGGTCCTGGACGACTTGGGGAGCGAGCGGGTGACCGAGTGGGTGCGCGAAAGGATCTTCGTCATCGTCAACCACCGCTACCGAGAGCAGTTACCGACCGTCTTCACCTCGAACGTGGGGCCCAAAGACCTCGCCGAGCAGCTCGGGGAGAGGACGGCGAGCAGGATCATCGCGATGTGCGAATGGATCGCCCTGGAAGGCGACGACTACCGGGAGACCGCCGCGAAGGAGAGGCGCTAAACGCCATATGCGCGAAGAGTTCATGATCACGCGCCAGGGAAAGCAGTACGTCCTGTTCGCGGGCCTCTTGGACGAGGCTCACCAGAAGGGTTTGCGCAGCATAGACACGGACCTCGTCCAAGTCCCCACCGAAGAGAACGGCAACGTGGCCGTCGTCAAGGCCACCGTCGAGATGGAGGATGGGCGGAACTTTTCGGGCATCGGCGATGCCTCCCCGGAGAACGTTGGTCGGAACATAGTGCCACACATCATCCGCATGGCCGAAACCAGGGCGAAGGCTCGGGCGCTCAGAGACGCCGTGAACGTCGGCGCCACCGCCCTCGAAGAGCTCTCCGACGGCGACGACGCGCCGCCCGCCAATTATCCGCCCCCGCGAGGTCTACAGAGCGCGCAAGGGAAGCCACGAGCCGAAGAGAGGGACGCGTCCGCGGGCTCCTCCACCCTTGACAACGGCAGGGCCAATGCGGAGGCCGTGGAAGGGACCTCACGGAGGACCAACAGGCGCGGCAAGGGGGGCTCTTCGCGCGACAAGGCACGCAAGAGCCAGATCGACCTCTTAAGAACACTCGCCGAGGAGCTCAGGGGCGAGAACGGCGTCGCCCGCCTCGAGAGCCGCATCGGCAAGCCTTTGGGTGAGCTCTCCCGCGCCGAGGCCGACGAGTGGATCGACCGCCTCACCCCCGCCGAAGACCGCGAATAGAGGGGGAGGCCAAGAAGCTCGCTCTGCGTCGGGCGTTCCTCGCCCTGCTCTTCGTCCTGCTCTCCTGCGCCCCCGGTGTGGCGTCCTCGAACCGGGTACCGCCCAACCGCTGTCCGCGGGCTCGCTGGTCGTGAGCTTCATAGACGTGGGGCGGGGCGACGCGGTCCTCGTCCAAGCCGGAGGGAAGAGCTACCTCGTGGACGCCGGAAGATCCGAGGAAGGGCCGAACGTGGTGGATTTATTCTGGGGAAGGGCAAACGTCTGTTTATTCTGGGGAACGGCAAACGTCTGTTCCAGGACGGAGACGACCGGAAGACTTTGGAGCTCTTAGATTTGAGGACCTTCGGCACGGGCGTCCTCTGCCTGATCTACCGGCCGGTAGACCAGTGAGCCGCCATGCTGGGTTCTTGAAATGACAAACCACCCGAAAGGAAACGGATGAGCATTGACTTCCAACTCGAAGTCGTTCCGGTTCCCGTCTCCGACGTGGATCGCGCGAAGCGCTTCTACAGCGAGCAGGTCGGCTTCGTCGTAGACCTCGACACCCGGATCGGCGACGAGATGCGCCTCGTCCAGCTAACCCCGCCCGGGGCGGCTTGCTCGATCCACCTGAGCACTGGGATACTCGGCATGCCGCCAGGGATACTGGAGGGCTTGCAGCTCGTCGTGCCCGACATAGTGGTCGCCAGGGCTCAACTGGTCGAGCGGGGCGTAGAGACCAGCTCTGTCCAGCATATGGACGACGGTGTATGGGTTGAGGGACGAGGCGGAGAGTGGAACTCCTTCGTCTTCTTTAACGATCCGGACGGCAACGGCTGGGTCCTGCAGGAGCGGCCTGCTCGCGACTAGGATATCGAAAGGAGAACGAACATGGGGATAGTCTCCACAGGGTTATCGATGTCGCTCGATGGCTTCATCGCTGGGCCGAACGATGGCCCTGGGTCACCCCTGGGTGAAGGCGGTGAGCGGCTCTTTGCGTGGTACTCCGGCGGCGACACCGAATACAGGCTGCCGGGTACCGAGATGGTGGTTAGGGTCTCGCCGCAGAGCGTCGAGCTCCTTCGGGAGGCGCACAGCAAGATGGGGGCATTCGTGACAGGACGGAGGACGTTCGATATCACCAACGGGTGGGGTGGCAACCCCCCCTTGGGCGTACCCACCTTCGTCGTCACCCACACGGTCCCCCAGGAGTGGGTCTACGAAGGATCGCCGTTCACGTTCGTCACGGACGGTGTCGAAAGCGCCGTCGAGCAAGCGAAAGCGGTCGCGGGCGACAAGGACGTCGCTGTGGGTGCCGCCAGCATCGTGCAGCAGTGCATCAGGGCGGGACTTCTTGACGAGATACACATAGACCTTGTGCATGTCCTGCTTGGAGAGGGCGTCCGGTTGTTCGACCACCTCGGCACGGGGTCGATCGAACTGGAACGCACAAGGGTGGTCGAGGCCCCCGGGGTAACCCATCTCACGTTCCGCGTCGTAAAGTAGCAGCGAAAGCAGGGATCCTCATGTCGGACTACAACACCGACGTTCAGGCTGGTCGGCACTTGGGAGATTTCCGGGAACGTGCGAGGGACGGTGACCTACGAGTGGATAGAGGGCGGTTTCTTCCTCCTCCAGCGCGTCGACATTAATCGCGTCGGCCTCAAGATCACGGGTACCTAGTACATCGGATACGACGAGTCGAACGACACCTTGAAGCCGTGATTCTTCAGCAACACGGGGCTCAGTCCCTTCGGAGGGGTACCCTCGAGTACGTGTGGGAGGTGGGCGAGGACATCCTCACGATCTGGGGCGTACATAAGGGCTCTCCGGCAGCTTTCAAGGGCGAGTTCGGCGTAACGACGACCGCAATACCGTTGCCGGCCGCTGGGAGTGGCCGGGAGGCAGCTACGAGGCGACCTCGACCAGGGTCGAGTAGGCGGTACGGTCCTCCGTCTATCAACCTGAAAGGAGACGAAATAGACGGTGCTAAAGGCACCTACACTTTAGTGAACGACCTCAACATGTGCTACGAGGTCCACGGCATCGGCGAACCGCTGATCCTGCTGCATGGCGTCGTCGGCGCGATCAAGATGTTCGGCGAGGCCCTGCCGCTGCTCGCAGAAGGCCAGCAGGTTATCGCCATCGATTTGCAGGCTCATGGCCACACGGCCGACATCGACTACCCGCTGAGCTTCGAGTCGATGGCGGACGACGTCGCCGCCCCCATCGATCACCTCGGCTTCGAAAAAGTCGACGTCATGGGCTACTCTCTGGGCGTCGTCGCTTTACATACAAACTGCCATCCGACACCCCGATACTGTGCGCAAGCTCGTGGTCAGCCTGCCTAGCTGATCTGTCCTTGCAGGTAGTTCGCGGTCGACCGCCGCCAGCACCCTCAGCCTCGGATCTATCGGGCGTGGCTCATGCTGTGGGTCTCGCACGCCGATCAACCCCGGCGCATGCCGCCCTAGAGGCGCAGCAGTCAAGCGCGACTTGGTCGCCGCGCCGCCCAACAACTTTTCAACGAGACCAACGACAACTCCGTGGGTAGTTTGTATTCTGGAACTGACTTCAGCTCGCGCCGCTTCCCCAACAGAAGGTGAGGCTTCGTCGAGCGCTAGCGTTGCTCTGCTTCTGCATCCCGCGCCAGATTCCCGCGAGTCTTGTCCTGCTGCGGCGGGGGATGGGCGTCCGGACGCAGATTTCGCGCAGTCTCGAAGGCGACGAGCGTGACGAGGATCGCTAACAGCAGCGCGGCGAAGGTAACCGAGCGCAGGCTCGCCCCGGCGAATATCAGCGCCACGAGCAGGCCCACGACCGCTAGGCGGGCGCGCACGATGGCTGGGACGATGCCCTGCGCTGTCGCGCCGTGGACTACACTTACGCAGCATAGGTATACGGCAGCGCCGCC
>Ga0126305_10000753_pt1 | contig 14033 bp, 16 predicted proteins | sample Plot26_FD_92536 | JGI IMG/M metagenome (GOLD analysis project Ga0126305, IMG submission 92536) | Serpentine soil microbial communities from UC McLaughlin Reserve, CA, USA - Plot26 | ecosystem: Environmental > Terrestrial > Soil > Grasslands | place: USA: UC McLaughlin Reserve, Lake County... | reverse complement strand
GCTCCGCCAGCTCGAGTTCGAGCGGGCGCGCGCCGTCCGCGGCTGAGCCGGTTTCCGCTGCGGCGCCTACGTCGGGAACACGAAGCGGAGCGCCTCCAGGCCAGCCGGCGGCGAGGTGATTGTGAGCTCGATCGTCTTCGCTCCTCGAGAGATCTCGAAGTCGAGGAACGAGCAGCATGCTTTCTCCGCGGCGGCAAGCGCTCGGATCTGCTGCTCCAGCTCGTCGGAGGAGCCGAACGAGTAGCGCGCACCATCGGCGGTCGGCACGCTCGTCGTTGCCGCCGCGAGCAGTGCCGCCCACTCACCGAGCCTTTCTCGCTGGCCGTCGGCGTCGAGCGAGCAGGCGACCAGAGGCAGCGGCTTCAGCAACGACCGGCTTCCGCCGCCGGCTGGCGTTGAAGTGCTCATATCGACGAACGTAAATATATCGGTCGGCGGCCATATGGCTCGAGGAAGACGTCCGGCGCCGGCGAGCTCGCCGCCGATGGTTGAGGCAAGGGCGAATTCCGATCCCGGCGGCTTAGGATTGGTGGCATGGCAGTCGCGTCGGACTCGGCTCGCTGGAAGGCACTTGCCGCTATGCGGACGCGCGGGGACGTCGGCGACGGGATCGCTTCCGTGCTTGCGCTACTCGGCAGACCCGATGTCATCTCCTTCGCCGGTGGCTTCCCCGACCCGGAGACATTCCCGCGCGAGCGGATCGCGGCGCTGTTGCAGGAGTTCGCGGCGACCGACGAGTTCAGCGCGTTCCAGTACGCGCCCACGCGCGGCCTTGCGGGCCCGCTGGAGGCGGTCGCGGATCGGCTCGAGCGGTTCCAGGGCCGTCGGCCGTCCGAGGACGAGCTGCTGATCACGAGCGGTGCGATCGAGGCGCTCGAGCTGATCGGGAAGTCGTTCCTCGATCCAGGCGACGTGGTCGTCGTCGAGGCGCCGACCTACCTCGGCTCGATCCAGTCCTTCCGCAGCTTCGAGGCGACGCTCGTCCCGGTGAGCCTCGACGCGGACGGACTCGCCGTCGACGAGCTCGACCAACGGCTTGCCGGCGGCCTCCGACCCAAGCTCGTCTACACGATCCCGGATCATCAAAACCCGAGCGGTGTCAGTCTCGCGGCCGATCGTCGCCCCGCGCTCGTGGAGCTCGCGCGCCGATACGGCTTCCTTGTCGTCGAGGACGTCGCGTACAGGGAGCTCGGCTTCGAGGAGGAGTCGCTGCCGAGCCTGTGGAGCCTCGGCCCGGACGTCGTCGTCCAGGCCGGGACGACGTCGAAGACGCTCTTTCCCGGCGTCCGCCTCGGCTGGGCGGTCGGCCCGGCCGAAGTGGCCACCCGACTCGTCGCGGCGAAGCAGCTGACCGATCAGTGCGCCGGCGCCCTCGGCCAGCGGCTCTTCGAGGAGTCGGAGCGCCGGGGCTGGATCGACGAGCAGCTACGACGATCGCGCGCGCTCTACCGACGGAAGAGCGAGCGGATGCTGGCGGCACTGGGGCGCTCGATGCCGGAGGCGGCGCATTGGACGACGCCGCGGGGCGGCTTCTTCTCCTGGCTGACGCTGCCGGGAGTCGACGCGGTCGACCTGGCGACCCGGGCGGTGGAGCAGGGCGTCGCCGCCGTTCCGGGGACGCTGTTCTTCCCTGACGGCAGCGGCGGAGACAGCCTCCGCCTGTCCTTCAGCCTCGTCGACGAGGAGAAGATCGACGAAGGGATCTCGCGCCTGGGGTCGCTCCTGTGAGCGAGCCGAGGGTGACGCACTACCGCTGGAACGACCTTCCGAAGGAGCCGCTGAAGGATGACCTGTCACGGCGGCTGATCTCCGCCGAGCGGATGATGATCGCCCAGGTCTTTCTCGAGCAGGGGTGCATCGTGCCGCAGCACTCGCACGAGAACGAGCAGCTGACGTACATCCTCGAAGGGAAGCTCCGGTTCTGGCTCGGCGAGGACGAGTCGGAGGTCGTCGACGTCGGCGCCGGCGAGGTGCTCCATATCCCCTCCTGGCTGCCGCACAAGGCCGAGGCCCTCGAGACGACGCTCGACGTCGACGTCTTCTCGCCGCCACGGCAGGACTGGCTCGACGGGTCGGACTCCTACCTGCGCTCGAAGTGAGGCTCGGCCTCGAAGGCCGCCGCGGGCTCGTCACAGGAGGGTCGAAGGGGCTCGGCGAGGCGATCGCGAGAGAGCTCGTCGCCGAAGGTGCCCGCGTCGCGATCTGCTCTCGCAATGAACAAGAGGTGGGCGCGACCGCCGAGGAAATCGGCGCCGCGTACGCGCAGACCGCGGACGTCACCGACCCGGAGCAGGTCCGCGACTTCGTCGCCAACTCGGCCGAGGCGCTCGGCGGCATCGACTTCCTCGTCAACAACGCAGGCGGCGCCCACCCCGGCACGTTCGAGACGCTGACCGACGAGAACTGGGTCGCCGACCTCGACGTGAAGGTCTTCTCGCTGATCCGCTGCTCGCGCGAGGTGCTTCCGCACATGCGCGCGGCCGGCGGCGGCCGGATCGTCAACATCGGCGCCGTCTACTCGCGCTACCCCGACCCCAACTTCTTCGCGACCTCCGTCAACCGCGCCGCAGGCAACTCGTTCACGAAGACGCTCGCGCTCGAGGTGGCGAAGGACAGAATCCTCGTCAACGGCGTCAACATCGGCTTCGTGACCACGCCGCAGTGGGAGAACATCCACCAGCGCCGCGCGCCCGAGTTGCCGCGCGAGAAGTTCTTCGACCGCCTCGCCCGTGAGGAAGTCGCGCTTGGCCGCTTCGGGACGCCCGACGAGGTCTCGGGACTCGTCGCGTTCCTGCTCAGCGAGCGGGCGAGCTACATCACCGGCGCGTCGATCGACGTCGCCGGCGGCATGGGCAAGTACGTCTAGCTCGAGCGGGCTCGCCTGCGCTTCGCGGCGGTGAGCCGCTCCCGGGAAGCGCTCGCTTCATTCTGACGACATGAGGTTCAAGGTTTGAGACGCATAGTCGTACGTCCACGAAAGGAGGAAAAGGCGATCGCGTAGCACCTGAGGAGCGGCCCCGGTCACCGAGCCCGGTGGCGGCGGCCGCTCCGATCACCGCTCGGCTAGACGCTGGCCAGCAATCGGTCCAGCGGCCGCGGAACGCCGTCGGGAGCAAGCGCGCGGACGAGCGATCGCACCGTTGTCTTCCGACTCTGGCTGCCGAGCCAGCGGCGAAGCTGCGCTTCCGTGGGTCGTCCCCGCCACGCGGGTTGCTTCTGGAGCGTGCGAAACGATCCGAGCTCGCCGTGAGCGTCGATCACCTCTTCCATCGCGGGCGCGCCGAGGGCGCGGATGAGCTCGTCCTCCAGGTCGGCTACGCAAACGTAGAAGCCGAGCGACTCCATCTCGGCCCGGGTCAGGTCCGACCCGAGGCCGGCGCGCTCGAGAGCACTTTGAAAAAAGCGTTCCTCCGCGGCGTCGCAGAGACCGGCCAGCTTGACGTCGAGCCCTCGAGGCCCGAAGCGGTCGACGAAGCGTCCGATCGCGTGCGCACCTCCAATCGGCACGACCGAGACGCCCTCGGCGGCGAGGTTCCGACCGCGGCGCTCGGCTAACGCCTCCAGTGCGAGCTGGTCGCTGATGCCCTCGACGAGGACGACGGCATGCGCATGGTCTCGGCGCGATCTCATCGTCGAGCCCATTGTGGCCGTAGCCGTCTAAATCCGATCGCGCGCGCGGCGCGTTCTAACGGTTGACACACGGCAACCGGTGCCTACGCGCCGTCCCGAACGGAGGAAGGTATGACCCCTCGTCCTTTCGCCCGCCACGCCGTCTGCGCTGCCCTCGCGCTCGTCGCGATCCTGCTTGCAGCGCCCTCAGCCGCCTCGGGTACCAGCCGCGGGTCGCTCAACGGCCCGAAGAACCTCCGCGTCACCGCGGCGACGCCGCACAGCGTCACGCTCGCGTGGGACGCCGCGGTCAACTCCGGCAGCTTCACCTACGTGATCGAGGCCAGCTTTGGCTATCGAGTCGGCGTCCCGCAGATGCAGACGAGCTACACCTGGACACGGGACATGATCCCCGGCAGGACCTACTCGTTCGTGATGTGGGCGGGCGACGCGAAACGCGAGTCGGCAAAGAGCAACGCGGTCACGGTCACGCTGCCTGTCGACACGACGCCGCCGGCGGCACCGAACGTGTCTGTCACCGGCACGACCTCGTCAACGGTCGGCCTCTCCTGGCCCGCTGTCGCCGACGACGACTACACCTGCTGCACCTACCGCGTCTTTGCGAACGGCTCCCTCATCTCGGCCGACCGCCTGCACTGGACAGGCGAGCGGGCGGTGAGTGTGCTGCGCCTCGCCGCGGCGACGACGCACTCGTTCACGATCGTCGCCGTCGACCCCTCCCGGAACGCGTCCGCGGCGAGCGCGCCTGTGCAGGCCACAACGCCCGCGAGCACGGACACGACCGGGCCGACCGCGCCGGGCAACCTGTACGCGTTCGACTTCGGCTGCGAGACCTGGCTCTTCTGGGAGAAGTCCGTCGACGACGTCGATGCGCAGTACGCGATCGCCTACGAGATCCGCGTCAACGGCGTCTTCGACGGCATCCAGACCGACATCGACCGCTGGATCACCTACGGCACCGCCGCGACGAACACATTCTCCGTCCAGGCGATCGACAGCGCCGGCAACCGGTCCGCCACGAGCTCGATCACGCTCGAGAACCAGGTCTGTTGAGGAGGGCGCGCGCCGGGACCGCCAGGGGTTCCGGCGCGCCGCTCCTCTGAGCCGTCAGAATCGGTGGATCGCCGAGTACATCGTGAACGAGCGCGCGGTTGCACGAGCGCAGCGCCTGATTCGGAAACGCCAATACGTCCTCAACAGTGACTGGGGAGCAGTCCAGCCTCGAGCCGCAGACGAGAACGCGTTCCTGTCGTCGCACTCCTGGAGCGAGTACGGGGAGTGGCACCTCGGCCTCACCGAAGGCGCGTCCGACGAGACCAAGGCCCGACACGCCTTCGTCTACGGAGACTTCCGCCGACTGCATCGCACCGGCCTGATTGCGTGCCACTACCGCGCCGCCGAGTGGCGGCACAAGGAGATCGAGCTCGCAGCCCACGACCTCCTGCAACTTCTCGATCAAACCAGCGCCTGATGCCATGCGAGCCAAGCCGCTCCATCTGGCCGGACTTGCGTTCGGTCTAGCCGCGCATTAATTCCTGGAACGCGGGCTCGTCGCGGATCGCGTCGAAGTCGGAGTCCTGGCCCGCCATCTCGCGGCAGCCTTCCCACATCTCGATCGCCCGGCGCAGGTGCTCGATCGCGCCGTCGGTCTGCCCGGCGAGGCTCTCGCAACACGCCACGTTGTAGTAGAGGAACCCCTGGTCGGGCCAGTCCTCGATCAGCTCGCGGCCCTTGTCCGCAGCCTCGGCGTACTTGCCCGCGTCGTAGAGAGGTTGCGCCGAGTCCCACCACAGCTCAGGCGCGTGACGTGCGACCGTCGCAGGCAGACCAACCCACGGGTGCCGTCGTGAGTCGTACCCCGATACGGTCGGCGGCGGGAACGTCGGGTCGGCGAAGGAACCGATCGATACGACGATCAGGTCCGGGTCGTCCGGTTCCGTGTAGAAGACCTGTGAGCCGCAGTCCGGACAGAAGTGGAAGACGGCCTCCTTTCGGTCCGCTTCGTCCGAAATTCGGGAGTAGTCGTTGAAACGGCCGCTGACCTCAACCTGCTCCGCCTTGAAGCCCGCCTGCATCCCGAAGGCGCTTCCGGTCCGGCGCTGACAGGCGAGGCAGTTGCAGATCGACACCGCGAGCGGATCGCCCTCGACCTGCAGCCGAAGCTGCCCGCAATGACACGCGGCTTCTCGAGACTCCATCGGCGCGAAACCTAGCTGCACGGTTCTAGACTCCCGCTCGCTCTGCGGCGGAGTCGACCGGCACTACGGCGAAGGGGGGACGCTATGAGACTCTCCACCACCGGACGGGCGGTGCTTGCGCTGCTCGTGATGGCAGTGGCGTTATTCGGGGCGTCGGGCTCGATGGCGCACGGCGGCAAGGGCGGCCACGGGAACCGTCTCGCCATCGACGTCCTGTCGAATCGCGCCGACCTGCTCTCGGGCGGGAACGCGCTCGTGGAGGTGAAGCTGTCGAAGCACGCGAACCCGTCGCGCGCACGCGTGGAGCTGAACGGCACGGACGTCACGTCGGCGTTCGGCGGTCCGTAGCGACGGTCGCTTCGTCGGGCTCGTCACCGGCCTGACGCTGGGCGAGAACACGTTGACCGCGCGCGAGTCGCACGGGAGGAAGGCGAGGATCACGCTGACCAACCACCCGATCGGCGGATCGGTGTTCAGCGGGCCGCAGCTCGTCCCGTACTTCTGCCGGACGGAGCTCTTCGGGCTGACGCCGGCGGTCGACGCGCAATGCAATGCACCGACCGTCGTGTCGTACCGCTACCGGACGCTGACCGGGGCGTTCGCCGTCTACAACCCCGCAAGCCCGCCGCCGGCCGACCAGATCGCGAACACGACCACCGACCAGGGCGTGACCGTCCCGTACATCGTCCGCGTCGAGCGCGGCACGATCAACCGCGGCATCTACGAGCTCGCGGTCCTGGTCGACCCGGCCAAGCCATGGACGCCGTGGTCTCCGCAGGCGGGCTGGAACCACAAGGTCTACTGGCTCTTCGGCGGCGGCACCGCGCCCTGGCGCACCCAGGCCGGCCCGTCGTCGGCGCTCGTCGACATGGCCTTGTCCCGCGGCTTCCTGGTTGCGAACTCGTCGCTGAATATCCGCGGCCAGAACGCCAACGACTGGGTCTCGGGCGAGTCCGTGATGATGCTCCAGGAGCAGATCCGTGAGTCGTTCGGCTCGATCCGGTACACGATCGGCAGCGGCTGCTCGGGCGGCTCCATCCAGCAGCATCTGATCGCGGCGAACTACCCCGGGCTGCTCGACGGCATCCTGCCCAACTGCAGCTACGAGGACAGCTGGACGACCGCGATGGAGGTCAATGACTGCCACCTGCTGCTGAACTACTTCGGCAAGTCGCCCGCGCTGTGGGCGTCCGCGGCGCAGCGGGCGGCGGTCTCGGGCCACAAGGACACCTCGGCGTGCATCGCGTGGGAGCTCTCGTTCGCGCCCGTCGGGAACCCGGCGCGCGCCGTGAACTGCAACCTGCACACGTCGCCCGACCTGGCAGCGCTCGTCTACAACCCGGTGACGAATCCCGGCGGGATCCGCTGCACGGTTCAGGACCACCAGGTGGCGATCTGGGGCCGCACGGCGAGGGGCTTCGCGCGGCGGCCGACGGACGACGTCGGGGTGCAGTTCGGGCTCGAGGCGCTCCAGGCCGGGCGGATCTCGGTGGAGCAGTTCGTCGACCTGAACGAGAAGATCGGCGGCGTCGACACCGACTTCAACTTCACCGCCGAGCGCACCGAGGCCGATCCGGGCTCGATGTCGATCGCGTACTGGGCGGGTCAAGTATCGAACCCGTACGCGCTGGCGAGCGTGCCGATCATCGACCTGCGCGGGTCGTCGAACACCAACGACATCCACACCGACTACCACTCGTGGGCCATGCGGCCCGCCTCGACGAGGCCAACGGCGGACACGGCATCCAGCTGATCTGGAGCTGGCCGTCGGGCATCGTCGTGCCCGCCGCGATCAACGTGAAGGCGTTCCTGCTGATGGACCGCTGGTTGACGGCGATAGAGAACGACCACAGCTCGCGGCCGCAGCGCGTCAAGGTGCTCCGCGACAAGCCGGGCGACGCGGTCGACCTCTGCTACGCGAGCACCACGCCGCCGCTGGTCGAGATCACCGATCCGGCTGCGTGCGCCGCGCTGCTGCCGTACTACGCCGACGCGCGACTCGTGGCGGGGATGCCGCTCTCGCACGACATCCTCAAGTGCCGGCTCGAGCCGCTACGCCGCTCCGACTACAGCGTCACGTTCACGGACGAGCAGTGGGCGCGGCTCGAGAGCGCGTTCCCGACGGGCGTCTGCGACTGGAGCAAGCAGGGCGTCGGGCAGTGGATCCAGCGCTTCGCGCAGCCGTGGCTGACGTTCGAGGACGGGCCGGGCGGCCGGCCGCTCGGGTCGCCGCCGCGGTCGCGATCGCACTAGACACCGTTGGAGCAGGCGGGCGGTCACGACCGCCCGCCTGCTCTCCATGCCTCCGATGAGTTTTCGGCCGGCCGGGTGTCTTATCAACGAACGACGTAACGGGAGGTCGAATCGAATGAACACCGTCGCGCTACGGACGCCGGCTCTGGTGCTCGCCGCCGCAGGCCTCGCCTGGGCGATCACGTTCGAGCGGATGCACGGGATGGACCAAGGCCCCGGCACCGACCTCGGCGGGCTGGGGTGGTACGTCGGAATCTGGATGACCATGACGGCCGCGATGATGCTGCCGACGGTGCTGCCGCACGTCGCGTGGCTCGCCCGGCGCGCGCCGGCGGTCCTGTTCGCTCTTGGCTACCTCGCCGTGTGGACGGCGTACGGCCTGGCCGCCTACGGCCTCTACCGGCTCGTGACGTCGCTCGACACCGGCTGGCTCGCCTGGGACGAGGCCGGCCCGTACGTCGCGGGCGGCGTGATCGTCGCCGCGGGCCTCTACGAGCTGACCCCGCTCAAGCGTCGTAGCCTTCGTCGCTGCCGCAGGCTGCGCGACGACGCGGGCGCGCTACGGAGTGGACTGGAGCACGGGGTGGACTGCGTCGGCTGCTCCGGCGCTCTGATGCTCGTGCTCTTCGCGGTCGGGGTGATGAGCTTGTTCTGGATGGCCGTCGTCGCGGCGGTGATCTTCGCCGAGAAGGTCCTGCCACACGGGGCCCGGCTCACGCGGGCGGTCGCACTCGGCCTCGTCGTGCTGGGCCTCTGGGTCGCGATGGCTCCCGCGAGCGTTCCCGGCCTGACGGAGCCCGGGATGGAGATGATGGAGGCGTGACCACGGTCGGAACGCGGGAGGAGTGGCTGACGGCGAGGGTCGAGCTGCTCGAGCGCGAGAAGGAGCTGACGCGCCGGAGCGACGAGCTGGCACGGCAGCGGTCCGAGCTCCCGTGGGTTCGGGTCGACGAGGAGTACGTCTTCGAGACCGACGAGGGGACGAAGACGCTCGCCGAGCTCTTCGACGGCCGCTCCCAGCTGCTCGTCTACCACTTCATGTTCGGGCCGACGGTCGAGGGCTGGCCGGAGGCGGGCTGCCCGGGCTGCTCGTACACCGCGGACTCGCTCGACGGCGCAGTCGCCCATCTGCCTCACCGCGACGTGACCTTCGTCGCCGTCTCGCGGGCGCCGCTCGAGCGCCTGAACGCGTACAAACGGCGAATGGGGTGGAGCTTTCCGTGGGTCTCGTACGGCGACGGCGACTTCAACCTCGACTTCAGCGCCTTCACCGAGGAAGAGCGCCGTACCGGCCGCGGCTTCAACTTCGGGACGCCGAAGCACGCCGACGAGATCGACGTTCGCCGGGACGAGCTCCACGGGCTGAGCGCTTTCGCGCTAGAGGACGGCGTCGTCTACCACACGTACTCGACGTACGACCGCGGCACCGACGCCCTCAACGCGACCTGGCAGCTGCTCGACCGGGCGCCGAGAGGACGCGGCGACGGTTTCGACGGCTGGCCGCGCCGACACGACGAGTACTCCGCATGAAGCTGCCGCCGGTCGTGCCGCAGGAGGAATGGCAGGCGGCACTCGACGCCGTTCGCGCCGGGGAAAAAGAGCACACGCGCGCGCGAGACGCGCTGGCCGCGGAGCGACGCCGGCTGCCGCGGGCCCGGATCGACAAGGAGTACGTGCTCGACGGCCCGGACGGCAAGGTCACGCTGCTCGACCTCTTCGAAGGCCGCAGTCAGCTGATCCTCTACCACTTCATGTTCGGGCCGAACCAGGACGCCGGCTGCAACGGGTGCTCGATGTTCACCGACCAGGTCGGACACCTCGCGCACCTGCACGCGCGCGACACGTCTTTCGCTCTCGTGTCGCGCGCGCCGATCGACAAGCTCGAGGCCTACCGGAAGCGGATGGGCTGGACGATCCCCTGGTACTCGTGGTTCGGCGGCGAGTTCGGCGTGGACTTCGGCACTTCGCCAGACACGCCGCGCGTCGGCGAATATCAGGACGGCGAGTCCTTCGGCCTCAGCGTCTTCGTTCGCGAGGGCGACGAGGTCTTTCGCACCTACTTCACGACGTCGCGCGGCGTCGAGGCGCTCGGCAGCGTCTGGACGTTCCTCGACCTGACGCCGCTCGGCCGCCAGGAGGTCTGGGAGGACTCACCCGCGGGCTACCCGCAGACGAAGCCGTACGAGTGGTGGCGCCGCCACGACGAGTACCAGAACGAGTAGCGCACATCAACGTCTGAGTCGCTGCCTGCGCGCGAGCTGCGTAGGAGCCAAGGACGCCTCGCCCACGATCGCCGGGATAAGGCGGGCCGCCGGGCACGAACGCGCCGGCGGCCCGTAAGCGGACGGGTCAGCGCAGCGAGACCGCCGCCTGCTCCAGAAGGTCCAGCGCGTCCTGCATGCCGTCTTCCATGCCGGACTCGATGATCGCGTCGCGCACTTCCTTGCTCGGCGCCTCGACCAGGATCGTCAGGGTCGTGCGCCCGTCCGCCTCCGTGAAGGTCGCGGTGTTGACCGTCGCGTTGGCGTCGGCGTCGGGGATCCCCTCGTACGCCTCGGTCGAGACGACCCGCTCGTCGGGAACGATCTCTCGGTACTCGCCGTGGAAGCCGAACTCCAGCCCGCCGTCGGCCACAGCCGCGTAGCGCCATTTGCCGCCGGGGCGGAGGTCGATCTCGGCAACCGTCATCTCCCCGCGGTTCGCGTGCCACCACCGCTTCACCAGCTCGGGCGTCGTGAACGCCCTGAACACGAGGTGCTTGGGCGCTTCGAACTCGCGTGTGATCAGGATCTGCTCGTCGGTCGGGAGCGTCACCGTCGCTGTCCCGCTAGTGCGCATTGGCATCTCCTTCCTCGTTCTGCTTGAGGTCTTCCAACACCGCATCCAGGCGGTCGAACCGCTCCGACCACGTGCGCTCGTACGCCTGAACCCAGTCGTGGATCGGCTTGAGCGCGTGGCCGTTGAGGCGGTACAGCCGCTGTCGTCCCTGCTCGCGCACTTCGACTGCCCCCACTTCTCGAAGCACGCGCAAGTGCTTCGACACCTGCGGCTGCGCCAGCCCGAGCAGGCGCACCAGGTCGTTCACGGGGCGCTCGCCGGCGGCGAGGGCGTCGAGGATCTGACGCCGCCGCGGCTCGGCGACCGCGTTGAACGCATCTGCGGTTGTCGCTGCTCGTGCCATGGTCCGAGACCATATTCCCATACGGGAATATGTCAAGCCTCGGATAACGTCAACACAACAGAGAGGAGGACCGATGGACGATTCTCAGATCCACGGAACGATCGAAGGCCTCGTCGCCGAGGAGCACGAGCTCTGGGAGCGCGAGGCGGCCGGAAACGCGTCCGACGACGACCGCCGCCGCCTCGACCAGCTGAAGGTCTCGCTCGACACGATGTGGGATCTACTCCGGCAGCGTCGCGCGCTGCGGCAAGCCGGCCGCGACCCCGACGACGCCGAGCTCCGGCGCCCCGAGGTGGTCGAGCGCTACGAGCAGTAGCGGCGACGGCTCCACACGCCCGGGGTTCTCGGCGCGCACCGCCTGGGCGCGGAGCGTGCAGACCCCGCTGCGCGAGTTCCTCCGGACGGAGACGGGCGGAGCGGCCGTCCTGCTGGCCGCGGCCGTCGCGGCGCTCGTCTGGGTGAACGTCGACGCGTCGTCCTACGACTCGCTCTGGGAGACGACGTTCTCCGTCGAGCTCGGCGACGCGGGCATCTCGCTCGACCTCCGCGAGTGGGTGAACAGCGGCCTGATGACGTTCTTCTTCTTCGTCGTCGGGCTCGAAGCGCGCCGCGAGCTCGACCTCGGGGAGCTCCGTGAGCGGCGCCGGTTCCTGCTGCCGCTGCTCGCGTCGCTCGCGGGCATGGCGGTGGCGGTCGGGATCTACCTCGCCTTCAACATCGGACGCTCGTCCGCGACCGGCTGGGGAATCGCCATGTCGACGGACACGGCGTTCGCGCTGGGTCTCCTCGCGCTCGTCGGGCCGCGCTTCCCCGACCGACTGCGCGCATTCATGCTGACCGTGGTGATCGTCGACGACATCGTCGCGCTCGCGGTCATCGCCACCTTCTACACGGACAACCTCGACCTCGCGCCGCTGCTCTTCGCGATCGCCTGCTTCGCGGCCGTGCTCGTCGCCCGGCGCCTCAGGCTCCGCCGCGGCCTCGCCTGCGCGACGCTGGGCTTCGCTGCCTGGGTCGGCCTGCTCGAATCGGGCGTCGAGCCGGTCGTGATCGGCCTCGCGATCGGGCTGCTCGCGTACGCGTACCCCGCCCCGCGCGAGACTCTCGAGCGGGCGACCGAGAGGTTCAGGGAGTTCCGCGAGCAGCCGACGGCCGAGACGGCACGCCTCGCGGGCGTGGAGCTCCGTTCGGCGACGTCGACGAACGAACGGCTACAGCAGCTGTTCCACCCGTGGACGAGCTACGTCGTCGTGCCGGTCTTCGCGCTCGCCAACGCAGGTGTGTCTATCGACCCCGGCTTCCTCGAGCGTGCGTTCACGTCGCCGATCACGCTCGGCGTCCTCTTCGGCTACGTCGCCGGAAAGCCGGTCGGCATCTTCGGCGCGTCCTGGTTGCTGACCCGGCTGACCCGCGGACGGCTGCAGCCTCCGGTCGGCTGGGCCGCGGTCGCCGGCGGCGGGACGATCGCGGGCATCGGGTTCACTGTGGCGTTGCTCGTCGCGACGCTCGCGTTCGACGGGCCGCAGCTCGAGGAGGCGAAGTTCGGAATCCTCGGCGCGGCCAGCGGCGCCGCCCTCGTCACCTGGCTGCTCTTCCGTGCGACGGCGCTGCTCCCGCGGCGGCTGCGCATCCGGGCACTGCTCGGGACCGCCCAGCCCCTCGTCGACCTCTACATCGACGTGGAGCCGGAGCGAGACCACATCCGCGGCTCTGTGGACGCGGCCGTTACGGTCGTCGAGTACGGGGACTTCGAGTGCCCCTACTGCGGGATGGCGGAGCCCGTCGTTCGCGAGCTTCTCCGGGACTTTGCGGACGTGCGGTACGTCTGGCGGAACCTTCCGCTCAACGACGTCCACGGCCACGCGCAGCTCGCGGCCGAAGCAGCCGAGGCAGCCGCCGAGCAGGGCGCGTTCTGGGAGATGCACGACCTCCTCTTCGCGCACCAGGACGCCCTGGAGCCCGCCGACCTGGTCGGCTACGCCGAGCAGCTCGGCCTCGATACGGACCGCTTCGCCGACGCGCTGCGCGAGCACGCGGTCGCCGGGAAGGTCGCAGACGACGTCGACAGCGCCGACCTCAGCGGGGTCACGGGCACCCCGACGTTCTTCGTCAACGGCCGCCGTCATCACGGCGCCTACGACATCGCCACGCTGTCCGCCGCAGTGCGCGTGGCCGGCGCGCAGGCGTTCGCGGGCGTCAAGAGCGACTGAGCGATTCGCGTCTGCCGTGGCTCGTCTTGCGGCGCGCGGGGAACCGTTCCTATTTGACAGGTCCGTAACGAAGAATTAGCTTCGGGGAGGGAGAAACGGGACCACGGGGGTGGGGAGCCCTGAACGTCTTAGAGTGGCAGCCGCTGCGGGTTCCGCGTCAGCGCGGGCGTCGGCCTGGTGTCGCGGCTCTCGGCGCTCTCGTGTGCGCCCTCCTTTTCGTGCCCGGCGCCGGGGGTGGCGCAGCTTCCCTCGCTATCACCCCCGTCATCTTCGGGACGCTCGGGGCGAACGGCTGGTACACGAGCAATGTCACCGTCAACTGGCGCATCGACGCTGTTCCGCCGTATCTCGAGTCTGTCGGCTGTGACGCGAGAACGCTAACGGCGGATACGCCGGGCATCCAGCTCGAGTGTCGGGCGAGGAACGACCCGGACAGCCCGAATGACTGGGTAAGTGTCAAGAAGACGTTCAAGATCGACAAGACGGCACCGGCGATCACGAGCGTTGCCGCTAGAGGGGCGGATGCCAACGGCTGGTACAACAAACCGGTCACCGTCACGT
>Ga0126305_10000751_pt1 | contig 14059 bp, 13 predicted proteins | sample Plot26_FD_92536 | JGI IMG/M metagenome (GOLD analysis project Ga0126305, IMG submission 92536) | Serpentine soil microbial communities from UC McLaughlin Reserve, CA, USA - Plot26 | ecosystem: Environmental > Terrestrial > Soil > Grasslands | place: USA: UC McLaughlin Reserve, Lake County... | reverse complement strand
TCACTACCGGATGTCATGAAGCAGACTTTCTATTGAGAAAGCTACCACCGACGGTGCCCTTAAGGCCCCCGATTACATCCTGCGCCACATAGCGAGCTATCTTAGGGTTCTCCTGCAGCCTCCGCGTCGAGTACTCGTACCATTCCTTGCCGAACGGCACGTAAACCCGGACCTTGTGTCCCCCTCCTACCAATATGTTCCTTAATTCCTCGTCCACTCCCAAGAGCATCTGAAACTCGTAGCGATCCTCCGGGATCTTGAGCTGGTGCATAAGCCTCAGAGCGTGCAGGATAAGATGCTCATCGTGGGTCGCGATGCCCACGTAGACGCCGCCCCGTAGAAGCTCTTCCAGAAGAACGACGTAATGGTGCCGAACAGTGTGGAAGTTCTTGTATGCTATCCGCCGCGGCTCGTCATAGATGCCTTTGCACAACCTTACCGACACCCCCGCCTCAACCAGACGGACGACGTCCTGGAGGCTGCGCCGGAGGTAGGCTTGTATCACGGCGCCGGTGTTCTCGTGGCGCTCGTGCATGTCCAGAACTATCTGGATGGTCGTGGCCGTAAAGGGCGAGTCCTCCATATCCACCCGCACAAAGCGATTTCTCTCCGCGGCATACTCTATGATCTCCTCCAGGTTCGCCCGACACAGCTCCTCGTCAAAGAGCAGCCCGAGCCCGGTCAGCTTGACCGAGATGCCCGATTTGAGCTCGTGCTCATTCAGAGCGTCGAGGACCACCTTGTAGGCCTGAAGCTTCTCGACAGCTTCGCGCTTGTTCTCCGAGGTCTCACCGAGCACGTCAAGCGTGGCGACGCAGCCCTCTTTGTCGAGTTCCTGGATCGTGGCGACAGCATCTTCTAGATTCTCACCCGCAATGTAGCGGCTAGATATCCTCTTTACTATAGGCCGCGGTATGACGGTGACGGAGCTGGCTATGGCCTTGTCTATCACTCGCATGGCGGCCTCCTCGTTGGTCTCTAGGATCGACTCTCAGGGTCCTCGTTCACCGCGTTGAAGTCGGACTGCATCTGCTCGGAGGGCGAGGGACCGAGCAGTACAACCTCACGTCAGCCGTGCGGGGTGAGGTCATGCGACGTGCCCATGCTCCACCAGCTCTTGAGGTCTGTGGATCTGGGAGGATACGACGTGTAGCTTCGAAGGTAATTCTTCTCCTACCAAGAATCGCAAGAAGTCGTTCCGGTGCATGCTGAGGGGCTCGACTAGCTCCTCCCTGCCTACCTCGGGCACCGGGTCCAGCACCACTTCCTTTGTATCCGAGCAGGGTCCGTAAAGGACGGAGACCAGTTCCCCCATCGAGGTATGCCTCACCTTCCATCCCTCATCAGAGGCTGCGAGTCGGAGATTCAGGAACATCTGAGCTTCCTCCTCGAAGCTGAAGACCGCCAACGCCTTACGATCACCACAGAAATAGGTGGTGAACACGTCCATCCTGCTCTTGATGTGCTTGACGATGAGCCAGTGCCAGCGATCGGTTCTCTTAGTCTTTAGCATTGTTGCCCTACCTCCTCCTCTAGGCGAAAGCCCCGCAGAAAGGGCGGATCTTCCCAAGACTCCTTGCCCACATTCGGGAGGTTCCCCTGGTCAACCGAAAGCTAGTGGTCAAATGTCCCCCATGGTAGCGTAGAGCACCACAGACAACGTGGTCAATTTGCCAGAATGCCTTTGTCGGTGTTCTCCCTCTCCTGTTACTCTAACGCTCTCCACTCCACCCAGTCGCAAAACTCCGAATGCAGGAACTCGTCGTGCTTGTTGCGCCACTCCCGGTACTCGTCTTCCAAGGGGTGTGAGACTTCCTCCGACGGACGTCTGGAAGTCAGCTCTTCCCTGACCAAGGCCGCATGATCAGCCCCACATCCACAGGTGGTTAGGGAGGCACTAAGCACCAGCATTTCTCCACAGTCGCACTCGACGAATACACACCTCGGACACCAGACCTAGTCTATGCCATACGGAAGCTTAGGCACCTTGTAGTGGCCCTCGTTGCGTTCGATCACGGTCGTCATCCCGCTGCACCCTTCTTCCCCACGACATACACCTGATCTACGGTATATATGCTACTTTTGTAGCTATTCAGCGTACACCCCTGTGCCAGGTCTCGTCAATACCATACCCGAACCTTTAATAACTCTTAACGGCCGCCGACGCGCTCGCCATGGTGCGTAAAGATTTGTGGGCCCAGGAGGAGCAGAGTTTTTACAGGTCGCTATCAGCGACCGACACGATAAAAGACCCGCGGGTCTTCATGGAACGGCTAACCGAGGCGGTTTGCTATGCTGCCTGATGGCTAAAGTCGCCCTACAGCATCAGTTAGCTGTTCGTGGGCTACCCTTCCGGTGGAACGAGGAAGGGAGCGATGTGGTCGCGACGGACGGGGTGGACGGGTTGGCAACGGTTGCCGGGTGGTCGGAGGCGTTGGGCGAGCTGCACGAGCGAATAAGCCGCCGCTTCGCCCGCTCGGAAGCCAGGGACCGGGTCAAACGCTACCTTGTCGGTTTGCTCGGGAGGATCGAACACAAGAACGGCTGGCAACTCACCGAGGCCATTGGGGAGCGAGATCCGCAGGGCGTCCAGCGCTTCTTGAACTCGGCCAAGTGGGACGCCGACGCGGTCCGCGATGACCTCGGGGAGTACGTGCTCGAGCACCTCGCCGACGAAGAGACCGGCATCCTCGTCGTGGACGAGACGGGTTTCCTGAAGAAGGGCGAAAGAGCGTCGGCGTGGCGTGCCAGTACACCGGCACCGCCGGGGACACGGTCAACTGCCAGGTCGGGACATTCCTGGCATACGCCTCGAAGGAGAGCGCAGCCTTGCGCCCGCCAGGTGAAATCAGCGAGTATGGTCGGTACGGAGACGAGCCGCTGACCAGATCTCCTCCGGGAGTACATCGCCGTGGGCGTCAATGAGGTCGTCGACGAGGCTATGGATCTCATCAAGGGAGAGCACGCTCGGGGCGTGCCGGTCCAGCATGGCGGCGTGGTAGACGTGGTCCCGGTTTCCCTCCAGCGCAGCTCGGACGGTAAGTTCCTGAACAGCGATGTGCGGCAAGCACATCCCGGCGAGCTGGGGTGGAAGCGTTCCCACGTGGCAGGGCCTGAGCGTTGCCCCGTCCACCGCGAGAGTCACCTCCACGCACGAGCCTTCGGGGAGGTTATCTATAAGGTGGTCGTTGCGGACGTTACCGTAGATCAGACGCGGCTCGCCCGTGGTCATGGAGTGGATTATGAGGGAGCCGTACTCCACGCTCCGCTCCAGCGGGAACGTCTCGCCGGCGAGCAGCTTCCTGCGGGTCCATTCGTACTCCTTGAGGTTGTCCTCGCTGCGCCGGATGTACTCGTCTATCGGGATGCCGAGCTTTTCGATCAAGGCTTCATCCTTGATGAAGTAGGGGGTGTACTCGGCGTTGTGCTCGCTCGACTCGGTAACGAAGTAGCCGAGATGCCGCATCAGCTCGAAGCGCACCCTGTCTCTGACGTAGATATCGGGGTTCTCCATCGCCCTGAACAGGAGCGGGTAGGCGTCTTCGCCGTCCACTTCGAGGCGGGTCATCCAGGCGATGTGGTTTATTCCAGAACATTCGAAGAGCAGCTTCTCATATGGGACGCCGATGTAGGAAGAGATCTCATGCGCCGTGTAGGGCACGCTGTGGCATAATCCCACCACCTTTATATCGGGGAAAGCCTTGTAAAAAGCCCACACGAGCATGCTCATCGGGTTGGTGTAGTTCAGGAGCACTGCCTCCGGGCAGAGCTCTCTCATATCCTCACCCAGATCCAGCATAAAAGGAATGGTTCTCAGGCCCCGGAAGATGCCCCCGATACCTAAAGTGTCGGCGATGGTCTGTTTGAGACCGTACTTCTTCGGGATCTCGAAGTCCAGCAAGCTAGCCTCGTGCATCCCAATCTGGACCATGTTTATAACGAAGTTTGCACTCTCAAGAGCTTTCCGCCGATCGTGGTGCTCCTCCACTTTAGCCCCTGCTCCGAGTTGCTCCGAGGTCCAGCGGGCCATCATCCCGGCGGTTTCCAGACGCTCCGGGTCTATGTCGTGCAGGGAGACGGTTGCTCCGTGCAACTCTGGGAACTTAAATATGTCGGTAAGCAGGTTCTTGGTAAAGGTGACGCTACCTGCCCCGATAAACGCTATCCTGACCATTGCGGGCTTCCTCTCTGGTTCCGGAATATCCGAAATACATTGCTCCTACTTCATTCCATGCTCGGTTTGCTCGTCTACATCCTGGGCAAGCCGGAGTTGCGCCTGAAATTAACCGCTACGCCCACGCCACGATGGCCGTACAGATATTTCATGCAGACGGCGCACCTCCTCCTTCGTGCTCTTTAGAGTCGACTGGGGGAAATGTTACGTGCTCAGGTGACGGGAGGTGCGAAATGTGCTCAACACGCCGGAATTGCGGGGAACTCTTAAACTGAGGCAAGAATTCGGCGTGCGAATTGAGAGCCTCATCCAGCATAGCCTCTGCTTCGTCAATATCCCTGATAAGCGGATCGGCTAGCAAAGCCTGCAGAGCCAGTTGTTTGTTGCCAGTCAGTGCAGCGTCTACGGTGCTCTCCTGCTGATAAATCCTAGATCTAAGCACGTTCGCGATCCCGCCCGGTAGAGGGCCTACTCCGATCCCTCGGACTCCGTATCCGCTGATTACCCCTGGCAACTCCACAACGGCTTCTTCCGGCAGATTCGAGATTAGTCCTGCATTACGCACGTTCACCGCAAGCTCCACAGTGTTTCTGTCCAGAAGGATAGATTCCATTATGCTTACCACACGCTCTCCCTCGCGTGTCTCCGCCAACAAGCCCTGGTCTATCGGGGTGGTGCCGTTCGCTTCGCCTTGCAGCCGGTCCCACAATGTGCCTTTGCCAGCCAGGATATCGTTGGTCATGTCCAGGCTGCTTTGCAGACTATACTCAAGTACATTTCCATCCTTACGGAGGAAATACGGGAAAAACTCCGATACGTGCCGGTCTCCCGGAGACGGATAGAGACCATAAATCTGCATCAGCCTCGCACTAACCTGCTGGAAATCTTCGTAGACATCGCCATCGTCCGTATTCGAAGACCCCTCCAGCTGGGAAAGTAAAACCTTTTGCAACACAGGGTACATGTCCCGGCCTTCATGCCTTATATCAAGCAACCACGCCAGATGGTTTATACCTGCCGCCACTACGCTGAGCTCTTGGGATGGCAGTCTAAGTTCTCGTGCTACCAACTGCCGAGTGTGGAGTATGCCGTGACATAGCCCTATACACTTGATGAAGCTCGACTTATGAATGCCGCGTACGTTGACGCTGAGGGGGTTGGTGTAGTTAAAGAGCCAAGCATCCGGGCAAAGCTCCTCCATGTCACGCGCTATCGCTACAAGCTCTGGCACGTGGCGCAGTGCCCTGAACACACCACCGGGTCCCACGGTATCCCCCACCGTCTGGTAGACGCCATACTGCTCTGGGATACGCACGTCCTTCGCCCATGCTTTTGCGCTTCCCACGGCTATGGTAGTTGTAACGAAGGTAGCCCCAGGCAGAACTTTTCTGCGGTCCGTGGCACCTACTATCTTTAGAGCGACGCCACGCTCTCGCGCTATTCGCTCAGCCAGACGCGTCATTGTCTCTACAGCGGTTGGGTCTAAATCCACGAGCGCCACAGTCGAATCGTTCAGGTGAGGTGAGTTTACTAGGTCGGCTATCAGACCGGGTGTAAACACGGTGCTACCGGCGCCTAGGATCACCGTCTTAACTTCTTTCACGGCAACTCCTTTACCATCACGCGTCACCGAGGCCGAAACGTCTGCTTCAGGGACCGACCAGGGCGGATCACTTGATGCTTCCGGCCAGTATGCCGCTGATTATGTACCGATTTAGGAATATCACGATCACAACAGGCACTACGATAGAAAGGATGCCCGTGGCGTTCATCAGCGTGAACGGGACGGTGTGTCGCCCCAGAAGTCCCGTCATGAACACCGTCAGCGGCTGCGTAGAGTTATCCGAGGTCAGCACCAGCGGGAAGATGAACTGTGCCCACGCAAGCAAGAACGTGATGATGGCCGCCGAGGTTATTCCGGGCAGGGCCAGCGGCAGCATTATACGGAGCAGGACGGCTACGGGAGTTGCTCCGTCAACGAAAGCGGCTTCTTCAAGCTCCCTAGGTATGGTAATGAAGTAGTTGTACATTATCCACATGGATAGCGGCAGGAAGCCGGACGTGTACACGAGTACCACGCCGGTATACGTGTTGACCAGATGAAACTGATTCATTATTTGGTATAGAGGAATCAGTGTAGCGTAGATGGGGAGCGAGAGGGTGGCGAGCACTACGTAGAAGATCGTACTCTTGAATCGAAACTGTAGACGTGCGAAGGCATAGGAGGCCAGCACGGCGACGATTATCGTAACTACGGTCGCAGCCACACACTCGATCACGGTGTTGAGCAACGCCCGGCTGAAGTCCGGCCATAGATCGGAAGCGCTGAATAGAGACTTGTAGTTAGACAGGTACACAGGGAACGGGAAGAAGTGTGCTGGCCTCGACTGCGCGTTCTCGTTGCTCATCAGGCTCGTGTTGAGCGCCCAATAGATCGGGAACAGAGACCAGACGCAGACGAAAGCGATGATCGCTTTTTGACCTAGGTTGTATCTCTTCACCGTTAGAACTCCACTTTCCTGTAGATGACTTTGAGTAGACCAAGGCAAACGAGCATGGTGACTAACACGGCCATAAACGACATGGCGTACCCCTGTCCAAAATTGAGGGTCTGGAAGGTGATGTTGTAGGTCTCAAGCATCACGGAGCTGGCCGTGGTCGAGGAGCCATTCAACACATAGACCTGATCGAATATATTCAGAGAGATGATAAACGACTCCACCACGGCGATAGCGATCCCCGGACGTATTAACGGCAAAGTAATGCGCCGCAGTGTCTCCCAACGTCCCGCCCCGTCAACGGCGGCGGCGTCGTAGAGGTCCAACGGGATGCTTTGGAGGCTCGCCAGGATTAGGATCGCCGACAAGGGTGTCATCTGCCAGATCTGGACCAGCTCGATAAAGAATATACTCGCGAGACGGTTCCCCGAAATCCACAAATGATAGTGGCTGATCAGATGCAGGGAATGCAACACGCTGTTCAACACCCCGAAACTCGGGTCGTAGATCCAGGCCCAGATTATGCCCTCGGTAATGCCGGGCAGAGCCCAGGGCAGAACGAGGATGGCCAGCACCACGGCCCTTCCGGGAAACTGCTTCCACAGACCGATGGCCATAACAAGCGCGAGTAACGTCGAAACGAGCACGCCTATCACGACGTAGAGCGCTGTGTTCACCCAGCTCCAGATCACCTCGGTATCCGAAAACAGAGCCGTATAGTTCGCGAGGCCCGCAAACCGCTGTGGAGGACTGATGGGGTTTACGATGAAAAAGGACTTCACGAATGTAAGCACGGTAGGATAGATCGCCAGGCCACCTATGAACAGCAAGAGGGGCGCGATCAGCAGGTAGGGTAGCAGCACCGAGCTACGGCGGCTCGTGAGCCCGGGGAGTATTTTTCTCATCTTACTTTCCACGGACAATTTATCCCCTCTTATATTCTGCAGGCGGACATATCTCGGACCAGCCTGCCGCCTCCAAAGCTACGTGCTCCTGAACGAGCGTGGAGTATGAGAAGCTGCTAGCCACTCGGTTGGTGCGCCGTACTGGCGATCTCCTGGATGGCCTGCGCCACCGTCTTTTGACCCAGCGCGGCGGAGTGAATGTTCGTGAAGACTGCGTCGCTGAAGGTTGGATACCAGGGAGGGGGACCGCCGGGGAACACTGGCCGACTATGATCCCTGAACAGCTTGAGCAACTCGGCTCCCTGCGCAGCGGTGTTCTTGGCGAAAATCTCCATGCTACTCAACCTCATGGGGAAGGCGATACCACCCGTTGCCACCGGGCCGTATGCTCCCGCCAGTCGCGCCTGAATATCGGTGCTGGTGTACCACTTTATGAACTCCGCCGCTGCTCCCTTGTGTCGAGCGGATACCGGAATGCCGACTCCATCCGGGTTGCCCAGGTTCGCACCCGTACCTTCTATCCCAGGCGTCGGGATGTATTTGACCTGGTCGACTACTTTGGATTGGCTCGGCACGTTATAGAGTATGGACACATTGCCCGAATAATCTGAAAAGATGCTGGAGATCTTATGCAACGCCATCTGTGATTGCATCTCGGTGCTGTCCGTTACATCAATGTTTTCCTTGGGTACCATGCCGGATTTGTACTGCTCGACCATCCACTCCATCGCCTTATATCCGGGAGAGGCTTTGTCCGTAAACAAGGGCTCGAACTTATCGCTCAGGATCCTTCCTCCAAAAGCGCCTCCGGTGAGTTGATACCAGTATGTAGAAAGGCCCTCTGCAGCCGCAAACGGAATCCCCAGCGGATGAGCGTTCACGCCAGACTTCTGTATCTGCTTCAGACCCTTCTCGTACTCGTCAAAGGTAGCAGGCATCTTCTTGATGCCCGCCTGCTCAAAGTCTTTCGTGTTAACGGTGCTAACCATGACAGAGGCATCGTTCGGCATACCGATCAGTTGTCCGTTCACCGTAAACACGTCCAGTTGGGGAACATCTTTCTTCAACGAGTTCAAATCGGAAAACTTCAAGGTCACGAACCACTTGGTGTGAGCGTACAGACCCACGCGCGACCAGTCCACGTCCGTAACGTCAGCGAAGTAGGTGTTCGCCGAAGCGGCAGCAGTTATCTTGTTCTGCAGCGCATCCCATCCGTATGCGGTCCATTTCACCTTTACTCCCGTTTGCGAAGTGAACTTGTCCAGGAGTTTCTTAACCGGGGCGTCGATCCCGAGCGCCACCGCAATGGTCTGCCCGGCGTACTTCTTGGATAGCGGCTGACTTGCGGAGCCCATAGCGAAGCTCTGCTCTTTACCCCCCTGCCCCGTGGTCGAACCACCGCCGCAGGCCGTCAGGATCGCACCGGCCAACCCGGCGCCGCCTAGCTTGAGAAACGCCCTCCGGTTCATAGGGCTGCCAGCGTGCGCTTCCCGTGCCTCACTCATCAGCTAGACCTCCTGCTTACTCGTACACCCCATAGACGTGCCATGATTGCGCTCGCTTGTCTAACAAGCGATATTGACATACAGCTAGATTCCCGTCAAGTCATAAACAAACACATTCAAGCATAAACTAATAGTCTGGCTCGATTTATTCAGAGTTTTCTTAGGCAATCCATCTTACAGACAAATTAGCCTCATGTTAAGGCTCTGTTTATACTAGATTAGTGCCAAGCAATGAGCAATGATGAGTGATCTATTGCTTACTCTGCTCATATTTGCTAATTTATGCTTGAAACATGAGACAGGTTGTGGAGCGTTGACGGGTGGCAAGCTGAAGGGAATAGCGGATCAAAATGTTAGACGTGGGGCGCAGGCAGAGGATCGTGGACTTAGTAGAGCAGAGGAACGGTGCTACCGTCACTGAGCTCAGCGAGTACTTCGGCATTAGCGTAGCCACGGTGCGCCGAGACCTGTTGCAGCTCAGCGAGCGGGGGTTGCTCGAACGGGCGCGCGGTGGAGCTGTGCCCAAGCGTCCGGGGCGGTCAAATGCTTTCCCGGAACCGTCGGTGCTTACGCGTGCTTCCGTGCAAGTAGCAGAGAAGCAGTGTATTGGTCGAGCTGCTGCCAAGTACGTGCGAGATGGAGAAGTGATCATTGTCAATGGAGGCACTACCACAGCCGAGATGGTCCCGCACTTAGCTGAACGGCAGGATCTGACGGTCATAACTAACGCCTTGAACATAACGTTTCTGCTGAGCCATTATCCGAACACCAAGGTTATTGTCTTAGGCGGAGCCTTGAGGCACTCGGAACTCTCGATGCTGGGGGCTCTCACCGAAGACGCGCTACAAAACCTCAGGGCTGACAAGCTGTTTATGGGAACTCCAGCTATCCATCCCGACTATGGGCTGTCAGCCGACGATATAACCGAGGTACAGAGTGACCGAAACATCATGGCCTCTACAAGGGAGATTATCGTACTCGCAGATCACACCAAGTTCGGCAAGATAGCCACCATGCGTCAGGCTCCAATAAAGAGTATCCAACGTTTGGTCACCGACTCTGGTACCCCTGATAGGTATATAACGGCCCTCCGAGAGCAGGGGGTAGAAGTGGTCTCTATCGAGAAGAGTTGATCGAGGTATCCAATGTAAGCGTATAGCGAGTAACGGTACAGGTGTTAATACCAGCGCTACCTGAACGTGACAACCGCAAAAACGTTCCCTACAGCGTGGAGAGGACGACCTTATGACCTTCGACATGGTGGTCATCGGCGAGTTGAACGTGGACCTGCTGCTGAACGGGGAGGAGGTGGCGCCAAGCTTCGGGCAGGTAGAGAAGCTCGTAGATGATGCAACTTTAGCGATGGGTAGATCTTCTGCCATCTTTGCTCACCAGGCCACTCGCTTGGGACTTCGGGTTGCTTACCGGTGGTTCGTTGAAGTAGGAAAAGCGCTTGATCATGTTGCAGGAGGGCCCGATTTGTCGTCGGTATTGGGCGTATTTACGGCGACCAAGCAAGGCTGTTTCCAGTGATCCTAGCCCGTATACCTCATCCCAACAAACTACCGTTACAGCGGGTTGCGTTGATATTGACCCGCACACGCCATGCATGCCCAATCGCTCGAGTAGACTCTTCGGCGGAACCGTCTGTACCCATCATGCGGTACGGGTCAACCTCACTGAAATCCGCTGTTACATCGGCAAGGTCGGAGCAGATGCCTTCGGGGATTTCATGAGAAACCGGCTCCAAGAGGCGGGTATCGACACCTCGGCTGTCGTCGTGGACCCTGATGTCAAAACCGGGCTTACCGCACACCTTGTGCGAGGAGCGAACCGGGCGATGCTGACCTATCCCGGATCCATCGCGGCGCTTGGTCCTGAAGAATTGCACGTGTCCGTGTCCGCAGCGCCCGTCATGTACATGTGGGCAGCTATTTCCTGCAGAAAGGCATCCAGCGTGGTCTACCGCTCATCTTCGAGCGTGTTCGGGAGGCTGGCGTTACCACTTCGCTCGATCCAGGCTGGGACCCTGAGGAGAGCTGGAACTCGGGATTGCGTGAAGTCCTGCCCCATACCAACATCTTCCTGCCCAACGAGCAGGAGCTTCTGGCTCTGGCCAGGAAACCCACCCTAGAAGAAGCTCTAGAGCGTTTTCGGGAGGATACCAATGATAGGCGTCAAGTGCGGTGCTTCGGGAGCTGTAGCCTGTAGAGATGGATCAGCGATATCGTGCAGCTCTCACTGGTTGAGGTGGTGGACACTACAGGGGCAGGAGACAGCTTCAACGCAGGATTTTGTTCGGATTGCTGGAAGGCTACGATCTACGAAAGGCTCTGGAGATCGGCTGTCTCTCTGGGGCTCTCTCCAGCGAGAAGTCCAGCGGCGTAGAGTCCCAGCCTGACCTGAAGCGCCTACGACGATTACTGCTAGATCAACAAGGAGAGGAACAACAAACATGAACAACCACAAGTGCTACGAGCACATCAAGGGCCAGAGGGACGCCTGGAAGGCCGCGTTAAAGGAGGTGGATTCCCGAATCGGAGCCTTCAGATCCTTTCTCGAAGTGCGTCCGAGCGAATTGATCTTCACCTCCTGCGGCTCTCCCTATCACCTGGGAGAGTCCAACGCCACCCTCTGGCGCGAGCGTTTCGGGCTGCACGCCACGGTGGCGCCCTCTTCAGAGGTGATGCTCTTCCCGGAGAGCATGCTTCCCCACAACGGAAACCCTGTTCTGCTGGTAGCCAGCCGTTCCGGAGAGACCACCGAGACCATAAGGGCGGTAGAAACCTTCGCCGAGCGATTCCCCGGGCGCACGATCCTGCTGGGTTGCCAGAATGACAGCAAATTGGGTCGCCTCGCTGACCTGTCCATTATCGTCTCCGAGGCTGATGATAGAGAAGTGGTTCCCCAGACCCGCTCGTTTGGTGCCATGTACCTGGCTGCCCAGTATCTGGTGGCGTTGGTAGCCGAAGATGCCGGGCTGGCTGCAAACCTCAAGGAGTTACCTGAGTTGCTTCCTGACCTCATTGAGAAATGGGAACCGATTATGCAGCAGGTTGCAAAAGCGGGTTGGAACTCGGCAGTTTTTCTCGGTAGTGGTCCTCTCTGCGGCGTGACTGCGGAGGCCAGTCTGAAGCTCACGGAGATGTCCCTCTCCTCTGCAGTCTCCTACCATACGCTAGAGGTGCGTCACGGTCCGCGCAGCATCATCGACGAGAAGACTCTCGTGGTCGGTCTCGGCTCTCTGCGCGGTGCTTTCCAAGAGCGCCAGGTGCTGACCGAGCTTGCCGAGCAGACGCCTCACGTGGTGTCACTCACACCCGGTGACGGATGGGATCTCTCCGAGATCGCCACGGAGATTTCGCTGGGCGACCAGATCCCGGAGCACGCCCTCGGCTTGCTCTACCTGCCGCTGCTGCAGCTCTTGGCCTACCACCGGGCACTGCATAATAGAGTCAACCCCGACGAATCCCGCAACCTGACGAGCTACATAGTGTTGCCCGAGGGAAGCTAGGGTTGTGGATTTCCTCCACCAAGGCTACTCCAAGTCCCAACACCGGTCGATGATCGGTAGGCAGCTCGCCGTCTGCCTCCGCAAAGCCGCGTGGTTGGTTGCACGATCCATGGTAGAGAGCACGGCCGCGACGGGGGGACATCCGGCATGACCGGGCGCTTGTTGGTGGTGGGAGAAGCCTTAGTGGAGATCATGCGTCCTCATCCAGGGATCCCGCTCGACGCGCCGGGTCCTTTCACGGGTCCGTTCCCCAGTGGCGCACCCGCGATCGCCGCAGATGCTGCTGCACGCGCGGGAGCCGACGTTGCCCTGATCGCCACCGTGGGTAACGATAAGTTCGGCCGAATGCTCGTGAGGCGCCTTTCCTGCGACGGCGTAGATACTTCAGGGATACGCCTTGTCGATGACGCAGTGACTGGGGTAGCTTTCGTAGCCTACGACGAGGCGGGCGAACGCGAGTTTATCTTTCACGTCGCCGACGCCGCGCCGTCGCGAATTACCCGAGCAGATCTCGGTTCGATACCTGATGGAGCCGAGTGGATCCACATCTCCGGCTCCTCGCTTGCGCTATCCCAGAGTTTGGCGGAGACAGTGCTCGCCGCGGTAGAACGAGTGCTAGCCGCGGGTGGGCAGGTGAGCTTCGACCCGAACCTGCGGGTCGGTTCCGCTGGCGCTGCTGCGGTGCCACCTGGGTTCGAACGCCTGATAGAGGGGGCGTCGCTCGTGCTACCCAGTGCGGGAGAGCTTGAGCCTTTTGGAGCCGACGCGGCTTCATTATCGAGAGCCGGTGCTGTGGTGTGCGAGACTCTGGGCAAAGAAGGAGCCCGTCTACATCACGGCGGCACCGTCACCGAGATAGCAGGCATCCCCACGGAGGAGGTCGACCCCACGGGTGCAGGCGAGGTCTTCTCGGGAGCCTTCCTGGCGATCTACTTGCGCAGCGGCGATCCGATACTCGCTGCCCGCGAGGCAAACGCCGCGGCCGCGGCGCACGTGAAGGCACTGGGCCCCATGGAGAGCGGTTCCCTGCCTGACGGTCCTCACGAGCAAGCGGCTTCGCAGGACGCGTCTCAGGCGAACCGCTATCCACAAGAGGGTAGTACATGAGAAAGACTGAGCTGCCGGGCTTTCACCGGAATTTAGGCGTTCATAAGTCCCGCCGCTATGGAAAATTCGATGGACCTTTAGGCCGCGGAGAAGTTTCGCCGCACGAGGAGGATCCCATGGAAGAACCTCTCATGAAGAACCTCGTCCAGCGAGTCAAGGACCTTCAGGACGGAGATACCCCCATCACGCTGCTCGCTGTTTGCCCGAACTCCGACGCCGTGCTCGAGGCGGCGATCGAGGTGGCGGCCAGAACTGGGGCACCGATGCTGTTCACCACCACCCTTAATCAGGTCGACCGTGACGGCGGATACACCGGATGGACCCCCAAGGGGTACGTCGCCCGCATGGGCACACTC
>Ga0126305_10000749_pt1 | contig 14074 bp, 8 predicted proteins | sample Plot26_FD_92536 | JGI IMG/M metagenome (GOLD analysis project Ga0126305, IMG submission 92536) | Serpentine soil microbial communities from UC McLaughlin Reserve, CA, USA - Plot26 | ecosystem: Environmental > Terrestrial > Soil > Grasslands | place: USA: UC McLaughlin Reserve, Lake County... | reverse complement strand
GGTTATTACTGATCTCGTGGATAATATAAAAAGTCAGCATCCGCTGAACAAACTGGATGTAGGTGTACGATTGGCAAACATTGCACTAGCAGAAACCTATAAGAAAAACATTCCTGCTGCAGCTTATAAAAACCCAGTGTACAAAAAAATGGAAGTCGGTAAAGGCAAGGTCAATTTATATTTTGATAATGCACCCAATGGTTTCATCATTAAAGGTCCGGAAAAACAAGCCACTGAATTTTTGATTGCGGGAAGCGATCAAAATTTTTTGCCGGCTGGTGTTGAAATAAAAAAAGACAGGATTGTTGTTTCCAATATACAGATCAGCAACCCCGTGGCTGTACGGTTTTCATTCAGTAACATTGGTATGTCGAATTTGTTTAACAAAGAAGGATTGCCGGTCACTCCTTTCAGAACAGACAACTGGGAAATCATTCCTGTAAAAAAATAAAAAGCTTCCTGGTTCATGGATAAAACAATTTCCTTTCTTATCGTTTTTTGCGGATGTTTTTCAGTCGTATTTTCGCAGTCGGTGAAGATGGTGTACGATAAAACATCGCCACAAGAAAATTATGCCGTTGAAAGGTTAGAGAAAGTTCTTACTTCAAAAGGATATGTAATAGGGAATACAAAGAAAGGTATCATCATTTCACTTTCTATAAATGCCAAACAACTGGAAGAAGAAGCCTATTCCATTCGTGCAGATAACAAAAAAATTACTGTAACAGGTGGAAGCAAAAGAGGAACGATTTATGGGTGCCTATCGCTGGTCGAAGATCTGCGAAACGGTAACAAGCTGGAAAAAATAAAATCACGAAGCGAAAAACCACACTATCAACTTCGGGCCATCAAGTTTGATTTGCCATGGGATACTTATCGTCATAGTGACGCCCTGGACTTGCATTACGAAACATGCAAAGACCTGAATTACTGGAAGGCATTTCTTGATATGATGGTTGAGAATCGCCTGAACTCTCTTTCCTTGTGGAACCTCCATCCATACACATTCATGATTAAGCCTAAAAATTTTCCTTAGGTATCACCATTCACCGACGCTCAGTTGAATGAATGGCAAACGCTTTTTCATGGAATTTTTCGCATGGCAAAAGAACGTGCTATTGACATCTACATTATCCCCTTCAACATTTTTGTTAGTGCAGAGTTTTCAAAAGCGCATAATGTTAACATGGATAACCTGCAACACGATTTTTTTGTGAAAGGCGATACATCGGAACTGGTAAAAAACTACACCCGCGAATGTGTTGCCCAAATGTTGAAAGAATATCCTGAGATTACTGGAATGGGCCTTACCCTTGGCGAAGGAATGGGCGGCATGAGTCCGCAGGAGCGGGAACTCTGGATGAATCAGACCATCATTGAAGGAATGCGTTTGGCCGGCCGTAAATTAAAGCTCATTCACCGTATTCCTTTTTCAAGCACAACAGGTTCATTAAGCGTGACGAGCATAGAAACCGAAAAATTAACCAGGAAAGAAATTGACGCACAGGGAAATCTTTCCTTTCTTCAACCACCAATTTTTGCAGATCTAAAATACAATTGGTCGCATGCACATTCCACGCCTACTCTGGTGAAGGTGCACGGGGGAAAATTGTACGACACGTATTTCAAACCGGAGCCAAAGAATTACAAGATCACCTGGACGGCCCGCAACGAAGATTTCTTTTGTCTTCGATGGGGCGTTCCCGGGTTTATCCGTGCTCACATAGCAACAAACAATCAATCCTATGTGGGTGGGTATATGATTGGTTCTGAAACTTACATTCCCGCGAAAGATTATTTTACAAAACCAGATATCGCTCATAACTGGAAATTCGCTTTTGAAAGACAATGGTTGTTTTACAAGTTGTGGGGAAGATTGTTGTATAATCCGCAAACACCCGATGCTATTTTCCAGGCGGAGTTTATCAATCGTTATGGAAACGAGGGAAAGAATTTGTTGAAGGCTTTTTCGTTGGTAGGTACAACGCCATTACGCCTCGGTTCCTTGTTTGACTTCACAATGGATTTAACCTTGTATTCCGAAGGATTTATGGCATTAGATGATAAAGTGAAGCGTGTTGAATATATTTCGGTTGATCGTATTATTCACCAGCCAGTGACTGATCCTGATTACATATCGGTTGAAACGTACGTAAAAGCAATAGCTGAAGGCAGTTCTTTCGCTTCAATTAAAGTAACGCCTCCTGTATTAATTGGCATGCTCGAAAGAGATTGTAATGAGGCCCTCTCGTTGGTAAAGAATATTAACACATCAGTTAATACGGCTTTGTCTTTTGAAGTAGCAGATGTAAAAGCCTGGGCAAACATGGGTTTACATTTTGCGGAAAAATTAAAGGGAGCTGTTGCGTTGCAAACTTATCGAACCAAAGGTGGTAAAGAAAACAAACAAGATGCAATCAGGCATTTGGAGAATGCCTTAAAGTATTGGGATGAACTTGTCAGTATAACGAGTGCGATTTACAACGAAATGCCGCTGGTCCATTACAGCGAACAAAATGGAGTTCGCTCCGAAGAAAATAAACACCTCACATTTCATTGGAAAAAGATTCGACCCGATGTAGCAAAGGATATTGAAATAGCAAAGAATGCAACCTTTGAACGGGAAGGAACAAGGAACAATTAAGTAAGTAACAAGGAATAGACAAAGAAGAAAAAATAGACACACCGCTAAGCACTTTGCCCACGCTCAACTAACCTATTCCTTTTATTGGATTAAGCATCAATGCTCACCACATTTTTAACCGCAAAGGACGCCAAGAGCACGAGATACGCAAAGAGTATTCGAACATTTCTTTGCGAAGCTTTGCGTTCCTCCGCGTTCTTTGCGGTTAAATGTTTTCATGCATCAAATTTCAAACACTGACCCAATCTATAAATAATTAACGAACCCCTCCATGTTTGTCCGGATTTTATACACTTTGCTGTAGCTAACGATGTAAAGGGTTTTCATATCCTTATCACCAAAGCAAAGACTTACAGGAAATGAAGGCAAATTGATCATCCCCACAAATTCTCCTTTGCTATTGAAGATTTGAACTCCATAATAGGTAGCTACATAAATGTTACCCATTTTATCAATTGCCATTCCATCAGCACTCGATGATCTTCCTTTTCTATCAAGCACATTTTCTGTCAAAAATAATTTTGCAAACTTTCTTCCATTGCTAATGGTACCATCTGCATTTACATCATAAGCCCAGATGAAATTATCCTTCTCACTCTTTACAGGATACCACGATTCATCATCATAACAGTTATTGATAAAAAGCGTTTTTCCGTCCGCAGATAATAAAATCCCATTAGGCATGGCAAATTCGTTGGGTTGCGTAAGCCTCGTTGTTTTTCCGTCAGCAGAAACATAATACACCGCTCGGCCGGGTTGAAATTTCTTCTCTTCCATAGTGAACTGGGGGTCGGTGAAATACACCCCTCCTTTTGCATCAGTAATAACATCGTTGGGACCATCAATTGGTTTTCCATCGTATTTGTCGGCAACTACTTTTACCACCTCTCCTTTCGTTGTCATCTCCACTATTCTGTGACCCATCATATCGCAAACAAGCAGGTGGCCATTTTTATAAGGGTACAATCCGTTCGTTTGCATTTTACCTTCTGTGATATTTCGATAGCTTCCATTAGGGTCCAGTTCAACAGTTGAACTTTTTTTCGGGTCAGCATTGAAACTCTGATCGAAATACATGTTGGAAAAATAAACTTTGCCATTCATCCATTTCGGGCCTTCTGCGAACGTTAATTCAGGCTTTGTTTTTTTGCCGTCAACTACCAGTTCAAGTTTGGCATTGTCAGGGACAATAGCATGATAAGCCGCCAATCTGGCTTTTTCTTTGTCTAAATAATCTGTACGGGCAGGCCAGAAAATATCAAGAGCATCGCAACCAAGATCACCAATTTTTGCACCGTGCACCATGTTTGATGGTATGCGTACCACATCATTTGCTTTCATAGACTGCTCGCCATCTAAAAGAATCTCATCACAGGCACCGCGCAGTGCAAACATCATCTGCTCTTCGGGATGTATGTGATGGGGGAAGGTTGAATTTGGCTCCATTGAAATAAAACTCAATTGCGTATTCTTTCCTGAGACCAACCTGGAATATGCACCGGGCAGAAGATAAGTCAACTGAAAATTGTATAAATCGTAAACCGTATTAGCACTTACATTCGGTGTTTGGGTATTTTGAACATCAGCCACCTGAGATGGAAGGTTTTTTACGCCTGCTTTTTGAAGATAATCAAGCCGAAAAGGGCTGTATATTTCCAACAATTTTGCACCAGATACACCTGCCGTTACCGCGTTCTTACTGCCTTTTTCAAGATAGACGAAATCCATTCGTGGTGTGCCGCTATGCGTACCGTCCGGTGCTTCCCGCTTTTTTGAAATCATCGTAACAGGTGAGCCATTTACCAATTGTTCAATGGAACCTTCCAACACAAATAAAAAGCGGTCCGCTGGCAATAGTTCTTCAGAAATTTTTGCATTAGGCGCAAGTTGCAGCGTCGCCACCATTGTACCGGTTCCCCAAAAAAGTTTAGCATTGACGCCCGGATATACTGTCACACTATCTATGTCATCTAAATTGGTTACTTTGCCGGGTTCAAGGTTGGAAGCAATTGCAGTTTGAGGAAGACCATCTAATTTTCTTGCAGTGAGGTTGTGTTTCTTAATAAGATCTTCATTTTTGTTTTGCCAACCCGATTCAGAACCTGAAGATGAATTGCAGTTTGTAAGGCCAATCAAAACAATAGCAAGCCAGCCGTGGAATACAATTTTGTTCGTTCGAATAACTCTCATGATCGATTTTGATTTTATGTAATTGGAGTGAAAAAATAATTATTTCACTTTAGCTATCTGTACAGGATTTATCGCCGGATTATATTGAACGTTTTTTGCTATGGGTTCCCTTATTTTTATTTGATACTATTTCTTTATTCAAACTAAAATTTTAATCAAGATGAAATGCTTGCTTACTTTGCTTTTGCTTGTTGGAAGTTTAACCACCTTTGCTCAAAATGCTATTGATGGAAACTGGAAAGGAACCCGTGAAACACCTAACGGCACATTTGAGGTCAATTACACATTTAAAGTGGAAGGAAGTGAACTGACAGGTACCTGGAAAACTCAATTTGGTGAATCCAAGTTAGAAAAAGGAAAAGTCGACGGTAAAAAATTTTCGTTCAGTATTTCTTTTAATGACCGGACAATTGATTATACGGGTGAAGTAGTTAATGACAACGAACTTTCAATCAAAAATGAAAGGGGTGAAATGAAATTAAGCCGGGTAAAATCTTAAGTTTTCACTATTATCCGGGGCGTAAGAAAACGTTATTGTTGAGCTTTTAAGCACGTATAGTCATTAATTAAAAATTACGACTGGCATACGTTGTATCTAAGCTGAAAATTTATTATTCTGGCTGCATGTACAGAATTTATCACCGGATTATTTTGGAAGTCTGACGTGTCGGCTTCTCTTATTTTTCCACTCTCATTCTCATTCAACCATTTGCTAATGATACCAAATAGATTGCCTGTAAAAATTACCTGTGTCATTATTGCCCTTTTGTCTTTGTTCACTTTTGCAGCCATTAATCCTTTCACCAAAAACCCTGGTACGTCTGGCTGGAATCAATACGGCGGAGGGCCGGACCAATCAAAATATTTTGAAGCTTCCCAGATCAACAAGGAAAATGTAAACCAGTTGAAAGTGGCCTGGGTGTATCCCTCCATTGATTCCTCGTTTAACTTCTTCAGCCCAATTGTTGTAGATACCATAATGTATGTAATGGCCAAAAATTCTTCCCTGGTGGCTGTGAATGCTGCAACAGGAAAGGAAATCTGGATTCATGCCAACCTGCAGGGTTTAACCCGCAGGGGTATTAATTACTGGGAAAGTAAAGATGGAAAAGACAGGCGCCTGTTGTTTACACTTAATAACACATTGCAGGCAATAGATGCTGTTACAGGAAAATCCATCATGAGTTTTGGTACCAAGGGGTACGTAGATATGCGAAAAGGATTGGGTCGCGACGCAACATCAATACGAAGAATGCAATCCATGATGCCCGGTGTTGTGTTTGAAGATTTAATTATAATGGGTTCTGCTCCTGGTGAAGGATTTTTTTCTCCCCCGGGATATGTTAGAGCATATAATGTAGTGACGGGTAAGCTGGCATGGACGTTTCACACAATTCCTCGTCCTGGCGAATATGGGTATAACACCTGGCCGAAAAATGCCTATAAATATGTCGGCGGTGTTAATGTATGGAGCGAAATGTCAGTGGATGAAAAAAGAGGTATTGTGTATTTGCCGCTTGGCTCTCCTACTTATGATTATTATGGAGCCGACCGTTTGGGCAGTAATCTTTTTGGCAATAGCCTCGTAGCATTAAACGCCCGTACCGGCAAACGCCTCTGGCATTTTCAAACTGTACATCATGATCTATGGGATTATGACCTGGCATCGGCACCACAATTAATTACAGTTAATCGCGAAGGCAAACAAATTGATGCAGTAGCCATTGCAACCAAGCATGGTTTTATGTTTGTGTTCGACAGGCTAACAGGTAAACCGATATTCCCGATTGAAGAAAAACCTTTTCCGGCAAGTAAAATGCCTGGAGAAAAATCATGGCCTACACAACCTATTCCTACTGTTGTACCGGATTTTACAAGACACGAGGTAACAAAGGAAATGCTGAATCCCTATTTCACCAACGCAGAAAAGGAAAAATGGTATAAGAGAATTGCGGCGGCTAAATCTGGTTTATTTGTTCCTCCTTCTGATAAATACGAAACCATCAGTTTGCCTGGTGCATTAGGAGGTGTAAATTTTGGAAACACGGCTTCTGATCCGGGGAAAGGCATGGTGTATATTTTAACGCAGGAGTATCCCTCGGTATATAAACTTGAACGCGTGAAAACAGCTCGTGAATTAATGTCGAAAGATGAAATACAACGAGCGAAATCAGTCATCACTACATCGTGTCGCGCCTGTCATGGTGAAAACTTAACCGGTAGAGGCATCTCACCGAATATTGTTAATTCCGGGCAGAGAATGTCTCTTGAAGAATTTAAAACATTATTGGCTGTTGGCCGTGGCCAGATGCCAGGTTTCCCCCATATTGATGATCAACGAATAATTGCATTGCATCGATACCTGGGCGGAAGTCCGGTAAGGTCTGGTTTTGGGCCAAGAAGAAACCAAACAGTACAAATGCCTGATGGACCTGTTGTGGCATCTGGTGGTGCACCTGTTAAACCAGATGAAAAGCCAAAACCACCAATGAGTGAATATCCTGCAGGCGTACCACATCCTGTAAATCGATATACAACTGATTATGGTACTGCGTGGCCTAACTTATTAGGTCCGCCATGGGCATCGGTTATAGCTTACGATTTGAACACCGGAACAATAAAATGGAAACAACCGCTTGGCGAAGATTCTCTTGCTGTTAGTAAAGGCGATAAAACAACGGGTGCTGTTAATGGCTCGCAGCGAAAAGGAATCATTGTTACTTCCACGGGTATTCTGTTTTGCACCGGTAAGGGTGGAAAATTATATGCGTACGATTCAGATAACGGCCAACTTTTATGGGAAAGTACGCTGAGCCACGAATCCAGCGCACAACCGATGATGTATGAACTAAATGGCAAACAATACCTGGTTGTGAATGCCACGAATAATTTTACAAGAGATAGTTATGATCATTCAAAAGATCCGGGAGCTTTGCCGAGAGGATATGTTGTGTACGCACTTCCTGACAAAAAATAATGAGTGCTTTATAAAAAATAATCAAAGCGCAGCGATGTAGAAACAAATAATTCGCTGCGTTTTTGTTTTCGTACAAAAAATGTCAACCTTCATTCTTACACGTTCATTTTGCAGTCGGACAATCATAAAGCTAGTCTGCCTCGTTATGCACCTTGGTTTAATTGCTTTCACAAATACTGCTTCAGGGCAAAAGCTTAGCGAACCTATTCTTTTATGGCCGTCCGGGGTACCGGGTGCAACTGGAACGAGTGATGAAGACAAACCTGCCATAATTCCTTTTATCCCGGAAGCATCGAAGCGCAATGGCGCTGCAGTATTGGTTGTACCCGGCGGAGGTTTTACCATTCGTGCAGTAGATCACGAAGGAGTATTGGTAGCGCAGTGGTTTAAAGAGCATGGCATTGCTGCATTCTTGCTGCGTTACCGTTTGCGGCCTCTCTATAATCGAAATGATTGGGTAAAAGACGGACAAAGAGCTATGCAATACATACGGGCACATGCAACCGAATATGGTTCATCGCCCGAACGTGTTGGTGCCATTGGTTTTTCCGCAGGAGCAACATTGATAGCTGATATGACATTAAATGCTGCAATGGCACAGCCGGAGGCAAAAGATTCTTTAGATCGCTTTACATCAAAGCCTGGTTTTTTGGTTTTGGGTTATGGCTCGATGCGTATTCCCAATAATGCCGATTCTATTTCTATTGCCGGTTTTCCACCAACATTTATGTATGGCACCGCAGAAGACAGGAGCAGCAATGGTGGAATGCAGGAAATGTATAGCCGCCTGTATCGTGCCGGTGTTTCGGTAGAAGCACATTTTTTTCAGAATGGAATACACGGAACTGGTTTTGCATTAGGTGACCCTGTACTTGGCGAGTGGACCAATCTTTTGCATAACTGGCTTTTGACTGGCGGATTTCTTACGAACCAACGCCGGATAACTTTATCAGGTGTTGTAAAATTAGACGGCTCTCCATTGGTGAAAGGTATGGTGGTACTAAAACCCGTAGATAATCTGCAGGCACCACCAGTAATTATTTATATCAACAATACCGGTACAGGCGAATTAGGACGGTTCTCGGTACAAAAAAATCAAGGACCTGTCGAAGCACGATATCGAGTTGAAGTGAGACAGGATGCTACCCGCTGGGTTAGCAATTCCCGTGAGCCATTTATGATTGAAATGATGGACAAACAAAGCAAGGGCACATTGACTGATGCGGACAAGACAGCGTGGGGCGAATATCTTCGCAAACGTAACCTGTCCCCGAGCATTGACAGGCAGCATATATATTTAAGAAAACATCCGAATGATAAACAAGATTATATTGTTGACTTAAAGGACGGTAAACAGCTATTCATTGAAGTATTTAGTAAGTGAAAAAGCGATTACTTAGACGTATTGTTGGAAATCCTTTTTAAAATTTATTGTTAGCATAGTTACGGACTAATAGTAGTTGACACGTTAATTAATCAAATCAATATGAAAAAAATCATTTTGCTTGCAACTGTATTATTTTCGTTGGGACTTAGTATTGTATCAGCCCAATCCAATACCAGCGAATGGTCGTCACACAAAACCAAAAAATGGTTTAAGAAAAAGGAATGGCTGCATGGACTTAAAATAACTCCACATTCGTCCATAGACAAGGCACAGTTTGCAAAGCAATACCATCTTAATCGGGCAGCCTGGGATAAAGCTTTTGCTTATTTAAAGACTACAGATTTGACAACACTTTCCAACGGAAGGCATGTAATAGATAGTGATAATGTTTATGCTATCGTTACAGAAGCTCCCTCAAAGGACTATGATAAAACTGCTTTTGAATCGCACCGCAAATATATTGACATACAATATGTGATAACAGGGGAAGAAAAGATGGCAAAAACGCCAGTGACCTCAGTTGTGGTTAATAAGCCATACGATGAAAAAGCTGACATTGCTTATTATACCGGTGAAGGAAAAATCTACACCGTACCTGCCAAAACTTTTATGCTTTTTTTCCCGGGTGAAGCCCACCGTCCAAATATTACTCCCGGTGGAAATAAAGTGGTGAAAAAAATTGTTATTAAAGTGAAAGTAGCGCCAGAAAACCAATGACAGCCATTGATATCAAATGATTACTTAAGCTATCCCGGCGCTATCTGCAACTTCACCGTTATCATGATACAGCTTCCAGCTGTTGAACAGCATTTCGTGTAAATTCTCCATTTAGTTTCCGCATGATATGCAGCCGGTTTTCATCTTTTAATGCATCAGGCAAAAATTCCTGCGGGCAATCCTGGTAACATACCGGTCGCAAAAAGCGTTTGATTGCTTCTGTACCAACCGAGGTGAAATGTGCAAATGTTGTTGCAGGGAAAGGTCCGCCATGCATCATAGAATGAGAAACTTCAACGCCGGTAGGTACACCGTTGTAAATAACTCTTCCTACCCTGGCAATCAAAAGATCAATATGGTTTTGAAACCGTTTAAAATCTTCTGCAGTTCCCATTATAGTTGCCGTTAATTGGCCGTGCAATGATTGTAATGCTGATTGTAATTCATTTTCATTTTCACAAACTACAACAAGTGAAGCAGGACCGAATACTTCGTTTTGTAAAGAATTGTTTTCACTAAAATTTTTTGAAGTTGTTTTTGCAAGAGAGGCACCGGCCTTATACTCTTCTCTTCCTTCATCGCCGGTCCAAACAGTTTCAACACCTTTAGTAGCTAGCAGTTGCTCCCTTTCTTTATAATAAGCACCACAAATAGTTTGGTTAAGCATCGTTGCGGGAAGCACCTTTTGTAATACCTGTCCTAATTTTTGAATAAACTTTTCGGTGTTTTGGTCGTTTACTACAAACAACAATCCCGGGTTGGTACAAAATTGTCCAACACCAAGGGTAATGGATGAACCTAGTTGTGCCACCAGTGCATCAACATCTTCGTTTATCTTATTCGGCAGAACCAACACAGGGTTGATACTGCTCATTTCTGCATACACAGGAATGGGCTCTTGTCTTTCATTGACAGCAGCTTTAAGCAAAGCCATTCCTCCACGAAAAGAACCAGTAAAGCCTACTGCTTTTATTTGCGGGTGTTTTACCAATTGCTGGCCAAGTTGCGAACCTTCACCAATCAAAGAAGAAAATACGCCATCGGGCATATTACATTTTTGTGCGGCGTTGATAATAGCTGTTGCAACCAATTCATTTGTTCCAAGGTGTGCACTGTGTGCCTTCACAATTACAGGGCACCCTGCAGCTAACGCAGAAGCAGTATCACCGCCTGCGGTAGAAAATGCCAGTGGAAAATTACTGGCAGCAAAAACTGCTACAGGTCCAATAGGATGCATCATTCTTCGTAAATCGGACCTGGGCAAAGGTTTGCGTTCAGGCAGCGCTGTATCAATGATGGCTTCAACATAAGAACCCTCACGCAAAAGAGAAGCAAATAATTTTAGCTGTCCAACTGTTCTTCCACGTTCATTTGTTATCCTGCCTTCCGGTAATCCACTTTCAAGATGAGCTCTTTCGATCAATTCTTCCAATTGCATAATCTCATCTGCAATGGTGTCTAAAAACTCTGCTCTTTCCTCAAACGATGTTCGCTTGTAAATTTCAAAGGCGGAAGTCGCTTTTGCAATTGCCGCGTTAATTTCCTGTTCAGTTGCCACGGCAAATTCGCCAGTCAAATTGTTTTTTTGTACTGTACTGAAGGCATAAAGCTTTTTTTCGCCAGAGGCCTTTTTTTCGAATCCAATAAAATTATGTCCGGAAATCATGGTCAGGGGTTTAAAATAAATAAATCAGTTACTATAATTGTTGCCACTACTAACTAAGTGTGGTTAACTTCTAAATATTTTTTAGCTACAAAATTTGCACCGGGTAGGGCTCCGTATCAACTTTCAATCACAATGGGTAACTATATTGCTTCGACAACACCCAAATGTTCGCTTAAGTTTATTGTCAGCTCTTTCATTAATACCATTTCGACAAGAAGTTGTTGTGAAACATCCAGCCCCCATTGCAATGATCATTCAAAAAACTAAATCAATTCGTTTTCGCTTTCATAAACTACCTGCTCTGGCACTGCACCTGATAATCTTAAATCAGAATCTTTCACTGCAACCATTGTCAACACAGCAGCGATCAATAATGAGCCAGCCATAAAAATGTAGGAAGCCCCAAAACCGCCTGTTGTTCCATTTAAATATCCAACAAGGTAAGATCCTGCAAAAGAACCTAATGCTCCCAGGCTGTTAATTAATGCAATGGCGCCTGCTATAACGTTTGCCGGTAATATTTCAGGCATGATTGCAAAGAACGGTCCATAAGGTGCATACATAACTGCGCCTGCAATCACCAGTAAAGTAAAGGACATCCAAAAGTTGTTTGTCCCAATTAAATAAGAACTATAAAACGCAATAGCTCCAATTAGCAAAAATGGCCAAACAAAAATTTTTCGTTTTAATGTCTTATCTGAAAAGTATGAAGTGACAAGCATTGCTATTATGGCAAACACGTAAGGAACAGAAGAAAGCCAACCCGTTTCAACAATAGTCATATTCGGTGCTCCTTTTATGATGGTTGGCAACCACATGACAAAACCATAAACGCCGATGCTCCAAAACGCATATTGCAAACAAAGAAGAATTACAGCTTTTGTTTTAAATGCCTGCAGGTAATTTTTTAAAGGCTTGATGTTTTGCTGTTCTTTTTGCAGTACAGCTTCCAGTGCATCTTTGTCTTTCTGTGACAGCCATTTTGCTTCTTTTGGTTTATCATTGACCAAATTCCACCAAAAGAAAGCCCAGATAATTGCCGGCAATCCCTCTAAAATAAACATCCACCTCCATCCCAATGAATTAATCAAATAACCTGACAATATTGACATCCATAAAATAGTGACAGGGTTTCCGAGGATCAAAAACGTATTGGCTCTTGACCGTTCTTTTTTTGTGAACCAGCGGCTTAATAAAATAATCATGGAAGGCATTACAGCACTTTCAACAACACCAAGCATAAAACGAATGACGATCAAAATATTAACATTGCTTGTCATGCCGGTTGCCATTGCACACACACCCCATAGAATCAATGACCAGAAAATTAACTTCTTTGCACTTTTTGTTGCTGCATAATGTGTACCCGGAATCTGAAAAAAGAAATAACCTAAAAAGAATAATGAACCCAGCAATGATGAGATGGCCGGAGTAATATGCAGGTCTTTCGCCATACCGCCTGCAGCGCCAAATCCAAAATTAGCCCTGTCTAAATAAGCGAGACTGTATGTAATAAATGCTACAGGCACCAAACGAAACCAACGTGTTTTTGCAATTGCCGTTTCCATAATTTCTAAATAAACAGGACTGAAAATGAGGAAAACAAAGTTCGGTTATTCCTATCGCATGTTTGTTTTAGCGATGTTTTTTTTAAAATGCAATGAAAGGCAATTTACAAGATATCGAAACCTGGAAACAAAAAACTTCCAATAAAAACCAATGAAGGATTTTGAACAGAAACCATTACGCGTATATCGCCTGAAAACACGGCTCCAAAAATTATTGTGGCGCACAATTAACCACGTCCTGTCCTGAATGTGAAAAATGAACAGTTCTTGGTTGTGAGTATATTATGGTTTGAATTCCTTCTTTTATTTTAAGATGCTGATCGGGACCAATATTGTTGAATACCTGCACATAATTACCCACCGGCCAGGTTATTTCGATTCTTTCGATTATAGTAGCTGATCCAATACCTATATGCTGTTCCAAAGGGTTCGCACCAAAACTTCCACCGGTGTTTACATCATGATATACGGACCGTTCGACACCGTTTTCTTTGAAGGTTACTTTGATTTTTGCACCTATAGCAGCCCGGTTGGTCTTAACTCCATCAAGCGAAATACCAATCCAGTGATTTTTGTTTTGTCCCGGATTCAGAAAAAGAGAATTTTGGTAAGCATCCCCTGTAAATGCACCTCCCATTTTTATAAAAATGTCCTCGTCACCATCATCATCTAAATCGGCAAAAGAAACGCCATGCCCTTTCTGCAGGCTGCCAACTCTTGCTGCACTTGTTACATCCAAAAAATTTTTACCTCCTATGTTCTGAAACATTTTATTCGGCACCAGGGATTCGTATTGTGGATTACCGGTACCGAGGAAGATATCCGGGTATCCGTCATTATCAATATCGCCAAAATTTGACCCCATGGCAAAAGCCACTTTATTCAGTCCAACCTTTTCAGTTACTTCCTCAAAGGTTCCGTTGTG
>Ga0126305_10000748_pt1 | contig 14075 bp, 13 predicted proteins | sample Plot26_FD_92536 | JGI IMG/M metagenome (GOLD analysis project Ga0126305, IMG submission 92536) | Serpentine soil microbial communities from UC McLaughlin Reserve, CA, USA - Plot26 | ecosystem: Environmental > Terrestrial > Soil > Grasslands | place: USA: UC McLaughlin Reserve, Lake County... | reverse complement strand
GGATCACGGCCAGCTGTTCAGCTGGGCGTCCAAGACGCCCAGGGTCCTCGCGTCGAACTCCAAGCTGTTCACCACGGCCGCCGTGCTGAACCGGTTCGGCGCCGACGGCACGCTGGAGACGCGCCTCTATCCCCAGCCGCGGTCGGCCCTTCACCGCCACGCGATCAGGGGCAACCTCGCGATCGTGGGCGACGGCGATCCGGCCCTGTCCAGCTCGGGATTCGCCAAGCGCAACGACCTCCCGGTCAGTCCCATCGGGGCACTTGCGAAGGACCTTCGGAAGGAGGGAATCAAGCGCGTGCTGGGCAAGGTCCTCGCCGACGACTCGATCTTCAACCGCAAGCGGGGCGTCCCGACGACGGGAGTAGATCCGTCCCCCAGCGATCTGTCGCCGCTCTCCGGGCTGTCCTACAACGCTGGGCTGGACGGCAGCGGTGAGGCCCACGACCCCGAGCTGCGTGCGGCCCGCGCTCTCAAGGCGAAGCTCCGCAAGTACGGAATCCGCGTCAAGGGTAGGATCGGCCGCGGGAACGTGTCGAACCGTGCCCTCAAGCATCGCCCTGTGGCGGAGGTGCGATCCCCGCAGATGTCGACGCTCGTCACGGCGACCAACCGACCCTCGAACAACTTCTACGCCGAGATGCTGCTGAAGCGCCTCGGGGCCGGCAGCAAGTCGCGGGGCACGACCCGCCGCGGCGCAATACTCGCGGAGCGCTTTGCCAAGAAGCTGAGCGCGCCCGTCCAGATGGAGAACGGGTCAGGGCTCACCCGCGACAACAGGGCCTCGCCGAAATCGGTCGGCCACCTCCTCCGGGCGATGAACCGCCGCCCAGGGCACCTGGCGTTCCGAAAGTCCTTGCCACTCGCCGGCCGTCAGGGAACGCTCTCCGACCGCATGGACGGCACGGCTGCGGAGGCAAACTGCCGCGCGAAGACGGGCACGATCAACGCCGTGAGCGCCCTGTCCGGCTACTGTCACGCCGGCCACGGGGTGGTCGCCTTCTCGATCCTGATGAACTCAGTCGACATCTCGACCGCGCAGAGCGCCCAGGACAAGATAGCCGGGCTGATCGCGCGGTATAAGCGCAAGTAACGGCCGACTAGTCCGGCAGCAGCTTGCGCAGCCCGGTCTCGTCCAGGACCGTCGTCCCCAGCTCCTCCGCCTTGGCCAGCTTGGAGCCCGGGCTGTCCCCGGCGACCACGTAGTCGGTGCTCTTCGACACCGAGCCCGTCACCTTGCCGCCGGCGCGCCGGATCATCGCCGTCGCCTCCTCCCGCGTGAGGTTGGGCAGCGATCCGGTGAGCACGAAGGTCTTGTCCTCCAGCGGCCCGCCCTCCGCGCGCCGCTCGGCCTCCGAGAGCTCAAAGCGCAATCCGCGATCGCGCAGGCGGCGGATGAGCTCGATCGTCGGCTCCTCTGAGAGCTCCTCGGCGAGCCGCTCGGCGACGATCGGGCCGACCCCCTCGACATCCTGTATCTGCTCCTCCGAGGCCTCGAGCAGCGCATCGATCGTGCCGAAGTGCTCGGCGAGCGCCTGGGCGGTCACGTATCCGACCTCGGGCAGCCCGAGCGCGAACAGGACGATGCTGAACGGCTGACGCTTCGACGCCTCGATCGACTCGATGAGGTTGCGCGCGGACGTCTCGCCGAACCCGTCGAGAGCGGCAAGCTGGTCGGCGGAGAGGTCGTAGATGTCCGGCTGGTCGCGGATCAGCCCCTCGTCCAGGAATCGTGCGGAGAGCTTCTCCCCGAAGCCCTCGATGTCCATCACGGCAACGAAATGCTTGATGTGCTGGAAGACCTGCCCGGGACATCCGCGTCGGTTCGGGCAGATCGTGAAGACGCCACCGTCGGGCTTCACGGTCGGCGTGCTGCAACGCGGGCACTTCGCGGGCGGCTTGGGCTTCCGTAGGCGCTTGCCCTTGCGGCGCTGGATGAGCGGAGAGATCACCTGGGGGATCACGTCGCCCGCGCGGGTCACCACGACCTCGTCGCCCTCTCGCGCGTCCTTTCGCGCCAGATCCTCCTCGTTGTGGAGGGTGGCGGTCGAAACCGTGACGCCGCCCACACGCACCGGCTCGAGCGCGGCGAACGGAAAGAGCGCACCCGTCCGCCCGACGTTCCAGAAGATGTGGTTGAGCTTTGTGGTGGCGGTGATCGGCGGGAACTTCCAGGCCACGGCCCATCGCGGCTCTCGCCCGACCACGCCGAGCTCGCGCCACAGCGTTCGCTGGTCCACCTTGATCACGACGCCGTCGATCTCGAAGTCGAGCGACTCCCGGCGCTCCTCCCACCACTGGCATCGCGCCACGACATCGTCGGCGTCCTCGTGGATCGCCGTCTCGCCGTTCACCTTGAACCCGCGGTCGCGCAGCCAGTCGAGCTCCTCGGCATGGGTGCGCAACTCCACGGCGCGCTTGGCGCTCATGCCGTAGCACCAGATGGACAGCGGCCTCGAGGCGGTGACATTGGGGTCGAGCTGGCGCAGCGATCCGGCGGCGGCGTTTCGGGGGTTGGCGAAGGCCGCCTCGCCCGCGGCGCTGCGCGTCTCGTTCAGCTCCTCGAACGCCGAGCGCGGCAGGTACACCTCCCCGCGCACCTCGGTCAGGCCCGGCGCGTCGTCGATGCGCATGGGGATCGCCTTGATCGTGCGGATGTTCTGCGTGACGTCCTCGCCGACGACGCCGTCGCCCCGCGTCGCGCCTCGGGTGAAGGCCCCGTCCTCGTAGGTCAGCGAGATCGCGAGTCCGTCGATCTTCGGCTCCGACACGAAGCGCAGATCGCCGGGCTCGATATCGAGCTGGCGAAGGCGATTGTGAAGGCGCTTCTCCCACGCGCGGAACTCCTCGGCACTCCGTGCGTTGGCCAACGAGAGCATCGGCTCGGCATGGCGAATCTCGCCGAACTTGTCCAGCGGACGCATGCCGCCGGCCACGCGCTGGGTGGGCGAGTTCGGCGTGCGAAGTTCCGGGTTGTCGTCCTCCAGCTGCCGGAGCTCGTCGAGCAGCGCGTCATAGACGTCGTCACCGACCTCCGGGTCGTCGAGCACGTAGTACCGGTGATCGTGGTGGGAGATCTCGCGCCGCAGCTCCTCGGCGCGCTTGGCCGGACCCGGCGCGCTCACGCGAGCCGGGCAGCGGACGGCTGTCTACGGCGTGACACCGGCGAGCACCTCCTGGAACATCCGGTCGAGATCCCAGTCGCGGAGCCGCGTCAGCCCGTCGCGGTCGGTCAGGTCGAAATGCACCGGGGTGATCGCGATCCGCTTGCGCGCGACCGCCACAAGGTCGGTTCCCGGCTCGTCCTCGAACGACGGCTCGAAGCCGTAGATCTGGTACCGGCGGCGCCCTTCCCCATCCTCGCCGACCAGCCGCAGCTTGTCGTTGTAGAGGCGCTTTCCGAGCCGCGTCACCTCGATCCCGGTGGGCTCCCCCGCCGGGCAGTTGACGTTAAGAAGCGTCTCCGCCGGAAGCGGCGTGTCGGCCAGTGCCCGGACCAGCGCCGCGCCAAGCCCGGCGGCCATCGCGAAGTCGAAGGTCCGGCCAGGGAGGAACCCCATCTCCTGCGCGCTCCCCTGCTGGGAGATCGCGATCGCCGGTATCCCCAGCACGATTCCCTCCAGCGCGGCCGCGACCGTGCCCGAGTACGTGATGTCGTCGCCGAGGTTGGAGCCGTGGTTGATGCCCGAAACGATCAGGTCCGGCCGCTCACCCACCAGCCCGAGGTCGGCAAAGCGCACGCAATCGACCGGGGTGCCATCGGTCGCGTAGGCGATGAACCCGTCGTCGAGCTCCACCTCCTCGACCGAGAGCGGCGACCGGGTCGTGATGCTCCTGGCCGTGGCGCTGCGGTTGGAGTCGGGGACGATGACGTGGGTCTCGATCCCGTCGACGTCGCTCAAGGCCCGCCTCAGCTCGTGAAGCCCCTCGGCCCCGATCCCGTCGTCGTTGGTAAGCAACACCCGCATCGGGTTCGATTCTAGGGACGGCCAATGCGGCAGCCCCGATCGGTTCCGTGGGCTCAGGCGGGGATGGGCTGGGTAGAGCGCGGACCAGCCGAAAAGGCCGCGTCGACGCAATCCACGTCCATCTGTCGGGCGTAGATTGCATTGACCCGGCCATGACAGCCGCCCTGGAGATACTCACGATCGGCCACTCGACCCATTCCGGCGAGCGGTTTGTCGGCCTCGTCGGCGGTCACGACGTGGAGCTTGTCTCCGACGTGAGGCGGTTCCCGGCCTCCCGTCGCAATCCGCAGTTCAACGCGCGTGCGCTGGCGAGCGCGCTCGACGCGGCCGGCGTGGCCTACGAGCCGTTGGGCGAGGAGCTCGGCGGCCGCCGCGAGCCCAGCGGGCCGGCACCGCGGTCCGGCGGCGAGCGGTCGCACGCGTTCCGCGCCTACGCCGAGTACATGGAGACACCCGAATTCGACGCCGGACTCGCCCGGCTGGAGGAGCTCGCGCGCGAGCGCCGCACGGCCATCATGTGCGCGGAGGGCGACTGGCGGCACTGCCACCGCCGGCTGATCGCCGACGCGCTGGCAAGCCGCGGCTGGCGGATCCTCCACATCGGCCGCGACGGCGCGCTCGAGGAGCACCAGCCGGCGCTGAGCTGAGACGTCGGGGCTTCCAGGGCGGCCCCCTCTTCGTCCCCCCTAATAAGGTCCGGCCGATGACGGCCGAGCGAGCCTCGGACGGCGAGCGCGCGAGAAACCAGTCCCGGCGCCGGTCGGGAACCGGCGCGGCTGGCATCGAGCCCGCCGCCGTGTGGAGAGAGGAGGTGCGCGGCGGCTACCCCGACCGCCGCCTGATCTCGCTGCCCGGGCGGCGGCGCCTGGAGTGCTGGCGCCGCGGGATCAATCCGCCGCCACCGCTGGCCCACCTGACCGGTGCGATACCCACCGGCTTCGGCACCGGCACGGCCGAGGCGCGAATGCCCGCCTCCGCCTGGCTGGCCGCCTCCAACGGCCTCATCACCGGGGGAGCCCTGGCGATTCTTGCGGACATCGCATTCGGCATCTCGGTGGAGACCGAGCTTCCCGCGGCGACTCCGTACACGACCGCCGAGCTCTCGCTGTCATTCCTGCGGCCCGCGCGCCCGAACGGCACCCTGTCGGCGGGCGGCCAGGTGATCCACGTCGGCCGGTCGGTCGGATTGTCGGAGGCGTTCGTGATCGAGGAGGAATCCGACCGGCTGCTCGCCCATGGAACATCGCGATTGACGATCTTTCCGCCGCTCGATCCGGCCCCCGATCCACCCGAGAGCGTCGAGCCGTACGTCGCCCCTCCGCACGAGTCCCCCGATCCCTACCTTCGCCCCCCGCCCGGCGGAATCATCCCCCAGGAGGTGTGGGCGGAGCTGTCCGGTGCGGAGATCCTCGGCCGGCAGCTCGCCGGCGAGCTTCCGCCCCCTCCCCTCCACCACCTGACCGGGCTCAGGCTCAAGGATTTCGGCGAGGGTTGGGCGACGTTCACGATGCCGTGCACCGAGTGGCTCGCGAGTCCCACCGGCCTGTTGCAGGGCGGCACGATCGCGATGCTCGCGGACTTCGCGATGCTCGCCGCCGTGGAGACGTCCACGCCCCCCAATCTCGCGTTCGCCGGGCTCGATCTCAAGGTGAACTTCCTGCGGCCGGTGCCGCCGAGCGAGAGCGATCTGGAGGCGCGCGGTGAGGTCGTCCATTCCGGGCGGACTCTCGCGATCACCAGGGCGACCGTCACCAACGACGAGGGCAAGCCGGTGGTTCTCGCAACGGGATCGTCGATCTTCCTGCCCGGGCGCCCGGCCAGCCTCGGCGAGGTCGAGCTGAGTCAGTAGCGAACCGACGCCAGGTACAGGCCGTGCGCCGGGGCGGTCTCGCCCGCGCGCTCGCGCGGCGCTCCGCTGAGGAGGGACTCGAAATCCTCGACGGACCGCCGGCCCTGTGCCACCTCCAGCATCGTGCCCACGAGGACGCGCACCATGTGACGCATGAAGGCGTCGGCCTCGATCCAGAGCTCCAGGAGCCGGCCGGGGAACGGCTCCCCCAGCGGATGGACTCGCCACTCGGCGCGCATGACGTCGCGCTCGAATCGAACGTGCTCGGTCTGGGTGGGCGTGAACGCGGTGAAGTCGTGCGCCCCCGGGAGCAGCGCGGCGCAGCGCTCGAGCGCTTCCTGGTCCAGCGGATACGGCCACCAAAGAGCGCGGCGCAGCTCCAGCGGGTGGCGAACCGGCCCGGCGATCACCCAGTAGCAATAGGTCCGCGAGAGGGCGTCGCGGCGGGCGTCGAAGTCGGGCGGCGCCGGCTCGGCGCGCAGCACCGCGATCTCGGCCGGAAGCATCGAGTTGATTCGCCGGACCAGACCGGCCGGAGGCTCGCCCTGGACGGCGAGGCTCGCCACCTGCCCCCAGGCGTGAACCCCCGCGTCCGTGCGACCGGCGACGCTGAGCGAGACGGACTCCCCGAACACCCGCTCGAGCGCCGCCTGGAGCTCGCCCTGGATCGTCCTCTGACCGGGCTGCACCGCCCAGCCGAGGAATGGCGATCCGTCGTAGGCGATCGTGAGGCGGATGACCCCCACGGCTATTGCGCCAACGAGCTAGACGAGCTCGAGGAAGACCATCTCGGTCGAGTCCGACCGGCGTGGGCCGAGCTTCACAATCCGCGTATAGCCGCCCGGTCGCTCCGCGTATCGCGGTCCGATCTCCTCGAACAGCTTGTGGACGACGAAGCGGTCCTGGCCCAGCGTGGACAGAGCCTGACGCCGAGCGTGAAGCCCACCGCCCTTGGCGAGCGTTATGAGCTTCTCGACCTCGGGCTTTACCGCCTTGGCCTTGGCCTGGCTGGTCTTGATCCGCTCGTGCTCGATCAGCTCGCGCGAGAGGTTGCGCAAGAGCGCCTTGCGATGGGCCGAATCACGGCTGAGCTTGTGTCGCTGCTTGCCGTGGCGCATTCGCTACTCGTCTCGCAGCGAGAGGCCCAGTGCGTTGAGCGCGTCCTTCACCTCGTCCGTGGAACGCTTGCCGAAGTTCGGGATCGCGTTCAGCTCGGACTCGGAGCGCTGGACGAGGTCGCCGACGGTCTGGATGCCGGCGCGCTTCAGGCAGTTGTAAGCCCGAACGCCGATCTCCAGCTCCTCGATCAGCCGATCGTCGCCCTCGGCCGCGGCAAGCGGTGCGAAGGCGGCCTCGGCCGCGCCCGCGCCATCGCGGCTGGTGAGCTCCTCGACCCGGTCGGCGTCGGTGAAGATCGCCAGGCTCTTGATCAGGATCTCGGCCGCCTCGCGCAGCGCACCCGAAGGCTCGATGGAGCCGTCGGTCTCGATCTCGAGCGCCAACTTGTCGAAGTCGGTCCGCTGGCCGACGCGAGCCGTGTCGACGGAGTACGCGGCACGGCGGATCGGCGAGAAGATCGAGTCGATCGGGATCACACCGAGCGGCTGGTCCTCGGTCTTGTTCTCCTCGGCCGGCGAGTATCCGCGTCCGCGTCCGATCGTGAGGTAGATCTCGAGCTTGGTCTTCTTCTCGAGCGTGGCGATCGGGGCATCGGGGTTCAGGATCTCGACGCCCGCGGGCAGGTCGATGTCCTTCGCCTTGACCTCGCCGGGGCCGCTCGCGACGAGTGGCGCCTCGACCTCGTCGGCGTCCGTGTGCATGCGGACGACGATGTCCTTGAGGTTCAGGACGATGTCGGTGACGTCCTCCTTCACCCCGGAAATGGTCGAGAACTCGTGGGCGACGCCCTCGATGCGAACGCTCTTGATCGCGGCGCCTCCAAGCGAGGACAGCAACACGCGGCGCAGGCTGTTGCCGAACGTGTAGCCGAAGCCCTTGTCGAGCGGCTCGATTGTGAAGGTCCCCCGGTTGTCGTTGACCTTCTCGGAGGAGATCTTCGGGATCTGGAATTCGGGCAGGGTGGTCATGACTTCCTTCGTTGTCGCATTTTGAGTTGCGGGCCCTACTACTTCGAGTAGAGCTCGACGATCAGCTGTTCGGCGACCGGCGTGGTGATCTCGCCGCGCTCTGGCAGGCGAAGCACCTTCGCGGTCAATGAATCGTGGTCCGCCTGGAGCCACGGCGGCACTGCCGCCGTCAGCTCAGTAGCCGAGCGGACGACGTCGGCGGCGTTGGAGTTGGGCTTGATCGAGATCACGTCGTCGGGTCGCACCTGGTAGGAGGGAATGTCGACCCGCCGGCCGTTGATGAACCAGTGGCCATGGTCGATCAGCTGGCGGGACTGGCGGCGCGAGGCCGCAAAGCCCAGGCGGACCAGCACGTTGTCGAACCGGCGCTCCAGCAGTCGCAGCAGGTTCTCGCCCGTCACGCCTTCCTGGCGGGAGGCCTTGTCGTAGTAGCTGCGGAACTGCTTCTCCAGGACCTGGTAGTAGCGGCGCGCCTTCTGCTTCTCGCGCAGCTGTTGGCGGTATTCGGACTGGCGCATCCGACCCCGGCCGTGCTCTCCCGGCGGGTAGGACCGGCGCTCGACGCCGCACTTCTCGGTCAGGCAGCGCTCGCCCTTCAGGAAGAGCTTCTGCCCCTCCCGGCGGCACTGCTTGCACTGAGGACCTGTATCCCGCGCCATGCGCTTAGACCCTCCTCCGCTTACGTGGCCGGCAGCCGTTGTGGGCCTGGGGCGTCACGTCCTTCACGGTTGTGACCTGGAGGCCGGCGGCCTGTAGCGAGCGGATCGCCGTGTCGCGGCCCGAGCCGGCGCCCTTCGCGTGAACCTCCACGCGCTCGAGCCCGTGCTCCATGCCCTTGCGAGCGGCCGAGTCGGCGGTCACCTGCGCGGCGAACGGCGTCGACTTGCGCGAGCCCTTGAACCCGGCCGAGCCGGCGGACTCCCAGCAGACGACGTTGCCATCGGTGTCGGTGATCGTCACGATCGTGTTGTTGAAGCTCGTCTTGATGTGAGCCACCCCGTACGGGATGTTCCTCTTGACGCGACGGCGCGTGCCCGCCTTTCCACGGCCTCCTCGCTTTGGTTGTGGCATCAGACAATCACCAACTGCACATGCTGGTCGCGGCGCCGTTGTGTGCGCGCCTGATTGATTCGAAAAGTCTCTGATTGCGGCACCGCGTCATCACCCATCCCCGGATCCCTACTTCGGCCCCGGCGGCTTGCGCCTGCCGGCGATGCTCATCTTCTTGGGGCCCTTGCGCGTCCGGGCGTTGGTCTTTGTCCGCTGGCCGTGCACCGGCAGGCCGCGGCGGTGGCGAAGCCCACGATAGGAGCCGATCTCCGAAAGCCGCTTGATGTTCTGGGAACGCTCCCGGCGGAGGTCACCCTCGACCTCCCGGGACTCCACGGCCTCGCGGAGCTTTACGACCTCATCGTCGGTGAGGTCCTTCACGTAGGTGTCAGGATCGACGCCGGTGTCCTTGACGATCTTGCTCGCCGTGGATTGGCCGATGCCGTGGACGTAGGTGAGCCCGACCTCGACCCGCTTGTTGGTTGGCACGTTGACGCCCGCGATCCGCGCCATCAGCCCTGCCTCTGCTTGTGGCGGGGGTTGGAGCAGATAACCAGCACGACGCCGCGCCGCCGAATCACTCGGCAGCGCTCACACATCGGCTTTACGGACGCTCGTACCTTCACCCTCTACTCGCTGGGTCGTATCCAATCAACTTCGGAGAAGGCCCGCCAGCCCCATGAATCGGGCCCGCAGGCACAAAAAGAAGGCCCTTCGGCCAACGGGGAATGGTAGCAGCCGACGTGTGGCCCCACGCCTGGCCGCCGTCGTCTCATCTACTGACAAGACGACACGGCGAGCGGATGTGTGACGCTCAGGGCAGGTTGCGCTTGACCGAGACCGTCTGCTGGAACGTGGGTCGGTTCTGGAACGGCGCCGGCGGGATCGAGATTGCCGAGGTGATGATCGAGCGGTTCTGGTCGAAGCACTGGGGATCGGGATCGTCCGCGCAGTCGCCGCGGCCGTAGAGGGTGGACGGTGAGACCTCGAGTGCCTTGCGCAGCGAGCTCCGGAGCTTCTTCCGGCACTTCGACTTCGATCCCCCGCCGCAGTAGATCCTGCTCCGAGCGCCGCGCGGCTGGGGGCCGAACAGGTCGCGCAGGTCCTTGGAGACGTAGCCCCACCAGCCGTCGAAGAAGTCCGGGGCATTGGGCTCCCCGCGCGTGTGGTCACCCACGGCCAGCATGTCGTGCGTCTTCGCGTACAGGCGCTTGCCCAGGGCGGGCCTGAACTCGGCACGGACAAGCAGCGGCCACCACGCATCCATGAGGGTGATGGCGTTCGTCCTTTCGTACTCGCCGTCCTCGTCGAGGTCTCGCCGGTGGCCGCCGGCATCGCGCCAGCTCGTGAGCATCGACAGCGCGCCGCGCAGCTTCGCCGAATGCGGGTGGCCGATCGCGCGCTTCAGGATCGGCAGGAGCTTCACCGCCCTCAGGTCCTCGGTCGCCGGCTTCTCCATCGACTTGACCAGTTGCGCCAGCGATGCCTTGCGGTCGCCGCGGATCGACCTGCGGACCCGGTCGGCGATCAGCTGGGAGCGATGGATCGGTCCGTAGTCGTACTGGTCGTCGGCAGCGGCCCAGCCAGGGGCCTGCTTGTTGTTCCACGAGACGAGGTAGCGGGGGTCGACGGCGTGCGGGTGGCGATCGATCTCCAGCCAGTCCGCCGTGTGCGTGCTGGGGTTGTAGCCCTTCCAGTCGTACTGACCCGTCCCGAGGATCGGGAAGTCCGGCGACGTGCCGCGAGCCCGCTTCGGATACCAGCCCGTCAGGTAGTACGCGATGTGCTTGGAGTCGAGGTAGGACCAGTTGAAGGCGAAGTTCATCTGCTTCGCGGCCCGGCGAAACGAGTCCGGACCGTCCTGCATGAAGCGCGGGTTGTTCATGTGGCTGAAGAACAGGGCCGAGTCCGCTTCGTGGAAGTACGTCGAGCGGGAGAGGACGAACGCGACCTCCTTGCCGTCGACCTTGCCGCGCGCGTACACGATCCCGTGGACGGTGCGGTAGGCCGTGAGAGTCTCGCTGCCGGGCGGCGTCTGGTCGACCCCGTTCGGCGTCCAGGTGTTGGTGCGCTCGAGCTCCTCCATCGGCAGGCAGCGACCCTTGTAGAGGTAGTGGAAGTTGTCCTGGCACAGGACCTCGGCGAACGTGTCGACGTTGTCCGAGGTGGCCGTCGTCGCGCTCCATGCGTAGTCGCGGCCGTGACCGAGCAGGATGTAGAGGCTGACGCCGGGGAACGTTGCTCCGCGAGCGTCGATGCCGGGGCCGTGGACATCCATCTCCATCAGGATCTGCGGGTCGTAGTAGCCCACCTGCGGGCCCAGGACTCCGATCGGATGGCCCGTTCTGGACTCCCGCGCCGATACGAGCTCCCAGTTGGAGGCGTGAGGCATCTGGAGATCCTTCATCAGCTCCGCCCCGACGTTCGCGAACGCGCCCTGCGCGCTCGAGGCCTCGCTGGCTGAGATCGGCTCGGCGACCGGAGCTGGCTGGACCGAGCCGCGATCGGGCAGCGCCAGGCCCCGCTTGGCGAACGCGCTCGTCGTCTCGTACGGGAAGCGGGCGGAGACCGTTGTGGGCGCCTCAGGGTCGTTCTTGGAGCGGAAGCCGAGCCACGCGCGGCGGCCCGCCTTGCGGCCGAAGCGCTTCTCGAACGCTTGCATGAGCTGCGCCGAATCGAGCTCGCGGCCGCCGCCCTTGCCGAAGATCCCGCCGATCAGCGATGCCTCGGCGACGACGTCGGTCACCTTCCACGGCTGGGGGAGCTTGCCGAGCGCGGCGTACTCGGCCGGCATCAGAGTGGGATTGGTCTTCGCCTCCGAGACGTAGGCGTTGATGCCCGCGACATAGGCCTTGACGTCCTCGACGAGCTTCTCGCCGGCGGCGCCGTAGAACTTGCCGGCGTCGTCGACCTGCTTTTGGAGGTCCGCCTCGGTATACGGGGCGAATTGCCACTGGGCGTGGTCCATGGCGCGATTGGACGGCGATCCGCCGATGAACGACGACAGCTGTGCCCGGCCGGTGTGCCGCAGGATGTCCATCAGGAACAGGCGGTCCTGGGCGCTCGCGTAGCCCTCGCCGAACATCGTGTCGCCGCGCGTCTCGCCGTAGATGTGCGGGATCCCGAATTGCTCGTCGCGGATGATCGTCACGCCTGGCCGCGGCTCGGTCGTCGACTCGACGTCGGCCGGCTTCACGCCGAAGGTCGCATCCTTGTAGTAGTTCGAGATCTCCGAGTTGGTGAGCCCCTCCGCTCCCTGGATCAGGTTGTCGTAGAGGGGCTGCTGGTCGATCCAGTGCGGCGGGTATTCACCGGTCGCGTTGAATTGGGCGAACTGGACGGCGTTGTCGGTGCCCGCCTCCCCCGGCGGCAGGACATTGCGAAAGCCGCCAGCGTCGTCGGTACCGAACGGGGGAATCGGCGCCGCGCTTTGCTGCGGTGGCGGAGCTCCTGGCGCATTCGACGCGCTGACAAGGCCCAAAGCCACCGTCAAGGCGAGCGCCAGGACGCTCGCGGCAATGCGCGCTGCCTGCGGGCTGTTCGAAGCCGTGCTCCCCATCCCAATCTCCGCGCGGTGTTTCACACGCACCCGCCGCGAAGCCGGGCGAGTATAGGAACGCATCAGAGCGGCTGCGCCGGTTCGATCCGATCGGCCGTCTCACCAGACGCCGGGGATGAGCCTCCTGGTGCGCGCCATGTAGGAGCGGTAGGGATCGCCCAGCTCACTCGCCAGCACCCGCTCCTCGTGACTGATCCGAATGGCGAACGCGATGAGCGGCGGCGCCAGGCACGCGGGGATCGACAGCCAGGTGCCGAGGGCGATCCCGAGGCCAAGCTCAGTCATCAGGAGACCGGTGTAGCTGGGATGGCGAATCAAGCGATACGGCCCCGTATCGACGACTCGATGATCCGCCTGCACCACGACCGTGAACTTGAAGAACCGCCCGAGCTCGTGGACGGCCCATGCTCGCAACGCCAGGCCGAGGGCGAACACCGCCAGTCCGGCCGCCACCGGCCACCAGCCCGGCCCGGGCAGGGCCAGATCGCCGGCGCGGCGCGCCACGAGCACCCCCAGCGCCAGGCCCGCCAGAACGGACAGCGTCAGCGGCACGAAGCTGCGGTCGCGCCCGCCGCTCCCGCGCGTGCGAAGCGCGAGCGCGAGCTCGAAGATCGCCCAGCCGGCCGCGCAGGCCCAGAACAGAGCCTCCGCCGCTCCGCCGTGAACCGCGAGCGGCTTCATCTCCGCGGCCTATTCCTCGTGCCAGGGGGTGAGGATGCGGGGGCCATCGTCCGTGACGGCGACGGTGAACTCGAAGTGGGCCGCGAGCGATCCGTCGGCCGAGTAGACCGCCCAGTTGTCGTCGCCGACTCGGACGTTGGGGCCGCCGGCGTTGACCATCGGTTCGATCGCCAGGACCATGCCGGGCTCGAGCCGTGGGCCGCGACCGGGCTCGCCGTAGTTGGGGATCTGCGGGTCCTCGTGCATGTCGCGGCCGATGCCGTGGCCGACCAGGGAGCGGATGATTGAGAAGCCCTCCGACTCGACGTGGCCCTGGATCGCGGCCGAGACGTCGCCGAGATGGTTCCCGGGCCGGACCTGATCCGCGCCCGCGAATAGCGCGCCCTTGGTCGCGTCGAGCAGGTTGCGTGCCTCGGGCTTGATCGGGCCGATCGGCACAGTGGTCGCCGCGTCGGCCACCCAGCCGTCCTTGGTCACGCCGACGTCGAGCGAGATGACGTCTCCGCGCTTGAGCTCATAAGGGCCCGGGATGCCATGGACGACCATCGAGTTCGGCGACGCGCAGATCGAGCGTGGGAAGCCCCGGTAGCCCTTGAACGAGGCCTCGGCGCCCTGCGCGGCAATGAACCGGGCAGCCGCGTCATCGAGCTCGGCGGTGGTTACACCCGGGTGGCACTTGGAGCGCAGCATCCGCAGGCAGCGGGCCTGGATCGCCCCGGCTGCCGCCATGTCGTCGATCTGCTCGGGGGTCTTGCGGATGATCACTGAGTTCGAGAGTAGAGCCCTAAAGCTCTTCTTCCATCCGCAGGGTGGCCAGCAACGCCCTGATCCGGTCGCTGACCTCGTCCGGCGACGGGAGCCCGTCCACCCGGCGAAGGATC
>Ga0126305_10000747_pt1 | contig 14077 bp, 11 predicted proteins | sample Plot26_FD_92536 | JGI IMG/M metagenome (GOLD analysis project Ga0126305, IMG submission 92536) | Serpentine soil microbial communities from UC McLaughlin Reserve, CA, USA - Plot26 | ecosystem: Environmental > Terrestrial > Soil > Grasslands | place: USA: UC McLaughlin Reserve, Lake County... | reverse complement strand
GAGGAGGGGAAGCCGCTGCGCGCGCTTGATCTCGCCGGCGAGGATGCGAAGCGCTTGCGAGGGTTCCAGTTCCTGTCGGCCAAACCGCTGCTGCTGGTGCTCAATCTCGACGAGGCGGATCTACCGAGCGCCGACCAGGCGATCCAACTTGCCGGTCTCGAAGGGTTTCTGTCCGGGGCAGCGACGCGCGCCGTCCCGATCTGCGCCAAGATCGAGCTGGAGATCGCGCAGCTGGAACCTGAGGATGCCAAGGCCTTCCTCGGTGATCTCGGGCTGAAGGAGTCCGGCCTCGCCCGGGTGATACGCGCCAGTTACGACCTGCTTGGCTACATCTCCTTCTTTACTGTCGGAGAGGACGAGAATCGAGCGTGGTCGATCCCGCGCCACACCTCCGCGCAACTTGCCGCCGGAGAGATCCATAGCGACATTCAGCGTGGCTTCATTCGCGCCGAGGTCGTGCGGTATGAACATCTTCTGGCGCGCCGGACACTGGCGGCGTGCCGTGAACACGGGGAGCTTCGCCTGGAGGGAAAGGAATACATCGTCCAGGACGGGGACGTAATCAACTTCCGCCACGCAACCTGACGACGCCAGCGCAGATTCAGCCTCCTAACATCAGATGATAGAGAGAGTTACAGAATCGGGGTCAGGCCCCTTAAGGGGCCTGACCCCCTGACCCGATGAGCACCATACTGGTGTGCGAAGCGCAGGTGCCGTTTGTGCACGGCGGGGCGGAGATCCATGTCCGCGAACTGGTGCGGGAACTCAGGATGCGCGGACACCTGGCCGAACTGGTCAGCGTTCCCTTCAAGTGGTACCCGAAGGAGGAGATCCTTCCACATGCCGCAGCGTGGCGGCTGCTGGACCTCTCCGAAAGCAACGGACGGCCGGTAGACCTCGTCATCGCGTCGAAATTCCCCTCTTACTTCGTCCGTCATGCCCACAAGGTCGCCTGGCTCATTCACCAGTACCGGGCAGCCTACGAACTCTGTGGCACGATCTACAGCGACTTCACCCACACCGAACAGGACGTCGGCCTTCGCGACAGGATCATCAAGCTCGACACACAGATGCTGTCGGAGTGCCGAGCGGTGTTTACCAATGCGAAAAACACGGCGCAGCGGCTGGAGAAGTTCAATGGCCTTCACGCGCAGCCGCTGTACCATCCGCCCCGACTCGCCCCTCACCTGAGGAGCGGAACCTACGGAAACTACGTGCTCTCAGTGGGGCGCATCGAATCGGTCAAGCGGGTGGACCTGATCGTCCGCGCGATGGTCAAGGTCGACCCGGGATTGAGGCTGGTGATCGCCGGGGACGGGACACAGCGCGAAAACGTCGAACGCACCGCCGCGGAGCTCGGTATCAGCAGCCGGATCACCTTTCTCGGCGCGGTCGACGACGATCAACTCGTGGACTTGTACGCGGACGCCCTCGCTGTCGTCTATCCGCCCTTCGACGAAGACTTCGGCTACGTGACGCTCGAAGCCTTTCTCGCGAGAAAGCCGGTCATCACGTGCCTCGATTCCGGTGGACCGAACGAGTTCGTGGCGGACGGGGTCAACGGCCGAAGCGTCGAACCCTCCCCGGATGCACTCACGGACGCCATCAATGACATCGCAGCGGACAGGGGGCGCGCGGCCCGCCTCGGCGAGGCCGGCCGTCTTCGCGCACAGGAGATCACATGGGACGGAGTCATCGAGAAGCTCGTGCCATAATTCGGACGTCCGATAACCGGTGAAAAAACTCATCATCCAGATCCCCTGCTTGAACGAAGCGTCGACGTTGCCCGGGACGCTTGCCGATTTGCCGCGCGCGATTCCTGGCATCGACACCATCGAAATACTGGTCATTGACGACGGTTCTCGCGACGGGACGGCTGATGTGGCGCGCGCGTGCGGCGTCGATCACGTCGTTCGCCTGACCCGCAACAAAGGGCTGGCGGCAGCGTTCACTGCCGGGATCGACGCCGCCATCAAGCGCGGTGCCGACTTCATCGTCAACACCGATGCCGACAATCAGTACTCCGGGAAGGAAATCCCGAAGCTGCTCGAGCCGCTGCTGCGCGGCGAAGCCGACATCGTCATCGGCGACAGAAATATTGCGGAGTTGCGGCACATGTCGTGGCGCAAGCGTCAACTGCAGCGGCTCGGCAGCTGGGTCGTTCGGCAGGTCTCGAACACCACCGTGCCGGACACGACCAGCGGCTTCCGCGCATACACGCGCGACGCCGCGTTGCGGATGACGATCGTCTCGGAGTTCTCCTATACCCTGGAGTCGATCATCCAGGCTGGCAAGAAGCGCATGGCGATCGCGCATGTCGCGGTACAGACAAATCCCCGAACCCGCGAGTCACGGCTGTTCGACAGCGTCTTCGGATACATCAAGCGCTCGGCCGCAACCATCGTGCGCATCTACACCATGTATGAACCGCTGAAGGTGTTCACATACCTCGGCCTGTTCATCTTCGCGATCGGGTTCGTGGGTGGGCTGCGATTTCTCTACTACTACTTTCAGAACGAAGCCTTCAAGCATCTTGGCTCTCTGATCGCCTCAGCCGTGGTGATGATCGTCGGCTTCCAGGTCCTGGTCATCGGCCTGCTCGCGGACGTCATCTCGGGAAATCGCAAGCTGCTCGAGGACCTGCTCTACCGGGTCCGCCTGCTCGAGGTGCCCCAGTCAACGATCCACCACGAAGAAACGCACTGAGTGGCGGTCCCTTCCTCAGTCTCGATTGTCATCCCCGCATTCAACGAAGCGTCGGCGATCGGCTCGGTTGTTCTCGCATTACGCCAAAGCGCCCCCTGGCACGAGGTCATCGTCGTTGATGATGGCTCGACCGATGGCACCGCAGTGCAGGCCGAGCAAGCCGGCGCGCGGGTGATCACGCATCCTTACAACAAGGGTAACGGCGCGTCAGTGAAGAGTGGGATTCGAGCCGCCGCCGGTGAATACATCCTCATCATCGACGGTGACGGGCAGCACCGTCCTGAGGACGCCTGCCGGATCGTCAGCCGGCTCGGAGAGTACGACCTGGTGATCGGGGCGCGAAGCACCGAGACGCAGGCGACCCATGCGCGTCGATTCGGCAACACCGCGCTCAACAGCCTGGCCAGTTACCTGACCGACCGGGACATTCCCGATCTGACCTCGGGCTTCCGCGGCGCACGGCGGGAACACCTGCGCGAATTCATTCACCTGCTTCCCAACGGGTTTTCAACACCGACAACGACGACGCTCGCCTTCATCAAGGCGGGCTACAACGTCGCGTTCGAACCGGTTGAGGCGCGGGCGAGACTGGGACAGTCGAAGATCCGCCTGGCACGAGACGGGACGAAGTTCCTGATGATCATCCTGAAGATCGTCACGTTATTCAGTCCGCTGCGAGTGTTCCTTCCGATCAGCATCGCCTCGTTCGTCGTCGGTGCCGTCTACGCGGTATGGACGATCGCAACCCAATCGAAGATTCCCAACGGAGCCGTATTACTGATCATGATGGCGGTGATCGTGTTTCTGGTGGGCCTCGTCTCTGAACAGATCTCGGCCTTGCGCTTCGAAGGGCGCCAGTAGTTCGAGTGATGACCCCGCTACGCAGCCGGCGGGTGATCTTCATTGCCGCCGCAGGCGGGCTCGTTCTTCGGCTGCTCTTCGGCTTCGTCTACTGGACGGGTAAGCCGCTGACACAGGACGAACGCGAGTACCTGTCGCTGGCGGAGAGCCTCGCGTCGGGCCGCGGTTTCTCGTACACCGAGCCGTACGACAGCGGCACCGGGCAGCGCTTCGCACGCGCGCCCGGCTATCCCGCCTTTCTCTCTCTTTTGCGCGCAAACAACGACAGTGGTGCCGCGCCAGCCGGTGTAAAATTCGTCCAGCCCTTCCTCGGCGCCATCGTCATTCTGATGATCGCGCTGCTCGCGCGGAATGCCGCCGGGCCACGTGCCGGCGTTGCTGCGGCGATTCTCGCGGCGGTATATCCCCCTCTCGTGTGGCTCTCCGCGTACGTGCTGAGCGAGTCGCTGTACATGCCCCTGGCGCTGGGGTCCGTGCTGCTCCTTGACGCGTCGACGCGGCGCATGGACGCGGCTGATGGGTCCCGTGCCGGCGGTGCGCTTGCCATCGCCGCCGGCGCAGTCGCCGGGCTGGCGATTCTCGTCCGGGGGGCCATGCTGCTGTTCCTTCCGCTCGCAGCCCTATGGTTGATGAAGCGCAAGCAACTCACGCTGGCTCTCGCGCTGGTGGTGACTGCTCTCACGGTGGTAGCGCCGTGGACGCTGCGCAACCTGCACACCTATCGACGACTCGTGCTGGTGGCCGCTGACGGTGGCGTGACATTCTGGACGGGCAATCATCCGCTCGCCCGCGGCGAGGGAGATCTCGCCGCCAACCCGGAGATCAAGCGCGCCGAAATCGAATTCCGAGCGGCACACCCTGGTCTCACCGCCGAGGCGCTGGAGCCTCTTTATTACAAAGACGCATTGAGCCGAATCGCTGGGCGTCCGGGATGGTGGCTGGGATTGCTGGCGCGCAAGGCGTTCTACACCGTCGTGCCGATCGGTCCATCGTATACGCTACACTCCACGAGGTATCTGCTCACCACGGTCGTACCGTATGCGCTACTCGTGCCGGCCGCATGGGCGGGGTTCATCATCAGCTCGCGTCACGGCCGTCCGCCGGTGCCGCTCTACTTGCTCGGCGCGGCGACATTACTCACATGCCTGATCTTTTTTCCGCAGGAACGTTTCCGTATCCCGGCGATCGATCCAATCGTGATCGTCGGTGCGGCCGCAGCGATCGGTATCGCGCCTCGTAAACGCTGATGAACGCGCTGGTCGTCGTCCCAACCTACAACGAACGCGGCAACCTGCCCATTCTCGTCCCGGCCGTGCTCGCGCACGAAGGCTTCCGGATGCTGATCGTCGACGATGGATCGCCGGATGGCACCGGACAGGTGGCCGACGATCTCGCCTTGCAGTATCCAGGTCGGATCGAAGTGATGCACCGCACCGGCCGGCGCGGCCTCGGACGTTCCTACGTCGACGGCTTGCGGCATGCGCTTGAAACCGACGCGGAATTGATTTGCCAGATGGATGCCGATCTCTCGCACGGACCCGAGTATCTGCCGTCCCTCGCTGCCGCCACCGCGCAGTACGATGTGGTGATTGGATCCCGTTATTTGAACGGCGTCAGCGTGGTCAACTGGCCGCTGCACCGCATCTTTCTGAGCACCTTCGCCAACCGATACATCAAGACGGTCACCCAGCTCTCGCCGAAGGACTGCACCAGCGGTTTCAGGTGCTGGCGTCGCGAAGCGCTGGCGCGTCTGCCGCTCCAGAGCGTGGTCTCGGACGGTTACGCGTTCCTGATCGAGATGCTGTTCGAGGCAAGCCGTACCGGCGCCAGGATCGGCGAAGTACCGATCATCTTCGTCGAACGGCGACAGGGGCAATCGAAGGTGTCGAAGGCTGTCCTGATCGAATCGCTGATCACGCCCTGGCGCCTCACGCTGCGCCGCAGGACCTGACGATTGCGACAGGTCGTCATCATGGTGACGACGTCGTACCCGCGATTCCCGGGTGACAGCGTCGGCACGTTCATGGAGCCGATCGCTAAAAGCGTTGCCGCCCGCGGTCACGAGGTTCACCTGGTGGCCCCGTGGCATCCACTCATCACCCGTGGGCCTGTGGAGGACGGAGTTCACTTTCATTTCTACAAATACGCGCCGCTGCGATCGCTCAACGTTTTCGGATATGCGGCGGCGATGAGAGCTGACGTGAGCCTCAAGCGCGCCGCCTTCCTCTCGGCGCCATTCGCACTCGCCGCCGGATGGAGAGCCGCACGCAAAGTGGCTCGCCGACACCGTGCGACGGTGATGCACGGACACTGGGTGGTGCCGGGTGGTGTGACCGCCGCCGCGGCCGCTCCGCATCTGCCTTTGGTCATCAGCCTGCATGGATCCGATGTCTATGTCGCGGAACGCCTCCGACTTGCCGGTTTCGCGGCGCGGGCTGCCTTTCGGCGCGCGGGATTCGTCACCGCCTGCAGCGCCGATCTGGCCAGTCGGGCCGCCGCGCTGGGCGCAGACAGCTCGCGAATCTCCGTCGTTCCGTACGGTGTTGACACGGAGCGATTCCAGCCGGATCCCGCTGCTGCTGCGCAAGTGCGTCGAGAGCTCGATCTCGCAGAGGAGGTTCCGCTGGTTGCCGCCGCTGGTCGGCTGGTCCGGAAGAAAGGCTTCGAATTTCTGATCGACGCGCTGATTCACGTGCCGCGTGCGGTACTCGCGCTGGCGGGCGCCGGAACGCTGGAACACGAGCTTCGCACTCGAGCCGACGCCGCCGGAGTTGCAAGCCGGGTCCGGTTCCTGGGCGATCGCCCGCAGGATGACGTCGCATCCCTGTTTGCCGCATCAGACCTCATCGCCACACCATCGGTACGCGATGACGCCGGGAATGTTGACGGGCTTCCAAACGCGGTCATGGAGGCGCTGGCGAGCGGCACCGCGCTGATCACGACGATCGCCGGCGGCATCGGCTCGGTCGTGGAGCACGAACGGACGGCCCTCATCGTATCGGAACGCGATCCAAAGGCGTTGGCGGCCGCCATCAACCGCGGCCTGGCCGACCCGGCGCTGCGCAGGCGAATCGGAACAACTGCACGAGAGGTCATGAAGACGCGATTCGCATGGCAGCGGACCGCGGCGCAATTCGAGGCCGCGTACGAGCAGGCGCTTGCCTTCAAGTCCATGCGCCGCTAACATTTACGGTTATCAATGACAGTGCCGAACAGGATGGGCCGGAGCGCTAGTGTGCGCGTCGCCGGCCCGAAAAAGGGCGCCGAATGACCGACGCGTACCGCGAGTGGTATCGCGGGCGTCGCGTGATGATCACCGGCGGTCTCGGCTTCATCGGCAGTAATCTCGCGCGCGAGCTCGCTGATCTGGACGCCGACGTTCTCGTGGTCGACTCACTGGTGCCCGACTACGGCGGAAACCTCTTCAACATCGCCGGCTACGAATCGCGGCTGCGCGTCAACGTTGGGGACGTGCGACAGCAAACGGCAATGGATGTTCTCGTCCGCGACCGCGAGGTGATCTTCAATCTCGCCGGCCAGGTCAGTCACATCGACAGCATGACCGATCCGCTGACCGACCTTGAAATCAACTGTCGCGGACAGCTCACGCTGCTCGAGGCGTGCCGTCATCACAATCGAGACGCCAAGATCGTTTACGCGGGTACCCGCCAGGTCTACGGCAAACCGGCGAGGCTCCCCGTCGACGAGAGGCATCTTGTGCGCCCGACCGACATCAACGGCGTCAACAAGGCAGCGGCGGAAAGCTATCACCTCGTCTACGACCAGGTGTTCGGAATGCGCGCCTGCTCGCTGCGACTGACGAACGTCTACGGCCCGCGGCAGCTGATCAAACACAATCGTCAAGGCTTCATCGGCTGGTTCATCCGGCTCGCGGTTGAAGGCGGAGAAATCCAGGTCTACGGAGACGGCTCACAGCTCAGAGATTTCGTATTCGTTGATGATGTCGTGGACGCGTGTCTGCGCGCAGGCGCGACCGACGTGGTGAATGGCGAGGCGCTGAACGTCGGTGGTGCACAGCCGATCAGCCATCGAGATCTCGTCCAGCTTCTGATCAAGGTCGCGGGCGGCGGCTCGGTGCGGTACGTGGATTGGCCGCAAGAGAAGAAGGCTATCGATATCGGCAGCTTCTATTCCGATTCGACCAGGTTCAGCAGAGCGGTGGGGTGGTCCCCGCGCGTGTCGCACGAGGACGGGTTGCGCAGGTCGGTTGATTACTACCGGGCCCATCTGCCGCACTACCTGGAGAACCCCGCGTGATTCCCTTCCTGCAGCTGAAACCCGGCGAGGACGGCGAGGCCGTGCGCGGCGCGATCGAGCGGGTGATCTCGAATGGCTGGTTCGTGCTTGGCCCTGAGCTCGAACATTTCGAACGCGAGTTCGCGACCGCCGAACGGGCGCCGCACGCGGTTGGCGTCGGGACCGGCACCGACGCCATCGCTCTTGCGCTTCGTGCTCTCGGCATTGGTCCCGGTGACGAAGTCATTACGTCGCCACTCTCCGCGGCCTACAGCGCGCTCGCAGTGATGATGGTTGGCGCGCGTCCGGTGTTCGCGGATATCGATCCCGATCGTCTGACGGTGGCCCCTGAGGCGGTCGCGGCGGCGGTGACTCCACGGACCGCCGCCATTCTGCCGGTTCACCTGTACGGCCAGGCGGCCGACATGGTCGCCATCGCTCCTATCGCGTCGCGACACAATCTCGCGATCGTCGAGGACTGCTGCCAGGCCCATCTCGCGACCTGCGCCGGTCAACCGGTGGGAAGCTTCGGCGCCGCAGCGGCATACAGCTTCTACCCCACCAAGAATCTGGGTGCGCTGGGAGATGGCGGCGCGATCACCTTCAGCGATGTCGCACTTGCTGAAAAAGCGAAGCGCCTGCGGAACGGCGGACAAACGAACAGGTACCAGCACGGCGAGTTCGGCGTGAATTCACGCCTCGACGAGCTGCAGGCCGCCATTCTCCGGGCGCGGTTGACGTTCCTCCTCCGCTGGACCGAAATACGCCGACGCCTGGCGCGGACCTACCGGGAAGAACTGACGGGAGGGCTGGCGGTCACGGTGCCGGCGGAGCATGATGAAGGGCACGTCTATCACCTGTTTCCCGTTCTCAGTCCGGATCGGGAAGCGGTCCGGTCGAAGCTGGGAGCCGCCGGCATCGAGACACTGATTCACTATCCGGTGCCGATCACGCGCCAGCCGGCGCTCGCGACCGAGGCCCCCGCCGACTGCCCGGTCGCCGATCGAGTCTGCGGCGAGGTGTTCTCCTTGCCGCTCTATCCGGCGTTACCGGCCGAGTCCGTGCGGCAGGTCGCGGCCGCACTCCGGCAGTCGTAGCATGCGCCGCCACGCGCGACGCATGCTGCTCTTCGCCACGATCCTCGGTTTCCAGTTCCTTCTCTTCGAGGCAGGACTTCGAACCTGGGGCACGTCGGAAGCCGCGCCCGCTTTCCAGGGCCTCTTCACCAGCGATCCCGCAATCGGTTACCGGCTGAAGGCTGGTGCACGTACCCGCTTCACAACGTCCGAGTTCGATACGGAGATCGCCATCAACAACGCCGGCGTGCGGGACATCGACGACGTCGGGCCCAAACCGGCCAACGAGAAGCGGATCCTGATCCTCGGGGATTCACTGGTGCTATCGGTCCAGGTTCCCTTCCAGCAGACGTTCTCGGAGCTGCTCGAGGAACGCCTGAACGCGTCTCGTGCAGGGGAGCCGGGTTCTGAACCGGTGCGCTACCGGGTGATCAATGCCGGCGTGCAGGGTTATGGTCCGGTCGAAGAGCTTCTGTTCTTCCGCAGCGCGGTCGGTATGCTGCAGCCGGACCTGGTGCTCACCACCCTGTTCGTCGGCAACGACGCGGAGGAGGCCGCGAAGTCAGCGGTGAAGCTGCAGCAGAACCGGGCCGCAACCGACCTCCTGCGGGAGTCTGCAGCGACGGGGCTGCGGCGCACGGTGCGGAGGAGCATGGTCCTCCAGGTCCTCCGGCTTCGCGTGCTCTCCGCAACCGAGCGGCTGCGTGACCTGAAGGGGCCTCCGGAGGCGCCCCTCCAGAGTTACGCCGCAACTCCAGCAGACCGGATCGGTGAGGGCCTCGCGATTACACGGGACTGCATCGGTAAGATCGCAACGGAAGCAGCGGCCGGTGGAGCGCGCACGGCGATCGTGCTCATGCCGGCGCGATTCCAGGTCGATGACGCTGACTATGGACGGCTGCGTGATGCAGTCGGCCAGCAGGGAGGCGAGCTGCTCCGCGACGCGGCCACCGAGCGCTTCAAGACCAGTCTGTCGCCACTTTCGCTGCCAATGACGGATCTCCTCGTCCCGCTGCGCCAGGCCCCGCCAGGGCCGCCGCTGTTTTTCGAGTTGAACGTTCATCTCACGCCGCGGGGTCACGCCGTCGTCGCAGATCATCTGGCACAGTTCGTCGCCCGAGTGCTCGGTCGCTAGCACATGGTCTTCAACTCGCTGCATTTCGTCTGGTTCTTCCTCGCGGTCTACGCGGTCTACCGCCTGTTGCCGCACCGAGGGCAGAACTGGCTCCTGCTCATCGCAAGCTACTACTTCTACGCGGCCTGGGACTGGCGCTTCCTCGGACTGCTCGGGGCCTCGACCATCGTCGATTACAGCTGCGGCCTTTTTCTCGAGCGCACCGACGCTCCCGCCAAACGCCGGCTCCTGCTCGGCGCAAGTCTCGGGTTCAACCTGACGCTGCTCGGCTTCTTCAAGTACTTCAACTTCTTTGCCGACAGCCTTCATGCGCTGCTGCTGACCGCCGGCTGGCGAATGGACTTCGTCACGCTGCGCGTGCTGCTGCCGGTCGGCATCTCGTTCTACACGTTCGTGACGATGAGTTACGTCATCGACGTTTATCGCCGCGAGATCAGGCCAACCCGCAACATCGTCGACTTCGCCGTTTTCGTCGCCTACTTTCCGCACCTGGTCGCCGGACCGATCCTGCGGGCATCACGGCTGCTGCCGCAGATCGAAACTCCCAGACGCATCACCCCCGAGCAGATGCGCGACGGAGTGTGGTTGATTGCCTGGGGGTTCTTCCAGAAGATCTTCGTAGCCGATAATCTTGCGCCGCTCGCAAACAGCGTGTTCGACCCTGGCGCAGCCCCCACAGGTGTCAACGTCCTGCTTGGGATTTATGCGTTCGCGTTCCAGATCTATGGCGACTTCGCCGGGTACTCGAACATCGCGCGCGGCACGTCGAAGCTGATGGGGATCGAGCTCCTCGAGAACTTCCGTTTTCCATATCTCGTGCGATCGCCCCAGGAATTCTGGCGCCACTGGCACATCAGCCTGTCAACGTGGCTGCGGGATTACCTCTACATTCCTCTTGGCGGGAATCGTGGCGGTTCCGTTCGCATGCAGCGAAACCTGTTCCTGACCATGCTCCTCGGCGGCCTCTGGCACGGCGCCGCATGGACGTTCGTGCTCTGGGGCGCCTACCACGGAATACTGCTGGTGCTCTACCGCGCCGCAAGCAGAATGAGGACCTTCAGATCGTGGACCTCGGGACCCCACGCGCTGGCGCAGGTCACGTCCTGGGCCGTCATGTTCCACCTGACGTGTTACGGCTGGCTGATCTTCCGGGCGCGAAGCGTGGGCCAGATCACGTCCATGACATCGACGGTCGTCCGCAACTTCGCTCCAGGCACCCTGGACGTCGGCCTTGTTGTGCCGCTTGCCCTGTACGTTACGCCGCTCCTCCTGGTGCATGCCATCGAGGCGTATGCGGACGATCTGCTGGTCGTGCCGAAGCTCAGCACTGGCGTGCGATACTCCATTTACGCCGCGACGTTCTATCTGACGATGCTGTTTGGAAACTTCGGCGGCTCCGATTTCATTTATTTCCAGTTCTGATGTTGCAGCTCGCGTATCTGCTGGTCGTCGCGTGGCTGCCGGGCGCTGTGCTCTTCCGCCTGCCGCTGCTCGATCGCGATCGCCGTACCGCGCTTGATCCGGCCGAACGGCTCTTCTGGTCGGTGATCCTGAGCCTCGCCGTATCGTTGTCTGCGGTCCTGATGCTGGCGTGGGCGCATCGCTACAGTTTCCCGCGGCTGCTGGTCATCGACGCCACCATAGCCGTGGCGGCAATGGCCGTGTGGCGTCAGCGGCTGCGTCTGAATTCGGCGCGGCACTTCTCCATTGGCGCCGTCGTTCCGGTTGCGCTCGTGCTCTTCTGCGCAGTGCGGTTCAGTCCACCGTCCGAATACATCATTGGCGGCAAGGATCCTGGCGTTTATGTGAATGAAGGGATCCAGATCGCGCAGCGCGGGTCGCTGGTCGTTCACGATCCCGTCATTGCGACCCTGCCGAACTTTGCTCGTGAGATCTTCATTCCCCACCATCTCGACGCGGGCGGTGAACCACGAACCGATTACTACAGCTCGCGGTTCATGGGCTTCTTTGTCAAGGATCCGGATTCCGGGGCTGTGGTCGGACAGTTCCCTCACCTGCTGCCCGCGTCGATCGCGATCGGTTACGGGATCAATGGGCTGTCTGGGGCACTTCACACTCTTCCCGCATGGGCAGTACTGGGGATTGTTGCGGTGTATTTTCTGGCCGTCCGATTGTTTGGCCCTCTGGCCGCCGCAACGGCGGCGGCGTTGCTTGCGATCAACGTGATCGAAGTCTGGTTTTCGAGGTACCCGAACGCGGAAGTGGTCATGCAGGCGCTGCTGTTCGCGGCGCTGCTCGCCAACGCACGCGCACACGTTGACGGCGATCGTTTCTTCGCACCGGTCGCCGGAGTGTTGATCGGGCTGCTGCTGTTCCTCCGCTTCGATGCAGTGCTCGGCGTCGCTGGACTCGCACTGGGTGTGGCTGCCGGAACACTTGCGGGGCAGCGGCCGCGACTGTCGATGATCTTCACGTTCGCACTCGTGGCAATACCGGCCGTCTTGTACTTTTTCGGGACCATGCGCGCGTATGCGGAGTTGCCGATTGTCTGGCTCTCGGCGATTCCCAGGTGGCAGCTTGCCGCTGCCATCGTGGTCTCCGCCCTCGGACTGGTGCTGCTGCACATCGCCGCGAGCCGCCCGTCCATCAGTCAACTTCTGGTCCGCTACCTTCCGATCTCGCTCGCGGCAGCGCTGGCAGCGCTCGGTTTGTACGCACTGCTCTTCAGAAACCCGGGTGGGAAACTCGCATTCCACGACGCCTACGCCCTGCGCACCTACGCCAACTTCTACGTGAGCGTCCCCGCAATCGGTGCGGCCCTGCTCGGATTCGCCCTTCATGCACGGCGCTCATTCTGGAAGGACCCTGCGTTTTTTCTCACCGTCGCGCTGTTCGCCGTTTTCGTGTTTTACAAGATCCGCATCGTCCCCGAACATTTCTGGGCGGCACGCCGCTTCGTCCCGGTCATCCTGCCCGGCACGATGGTGTTCGTTGCTGCCGCTGCACTGGGAACGCTGGGCAGCGGATGGCGGCTGCGCGGCTTGAGGCCCGCGCTGGGCGCCGTGTTCATCCTGCTGCTCGGGTCCCGCTACCTGCAGGCGAGCCGCCCGGTAGCGGCGCACGTCGAGTATTCCGGCCTGGTGCCCAGGCTCGAACAGCTGGCCTCGAGGTTCTCGGACGAGGATCTGGTCATCGTCGAAGGGCGCGATGCCGGGAGCGACGTCCACGTGATGGCGCTTCCGCTCGCCTACATCTACGCGAAAAGCGTGCTGGTGTTGCCGGCGGCTCGTCCCGACAAGACGGAGTTCGCAGCGTTCCTCGAATGGGCGCACACCCGGTACCGACATGTCTTCTTCATCGGCGGCGGTGGAACCGACCTGCTGTCCCATCGCTACGCTGTCGGGCCGGTTGCCAGCGACCGCTTCCAGGTGCCTGAGTACGATTCCACGCTGAATGCCTATCCACGATTCGTCCGCCAGAAAGAATTCGAGTACGGTCAATACGAGTTCCTGGCGGCCCCCGCCGCCGACGAAGGCCTGTGGTTCGATCTGGATGTCGGCACGAAGGACGATCTGCACGTCTTGCGTTTTCATGCGAAGGAGCAAGTGGATGGCCATTCGTTCCGTTGGACACGCGCGGTGTCGTACCTTTCGATCACGACGATGCCGGCCTCCAGCCGGCGTTTGATCCTGATGATGAGCGACGGTGGCCGATCACCGGCAGCACCGCCCGCGCGCGTCGAGGTCTTCCTTCACAATCAGCTGCTCACATCACTGATCGTCTCAGGGCGGTTCCAGTCCTATGAGCTGCCGATTCCGCCGGATCTCGTCGCGCGCGCGGCCGCGGCCAGTGATCCAGTCGAGTTGAAACTGGTGACGGCCACCTGGAATCCGGCGCGCGTCACCGGCTCCCCCGACCGACGCGATCTCGGGGTGATGCTGGATCGCGTGACAATACGGTAAATGGCCGATCTGCAGATCTACGATGCGCACGAGCGCGCCCTGGTCGCGGCAGCGGACCGGCTGCTGGCGATCGGCGCAGCGGCCGCACGCCCGTTCCGCCGGCGCTCGAAGCCAGTCTC
>Ga0126305_10000746_pt1 | contig 14083 bp, 15 predicted proteins | sample Plot26_FD_92536 | JGI IMG/M metagenome (GOLD analysis project Ga0126305, IMG submission 92536) | Serpentine soil microbial communities from UC McLaughlin Reserve, CA, USA - Plot26 | ecosystem: Environmental > Terrestrial > Soil > Grasslands | place: USA: UC McLaughlin Reserve, Lake County... | reverse complement strand
TGTTATTATATAAAATAATTTTTTGTTATTAAATTAAAAATAAAAAAAATTGAAAGACTTTAGCTTTCGATGGTGGATTGTCAAACCAAAATGCTTGGGCATGTTAAATTAGTAATTTTATTAATTTAATTCAATAACTTGTTTATCATATTCCGTTTATTATTTTGGACAATCTCAAAGCCGAATTTTATCTAACTTTGCAATCTACAAGCAGCATCGAAATACTTAATCTAGTTGTCCAAAGGGATTGTTTCGTATTAAGTGAATATCCGTATGGTTATTCTATAACAAATAGAATGCTCTTACTAATCTCTATTATAATGAGAATTCTATATCAGTATTAAAATTATTTTAACCAAATTTATTTAGGATATTGATTTTCTCTTCAATTATATATTTTAAATAAATCTAAAAATGATCTTTTTTGAATTTCATTTTTGATAAATATCGAGACAGTATCTCAACAATTTGACTTAAAGAAGACAATTTATAAGATCATTCGTATATGATTTGTCTCATTTCCGATCTTTAAAAACAATTAGGAATTACCCATAAAGCTTTGATTTTAGACTTAGTGTATATGAATAAGAAATTTTGAATAGCCATAATCCAAAGCCCAAGTCTATTGAGAAAGACAAAATAAAAACAATTCAATTACTATCTAAAGATAAGACATTTATGAATGAATTAAAAAAAATAAAACATAAATAGACATTCATATATGTTTTCACTATAGACACATGATCCAACATGAAATCCTATTTCTCTAAATTACAATCTAATGGTTGGATTTTTATTATCAATGAGCAACACAAACAAAGAAAATAGAAAATTCTATCCGATTAAGATATTAATAAATATTCTAAATTCTAATAACCAGCATTGTTAATAATACTAGAATTAGAATATTTTATTTTTAAAAGTTTAATATTTAGACATAAATATAAATTTCATAAATATTTTATAAATTTTTATGTAATTTTTAAAACTTTTTTAAAAAAACTTAATTATATATAATCTCTAATTTGATAATTTGACATGATAATAGAAGGATTGACAATTGTAGGTATTACTGGGAGTTGTGCTTTATTAACGTGGTATGCTAAAAATAAATTTCAACCTGACATTGAACGAACTATTGAAGAACAAAAGAAACAAGAAAATAAATTATATCCAGATATTAATAAAACAAGAAAGCAATATCTATCCAAAAATCATAGAGATAAATAACTTAACTCTAGTTTAATTTTGTTTTTGAATTATAGTAAATTAATGTAATTTTGATTTAAAATTAATTTTCTAACTTTTATGTTCTATTTTTTACCAATTTAGAATATTTTTTGCTTCATTTAGCTTATCAAAAATATCTTTAATAAAATGATCGGCAAATTTATCAAAGTTATATATTCCATATTTTTCTTTATATACATACATTCTTTTTTTATATTCTTCTTCGAGCCAGAGATAATCTGACTCTTTCAATTTAACAATGTAATTATTTGTTTTTGATTTAGATTCAAACATATTTAACATAAATAAACTTGCAAATTGAGTAAAGTTATTTATTTGATATTTTTCTATATAGTCTTCTTTTAATCTCTCATAATTTTCCTTTAACCATATTTTAATATCTGCTCTTATGGTTAAAGAGGTATATTCACCAGAAAAATCTATTTTTATTGGATACATTTCTACAGAATAAAAACCTCTTTTAATTTCATTCATTATTATTATTAATGCACTAGGTAAGAACATACCAGGATAGTATTCATCAGTTGACTTTTGTAATTTTGTAAGAATAGCAGGTTTTAATCCTATTGTGGCATATCCTTGTGAAGGCATCGGATTTGTTGCTATCATCTACTTATTATTTTTTTATAAATGAAAAATTAAGCCTTTTTATTCTACATTATTTTTAACGTCTATTTTCTTAATTTTCTCTAATATATCCTTTCAAATCTTCTCCATTAACAACATCTTCCTCAGGTGGAACATAGTCTTTTACTCCATGTCTTTCTTTTCCTGGATATTTTTTCTGTGTAAGTAATGCAACTATTATGAATAATGTAAAAGATATTGGAGGAGGTATCATTGTATCTAGACCAGCATATTCTAGTGGTGTTATGAAAAACATCAATAATCTTAGAGATGTTCCTACAACTAACGATGTTACTGCTGCAGGCCAATTCGATTTCTTCCAGAATAAACCTAAAGTTAAAGGAGCCCAAGCACCAGCAAAAGCAATATCAAATGCCAAAATTAGATAAACGCCTGGTTGAGGGATAGTAAATCCTAAAAGAAAACCTGCTACCATCATTGGGATGGTAACCGCTCTAGTTGTAGTTAGTAATTGTTTATCATTTAATCCTGATTTTTTTAATAAATTCCTCAAAATGTCTCTTTGTACAAGATTTCTAGCTATAACACTAGATATTGCTAATAATCCCCCATTTGCTGTGGACATTGACGCTCCAAGTACACCCATTAATAGTGCAGCCCCAATCGGGAAAGGTAAATGTTCTATTGCTAATGTAGGATATACTGTATAAGGATCTGCAATATTAGGAAGAAAGTATAATGCAACTATACCCATCATACTAACTGGAACAATGATAGATATGGTTAATCCTGCACTCATAAGAGCACCTCTCCTTGCAGTTTTAGGGTCACGAGCAGAAAATACTCTTTCCATAAAATCTAAAGCCACTACATCTCCTATTCCTAGAGCAAGAATTCCTCCCCAATTGACCAAAGCTCCATTTTCCATTTTTGTTAATCCAGAAAGATCCACAAAACCTTCTGGCGCAGCTTCTAATATTGTACTAAAATCTATTCCACTAAATCCTAACGCAAAAAAGAGAAATGTTGCCCAAAATGCACCTACAGTAAGATATACTTGAAAAATATCTGTATAAGCAGAAGAAAAAAGACCTCCAGCAAAAGTATAAATCAAAACAGCAGAAGATACTATCAACATTCCCCAGAATAAGGGGATATGTAAAACAGTTGAGAGAATGAAGCCACCTGCAGCAAAGTTTCCTGCTACGAGAATTATAAAACTAGCCATCATTATAACTGATGATATACCTTCAGTACCAACCCCATACCTCCTGAAATAAAAATCAGGCAATGTAAGCATCGACATTTTATTTAATCTAGGACCATATACAATAGCGGTAAAAATTAAACACGTTGCTAATCCAATTGGAATTGCTGCACCAGCCCAAAAACCGAATTGGTAAACTAAAGCCACATTACCTAATGATGAATTTCCGTCAACGGCTTGTGCAGTTAACATTGTACCAATAAAAAATAGAGGAAGACTCTTTCCTGCTACCATGTATCTTTTACTACTCTTTTTTACAAGCAAAGAAGTAAGGACCCCTACTGAAAGAACCAATCCCATAAAAGCAAGAACTGCAATTCCATATGCATCTATTATGGCCAATTCTATTTAGTAATAAATTATTAAATATATAAATAATATGTTTTTAAAAGTTAATATTAAAAAGTAATATTATCTATTTAACAAGAAATTAAAAATGCAAAACATAGTTCGACTGTCGAACAATAATTTTAAGTGTAATTAGTAATATTTAAAAATCATCATTATTAATTAATAAGTGATTAAATATGGGAATGGAATTTTATGGTGACTCCTACAAGGGAAATGATGAACCTATCTTCGTTGGAATTCCTACTTTTTTAAAACTGCCATGGATGAAAAATTATGAAGAACTAAAAAAAGTAAAGCCTGATATGGCTATTGTTGGAGAACCATTTGATTTTGGTACAACCATTCGTCCAGGTGCAAGATATGGACCAAGAGCTATTAGAGCAGCATCCACTGTCCCCTCTCCACCTTATGAACATTTCAATATTGAAACAGGTGTTGATCCGTTTGGTGTCTTTAAGACGGTTGATTATGGCGATGTAGTTGTATCACCAGGCGATGTAATTGAATCACATAGACGAATGACTAATAAGGTTAAAGAAATACTAGATATAGATGCTATTCCGATTATTTTAGGTGGCGATCATTCAATTACATTTGCTAATGTTAGAGCATTGGCAAAAAAATATAAAAATATAGGAATGATACATATTGACTGTCATGCTGATTGCGCACCCCAAGGTCTTTGTGGTTTTAAGTATGATCATGGAGCACATATAAGAAGGATTATGGAATTAGGGTGTTTAAAAGGTAAGAATTATACATTGATCGGACCACGAGGATATTGGCCTGGACCTGATCTTTACAAGTGGATGGCAGATCAAGATTTTCAATGGTTTACTATGTTGGATGTAGAAGAATTAGGGATTGATCAGATAGCAAAGGAAGCCGCAGATAGAGCAAATGATAATGTCGATGCAGTATATGTAAGTTGGGATATAGATACTTTTGATCCTGCATATGCACCAGGAACTGGAGAACCAGAGCCTAATGGTTTAACATCAAGAGAAGGCATGCGATTAATGAGATTATTATCCACATCTTTCGATCCGGATAGATTCGCATTTGACTTGGTAGAAGTGTCTCCTACTTATGACGTAAGTGATGTAAACTCGTATAATGGAGGAATTACATCAGGATTAGCCAATAGGTTAATTGTTGAGCTTATGGCAGGATTGTCATTGACAAAGAAAGGAGAAAAAGAAGGTAACCCAGTTAGACCTAAAATTTATAGAGGGAAAGGCCATACGTATGATTTTGAAAATGGACCAAAGGCTAATATTCCTAACAGAAATAAATAATGATATATGCAAAAGTTACACTATTGGATGAATTAAACTGTCATTTTTTATCACATATTTTCGACTATGATGATAAAAAGGACGAAACAATTTTTTTCAACTTAATCCAAACAATACAAACAAAACTTTCACTAAATCTCAAGATTAATATTTATGAAACACTCGCAATATATTGTTCATTTATAGTAAATGAAATTCGTGCTAAAACATGTATGGATGAAATACCTCAAATTGCAAAAAGACTGTTGTTACCCAAAAATGTCATGATTGGAATTCCTGAAATGCTCAAGAATACTTTATTCGATATTGAAGTTGACTATAGAACAAGGCAACAAATAATTTTGAAAGAACCGATTAAAATTGAGCACTATGTACTTAGCCACGATTAAAAGGAATAGTATCATTTGATTATAGACGTCTCTATAGTCTTTCAAACACAACAACTATTTTTTATATTAAATTCTTTATTTAATTTAGAAAGTATCGCTCCTATGGGATTATTACTTTTTGGTCTATTCATAGGTTTACGCCATGCTATTGAGCCAGATCATTTGGCAGCCATTTCTACTATTGTTACTTCATATAAAGGTAAAAATAAAATATTCTATAGAATTCCACTGTTAGGAGCCCTTTGGGGATTAGGTCATACACTTGCTTTATTTGTGAGCGGAATTGGAGTTTTAATATTTGCAATAAAGATTACACCAGAAGTAAGTAATGCTTTAGAATTAGGAGTAGGAATAATGTTAATATATTTGGCAATAACTTCAATTACTAAATTTAATTTAATAAAAATAATTGATGGCATTAAACAAAAAGATAAAAATCACTCTCATTTACATTATCATTCTAAACCAAATATTATGCATTCCCATATTCATAACCACTTGGAAGATGCTCATAACCATGAGCATAAGGCATTGATTGTAGGGTTAATTCATGGATTAGCTGGAAGCGGTGCATTAATGTTATTAGTAGTATCTACTGTAGAATCAACTTTTGATGGACTATTGTATATCATAACTTTTGGAATAGGATCTATATTAGGTATGACTTGTGTTAGCGCATTTATAGGATTACCATTAATGAAGATTGGAGAAAGATCAAAAAAGGTCAATAAAGTAATTAGATTTGTATTTGCAAGTATTGCATTTGTTATTGGAATATATATAATCTGTGAACTTGCGTATCCACTCAATCTATAAAATAAATAGGATTTTATCTAATAACAATAATCAACGAACTTATTAGTTTACTTTTTTATATACTAACAAAGATTTACCATAATACTAGATATTCTTAAATTTAGACAAATTTATGTAATTAATTAAAAAATTTAGTATCTCTATTAATTGCTTACATCCTTTTAAATGTCAATTACCTTACCCACCTTCTTTAGATATCTCAATAATAATGATGTGTAGGACGTTGTTTCTTTCCTAATTTATCGAAATAATGATCATGTTTCTTATCTCCTCCATCATGAGAATGTACTGTTCCATCATCATGAGTATGTGTATTCATTGTTGGTTTTGCCATTAAAACATCATCTATACAAAGTAACAAAGAAGAAACCTCTACTGCTGTTGTTATAACTTGTTCTTTCACAAAACAAGATTCTATTATTTTATCAAATATTTCCTCTACGTTTCTTCTACGACCATTTATGCCGTACCATTTTATGTTATTATATTTTTTATTGTTATTGTTAATTTTAGATCTTAGTTTAGTTTGAACATCAATTACATTCATTCCCAAATTATAAGCTATGATTAATGGAATTTCTTCTAACACATCGGCAAACTTTTGAATAACAATTTGTTCTTTATTGTTTATTGTATAAGATATATTTCTTAACTTAGACGCAATCATTGCTTCACATGCACCTCCACCACCAACTATTCGGGGATTTTTAAAAAAATTATTTACCACTGTGATTACACTTAGAATTGTTCTATGAAGTTCATCAAGAATAATTTTTGAATTAGCTCTAATTAATAACGTTACAGATTTTGGATCTTTACATTCATCAAGAAATACCATTTTATCATCACCGACCAATTTTTCATATACTTTACCTGCAAACCCTAAAAAATTTTCTAATTTCAAGCTGTTTACATCATTGATAATTTTAGCCCCAGTAGATTTTTCAAGCCAAAAAAGATCATTTTCCTTAACTCTTTTGATAGAGATTATTCTTGCCTTAGCAAAATATTCACATGCCCTTAGATTAATTCCCTTTCTTGAAATGACAACATTAGCCCCAGACTCTATAATTTTCTGAACTTTATTTGATATAATATCTGATTCTGCTTTAACAAAAGTTTGTATTTCCTTATATGAATTTCCAATAATTTGAGCATCTGTTTTTGTTCTCTTTGGTTCTAAGTCATCATCTATAAGAAGTATTTTAGCATTTTCAATATTTCTCGGCATTGCACTGCTATCAATTGTCTTATCAATTACAATACCATTGATTAAATTAGTATCTGTAATATTTCCTAATTTTTCTTCTATTTTTATATCATCAATATTAAAATTATTCCTAGACATATCTCTAATATTACAAATAGCATCTACAATTAAATCAGTCAAATTATTATTAATATCATCAAAAAAATATGGGTTTGTTTTTGTTATTAAACAAGTGTCTACTATTTTTTTAAGCGTAGTAATATCATTGATATTTGCTTCTTTCGCAATTTCATTAAGTATTTTTCGTGTGATTTCTAATCCTCTGTGATATCCATCTGAAATTGTGTTTGGAGAAAAATTCATTTCTAATAATTCTTTAGCCTTTTCCAAAAGTCCTCCAGCTAATAGTACTACAGTAGTAGTCCCATCTCCTACTTCATTATCAATTGAATTCGAAGCATCAATCAAAACTTTTGCAGCAGGATGTTCAACATCAATTTTTCGTAGAAATGTAGAGCCGTTCTTAGTTAATGTTATTTCACCTAATATATCTATAAACATCTTTGCTTTTCCACCGGGACCAAAGCAATTTTTTACTAAATCCGCTGTTAATTTTGATGCTAGCAAATTTAACTTTCTTGCATCTTCTCCCTTAATACGTCGTACCCCATTATTAAATAGCTGTTGTGGAGCCATATTATCAGATTTACTATACTATACAGATGGATATATGTAATCCTCAATAATTCGTAGGTTACATAAATTAGTATTTTCCATAATAAATGAATTTTGTATTTTACGAATTAATAGGATTCTTTTAAAGAAGGATAAAGTAATTAATCAATACTTTTTTATACTTATGAATTACTAAATCTCCTATGCCTTCTGTAAAAAAAGATACAGAAATTGAAAATTCATCGAGAAAAGCAATAGAGACACTGTATGGTCCAAATATCGAAGATTTTAAGGTTCGTGAAGTACTTCCTTATTCAACAGAACAACTTGTAGTTAAAGGAGGATTACCTACAGAACCAGAAAAAGATTCATGGGATGTTCAAGTAACATTTTTACTAAATAATATACAATATACAGTAGATCTTTTAATACATCAGGAAGATGGCCAAATAAGTTATGCGCGACTTATTGATAAGATGACACCTCTTTAAATATTTTTTTTTGAAATGCTTTTTAAAAAAATTCTTTTAGCTTTTGATATTTCTGATGGGTCACTTAAAGCAGCTGAATATGCTATTCATATCTCGGAACTAGAAACGGCAGACCTTATATTTGTACATGTTCTTGATGATATTAAACAAGGGGGAGTAATTGGTCTTCGAGCTCGTTATGGAGATATTGATCTAGTAAATACATATTTAAAAGTTAGAAAGAATAAGGCCATAGAGTGGATACAACCAATACAAAAAAAAGCAACTGATAAAGGAATAAAAACACATATAGAGGTCTTACTAGAAGAAGGTAATTCAAAAATAGGAATAATTACCAAATATATAAAAGAAAATAATATAGATCTTGTTGTTATAGGTTCTCTTGGTCTCTCCAAGTTTGAACAATTAATGGGTAGCTTTGCTTCAGGAATAATACGTTATTCAAAATGTCCAGTCATGGTAACGAGATAAATAACATTTTCTCTATTTAATTAACTTCAATATGTATAATTTCATAAATAAGACTATTGATATTGTATTCTATAATTTATAGATTAAGCATGATTAACATGCTTTGTGAGGATAGTCTTGACGTAGTCGGTGATTTCAAGACCATTCTGTTGTGATTGTTCTTCTAATATATTCCATAGTTGTTTATCCGTTTTCTTAGATGGATTAAAGACTAATCTTACAGTTAATAAGCCTCTTGGAGCTCCTCTTTTAACTCCTAATTTTGCCATTTCTTCTTGTAATGTGTCCAAATTTATAGATGTTATTAATTTCCCTTGGATGTCTTTTGGCTTTCTTGCAATTTGTATAGCTTCATAAGAGGTTATTTCTCCTTTTTCAATTTTTTCTTGTAATTGCTCTGGCAAAGTCAAAATGCTAAGCCATTCACTTATAGTACTTTTGGGGAGACCATATCTCATGGATACTCCAGTAATTCCAGATTTAGCAGAATCGACAAGTTTCTTTACCATCCTTGCCTTTTCTAATGGGGAAAGATCTTTACGAACTAAATTTTCAAATAGTGATGCTGCCTCAGCTTCAGCACCTTCCAAATCTGAAATTACTGCAGGAATTTCTTTTTCTCCTTTATTGGATAAAGCCAAATACCTTCTTCTACCAATCAATAATTTATACCGCTTACTTTGATTATCAAAACGTACAACCACAGGTTGAAGCAATTCAAATTTTGATAAATGCGACTTAATCAAATTGTCCTCAATATCTTTTCCAAAAGAAAAATTCTTTCTTACATTTTCATTTGCAATATCTATTAAATTAAGTGGAATATTCTTAATCTTCATTATTCTTTATTAATAATAAATAATCATAAACATATATTAATATTCTATTTATAATAGTTTCATGAAATTATAATGAAAATATAATAATCGTATTCTACGAATAAGTTTTTTATAGGAAATTCGTATTATACGTCTTATTAGATAATATTTATATCAAATAAAAAAGAATCAGACATAATGATAATACAATACAATTCAAGCATCCATAACATACAAGATAAAGAGCTATTGTCAAAATTAGTTTTTTTGTCTTACCATATTGCACTATATAAAACAATTAGCGAGTCAATGGGTTTTAATAATCGAGATATCTCAGTTGATGAAATATATGACTTTATTCAGGATTTAAAAGAAGATAAGAATATTAGAGTTCCTACACTAGAACGAATAGAAATAAGTTTTTGTTTTAATATATTAGAAACTATGGGAATATGTCATCCAAGATAAGAAATTTCTTTAAGACAACTGAAAAAGCTGATAAAAAGATCAAATATGATACAAAAGCAGAAGAGTGGATTATAAAAGGAGAAAAATATGCTAATCAAAATAATCTAAAAGAAGCAATTAAATGTTTTGATATGGCATTTAATTTAGACCAGAAAAATGATCTTGCACTAGGAGATAAAGCGCTAATTTTAGATAAACTAGGAAAACACAATGAAGCCTTGCTTCTATTTTCTCAAGCTTTGAATATAAATCCCTCTAATCCTATAACTTGGCATAACAAAGGGTTAACATTTGCTCGATTAAACAAGTTAGAAGATTCCATAGATTGCTTTAACAAAGCTATAGACGTAAAAAAAGATTATGCTAAGGCATGGTATAATAAAGGAAGATGTTTGGAGAAGCTAGGTGATATAAAAAAATCACAAGATTGTCTAAATATGGCAAAAAAATTAGATCCGTTTTTATTCACAAAAATAAAAAGATAATTCAAGATAATGTGTTATCTTAAATCAATTATCGCAAACATAACGAATTCTTAAAAATGTCTCAAATGAATCAAATGTAAGGTAATAATCAAATATTTATCCTAATAACTTATTAATTAAAAAAGTATTAATTATTTTCTATATAATAGTCTTCATTATTTCAAATTGAATTATTTAGTTGATACTACATTATCTCCGGTAATCTTTGTTCCTAATTCATAGGCATTAGAGACTTCTTTGACAAATAGAACTCCATATGGTTCTGATGATGAACCAAAATTGTTTAAGATTTCATCAATTATATTTTGTGTGGATGAATCAGGTACAATAGTCTTAACTTCAATTCTCTTTATAAACTTTGGAATAGTTGTCCTCCCAGTCATATATGTATCTACAATTTCTGGAGCTTGTCTTGGTGTTCGTCCAGTACCAGAAATCTCGAAAAATGTCATACCTACCTTATTCTTCAAGAGAATGTCTGTCACTTTAGAGAGATCCTCAGAACGAATAAACATGCTTATTTCCTTCATAACTTTATATATTTACTAAATCAGATAAACATTTCTCTATCTTTAAAACATAATACTAACTAATATTACGAAACATCTACTACAATTTAAACGATCGACTATAATACAAACCAGACCTGTAATTGCTACTCTATAAAATAAGTAGCCTATGGCTTTGGAATATGGAGAATTTATCTTTAATTGCTAAATAATTTGTAGATGTTATATGTAACTCCAAGAAGATAGTCTAATTGTATCCTATAATTATACCCTTCTATATCCTGTACTTGCCACGATACGCAAGAAGGGTATAGCTTCTAATATCTTCTTTTATCAATAATTTATTTTAAATTATTTTATATTTTATTTAACAAATAATTTTGCAGGAGGGATATAAAAATCTCAAAATACTATGTAAAGATATTGAGTTTGCTGATTTACTTAAGTATATCTTAACATTTATATTTTAATACAATGATTTTATGCTGATTCAAAATTTAATTCAAATATAACTCTAATAATCGATAAGAAGATTTAGAAATTAAAATTTGTTAAAATTTATAAATTTATTAAATAAATGGTACTATTGAATTTATGATAAATAAGATTTCTATTAAATATAGGTCAGAAGATGTATAAAAAGAATCAAGAGGAATAAATAATGCTGATCATGTAGTAGAAATTTTAAAAGTTAATCCTGAATATATTGTAACTAAGAAAGGTACTTTAGTTGTAGAGAAATTCTATATTGCAGAGTTTGGTAGTGCTTTGATAACAATACTATCTGGTTGAAGATAACTGAAGAAGAGAGAAATAAATACAAAAAATTATATCACTATACTATTGGACTAATTTTTAATAAATTAACTGAAAATTACAAATAAGATAACAAAAAATTTAATAGAATTAAACTAATTAATATTAATTTAATTGATATTCTCTCAATTCTTAGATATCTAAAACTGTCTACGTATTTGTAGAACCAAAATGTAAAGGTTAATTCTTATTTTTTATTTAAATTTCTATAAATTCAATGGAAAAATAGGAGCGAACAGAGGATTCAAATCCACTTCCCTCATTGAATCATCAGTTAATATTACTTCTAAAATTAAATAATTTTTTAATCTTGAGTTTACAAAACTTATTATATTATGTTACCTAACCTTGCTATAATGAAAAATCAAGCCCCTCCGAGCCTGTTAACTAATTAGTTTATATACTATAAATTGGAAACATAGACATAGCTTTGAAAATATGAAAAAGAAATAAAGCTAACAAAACTTTAGGTAAAACTCTAGCTTTTTTAATTTATATTCAATGAGTGTTATCCTATGATTTTTTAAATAAACGAGTGAAATATGCCATAGAGTCAGCAACAATAAGATATCCTATTATACTGATAAAACTTGCAATAGTCGAAGCGATAAAGGGTTGATAATCCAGATTTAGGAGCCAAAAGTGAATAGCAGGTTTTACAGTATTGTATTCTAACTCTGCGATTGAAAGTGTAGATGCTAGTTTTAATAAAACCCATTTCACTTTCGCAAATTTCATTCTTTTTCCTTTTTCGTCAACAAACTTATCTTTGTTATCAAAGTAGAACAGAATACCAAATATTACAAAGAATATACCTGTTTCAACAACTATTGAGATTAAAGAATTAAAAAGTGGAGATGTGATTTTTGCTATCGTTTGACTAATTCCAGCGCCAGTAAGAAATGCAGCAGTAAAGCCGATAAGAATATTTCTATTGAATAAAATGTAGTCTTTAAATCGGCTCTTATTCAATTAACTCCCCTAATTGCTTGAAATATATGCGAACTTTCAACTTCATCCTGTTATCAACATCACTATTTATTAGTAATGATTTTCTGAGAAATTATAATATTAAGTTTACCATCTTTATAAGATAAAAAATTCCATACTCTGTAACAATATATACAAATAAAAAATTAAAAAGGATTCAGCAAACATCCAGGATCTCTATCCTGCCAAAAATCTATGCATTTCAAGTATAGACTATGAAATAGAAAATATTTCAGATGAGCCAATATATCAGGTATTGCATGTAATTGCAACAGACATTCCAAAAACCTTTCAGGAATTAGATATAAAAGTATATGACAATGAGAATCAACCTTTGAAAATATCTAGTATAAGTGTTGATAAACCATTTCAAAAAGAATTTACCAGAGTTTTCAATAAACCAATTCTAAAAGGAAGAAAAAGGAAAATTTTATGTTTTAGAATATGAAGTAGAAGAATCTGACAAATATTTTGAAAATGTATTCTTGGTAGATTGTCATGAATTTATAATAATATTAATTACCCTATAACTATGAGAGCGCCAATAGTTTATGATGTAAATATAGAGTCTCATGAAAAAAATTATTGTGATATACAACCAGCAATTATAGAAAGTAATAACCAACGTATTATAGCAAGATGGAAAAAAAGAAATATCTTTCAAGGACAATTATTTAGGCTTGAATGGAAGTAAAATATACGGCTTTCTTAATATAACAAACCATTATACAAAATTATTTTTGAATGCAATAACATTTCTCAGTATTTGATAATAATAATAATAATAAAAATTAGCAATTGATTAATACGAATAACTATCTTCTCCTCCGACATTATATAGAATATTCTATTCTAGTAATTTTATTACTAATAATTGAATTTGAAAATGTTTTATTTCTAATAACCTAATATATCTTGTGCAAATTCTTTTCACTGGTGATGTTATGCTTGGTAGACTGGTCAACAAATTTCTGGCAAGTGCTCAATTTACTTATGTCTGGGGAGATACAATAGATATTATCAGGAGAGCTGATTTTTCTCTTATAAATTTAGAATGTCCAATATCGTCAAAGGGAAAAGAATGGAATAAAACATTCAAAGTCTTTCATTTTCGAGCTAATCTTTATGCTATCCAAGTATTGAATTCGGCCTCTATTGACTATGTCTCTCTAGCAAATAATCATGTACTC
>Ga0126305_10000745_pt1 | contig 14090 bp, 10 predicted proteins | sample Plot26_FD_92536 | JGI IMG/M metagenome (GOLD analysis project Ga0126305, IMG submission 92536) | Serpentine soil microbial communities from UC McLaughlin Reserve, CA, USA - Plot26 | ecosystem: Environmental > Terrestrial > Soil > Grasslands | place: USA: UC McLaughlin Reserve, Lake County... | reverse complement strand
CGAACAGGTACTCGGCGTAGGCGGCGACGTTGGCGTCGTTGTCGACGAAGACGGGCAGGCCGGTCCGCTCGGAGACGATTTCGCGGATCGGCACTTCCGAGAGCGGGAGATTGACGGCGGCGACGGCGATGCCGCGGTCGTGGTCGATCGTCGCCGGGATCCCGAGGCCAACGGCGACGACGTCCGGCCGCGCCTCGCGCGCCTCTTCGACCTCGCGGACCAGCAGCTCGACCAGCTCCTCCTCCGTCTGTCCGGTCGAGTGCTCGCGCTGTTCGTAGAGAGGCTCGGTGTCGGCGAGAACGCCGACGAGCATCTTCGTGCCGCCGAGATCGACCCCGATCGTCTCGCCGGCGCTCACAGCGGCAGGAAGGAGATCGCAGACTGGAGGGTGGCGCCCATCGCAAGCAGGATATGCAGCGACCCCGGGCCGGGGCGTGACCGCCACCGCCTACCGGGGCCGCTGCTACTGAATGCAGCCCGATCCAGGGGGAGCCGGGCGCACATTGCCGCCGCGCTCGGGGAAAGCGGACAGCGGCAAACCCGCCGGGAAAACGCGGTCCCGGCGAAAGTCTTGGTCTGGACGCGGCGACCGCTTCACGTCTGCTCCAGCGCGATCCGCGCGGCCAGCTCGGGGCCGACGTAGGGCAGCAGGGTGAACTCGGCCAGCTGGCGCTTCAGCTGCCCCAGCCGGTCTGTGCGTCCGTGGACGAGGTGCGTGTAGACGATGCTGGAGATGCCGCCGATCAGCGCTTTCTCGGTCAGCGCCGGCAGCTGGGCGGCTCGCTCGTTGAGCCGGCGGCCGTTGCTCAGCAGCTCCGCCAGCCGATCGGTCGACTCCAGCACCTCGCGGGCCACGTCGGCGTTCTGGGAAAAGGTCTCGACGGTCAGCAGCTGCGCCCGCTCGGGTTGGTCGCTGGCGAAGTCGAGCGTGGTCCCGATCGCCGTGGTCACCCCCAGCGGCCAGGTCCCGGACTCCTCGCAGACCAGCGTGATCGAGTCGAAGAAAGGCTCGAAAACCTCCCGGTGCGCCGCCAGCACAGCGTCGAATTTGTCTTCGAAGTGCTCGTAGAAGGTCTCCTGCGGGACCCCCGCGGCCGCGACCACATCGTCGACGGTGAGCCGGGCAAAGCTCCGGCTCGCCATTGCGGCGACGACCGCGGCGATCAGCCGCTCGCGCTCGTCCCTGTCGTCGCTCATCAACGAACACTGCAGCTGCGCGTCATCGTCCCGCGCAGGACCCGGCCGTCGGAGAAGGAGAGGGAGGCTCTGGCGAACTGGAAGACCGCGCCGGGGAATCCCTTCGGCGCCGGGCAGCCGGCGGAGAGGTAGCTGTGGCGCTCCCCGCGGTAGCGGTAGTTGCGGTGGAGCCGCAGGACGAGCCGCTTGATGAAGCCCTGCGGGTTCAACGAGGGCGGCAGCGCTCCGGTCAGCACGGTGCCGAAGGAGCCGTGACCTTGGCTGATGTCGAAGGTGAGGATTCGGGTCGACTCCAGGGGGTTGATCCCGTAGACGTGCGCGTAGAGCACCGGCCGGCCGTGCTCGCGCCCGTTGAAGGCTAGGATCCGGCCCGAGCTCGGGAAGCTTCCCTGTTCGGGGTACTCGCTTTCGGCAAAGAAGAGGCCGCCGCCGACCAGTGCGGGCCGGCACCGCTGCAGTGCCTTGTCTGCGTTGATGGCGGCGATCCGCGCCTTGGGGCAGGTGGGCAGGCCTTCGACGTCGAGGACGCCGTAGCGGTTGAGCTCGATCTTGATCTCGCGGAGCGCCGGGGGCGATTCGCCGGTGAGGGTCTTGATCGAGCCGTCGATCGTGACCGAGATCGGCGCGACCGCATCACGCGGCAGCGCTTTTGGCGTCAGGCCGCCCTTGAAGTTGGCGAAGAGGCCGCCGTAGGCGACCAGCTCCGCCCCGGCGGGCGCGGCGCTGAGCAGCGAGAGGGCGACCGCCAGAGCTGCGGCCCACCCGATCCTGATTCGCGTCACCTAGCGCCGCCGCTTCCCCTGCGTGCCCTTGCCACAGGACGCCCGCACCTTCGGATTCTGGTCGGCGGTCTTGCCGTTCTGCCCGTCGATCAGGACCTTCGCCCGGTGGACCCCCCGGCAGACGTTGGTGCTGTTGACCAGGAGGCCCTTCTGGCCGCCCTCCATCGCCAGCACGAATTTCGAGACCGGCGCATCCGGCACCGTCTCGAAGGTGGTGCGGATCCTGCCGTGGACCGAGTCGATCCGGCCGACCAGGTCGATGTCGATTTCGCCGCCGAGGTCGGCGACGAGGTCGGGGAGCGTGTTATCGGAGCTGCGCAGGTAGACCGGCCCGGTGATCGGCTTGCTGAGGATCGGCGAGTAGGCCGTGGCTCGGCCGTACACCGTGTTGGCCGGGCAGTTGTCGGCCGCGTACTGCACCCGGGTGCAGATCGTGCGGATGTGCTCGTTGGCGAGGAACTCCGAGTGCGGCAGCGTCGTCGCCACGCGGGCGAGGTTCGCCTGCCCCGGCTTCTGGGTCAGGACCGCCCGCAGCGACGGGTACTTCGCGCGCTTCGTCGGCCCCTTCAGGGAGAGGGCCAGCTTCGGGGTGAAGTCGAGCACGGCGCAGTCGCTGACCTGGAAGCGGGCCGAAGGAGTCGCGACCGCGCCCTGGTCGGAGATGACCGTCGATTCGAACCGCTTCGGGTTGCAGTTGGTCGGGTTGAGCGTGAAGCTCGGTTTGGTGATTTCGATCCGCAGGTCGCGGTAGTCGATCGGCACGCCCTCGAGGATCTGCGGCAGCGCGTCGGACTTGATCGTCACCTGGGCGGTGGTCGGGTTCAGGTAGACGGCCGCGCGCACCACGACCGTCCCGAGGTCAAACGGCCCCGCCTGCGCCGGCACCACGAACACCATCGAGTACGGAGCGCCCTTGTACGGCCCGCCGAAGTAGATGTGCGTCGCCGGCTTGCCCGGCTCGGGCAGGAACAGCGGCTGCGGCCCGGCGCCGTTGCCGACAGTCATGCTGCCGATCTCGCTTCCGGGCGAGCAGTTACCCGTCTCAGCCGCCGCGCCTTCGCAGAGCGGGATACCGGCCAGACTGGCGACCAGACCCTTAGGCAGGGTGGTCTCGATGCGGGCGAGGTTCTGTTCGCCGTCGACGCGGACGAACTGCACGTTGAATGGGGTGTTCGACCCCGCGATCGGGTTGGTACTACCGGCGTGGAGTTCCGGGTCGAAACCGCCCGTGTCGCAGTTTTCGTCAAGCGTCAGCGGCGACTCGAGGTGGCGCACCGCTCCCGACCAGGCGGTCATTTCGATCTTCGTCACGTAGTTGCCGCACTTTTCGGGCGCAACCAGTGGCGCTTTGGCGCCGCCGCGGAACTGCATCCTCATTTCTCCGAACGGCACCTGGGGGATGTCGTCGAAGGTGGTCGTGACCTGACCGGTCACCGGGTCCCGCTCGACGCGGCCCGGGAGCTTGACGTAGAAGCCAGGCCCCTTGATCGCGATGTACATCGCGATCAGGCTGTTGAACGGGTTCTTCTCCGGCTGGGCGAAGAAAATTTCGCCATCGAGTTCATCTTCAAGAGCGGGAGATTTGACTTTCACCGTGCCCAGCGACGAAGAGCCGGGGCAGGTCGGCGGGTTGTGGTTGCCGATGCCGATCTGCTCTTCGGAGCAGCCGCCGATCCCCGCTGCCGCCGCGGCCGAGAGCGCGAAGCCCTCGGGCAGGGCGACCTTCACCTTGCGCGGGTGCGCCGTCACCAACGCGTCCGGGTCGGGCTGGGTCGGCAGGTTGAGGATGACGCTGAGGCCGCTCGGCTGCGCGGTTCCGTGGGCACCCGACTCGACCCGCATCGTCGGATTGAACGGAACCTTGTTGCAGCCTTCCCATTTCAGCGGTACTCCGTCGAGGTCCGTGCTGGTCTCTGCGCGGTGAAAGGTCGGGTCCTGCCAGGAGTCAGCTTCGCCGGAGAAGGTGCTCGGAGTCCCCGGGCAATAGGTCGGGTTCGACATGAAGGCCTTGCGGTCCCCCGCCGGTCCGGAGCGTTCCCCGTCGTGGCTGGCGTCAGCGGGAATTCCCCAGAACTTGACGTAGCTTTCGTTCAGCTGCAGTCCCGAGGAGGCGTCCCGCACGGTCACATAGATCCCGTAGTCGCTCGGCCGCAGGTGCGGTTCGAGGAAGATCAGCGTGCCCAGGTAGTTGAAGGCGAATAGTGCCGGCAGGTCCGGAGGCGGCACCACGTTGTAGATCGGCGCCCCGCCGATCGTGTCGTAGATTTCCGGATCGCCCTGAAGCTTGATCACCCCTACCTGCGAGGTGGTCGGGCAGTTGGAGTTACGGCCCGGGGCGCTCGAGAGGTCGAGGCTGGGGCACTGCGAAATCGCCGTCGGGTTACCGATCATCCCTGCCGGCAGGTCCACCCGGACGTCGCGGAAGGAGTCGGTCCCGGTGAAGGTCAGCTTCGTCGTCAGGTCGGCGTGTGCGCCGGCCTGAAGCTCTACTTTCCCCGGCAAGAAGGTCGTCTCCCCGCCGCTGGCAATCCTGCCACCGACGGCGTTGCGGATGCCGAATTTGCCGATATTGAAGTCGGCCATGGCGCTGCTCGCCATGGTTGCCATCACAGCGATGCAGGCGGCCACCGCCAACAGCACCCTTGCGACCGGAATCTGTCGCTGCCTGTCGTTCCGCACGCTCATCGACCCTGCCTCCGCTGGTTGTCGGCTTTGCGGTTTTGAACGCACCGCACCTTGCCCTTGACTTTCTGCTTGTGACGGCCCTTGCCGCAGCGCTTCTTGCGAGCCGCGTCCGGGGTGCCGGGCCCGAAGGTGGTTTCTGAGCCGCCAGGCGGCGGCGCGGGCGGTACCGGCGGCAATCCGCGACAGTCCTCGGCGGCGCATTCGGGCGCCGGCGGTTCTGCGTTCTGCCAGGCGAAACCACCGCCGACTCGGGCGTCGTAAACGTCGAGCGCCCGGTCCTGATCCACCCTGACCAGGCGGTTCTCGGTGAGGAAGAAGACATCGCGCCCATTAGCCGCGACCGCTGCCAGCTCGGACTGGTAGCCCTGGCCGGGGCTGATCAGCCTGACGTTCTCGCCATCGAATTCGTAGACGTCCCGCAGTTTCGTCGCGTCCTCGGGGACGAGCCGCTCGGGCGTGTCGAAGAAGACCTGGCCATTGTCGTTGACGACACGCGGCAACTGTTCGCCGAGGAATTCGTCGTAGCTGTACCCGATGTGGGGAGAGCCGATGGCCGGCTGGCCGCTGCGCGGACAGGAGGCGCAGGCAAGCTCCTGCGTGTCGGCGTCGTAGCGGTAGAGCTGGCTGCAGTTGATGCTCTCCCCGTCGCCGAAGAGGTCGAAGGGGTAGCACCGGTTCGGTGACGCCGGGTTGTAACCAGTGAGGTTGCTGGTGCTCTTGAAGGCCAGGTAGCGACCGCTTGGACTCGCCCAGGCGCTGAAGGTAAGTGCCTGCGTGGCGTCGAGCTGCCCCAGCAACGGGGCCACCAGGGAGATGGTTCCGTTGCGGTACGCGTAGACGTTGTTGTAGGACGGTTTCCCACCGGGCGCGAGGACTTGGCCGGATTTGAAGTAGACGGTTTCGCCGTCGTTGCTGACCTGGATGCCGAATGCGTTGCCGACGGGAGCTACGAGCTCGAGGTCATCGCTTTCCACTTCATAGCGGTAGAGCGAGTAGACGCCAGGGTCGGAGTCTTCCGTCAGTTCGCTGGAGAAGACATAGGAGATCTTGCCGTCGTTGCTGGCGCCGAGAAACTCACCCGGCATGATCTCGCCTTTTTTGTCGGCGCGGCGGGTTTTCGTGATCGCCCGGGTCGTTTCGTCGTTGATGCGGACGTAGACGCCAAACGTCTGCGGCGAGCCGAAGAAGATCTTCGAGCCGTCGTAGCCGATCCGGTTGGTTTCCCTGTCGGTGCCGCCCGCTGAGCCGCTGGGCAACGTCGTGCCATCGGGGGCGATGGAGACGAGCTGCAGTTTGCCACCGGTGAAGTCGTAGAGCCTGTCGTTGGGAGCGCCGAAGAGGAACGAGGCGTTGCCCGCGTAGAGCAGCAGGTGGCTGAAGTCCGGCGTACCCCCGGCGAAGACGTGCGGGTTGACGGCGGGAAGTTCGACCAGGCTGTTGAAGAACTGGGCGCCCGGGACTGAGACGATCGTCGTGTACTCGCCGGTGCGGGTGTCGCGCAGGTAGAGGTTGGAATCGCCTTCGACCGCGCCCGGGGCGAGTGCCGCCCGCGAGGCGGTCAGGGCTTTGCTGCCGTCCCGCGAGACCGCCTGGGTAATCCGCAGCGTGTACCCCGCCACGCTCTGAATCTGCGGCGGGTCCATCGGTTTGTTGATCCAGCCGTCTGCGGTGCGGTGGGCGACGTAGCGGGGGATGTACGGGGCCGATTCGCTGCCGTTGTCGTGGAAGGCGACCTGCCCGGCATAGGAGAGGGCGTTGCCGTCGATGCTGGCCAGGTATTCCGCCTCGCGGAAAGCGTTAGCGCCGCCCTTGTTTACCGGGGTCAGGAGCTCGTAGACGCGTCCCGGACCGTTGGTCGGACCGGCGGTGAAGGTCCTGTCGGCGCCGATCTCGGTGCCGGCGCTGCTGTTTGCGACAAGGCGGTAGTGGTAAGTGGTGCCCGGCGCCAGCCCCGTCAGATCCTGGCTGACGAAAACCGGCGAATTCTCAGCGCCTGCAACCCCGTCTTCGCCGACCGGCGCCACCGATCCATAGGAGTCGGTCGGGCCGTATTCGAAGAAGTACGTGGTCGGAAGGCCATAGGCCGTGATCGAACCGAAGATGCTCGCCGTGGTGCTGGTCGGCGAGTTCGCGCCTCCGGTGACCACCAGCGGCGGCAGCGTCGCTTCGGAGCTGAAGAACTTCGGGCCGGCGGTCGCCTGGCCGGCGCTGTTTTCAGCAACGAGAATGACTTCGTAGGCCTTTTTCGGCAGCAAGGTGACGTCCACGGAGATTTCGTGAGACTCGTCATCCGCCGCGATTTCACCTTCCAGGCCCGGGCAGGCCGGGGTGCACTGGAAGCGCCATTTGGTGTTGAAGAGGGGATCGGTTCCCCCTGGGTTGATCTCGCCCGAAAAGTGACCAGAGGTAGGGGTGTTGACGACCGGGTCGTCGATCGTCACCGCCGGGACCGTTGGCGCGAGCGTCGTGAAGGTGCTGGCGGCCACTTTGAGCGCTTTGCCGCCGGCATTTTCGGCCACAAGCCGGAGGTGGTAGGTGGTGCCGGGGGAGAGGCCGGTCAGCTCCGCGCTGACGGCACTGGCGCCGGCATCTTCGATCGGGTTCTCCTCGCAGGGAACTTGAGCCGCGCCGACGAACGCCGACCCCGCGAACTGCGCGTCGGTCACGTACTCGAAGCGGCAGTTGACGTCGAAGGCCGGGTCGCTGTTGGCCGGTCGTTCGACTTCGCCCGAGACCGCCGCCGTCGTGTAGGCGACGTCAGCGGCATCGTCGACGGCCAGCACCTGCGGTTTTTCGACCGCGAGAGTCGTGAACTCGGGATAGGGCTCGGGGCTGTTGACGAGCGGCTCGATGAAGTTGGTAGCCGAGAGGCGCACGTAGTAGTGCGTCGACCCTTTGAGGCCAGCGACCTCGGCCGAAACTTTCTCGGCCGGTTCGTCGGCGGCGATGACGTGGCTGGGATCGAAAGCGAAGCCGCTCCAGTTTTCGCCATCGCTGGAAATTTCAAACGACCAGTAGGTCTCGCGATCCTGCGGGTCGACGGTGCCAGAGACTTCGACGCTCCCGTAGGAGGCCGTGGGGGTCGGGTCGATCGTGACGACCGGAGGAGCGGCCACAGCCGCGCCCGCCCAGAGGCCGCTGCCCAGCAGTGCAACCGCCAGCGCTGCAAGCAGCGCCCGCCTCGTCCCACCCGGCGCACATTCCCTCATAGCTGCCTTCCCTGGCCGTCTCACCTATCGCTCTCCTTCTCCTGTGGGCGTCGAGCCCTTTGCCGAGCAGCGCCAACCGCAGGCGCGCTCCCTTTCCCTGATCGCTCCCTGGCGACGAGGCGACTAAAGCACACTCTGACCTGAAAGGCAAGATTGATTTTCTGAAGAGATATCTTTATTACCTGAAGGCGGGTCGGCAGACCTCGCCTCTTCGAGCCGCCAGCGGCGTCGGGCTCGATCTGGAGTCGGTTCAGGCGCCGGGCGCCGAAGCGATCCGGCGGGCGACCTCGGCCCCCACATAAGGAGCGAGGAGGAATTCGCCGAGGTCCGCGAGCAGCGGCTCGAGCGGATCGCCGATGACGATCGAGCGCGAAAGCAGGACGATGAGCCCGCCGAGAAGCGTCTCCTCGGTCGACTCCGGCAAGGAGTCGGGCGCCGCCGACTCGGCCCTCCCCCGCGCCAGGCTCGGTGCCGCGGTGTTGACGTACTCGCGGAACCTCGCCACCACAGCGGGGCTGGCAGCGACGGGTTCGACGACGCAGGCGCGGGCGATCTCCGGCTCGGCACCGAGAAAGCCGAGCATCGCCCGGAGGCCGGCGACCACCTGGCTCGGCCATCCCTCGACGCTCGCCGCCTCGGTCTCGACGCGCTCGCGCAGGTGCGCGGCGACGGCGTCGAGAGCAGCGAGAAAGCACTCCTCCTTGGAGTTGAAGTTCTCGTAGAAGGAGCGGGTCGAGACCGAGGCGACCGCGACGACGTCGCCAATCGTCGTCGCCGCGTATCCCTTCTCGGCGACCGCGCCGATGATCCCCGCGAGCAGGCGCTCGCGCTGGGACTCGGCGACCTGGGCGGCGCTGAGGCCGTGGTGGCCGGCGGGCAGAGGGCCGAGGTCGACGTCAGAGCCGATCCCCCCCTCCCTGTGGCGCGCGGTCACGCAGCCAGGTTAGTTCGGAAGGTCTCCACCGGGTTCGACGACGGCTCATCTCGCCGGCAGCGGGGTCGGCGGCAGCGCCAGCTCTTCCTCGGCGGCCTCGGGGCCGAGGTAGGGAAGGACGACGAGGTACATCATTTCCGGAACCGAGGTTTCGAATTCCTCGAGGCGATCGTTGACCAGCGCGCTCTGCATCCGCTGGTAGATCGAGCTCCCGATCGCTTCGGCGGTGAAGGGGGTGAGGGAGCCCGGGTCCGGCATCTCGTTGCGCCCCTGGTCGATTAGGAGGAACAGTCCCTGCATCAGCTGGTCCCTGATCAGCTGCGCCCGGTCGCCCGCGTAGACGACCTCGACGCAGACGAAGCGGGCTCGGACCAGGTCCTCGAGCAGGTAGTCGAGCATCGTCCGGGCCGCGGCCCGGACCTGGCGCTGCCAACCCTGCTCGCCGGCATAGGCGGAGAGGATCCTCTCGCCCGCGATTTCGGTCTGCGCTTCCATGACCGCGCAGAAGCAGTCCTCCAGACCGTCGAACAGACTGGTGAAATCGGCGGCGGCGACACCCGCTCGCTCGAGCACCATCGGCACCGTGACGTTGACGTAGCCGTATTCGACGCAGATGTCGATCATCGCTTCGAAGATGCGTTCGCGATCGCTCAACAGATCGTCCTTCCCCGTTGCTCCTCGGTCCCCGGTTCCGCTTGCGTGCGGTCGCCAGAAGATATACACCTTGTCTATCTTGTCAAGGACCTTTTCGGGTGGACTGGAGAACGAGATGGGGCCGGCCCAGTGCTTTAAAAGCCTCCAGCATAGGGGTTACGCGCCTGGTAGCCTGGGCGCAAGTTAGAGAACAGATATTTTTCCCTTCGCTCGTGAACTCCGCCACCGCCCCACCCACCTCCTCCGTGCCCACTCCCTGGGGCCTGGCCGGCTCGCTGCGGGAGCGGATGCTGCGTCCCGGTCCGGGCGTTCCCGCCGCCGAGGTCGCGCGCAACCAACGCGAACGCCTTTTCGCGGCGACGGTGGCGACGGTGGCCACCCGCGGCTACGCCGCTGCCCGCGTCACCGATCTGGTCGAGGTGTCAGGAGTCTCCCGGCGCTCCTTCTACGACCTCTTCCCGGACAAGAGCGCTTGCCTGCTGGCGACGATCGAGGCGACCCATGACTGGATGGCGGAGCGGCTCGGATCGGTACCGCCTGGAAGCTGGGAGGAGCGGGCGACCGCGGTCGCCGTTCGGCTCGCCGAGCTGATCGCCTCCCAGCCGGCGGCCGCCCGCCTGCTGCTGATCGACGGCTACGGGGCGGGCGTGGAGGTCGGGCGCGTGCTCGACGCAGCGACCGAGGCCCTGACCGGCGAGCTGAGAGCCCAGGCCCTCCGGGACGCGCCCCTGGCCGAGATTGCGCCAGAGGCGACCGAGGTCGTGGTCGGGGCGACGCTGGCGACCGCCTGCGAATGCCTGCTGAAGGAGAGAGAGGCGGACCTGCCGCGGCTGATGCCCGAGGTGATGCGATTGATGCTGGACTTCAGGCCTCCCCCCGAACCGCTGAAGCCGGCGCCGCGCCTCCCCACCGCGGCGGCCGAGACCCTCGAGGCTCCCGACCACCACGAGCGAATCCTGCGGGCCTTCGTCGTCCTCGCCGCCGAGGTCGGCTACGCGAACGTGACGATCGAGCAGCTGGCGCGGAGGGCGATGGTCGCTCCCGCCACCTTCTACGCCAACTTCAGCGGCAAGGAGGACGTCCTGATGGCTGCCCTCGACAGCGCCGGGGCGCAGATGGTCGCCGCGATCCTGCCCGCGTTCCGCCGCAATCCCTCCTGGCCGCTGGGCGTGCACGCCGCCTTCGATGCCCTCTTCGGGTTCCTCGCCGCCCGCCCCGCCCTCACCCGCCTGCTCCTGGTCGAGGTGTACGTCGCCGGAGCGCCGGCGCTCGCCCACCGGGGCCTGGCCCTGAGACCGTTGGAAGTTCTCTTCGGAGAGGGACGCCGCAACGCCGCCGGCCTCACCGCCCCGGCGCTCGACGCCCTCGAAGGGGGAATCACCTGCCTGGCCAGGCGCCAGGTGCTGGCCGAGGGCGCGGAAGCGCTTCCCGCCCTCACCCCCCTCTGCACCTACCTCTCCCTGGCGCCCTTCATCGGCGCCGCCGAGGCCTGCGCAGTCGCCAATCGCGATGCGCGGCCAGGCGACCCGGCGGGAACCCCGGCCCCCGCGCTGGGAACGGTCGACGCGCCGCTCGGACAGGCGATCCTCGACCTCGTCACGCGGGTCCCCGCGACCCTCGACGGGATCGCCGAGGAGATGGGACAGCCGCGCGAGGTCGTCCTCGGAGAACTGCGCCGGATGGAAGAGGCGGGCCTGGTCGACCAGAGCGAGAAAACCCCTGGGGGGCTCCGATACGGGTCGGTGCTGGGGGTGCTGCCAACCTGGCAGTGGGACCCGATGAGCCTGACCGAACGGCACCGGATCTCGGCTCGGGTCGGCGCCCTGATCGAGGGTGACGTGCGGCGGGCGGTCGAGGCGGGGACCTTCGACGCCCGAGTCGATCGCCAACTGACCAGGGTCGCCCTCCACCTCGACGAGCAGGGGTGGCGGGAAATGGGCGAGGTCCACGAGCAGGCGCTGAAGCGAGAGGTGGAGATCCGCGACCAGAGCATGCAGCGGCTGGCGGAGGCGGGCGAGCGCGGAAGCGAGGCGCGCAGCATCCGCGCCCTCTTCGAAATGCCGGACGCGAGCGGCTTCTCGCGCTAGGCAGCGCCGACGGCGGCCGCGGCCGCGGCCCATTTGGCCGCTTCGCCGGGGCCGAGGTAGGGCCGCAGCACGAACTCCACCGACTCCGGCAGGAGCGTCGCGATCCGGTCCACCTCGCCGACGATCAGGCGCTGGTAGGCGGACCAGATAACCCCGCCGGCAAGGGTGACCTCGAGGGTGGGCGGCAGGCCGGCGGCCTCGTCGTTCAGGGCGCGGCCGCGGCGCAGGAGCGGGGCGAGCATGTTCATCGCCTCCTGGTAGCGCTCGACGATCACCGGGCCGACCGTCGGCGCCTCGACCACGACGGCCCGGGCGATCAACGGCTCGGCGAGGAAGGTCTCGAAAAGGGTGCGGATCGCGAGCGTGACCTGCTCCGGCCAGGGCGCCTCGGGGGTTGCGGCGAGCCTGGCCTCGATCCGGCCGCGGATCTCCGCCACGGTGCGGTCGAAGAGCTCGAGAAAGCACTCCTCCTTGTTGGCGAAGTGCTTGTAGAAGGTCTTGTAGCTGACGCGGGCGCGCTTGACGATCAAGGCGATCGTCACCGCCTCGAAGCCGCGCTTGGCCACCAGTTCGCCGGTGGCGAGAAGGATGCGGCTGCGCTGCTCCTCTTTGAGACCGGACCGGCTGAGGGAGGCCGGCTGCGCCAGCGATGACCTCGTCTCTCTCCCTGGCAGTGCCCGCATCGCCCGAGCATAGACCGCTTTTCCAAAGACGCGAAATCCTGCCCGGCAACCGCTCTCCGCGGCTGAGGCGGCCTGCCCATCGGCTACGGTTCCACCTCTTTCATGCCCGACGATCCCGAGCAGCGGCCCTCGGGGCCGCCCGACTACAAGGTCTACCGGTCCCGTAAAGGCCTCTTTTCAAGGCTGCGATCAGCCGACCTCTCCGGCCTGCGCGAGCGCGCCAAGCTGCCGTCGCGGCGGCCGCGTGGCGACGAGCCGCCGGGGCCCGGCCGGGCGCGGCCGCAGGTGCCCTTCAGCGTCCGCCGGGTCTTCAAATGGCTAGCGCTTGCGGCGCTCGGCTGGGTCCTGATCAGCCTCCTCGCCTTCGCCGTCTCCGCCCAGCTGCAGTCGTTCAAGCTCTCCAACGAAGCGGGCAAGGCGCTGCACGGGGGCGCCCTGCTGCTGCCGAGCGCGCAGACGATCCTCGTCCTCGGGACCGATGCGCGCCCGCCGGGCACCGACGACGGGTCTGCGGCCTCGGAGAAGTGCTTCGAGCAGCAGTCCCGCGGCGAGAAGCCCCACGATGGCTGCTTCGAGGGCGAATTTCGCGCCGACACGTTGATGCTGATCCGCGCCGGCGGTGGCGCCTTCCGCAAACTCTCGATCCCCCGCGACACCTTCGCCGAGATCCCCGGTCAGGCGCCCCAGAAGATCAACGGGGCGTTCGCGTTCGGCGGCGCGGCGCTGCAGATCAAGACGATCGAGCAGTTCCTCGGGATCGAGATCGACCACGTCGCGATCGTCGACTTCACCGGCCTCGAAGACCTGATCGACGCCGTCGGCGGGGTCAAGGTCGACCTCCCGGTGAAGCTCTGCGCCGACATCTCCGGCGGCGCCGGGGGCGGCCAGGGCGGCACCACCCTGCGGCTGAAGAAGGGAGAGAACACGCTCGACGGCGAGAAGGCGCTGGCCTACTCGCGGGTCCGGCACGCGAGCGAATGCCCCGGCCCGGGCAAAAGCGCCTTCTCCTTGGGCTATGACGACTTCGCCCGCGAGGGCGCCCAGCAGGAAGTGATCAACGGGATCAAGGGCCGGCTCACCAACCCGCTCCGCCTTCCCTACAACTTCATCAAGGGCCCGATCATCGGCTGGGACGCGCCCAAGGCCTTCGTCAGCGACATGGGCTTCCTGACGATGCCGCAGCTCGTCCTCGCCGCCGGGATCGGCGGCAGCGCCCCGGCCGAAGTGCTCTGCGTGAAGGAACTGAGCGGATGCGGCAACGGCCCCGAAGGCTCGATCGAAGTCCCCGAGTCGGTGCGACGGCGAGCCGTCAACCGCCTCCTCAACGGCTAGCCGGCGTCGCGAGTGGCGAGTTGTGGTGGCTATAGCCCCCTCAACTCACCAACCTTCACTCGACATCGACTCAGTCGGCGGTCGATGCTGCCGGCTTGGAGTCCGACTTCGACTCGCTCTTGCCGGAGCTCGACTTCGAATCGGAAGACCCCGAGTCGGAGCTCTTCTCGCCACCGTTCTCAGAGGAACCATTGCCGCCGCCCCGCTTCGTCCCGTAGTCGGTGTTGTGGAAGCCCGACCCCTTGAAGTGGATCGCCGGGGCGCTCAGCACCCGCGCCGCGGGAGCGCCGCACTCCTGGCACTCGCGCAGCGGCTCGTCGGTCATCTTCTGGATCGCGTCGAAGACGTGGCCGTTCTCACATTTGTACTCGTAGATAGGCATGGCGGTGCGTGATTATCGCAGCCGCTACCGTTCCCGCCATGGAGGCGACCGAGCAGCAGGGGCAGTCCCGGCCAACGGAGGTGACGATGGAGGAGATCGTGGCGCTGTGCAAACGGCGCGGCTTCGTCTTCCCCTCCTCGGAGAT
>Ga0126305_10000741_pt1 | contig 14111 bp, 9 predicted proteins | sample Plot26_FD_92536 | JGI IMG/M metagenome (GOLD analysis project Ga0126305, IMG submission 92536) | Serpentine soil microbial communities from UC McLaughlin Reserve, CA, USA - Plot26 | ecosystem: Environmental > Terrestrial > Soil > Grasslands | place: USA: UC McLaughlin Reserve, Lake County... | reverse complement strand
GCTACAACCCTGGCACCATTCTTTCCATTATTATTCTGGAAAGGTTTGATCGGTAAGTTTATGATCTACCTGCCAACCATTTTAATTCTTACGCTGGCAGCATCATTGATCGTGGCATTTATATTCAACCCGGTTTTTGCTGTAAGTTTTATGAGGCCGGAAGGAAAGGAATATGAAAAGCCGAAAAGCGCCGTATTTAAAAATAAATGGTTTATTGTTTTTTTGGCTGTTGGTGTTCTTTTGCATTTGGGCGGCCAGCATGGACTTGCCAATTTCTTATTATTGTTGTCGATCCTGATGGTGTTGAACGCTTATGTGTTGAATGGAGTCATTCATGCCTTTCAGCAAAAAGTATTACCTGGTTTGATGAACCGCTATGAAAAATTGCTCCGCTGGGTATTGAAGGGTACGAGACCTGTTTGGATGTTTGTTTCCCTGTTTGGTATTTTTATTTTATCGATCGTGTTTCTTATGATGAGAGGAAATAAAACAACATTCTTCCCAAGCGGTGATCCAAACTTTATTTATGTGTATTTAAAAATGCCGGTCGGCACGGACGTTAAATATACGGACAGTGTTACACGTTTATTGGAAAAAAGAGTTTATAAAATACTGGAGAATGAACTTCCGGATAAACCGGGAGGCATTGTTGAAAGTATCATTACTAATATCGCTGTAAGTGCCAATAATCCCAGGGATAATAACCGCAGCGTACAACCCAATCTTGGAAGGATCCAGGTTTCATTCATAGAGTATGCGCATCGGAATGGTAAAAAGACAAAGCCATTCATGGATCAGATAAGAGAACAGGTAAAAGGTATACCGGGTGCAAGTATTGAAGTAGCACAGGAAGCCGGCGGTCCGCCTACCGATCCCCCGGTGAATGTGGAAGTGACGGGCGATAATTTTGAAAGCATTGCTTCTGTTGCCACTCAATTATTAAATTATCTTGATACAAACAGGGTAAATGGAATTGAGAACCTGCAAGCTGATGTCGATCTGAACAATCCTGAAATAACAATTAATGTTGACAGGGAGAGAGCCATGCTCGAAGGATTAAGTACAGGGCAGATCGGGACGGAAATAAGAACGGCTGTTTTTGGAAAAGAGATAAGTAAGCTGAAAGATGGTGAGGATGAATACAAGATCCAGCTTCGTTATACAGACTTACTTCGTAATAATATAACTGACCTGCTGAATATGCGTATCACATTTATGGACATGAATACGATGCGTGTAAAATCCATACCGGTAAGTGCAGTGGCAACGGTTGACTATACAAATACAACCGGTGGAGTGAAACGCAAGAATGTAAAAAGAACAATTCAATTGCAGAGCAATGTGCCTGATCCTACTATGGTAGCCAAAGTAAACGCTGATCTGCAGTTAGAGATCGATAATTTCAAACAAAAAGCAAAGATCCCTGCTGATGTTACGCTAAAACTTACCGGGCAGAGTGAGCAGGAAAAAGAGACACAAAAATTTTTGTTGACTGCATTTATTATTGCGATCGGTATGATCTTTTTAATACTGGTGCTGCAATTCAATTCCATGAGCAAGCCATTCATTGTTGTTACTGAGATATTTTTCTCGGTGATTGGTGTATTGCTCGGATATGCTATAACAGGGATGACAATTGCAACGATCATGTTGCTCGTGGGTATTGTTGGGTTAGCGGGTATCGTAATTAAGAACGGAATTCTTTTGATAGAGTTTACTGATGAACTGAGAGGACGGGGTATGCGAACAAGAGAGGCAGCTATACAAGCCGGTAAGATCAGGATCATCCCGGTATTGCTGACTGCGGTCGCCACCATACTTGGATTACTTCCACTGGCTGTTGGGTTCAACATTGATTTTGTCTCCCTGTTCCAGCATCTGAAACCAAAAATATTCTTTGGCGGAGACAGCGTGGTCTTCTGGGGTCCGTTGTCATGGACGATCATTTTTGGATTGATATTCGCCTTTTTCCTTACGCTGATGATGGTACCAAGCATGTACCTGATCGCTGAAAGATTGAAACGGCCGATGCAAAGATTTTATGGAACGAAGTGGATTGCGCTACTCGGTTTCCTGGGTCCTTTCTTCTTTATTTTCGTGGGAATCATGTTTTTGGTAAGAAAAATACAGGGAAAACCGGTTTGGTTGGGAAAACCTAGCTACCGAAAGATAAGCTGAAGCAGCGAAAATAAAATTCGGGTTGTCTTGCTTGCATAGTTGGTTTTATTCCGCCTCAGGCGGAAGCCCGCCGGGTACTCTTATCGGGCAGGCAAGGTGAAAATAAAAGCGACCCCTAAATTTATTCTGACTGCTTATGTATACTCGGGGGTCGTTTTTTTATTTTACTTACTCATCCAGCAATGAGGAAATCGTGACATTAATTTCAAATGCAATTTTTCTCAGCATTGTAAGTTTAGCTTCTCTTTTACCATTCTCAATCCTGCTGATCTCTGATTTATTCAGGTTTACTGTTCTACCAAGTGTTTCCTGCTTTATGTTTTTAGCTGTTCTTGCTTTACGTATGTTGGCCCCTATTTTTTTCAAATAGATTTCATGTCGTGTCATAAAGATTTTTTATGCACCAATCAGAGCTTAACCGTAAATTAAATTTTTTTTTAAAACAAAAACCTAAAAGTGGAAGTTGACTGTGGGGCAACTTTTGTTGCCTCGGAGGCAACAAATTTGTTTCTTGAAATTAGGTTAAATAAAAAGGACCACAAAACTTTGTATTGTCAATGAGCTTTATCCAACCTTATCAATATGAAACATCTGTTATTTATAATCTTTCTTGTAAGCAGGTCTGATTTTGCATTTGCTCAAACAATTGTTAATCATAAGTCGGACAAAAATCAATTGTCTTTATTAATCCCTATAATATTGAACGCAACAGAAGTAACATATTATATTACAGGCAATCCTCGTCAAACAACTTCCACAACCTTCAGCTACGGTCTTGAAGCGAACTATTCCAGAGCTATTTTTAGGGGCTTCCGCGTTTCTGCTGGAGTTGGTTATTTTAAACAGCGTTTCAGTAATCAACGACCATTTAATTATGCTTATGATTCGAGCCTTTTACTTCTTAGTACCAAAAAGTATGCATATGATAATATAAAGTATTCCATCAGTTTAGGGTATAAGCACGAATTAAAACATGTCGTATTGCAAGAAAGTATTTCATATCATCATCTGTGGTCTTTTCGTCAAAAATATGTTCCCTCCATGTTGACAGCAATGTCATATCGTAAGTACCAAGTTGAACAACAAGAGTATTCATTCGGAAAAATGGTTACTATCAATGCAGATGTTATCAAGCAAATTGATCCAAAATTTTCTGTTGCTTTTGGCTTGATCATACCCATATACACTAAATGGAGAAAAGATCAAATATTTTGGGAGAATACAAATGATTATTATCACTCCAAATATGGCATAGGCGCATCGGTTTCTATTATCTACAATTTTTAACCATTAAAATATTAACTGATGAAAAAATTATTTATTCTAATAGGATTTGCTGTCCATGTACATTTCATATTAAATGCGCAAGTGAAAGTAAGCTATAATAACAAAAACAAAATTGATAATTTAGGCAAATTTCAAAAATCATATCAAGAAAACAGAATTCAAATTTCTGAGATCAACACAGAGGAGTTACTTAAAAATGAAAAGACCATAAAAACCAGGAATGAAACCAATGTTCTTGAAACCTTTCGCTTTGCAGAGCTGGTTTCAATAAATCTTAACGTGGCAAAAGAAATGAGCTGGACAAATGATTTGGAATTTGACTATGGGAAACTATCAATTATTTCTAAATCAGCTAAATCTTTAAGCGCAAATTTCGATAGATTTTATCTTCCTGAGGGAAGCGAACTGTTCATTTATAATGAGAAAGGAAACATAATAGCGGGACCTATTACTTATTTGGAAAATAACAAGTTGAAAACCTGGGCCAGCACAGTGTATAAAGGCGGCTATTTTACACTTGAAATAAAAATACCACGCAATAGGAAAGGCGAACTGGAACTAAATATTTCAACTATGGCATTCGGTTATAAAGAAATCTTATTTCAACTGGTCGGAGGCTTTGGACAAGCAGGAGCCTGCAATGTAAATGTTGTTTGTCCAGACGGCAATGGGTGGGAAGCAGAAAGGAATTCCGTTGGCTTAGCCTTGCTTAGCAATGGCACCACTGCAACCACCGGTTCATTACTTATGAATACCTGTAATACTTCTAATCCATATTTTTTAACTGCTGATCACAGTTATTTAGCTGATCAAAATATTTCTAGCTGGCAATTCATATTCCAGGCATGGAGTGCTGCTTGTACTCCATCTCAAAACAGTGATGGCGTTACATTTTATGGTGCATCATTAGTATCACATTGGAATCAATCAGACTTTTGTTTGATGAAACTTAATCAAAGCCCGCCCGCAAATTCAAATATTCATTTTGCGGGGTGGAATAGAAGCACTACCCCTGCTACCAGCGGAACATGCATTCATCATCCCCATGGCGATGTAATGAAAATATCCAAATGTAATCAGCAACTTTATAGAGTTCCAATTGGGGTTGGTGGTAATTCAGTAGACTATTGGCAGGCTAACTGGAATGTGGGTGATGTTGAACCAGGCTCATCTGGTGCACCAATTTTTGATCAAAATCATAGAGTTGTTGGCCAGGCCTCTTCTGGCCCCGGAACCACATGTGCAGGACCTCTCAGAGCTTATTTTGGCTGCATAGACCTTTCCTGGCAAGGTGGAGGAACCCCTGCGACAAGATTAAAAGATTGGCTTGATCCTACCAATTCCGGTGCAATGACTACAAACACTACAAATGTTGCGAACTTAACAATTCAAGCTACACAAGGCGAATATCTGTCAATGTCAGGAAACAATGTTGTTTGTGGGAATGCAGAAACATATACCATAAGTAATGTTCAACCGGGGGCTACAGTTGCCTGGCAATTATATGGCCCGGATGCAAACGGATACCAACTGCCTTTACAAAATGTTTGTACGCTGACACCGAATGGTACACAGGCAACGCTGACAAAAATTAATAATGGCACAGTAAGATTATTTGCAACAATTACAAATTGTGCAGGAGTAACGCAGTATGCAATCAAAACGGTAACCTTTGGTGTACCAGAATTATATTATAATGCAGCATATAATCCCAATTCAGTGTATATCCCAATAGAGGGTACAGTTACTTATTTTAATTCTTCATCTGCTTATATTACTGTAGAATCATCGTATAATAATACTTACGTTTGGGAGTTTAATGGCGGAAGCAGCAATGCAAACTATTATACATCGTATCCTCCAAACTTTGGATATATCTGGTGGAATACACCCATACATACTTATGACTATATGGGATTTAGCGTTCATACAACTAATGCTTGCGGAACCCGAACTGACCCTATGTATTTCTATTATGACGGGCCAAATCAGTATTACAGAGTTGCACCAAATCCCGTAAAATCTAATTTTACTATTACTCAAATTGACGTAAAACGAAACGCCGTACCACCGGGGAAGAAGCAATTAAATGTTGACTTATTAAAAATTCAAATTGTTGATAAAATGGGAAATATTGTAATGGAAAAAGCATATCCAGCAGGAACAAAATCGGCGATAGTAAATACTTCACGTCTTAAATCTGACTTATATACAGTAAGACTATTCACTAAAGACAAAGTTGAATCGCATAAAATAATCATTCAACATTGAAAACTGATTTGACAAATAACAGAAACGGGGTAACAGGATAGTTGCCTTGTTTCACTTTGCCGTAACACGCAACTCTCATACTGTATAAAACCAGAAAGGTTTTCTCCCCTTTGTAATGTTATTACATTGATGTTCAAAAATCCCCTGATATATTTATTTTCACGCCATTATTTATCTAAACCAAAATTCAATCTATGAGATCTATTTTACTATTTGTCATCGTTACTCTTTTGATGATTAGTTGTCGTAATAAGAAAATAGCGAGTCTTCCCTCAGCTCCGGCCAATACCGATACAGTTATAAAAACGATCAAAGGAAAAAAATACAAGGCAACGCAGCTTGCTCTTATATCAAACCTTAATTCTGATAAGAACAATCCTTACAAATGGTTTGATGAAATAAAAGACACTACCCCTTATTTCAGAAACTATGAAAAGCAAAAGATGAAACTTGAAATAAATTTTATTAATGATATCAGCGCTGAAATAAAAGATGAAGCAGGTATAAATAGCGCCACCTGGAAAATAGATAGCCAACCTAAAAGCGAGGAAACTGTGGGGATTTTTTTACGGTTATCAATGGAAAAACAAGAAACATTGATACCGGGTCAAATTAGTTCTTCAACGATCACCTTTTCCTATAACGTATTGGGCATTGATGACAAACAGCTTTTCTTACAGACACCAAATATGTTTAACAGCAAAAAGATAGCTGTATTAATGAAAACGGAGTAAGCTTTTTTCTTACTCCGAGTCAAATAAAAAGATGAGTTATCACTTTAATAATTTAAAACCTGCTTTATTTACTTGTTCAGAGTTTGTTCCGATCATTACTTCAAAATCTCCTGGCTCAGCTATCCATTTCAGATCATAATTGTAAAATTTAAGGTCATCGATGCCGATAGAGAAAGTAATTTTTTTGCTTTCGCCTTTTTTCAACAATACTTTTTGAAATCCTTTTAATTCTTTTAATGGCCTTGTAATACTTCCCACCACATCTCTTATATATAATTGCACCACTTCTTCTCCATCATAATTGCCATTATTGGTAACAGTAACTGATGCAGTAATTTTTTCACCGGCTTTTATTTCTTTTTTATCAATGGAAAGACCGGAATAAGAGAATGAAGTGTAGCTTAAGCCATAACCAAAAGGAAAGAGGGGAGTGTTCGGTGCGTCCAGGTAATTTGATTGAAACTTTGGTGAGTTAGGGGCTGATGGCCTCCCGGTATTTTTATGATTATAATAGATCGGAACCTGTCCCAGGTTTCTTGGGAATGTTGCTGATAATTTTCCGGAAGGATTATAGTTGCCAAACAACACATCAGCGATCGCATTGCCAGCTTCGATACCCGGATGCCATGTTACGATCATTGAAGTTGCCCAATCATTTTCCTGGGTCAATGCCAGCGGACGACCAGTCATTACAACAACGATCAGTGGTTTTCCTGTCTTTGATAATGCCATTATCAATAGTTTTTGACTTTCCGGAATTGTAATATCAGTTCTGCTGGCTGCTTCACCACTCATTTCAGATGCTTCGCCAACCACTGCAACAATTACATCAGATTGGTTGGCGACATTCAGTGCCTCTGTCAGCATTTCGGCAGGACCGCGTTTATCAATGTCGATCCTTGTTCCAAATACGTTTACTTTTTTTGCAAATAATGTATCATCAGAAATGTTGGCGCCTTTTGCATAAAGAATGTTTACGCCAGCACCGCCAACACTTTTCATCCCGTCCAATACAGGTATTGACATTTGAGCATCACCGCTAACAGCCCAGGTGCCCAGCATATTGGTTTTATCATTCGCCAATGGCCCGATCAGCCCGATCGTTCCGGATCTTTTTAAAGGCAGTGCACCCACCCCTGCCCCTCCCGGGAGGGGACTATTTTTTAAGAGCACAAAAGTGTGAGCTGCAATCTCCCTTGCTTGTTTTCTTCTTTCCGCTGTGAGCACTTCCTGTTTCATTCTTGCTTCATCAATATACCGGAAGGGATCATCAAATAGACCGAGTTTATATTTTGCTTCCAGTATCCTACGGCAGGCATCATCAATTTGTTTTTGTGTCACTTTTCCTTGCGCCAGTGATTTTTTTGTTGTTGTTAAAAAACCTTCGCCTACCATATCCATATCAAGCCCAGCATTCAATGCTAAGGCGGACACGGTTTGCAGATCACCCATCCCATGGTTGGTCATTTCATTTAGCGATGTATAATCCGATACTACAAATCCTTTAAAGCCCCATTGTTTGCGAAGCACGTCAGTTAGCAACCATTTATTACCTGTTGCCGGCACACCATCTATCTCATTAAATGAACTCATCACACTTCCTGCACCTGCTTCAATTGCTGCTTTATAAGGTGGTAAATATTCATTGTACATCCTTACACGGCTCATGTCAGTTGTGTTATAATCACGACCGGCTTCTGCGGCGCCATATAAGGCAAAATGTTTTATGCAAGCCATCATTGTATTGTTCTTGCGCAGGTCATCACCCTGGTAGCCTTTTACCATTGCTTTTGCAACTTGCGAACCCAGATAAGGGTCTTCTCCGGCGCCTTCAGCAATGCGGCCCCACCGCGGATCACGGGCAATATCAACCATCGGAGAAAATGTCCAGCACAAACCATCTGCGGTTGCCTCGATCGCTGCTTCCCTTGCACTGTGTTCAATTAATTTCATATCCCAGCTTGCTGATAAACCGAGCGGAATTGGCACTGTGGTTTTATAGCCATGAATAACATCCGAACCAAAGATCAACGGGATCTTTAATCGTGATTGTTCAACAGCAATTTTTTGCGCCTGCCTTATTTTATCTACACCAATTACTCCAAACAAACCACCGACATTCCCTTCTTTTATTTTTTTCTCAACATCTGTGCTTACGACGGCGCCGGTGGGGATACCGGAGCCGGGTGTAATTAGATTCAATTGCCCGATCTTTTCTTCCAGGGTCATTTTGTTCATCAGCGCATCCACATAAGTTTTCATCCGATAGCTATCAGATTTAGTATCCTGCGCATTGGTATTTATTGTAAATACCATCATCAGTGCAAACAAACATTTTTTCATGTGTTATATATTTATGTGATCAACAAGAGTAATTCTATTCATCGTTCTCCTTGCCTGAAACGGACACTCGTACTTTCGTTTCTTTTCTCAGCAATATTTCACAACTGCTTATTTTTAGTTTGCTTCGGCTTGCCAATGCAAACAACAAAATTTTGGGTTCACTTGGCAAGCCTCGCAATGACGAAGACTCTGGGTGCTGGATTGTCCCTATGTCTCGTGAATTCGTCATTGCGAGGCCGTCGTCGGGTAGCAGTTACATCAGTCGCTCACAAGGCCGAAGCAATCTAAACACAATTACTGTATTCAACGTTCGCCACACTTGTTGTACTTAGCGTGGAAGGTATCGGTTGCTTTTATTTTACTAAATATGGTTGTATTTCTTTTTGCCAGATAGCATATCCTTTGGCATTCATATGCAAACTATCGTCTAAAAAAATTTCAGATATAGGCTCACCAATTTCGTTTAGCATTTTCTTATGTACATCAATCAATGCATTTTTATTTAAGGTGCTGGCAGGAACATTACTTTTAAAAAGGAATGTGGATATTAGTTGATTGGCTTCCCGCATCTTTGCAAATAAATGCCTCCTGCTCGGGCTTGGTTTTAATGAAATAAATGCAATTGGGACCTGTGTTTTTTCCCGGACACCGGGCTTATTGTTTGTATTACATGCTTCTAAAAAAAAGGCAACTATGTATAAAAGATATCTCATTTTACTTCGATGACTTTAGATCTTTCTGAAACTCCGTTCTCATTAATAGCTTCTATGCAATAGTAATACGTCTTTTGAGAATCCATTGCTTTCATCCAGTATTCATTATTGGCATGTATCATTATACTCGTGTAAAGTTTATCGGGTTGCGTGCCATAATAAATATTATAAGCAAAAGCATTGTCAACCGGTTTCCATTTTATAAAAGCACTGCGTTTATCTTTTTCAGTTCGTAACACAATAAAGCCCTGTACTGCGTCTGGTTTTGAACCGTTGCCATTTCCAAAAACCCGTAAACCACTAATGGCAAATTTACCTGTTGGCATATGAATATTTTCCAGCTTGATAAATCTCGCCTGTACTGGTTCAGATAATTCTATATAATCATGCGGCACATCTTTTTTATTTGTGCTTTTATCAATTAGTACATTCCATTTTTTACCGTCTGCAGAATAATAAAGTTTGTATTGGTGATAAAGACCCAGTGTTTTTCCTAAAAAGATTGAGTCTATCTCTTTTGGAAATGAAACGTCCTGGTCGGCGTAGTTGATCTGTATTGCATTTACGGCGGAGATGTTGCCAAGGTCTGTTTGGATCCATTCTCCTTTGTCACCGGTAATTGCACTCCAATAAGTTTTTATCAACTCATCAACGGCGTTATTTGCATGGTATCCTCCTAAAGTAGAGGATACCTGGACGGGTTTATTATAGTTAAGTAACATCCAACCGGTAAAATACCCGGCCCCCCGACCCCCCGAAGGGGGGACTGATGACGTCTCCGAATACGTCAATTGTCTTTTCAATTTCGAAGAATCTAAAGCCCCTCCTTCGGAGGGGTTTGGGGAGGCCGGAAGATAATGAGGGTAATCCCCAAAAGTTGTATTGCACCACATCACATCATCATTATCGAAACCGGCAGGCCAGATACCAATTCTTCTTTCAAAAGTATTTTTTACAGAGATAACTGTTGTGGAAACATGCCAGTAATTTTTATACTTATCCTGGAATGTAGCACCGTGCCCTGCACCACGAACAAAGCCACCCAATTTTATGCTTAATGGGTCCGACTGGGGAAATGTTTCAATACCATCAAATAATGGCTTGCTGCCAACTACTACGCCGTCAGCATAACCACTAAATTCGGTACCCGGTGCACCATATTGCAAATAATATTTTCCATTATGTTTTGTCATCCATGAGCCTTCCATAAACGGATCCAAAAATGTATTGTCCATATGTTCACCAAACCGCTGCCAACCATAACGCCATTGCTGTAACAGGTACATCGGCATGCGTGTTCCAATTGGCTGAAATGTTTTTCTGTTTAATTCAACTCCATATACGGGATATGTGTTACTGCTTCCATTATACATGTAAAATCTTCCATCATCATCTGTAAAGAAAGCAGGGTCCCAGCCACCGATCTCAAATGAATCAACAAGCGGCTTCCATTTATTGGCTTTGGGGTCGGTGCTCATCCATAAAGTGAACTTGCTGGTATAAGTGGAACCAAAAACAAGCATGGTGTCACCAACAATACCCACCGCCGGCGCGCAAAGCTCATCATAGGTTCCCGTATTCCACGGACGCAAGAATTTTTTTGAAACAAAATTCCAGTTGAGCATATCACTGCTCCACCAATAACCCCATTGGTTAGTGCTGAATAAATAATAATCGTTCTTGTATAACACGATAACCGGGTCAGCAGTGGCACGGTGGCGGCCCCATTCTGAAAAATTAGGAATGGGAGTATAGCCATAATCTATGTTGATGGGATTGCAATAGGTGGCCCCCCTGCCCCCCGAAGGGGGGTTCTGGGGAAAAACTTTTAATGCGAACGATAGAAAGCATAATAGTAGTGCAGTTGCATGGATAGCGACCTCCTGCTTTGCTCTGGGTAAACTGCGACTCATTTGTTGAATAGCGAACAGAAACTTGAAAGGAGCGTCGCAACGATGTTTAATCGGAGTTACTATTGTTGGTATTATTAATTTTCTCAACTCAAATTTTTTTAAAGATCATTTTATCTAAACTAAAATTTCCGGGGCCGGTGAAAAAGAAAACCATTGCAAGCAATACAAATAGAAAAGGATGCTGATCATCATACCAGATAATTCCTTTGCCAAGAAAAAAAATGATGTAACACATTACGCCAATCACAAGCAGGCATGCGACCCGGATAAATAAGCCGAGTACGAATAAAATGCCAGCGATCAGTTCAGCTGCTTTCCCGCTGTAAACCATTAGTTTTCCGTTTAAGTTCTTGAATTGATCCCACTGAAGATATCCATTGATCTTTGATTCGGAGAACACCTCCCATCCATGATAAATAAGAAATGCGCCAATTGTGCATCTTATTAAAGTAAGACCGGTTGTTTGCCAAAGCGGATATGGTGAAAAAAAATCGTTCATGCTATTTAAGTGCTTCGTCTTTTTCTTTTTCAAGAAAGTTAGCATTTTCATCAATAGATCCTGTATCCCAATTCAACAAGGCTTCGTCAGGAACTATTTCCACGGGAACAGTGCTGGATTGTGAAGGCTCGTTATACGGAATATTCGCCGCACGATTATAAACGGAGATCAGTGACCATCTTGCGGTATCGGATGTGTTGGCTTCCGAACGATGCAGGATATTAGAATGAAAAAATAATGCATCACCGGCTTTGATCTCAACATATGCCAGTTCCATTGTTTTTAAAGCAAGATCAACATAGTGTTGCGATGCACCGACCTGCTCACCTGCAAAACCATGTTCGATCCTTCCCATTTTATGCGATCCTTTAATTACCTGCAAACAACCATTTGCTTTATTTGCATCAGTGATGGCGATCATCACCGACATCATTTGTTCCGGGAATAAAAATTCGTTTTTATACCAATAGCCATAATCCTGGTGCCATTCCCAGGCGCCACCCACTCTTGGTTCTTTTTGCATCAACTTGCTATGAAAGTGACAAACGGGGGAATCGCCTTCCATCAATTCATTGACTGATGCGATCACCCGGTTGCTTCTTGTAAGTAATCCATAAGTATCGTTGCCCGGTTTATACCAAAGCGTAAGCTTTGTTTTTTTTCCTGCTTGATCATTCAGATCAAAGGCATGTTTGCGCATCACGCCATCTTCAAATGCGATATCCTGCAGCTTTTTTACCTCTTCATGGCTTAAAAAATCTTTTACTACCAGGCATCCATCTTTATGATAGGTTGCGATCTGCGCGGCTGTTAATTTAAAGTTTGTCATAACACAATTATTTTATGGCGGGTGAAGTAAACCCCAGTTTCTTTAAACCATTTTTTATTTCAGGAGAACTCATAAATAATTTCCAGAGTAAACCAGTTCTGAAATTTTCTATCATTACAATGACCGGCCCCTGGTCTATGGCCAAATGGCTTTTTGCGTACCAGCTTTGTGTTTCATTAAATGCATCTACAAACCCATACTCACTCCATATTTTATCACCAAGGTCGTAATAAAAATGCTTAAGAGCTTGCATTGAATATTCGGGTGTGTAAGGGAATGCAGACAAAGCAGCTGTTGGAGTTATTGTTCCTTTATCATTGGTCGGTGAATAAGCGTCATAACCATTGTAAGTATCACTTGCAGTCAGTCCCCAGCAATTTTCGCCATAGCCCTTGAATTTATTTGGATTGCGAACGCAATGTTCACGATTAATGAGCGTATGATTTCTATTTTGTTCCCAGTAATCCGCATAACGATCTTTCAAGCCTCTTGGATCCAGTCCAAGAAAAGAGTAATGAGAAAAGAAAAGCGGTCCGCCATAGTCGAAACCTAATGGGAGTTTGATACCATAAAATTCTTTTCCATTTTTAAAAAAATTACTTTGTGCCCAACCGCGATGATAGACATTTGGGTCTACAGAATATTTTTCATTACTTCCTGACGCAGCAAGTACATACATGATCATGCATTCATTAAAACCACGAACTGGAAAGTTCATTGCCCAACCGTTATTCGGACTCCAATGCCAGTACAATACTTCCTCCCCGCCCTTTGTAAACCAATTCCATTCAATATCATTCCACATCCAGCCGATACGGTTACGTAATTCTCTTTCGGTCCTGTTATCGCCAGTGAAATATTGTCGTGCACATAACAAACCCTCAAACAAATAAGATGATTCAACCAAATCAGCGCCGTCATCTTTCCTGCTAAATGGAATCGTTTTTCCTGTGGTACCATCCAGCCAATGCGGAAATACGCCGTGATATGAATTCGCTTTCAATAAAAAATTCACCATTTTCAAAAGAAATTTTGCAGCAGTGTCCCTTGTGATCCATTTTCTTTCTGTTGCTACAATTACAGACATTACACCAAAGCCGGTACCCCCTGTAGTCACTACTTCGTTTCCATAATTATAAGCTTCATTACTTCTTTCCCTGGATAGATTGCTTACGGGATGTGCAAAATCCCAGAAGTAACGAAAGGTTTGTTTTTGCACCACGTCAAGCAAGGCTGAATCAGAAAGATTTTTTGGACGATTAGCAGGATTGAAGATGGAAGCTTCATTACTTTTTTGTGCAAGCAATGAACAAGCTGATAACAGCAACGCAAAAATTAGAATGG